>Ga0233425_10004993_pt1 | contig 21531 bp, 11 predicted proteins | sample Watercolumn_Towu_2_FD_181712 | JGI IMG/M metagenome (GOLD analysis project Ga0233425, IMG submission 181712) | Freshwater microbial communities from Lake Towuti, South Sulawesi, Indonesia - Watercolumn_Towuti2014_140_MG | ecosystem: Environmental > Aquatic > Freshwater > Lake | place...
TCCAGTCCATCAGCGTTTCTCAACCTTCTGCCGAAGTTCCTTGACCTCTGCTCGCAGCCGTTCAATCTCTTGCTTCAGTTCTCGCACAACGTCCGGCCCGTGTTCCCGACCTTGGATTTTGTGAATTTCCTCAGCCAGTCGTTTCTTCCCTTCCTGAACCTCACGTTCCATTGCCTCCACCTTCTCCATGATTTGGCGGGCAACGTCATGGGCTTCGGCCATCTTCAGATTCTCGGCTGCGACTCGGAGATGGTGGATGCGTCGGCTGGCGGCTTCGAGCTTTTCCGCTTGAGCGTGGAACTCCGGGGGAAGTTTGCCCGGCCCAGCGTGATGCGCATGGATCGTGTGGAGTTCTCGTTCCGTCGCAGCGATCTGTTCCCGCACTTCGGTCAACTCTTTTTCCGATGCGTTTGCCTCCCGCAGCTTCTTCTCTTTAGCGAGTAGGTCTTGCAGCCGTTCCTTCAGGTGCCGTGTTTCCTTGTCGATGCCGGGTTCCCCGCTCCCCTTGGCTTTCAATTCCATTCGTTCGGCGGCTTCCATCAGTTTCAGCGACTCTTTCTCCAATCGCTCGGCCTGTTCCTTGTTTCCTCGCTCGGCCAAGACCGAGGCTTCCTTACGCATGGCCTTGGCCCGTTCCCGAAGTTCATCGGCCTCGGAAGCAAAGAGAACCTCGCCGCAGAGCAGCAGGAGGCCAAGGATCATTCCAGACAGGGCTGTGCGTGGCATTTCGTTTCCTCGCCGGGGCTTCGATTCGATCTTCCCGGTATTTTAGCCGTGTTGGGGTGGATTCGGCACCAGCTTACGCCCGTGTGGCGACGGCCTTGGTGTCTGTGGCAAAAACGTCTGGGAGTAGTAACCCACTTCCCGTATAGCTGGGAGAGGATTCTCCCATGCGATTCCCAGAAGCCCCGCACATTCTCGATGCTGAAGCCGCCGAAGAACTGCTCCGCTTCTTCGACAAGTATCCCGTCTTGAAGCTCGCCGGTTTCTCGCTCTGGACCTTCGAGTCGATGACTCCCGATGCGGCGAAGGTCATTGCCCGAAGCGGCCTCGACATTCTCTTTCTCGATTCAGTGCGGGTCGTTTCCCCCGAAGTCGTCCGCATTCTGGCCGAATCGAATGTCAGCTACCTCAGCCTCGGTGGTTTGGAAGAAATCTCGCCGGAAGTCGCTGAACTCCTTTCCGGCTTCCGTGGATCGTTCCTCAAGCTGCATGGCCTGACCGAGCTTTCCCCCGAAGTTGCTGCGATTCTTGCCCGCTTCCCGAAGCTGCTTTCGTTGGGCGGGATCAAGACCCTTGGCACCGCTGCTGCCAAGACTTTGGCCCAGCATCGTGGTGAGTTGATGCTCGATGGGCTGATTCATTTGCCCGAAGACGTGGCAGAGGCGATTTCCGGGCACGAAGGCACGCTGCTGTCATTCGAGTCTCTTCGATTCATCTCCGACAGTGCGGCGAAGGCGCTGAAGAGGTATCGGGGGAGGATTGAGCTATTGGGATTGCAGGAGTCGATCCCGTGACGACTCCGTGCCTCTCCAGACCTCGAAGGATTGGTGGTCAGCATTCAACTCCACGAAGACGAATTCCTCGGTTTCTAATCCATCCAGTTCGATCATGCGGGAGTAATCCCAGAACTCGATTCTTCGGATCAACTGCCAGTTTTCAATCTTCCGAAGCTGAACGGAGCCGGTGTGGGGTTCGCTGGCATTCTTCACCCGCCAGTACATCGCCATGTCGCTGCTCATGGCCGAGTCATCGTGAAGAACCAGATGCCTGAAGTCGGATTTGACGATCTCGTGAAACGACTCGCAGTACGGGAACTTGTCGTACAAGAGGAGGACGAGGACTTTCGGTGGTTCGCTTCCCATTGGCTGCACCAACCTAATGCGAATGGTTGAGGCTTGGTTTACAGCAATGTGATCGACCATCGCCGGAGCCGATACCGAAGTCCATTCCCAGACTTGATCGACGATGTGGCTACGGCCACCGAGAGTCAGGATGTCGCCCAGGTGAAACGGATGCAAAGGGCAAGGCCGGGGAAGCGGCTTACTTTTCTTTCGTGGCATCTCGAATCTCCCGGCTACTTGTGGCTGACTCTTCACCTTGTCCGGCGTGCGGCGAGAATGGGGGCTAAAAGAAGTCGCAGTTCATTTCCCAATGGGCCGATTTGTCGCTCTCTTGATGCCACAAGCTCGTGGGCGAACTTTTCAAGTTGATCCCCAGCAAGTTTGTGATTTTCTGGGGCGAATCGAGCCAAGGCTCCCCAAGACTGCTTTTCAGCCTCCCACTCTCGTGCCATTCGGAGCAGGTCGTCCCACTGATCGGCGAACCATTTTTGAACCTCTCGCATGTATCCAAAAACCTCCCGAATCTTGGCCATCCGAAAGACTCCGCAGACCTCGCAAGTGCAGGTCCAAACTTTTCCATTGCTCTTCAAATCACGCTCGGAATGCTCCTCGTAGGTCGTCGCTCGGCTCTCGATGAATCTGTCCATCGCCTCAGTGTTGAAACCTTTACTGTCGATGACGCCTGAGTTTTTCAGGAAGACATACATCATCGCTTCGATCTTGGCATATTGGGTGTCGAGGTTTACCAAACCGTCTCTGGCGGTAGGGCCGTTGTCGAGAGGAGGCGGATCGGAAGGGATTGGCTGGGTTCGGTCGGATTTCTTGCGTGGCATGGCGAATCTCCCTTGGCGAATGACTGTGAAGCGGAAAAAATGCTTTCCAAGACCAGGATGCGCTTGAACTTACGCCGCCATGAGAAGGCGTTCGACGTAAGGCTCCCAGCTTTCCACACCAGCCAAGAAGAGTTCAATTGGTGTTCTGTCGCCCCGACTTGATTGGACAAGAAGCCCTTCGGCGAAAATGTCGAAGGGCTGTCTTATTGTCGGGACGAGAGTTGCGCCATCGAGTCGGCAGTTCAAAAAGATGATATCGAGGATTCGACGTTTCGTAGCGTAGTCGGCGGTAAGCCATTTCTGGAGAAGGGCTTGAGAAAGTTCAAAAACTTTCACCGTCAGGTCGCACATTTCGTCGTGAGAGCGGTCCACGACATCCAACTGCAGCTTGAGGCTGGCAATTCGATCGCGAAGCTCCGTTTGCTTTCCCGCGAAAATGTCGGCGTCAATCTCCTGGCTGATTCGCAGATCAACGAGACGATTCTGCTGATTGATCGCAAGGGTCATCTGTCTTTGCAACTCGGCGCGTTCGTTGAGTGAGTCGGACTGAGCGTCCTTGGTTTGAGATTGAAGAACGGCCCGGACCCAGTCGCGGATTTCTTCGTTCTCAATCCGCATCTTGTCGAAGATCGCGAGCATCTGACGGTCGATGTCGGCCTCCGTCACTCGGGTTCGTGGATGGCCGGCGACGTTGTAGTACGTGCAGCGGTAGTAGACGTAGTGCCGGTCGCCCGACTTCAATCGCTTCGTCTTTTTCTCGCCCGTGATCGGATGGCCGCAGTGACCACAGACAATGCGTTCGTTGGCGTAGGTCATCTCGTGCGCCTGATAAACATGGCCGCCAAGCAGTGCCTGCACTCGGTCCCATGTTGCGCGATCCGTGAGCGGCTCGTGCTTGCCGGGATACCAATGACCTCGGAACTCCAACTCGCCGATGTAGGCACGGTCGCGGAGAATCGAATGCAGCGAACTACGGGGGAACTTTGGGAACGACTCGCGGAACCGGCGGCCTTCTTCGTCGAGTCGCGCCGACAGGCTGTCGAGCGTCAGGTTTTGGTAGGCAAACAGTTTGAAGATGCGACGGACGTGGGGGCCTGCTTCGGGATCGATTTCGAGGATGCCTCGCCCGTTCTTGCGGATGTTGCGATAGCCATAGGGCGCTTTGCCGACGAACCAGCCTTCCTGAATGCGTCGCTGCAATCCCTCGCGAACGTCCAGAGACTGTTGCTCGGTGTAGAAGCTGTGAGGTGCCCCTAATTGTTGTACCAAGTGTTGTGAGAGTCAGGTTGCTTTGGGATAAGTGGTTATGGGGTGTTCGCGACGTGTGCGGGCGAGCGGAGCGAGCCGGAGCGGAGGTGCGGCCCCCACACGTCGCGGCGATCGCCGCGAATCGAGCCCAAGAACTGCGTTGTTGCCGGGTTTCGGTGGCAACTGTATGTTGGGCCGTCCTCGAAGTCCCTTCGCGGTTTCCGGTGTGGATTCACCGGCATCGATTTTTCCATCGCCATACCCAGGCACATTTTTCCGGATTTTCGCGACACTCCTTTGCGTCTCAGCGACAATTCCCTTGCGGCATGACTGCCGTGACCATTGGAACGACGACTTGCTGGACGAGCACGACCAAGAAGCGGTGGCCCGCGGACTGCGGGAAGGTAACCGCGAGGCGTGGGCCAGGCTGTACGACGCTTACAGCCAGGACGTTTGGCGGTACGTCGCTCGACTGATGGGCTTTCCGCCCCATGAAGTCGCGGACGTCGTGCAGGAGACTTTTCTCAAGGCGGCTCGATCAGCCAGGTGGTTCGACGCCAGCCGCGGCACGCTTTGGAGCTGGCTGCTGGGGATCGCTCACCATCAGGCGGCGTTGGTTTGGCGGCAGGAAGGCCGAGCGGCGCGGCTGCAGAAACTTGTGGAGACCGGCAACGTGCGCCGCTGGCTTGACGATGCCGATTCGTTGAAGGGAATGCTCGAACAACGCGAACTGATCGAACTGGTGCGTGGAGTGCTGTCCGAAATGCCGACCGATTACGCCGCGTTGCTGGCCGCCAAGTACCTCGACGAACGCAGCCTCGACGACTTGGTGCGGGAGTTCGGGGGATCGCTGGACGCGGCCAAGTCGAAGTTGGCTCGGGCCCGGCGCGATTTCCGGGCGAGGATCGAACGCCTGTGCCGCGATTCCACGCCGCTGGTTCGCGAGTAACGGTGTTTTCAGGTTTTGTCCCAGGCAAATTGCTCGATGTCACACGAACACGACGACGATTTCGATGAACAACGGCTGACGGAGCTGCTCCGCGCAACCAACGCCGATGCCCCGCCTCCCGACGCGGGAGTGCTGGACACGTTGCGGCAACGCTCGGCCGACGCGTTCGCGGAAAGTCATCGAGACCGGCCTGCTGAGTCACCGGCGGCCGAGAAGGCCAGCACGTCACCCGTACCACCAGCACCTCAACAGAACCACACCATGCTCGCACTCGCACTTCGTGGCACTTTGGCCCTGTCGGCACTGGTCGCCTTGTTTCTCGCTTGGTTGACTCCATGGAACACCACCCCGGTCAGCGGTGCCATTCCATTCTCAAAGATTCTGGGCGAGTTGCGAGCCGCGCAGTCGTTGCAACTGCGAGTCGTCAAGGAAGGTCGCGAGGCCGAGGTCTGGGTGCGTGCACCAGGGCTCGTGAGGTGGCAAGAATCTCCGCAACGTTACCAGATCGCGGCCGGTTCGCGGTTGTGGAAGATCGACGAGGAAGCCAACACAATCGCCGAAACCGATTCCCCCTGGTTCCTCGACCCCGACAGACAAATCGACCTCGTCGGTTTGCTGGACGTCGGCGTGACCGATGCGTCGCCGCTGTTGACTGCGCGACCGATCGACCGGAGGGTGTTTGACGGCCGTGACTGCTTCGTGTACCTGGCCAAGGTTCGATCACCGCGCTCTGTCGTCTCGATCGAAGCGTTCGCGGACGCGACCACGAATCGTCTGCTGCAACTCACGGCCTGGGAGGGAGACCTTCAAGAACTCCGCAAAGCTGCAGAACTGATCGATCAAAAACCACCACTGGCGGAACTACGGCTGATCGCGATCAACGTGGCGGTCGATGACGACAAGTTCGCGGTCGCCAAATCGCTGACCGAAGACGGCCGGATCGGCAAGATCGCCGAAGCTCAGGGGATCGTCGGCATCCGGCCGCTGCTCTCCAGGCGTTGGACGCCGATCGCCAGCAGCCTCCTGCTCAAACCCGGCGACTGGCTGCGAACCGAGCTGCGCGGCGCCAACGCGGTCAAGGTTTCGCTGTCCTCAGAAGTCGAACTTACGCTCGGGCCGGGAACGCTCGTCGAGTGCATTTCAGCAACGAAGTCCCGGCTCCACACCGGCGAGGTTCAGGTCTCCGTTGGGCAAGCGTCTCGCTTGACCTTGCCGCAGAACGACGTGAAGCCATCGGACAATGCTCAAGCGGCACGCTTGAGCTACGAACTACTCGCCCCGCGCGACGGCAGCCGCATCTTCAAGCCGGGAGTCAAGCAACTCGTGCGTGTCGATCGCGACGAGATGCTGGCCGACGTGCCGCAGAAGCCGCTGTGGCTGGCCGGCTTCGAGGGGTCATCGAACAACGAATCGCTCGGTTCGCTCATCGTCAACCTCCCCGACGGACGCAACGAACCTCTGACCGTGGGCTATCACAAGGTCAACGTCGAAATCCGAGACCAGATCGCGCGGACGACGATTGAAGAATCGTTCGCCAACCACACCGACGCCCGTTTGGAGGGCGTGTTCTATTTCCCGCTGCCGCAGGATGCGTCGATCAGCGGCTTTGGCATGTGGATCGGCAACGACCTCGTTGAAGCCGACGTCGTCGAGAAGCAACGGGCCCGCGAAATCTATGAAACGATCCTCCGCGAGATGCGTGACCCCGGGCTGCTCGAATGGACGTCGGGCAACCTGTTCAAAGCCCGTGTGTTCCCCATCGAACCGCATGCCGAAAAGCGGGTGAAGATCGTTTACACACAGGTGCTGCCGCTGCGAGCCAACCGCTACCGCTACGCGTACGGCCTGCGAAGCGACCTGCTCCGCACGAAGCCGCTGCGAGAACTGTCGCTGACGGTGATGGTGAACTCTGCGCTGCCGCTCCGCGCCGTCACTTGTCCGACGCACACCGCGCGCGTGACCGTAGGACGGCCCTCCCGGGCCGTCGGCGGCGGGAGTGACGGCCCAGAAGGGCCGTCCTACAACTCGGCGCAGGTCGAATTCGCGGCGCAGGAGTACACACCCAGCCGCGATTTCGAGGTCGTGTGTGAAATCGACGGCCGGCAGTCGGACGTCGTGGTGATTCCACACCGTCGCGGCGACGACGGCTACCTGCTCGTCCAAGTCACCCCGCCCGCCGCCGACGGGAATTGGCAACGCGAGGTCCTCCCGGACGGCCAGCCGCTCAAACTCGTGCTGGTATGCGACACGTCCGGGTCGATGGATTCCGAGAAGCGAAAACAGCAGACGGAATTCGTCTCCACCGTGCTCGCGTCGCTCGGCCCGGACGACCGCTTCCAGATTGCGGCTGCGGATGTCGGGACCGTGTGGCTCTCCACAGAACCGCTCGCCGCGAACGCGGACAACGTCGCCAAGGCTAGAAGTTTCCTCGACGATCGCCTGTCGCTTGGTTGGACGAACCTCGACCGAGCCTTCGACGACGTGCTCAAGAAATCTCCGGCCGACTCCCACGTGATCTACATCGGCGACGGAATCGTCTCGGCCGGCGACACCGATCCCGCCGCGTTCGTGAAGCGGCTGGCAGCGTTGGTCGCGAACCAAGCGAGCGGGGGGCGTGAGCCCCCCGAGAAACCCCGGGTCGGAGAAACTCCGGGGGCTCACGCCCCCGGCTCGCCAAGTGTTCGGAGTTCTTTGCACGCCGTCACCGTCGGCAACACGACAGAATCCGTGGTGCTCAAGGGGATCGCGTCGGTTGGCGGCGGTTCTGTGCGAAGTATCGGTGGCGAGCAAACACCGCTGGTCGTCGCTCGCGAGCTGCTGAACGAACTCGCCCAGCCGGGTCTGCGTGATCTCAATGTCGAATTCCGTGGCCTCAAGGTCGCGGCGGTCTATCCCGGCCGGTCGCCGAACGTCGCCGCGGGGACGCAGCAAATCCTCGTTGGCAGATACCTCCCCGAAGGGAAGGACCAGCAGGGCGAAATCATCGTGACTGGCAAGCGAGGTGCGGAAAAAGTCCGGTACGCCGCGCGAGTCAATTTCAAAGACGCGGAGGACGGGAACTCGTTCATCCCGCGATTGTGGGCGCGGGCGCATCTCGATCACCTGTTGGCTCAGGGACAAAGCTCGGCCGTTCGCGACGACATCATCGCGTTGTCGGAGGAGTTCCACATCATCACCCCGTACACCTCGCTGCTGGTGCTGGAGACCGACGCCGATCGCGAACGGTTCGGCGTGAAGCGCCGGTACGAGATGCGGGACGGTGAGCGGTTTTTCGCCGAGGGTCGAGCCAACGCCAATTTCGAGTTGCTTCAGCAGCAGATGAAACGCGCCGGCGACTGGCGGTTGGGCCTGCGACGGCAGGTGCTGGCCAGCCTGGTGGGACTCGGTCGCGATCCGCGGGCGTTCCAGCAGCAAGTCCAGATGATCGATCAACTCGTGCGTGCGGGAACGGCCGTGGATTACAACCTGCCGATGTCGTACAGCGCGTCCGGCCCCATGTCTGGCCCCGTGGGCGGACCGTGGGGATTCGCGAGCGACAGCCGCTCTGCCGGCGGCGCTGGCGAGAAATGGCTCGGAGATATCTCTGACCTGGACGGCGAGTGGGCTGGCAGGGGCATCCGCCTTGGAGAACTTCGCGACACCGCCGAGAGAGAATCATTGGGTTTCGGAGTCGAGGAGTCCTTGAGCCTTGGACTTCCCGAGGCAGCGGCCGCCGAGCCGTTATCCGACGTAACACCACGTCTCATCGTCGATGAAGAGACATTCGAGGATGCTCCCGGTCCCGGTCTGGCGGCTCTCAAGCGGCGCGCTGATTTTGATTTCGGGCGGTTCAACGCTTTCGGAGAGAGTGAGCTTTCGGTGGGGCAGGCGCTGAGCCTCGAAGCGGTCGGTGGCTTCGGGGGTCGATCGGAATCCATGCGGGGTGGCGTTTACCGGCAGATGGCTCCCGCCAGACCGATGTCATTGTTGAGCAAGAGTGTCAGCGAGCGTTTCTACTACGAACGTGGGTACAATCAGCCCAATTACACGAGCTGGCTGAACACGGTCTTCCCCACTCTCGACGCCCCGCCCCGCCCCCGCAAGCCCGAGCCGAAACCGAAGGACCCCGAGGGCTGGTCGCCCGCCGCGCTCGAACTGTCTCGCAGCTTGTTGCGGATGGAGTCGCTGCTCAAAATGGACGGCGGCATCGAACTTCGCGCCGTCTCCGAATCGTTCGATCCGCGTTGGAACCGCCGGTCGGCTCGGAACAGCGACCTGATGCTCTACTCGCCGACCGCCTGGCTCGCGCGACCACTCGACGCCGACGATCACACGCTCGTCAGCTACTGCGACGCGAAGGAACGGGGCGTCTTCTCGCTCGCGCTGTTGCTCGGGCGAACGCGAGCGTCAGTTGCTCAAGAACTAATGACGTTGCCGCGGTCGCTCAGCGACCTCTCGCTCGTCCCGGTTCACGAGTCGTACCCCGGCTACCAAGCCCGCGTCGAACCCGCCGGCGAAAACCGATCCAAGCTCATCATCACTCTGCTCCCCCCTCTCCCCCCCGGGGGAGAGGGGTTGGGGGTGAGGGGGCCGCGCGCAGGTTCACGCGTCGAGCAGCACTACCTGATCGACACCGAAAAGCACGCGCTGGTCAAACACGAATTGTTCGACGACGGCAAGCTGACCGGAGCGACATCCTACGAGGACTTCGTCCAAGTCGGAGGCTCGTGGTGGGCGCGAAAGGTCACGACGACCGATGCGAAAGGCCGCAAGCTCGTCGAAACGACGTTCGACGTGCAGGCCCGTCCGGCCGCTCAATTCGCGAAGCGGATGGCCGACGAACTGGCCGCGGAGCCGAAGGTGCAATTCCTGCGGTTACCGTTCGCGAAGCTCAGCGTCGCACGGCAGAAGGTGGCGGATGGGTCAGCGAGTTTCGATGACCGGATCGCGATGATCCTCCACAACGCCTCGCTCCAGCAGTGGGATGAAATGTGGAAGCACGTCGACGCTGCCGAAAAATTGGCCGTCGACAAGCCGGGCGTGCGGTGGATGCGCACGATCCTGCTCGCCACCATCCGCCGCAATCAGGAAGCCCGGCTGCGGCTCCTCGACGAAGGCCGCACGATCGCCGCGAACAAACAGCAGGACGACCTGCATCTCGCCGAGTTCATCCTCAGCCAAATCTACAACCTGTCGAGTTGGCCTGAGTACCTCGACATCGTCCAAATTCTGAAGCCTGTCTACGAACGACATCCCGCCGAGCTTGATGCGTTGTCGCGGTGGGAGGAGCGGTGGATTCAATCCGTCGCAGCAGTGGGGCGCTACGAGGAAGCCCTGGCCCTGCGGCGCGCGAAGGCGACTGCAGCGCCGTGGCAACTCGACTGGCAAACCGACTACGCGCGGCGGTTGTCGCAAGCCGGCCAACCGGACGCCGCCCGCGCGTGGTTGCAAAAGGAACTCGATCGTCCGGTGGAACGGAGCAGCTACGAAGACGAAACTCTCCGCGCGGCGATCACCGATTTGCACCGCTCCGCGGCGCGATGGGCCGACCTGCTGAAGTTCACGACGGAGTGGATCGCGCGCAAACCCGATTCGTGGTCGTACAACGGTGCCTACGCTCAACACCTGTCGGCTCTGATTTTCAACGACCAGCTCGACGCCGCGAACGCGCACGCCGAATCCTGGCTGCGCGAAGCCCGCATCGACGGCAAGCTCGCTCCCGACGCGCGGGCGCGGCTGGAAACGGCGATCAACTTCGCCAACGGCAGCGCGTACAACCTGTCAGTCCAGCGGCCGGACGAACGCTGGTTCGAACCGCTGGCGGACACGATTCGCTTCTTCCTGCGGCACAAGCACCACTCCGACATCGCCCTGCGCGGGATTGGGAACCACTACTTCCAGCAGAGCGACGTGGTGGACCGCTTGCGCGGCGAATTCCTGTCGCTGCTGCAAACCGATCTCGCGAGTCTGACGCCGGCGCAGATCAACATGCTCGTCGGCTGGGCCATCTCCGGCCGGATGGAGTTGCGGGAACCGATCAACGGCCGCCGGCAACTACAAGCGTCGGAAGTGCCGTCCGACGTGTGGAAGAAGATCGCCGGCGAACTGCGACCGCGCTGGGAACGGGCTGAGGACAAGACCGACAAGCACCTGCTCGGCGAATCACTGCGCACGATCTATGCCAACCGATTCAACGACACCGAACTGCTCCCGTTCCTGCGCGAACGGATCGCCACGGCGCATGCCGATCACAAACTGTCGTACATCGCCACGCTGTTCGACACGCTTCTCGGCCGACCGTGGACGGAGGAGATCGAAGCCGAGGCGTTCCAGCGACTGCGCGAACTGTCCAACACGCCCGAACCGGCAGACCGTTTGGTGGTCCAGCTCCCTGCCCTGCACCGCCTCGTGGATGCGATGATCGCTCAGCGAATTGCCCTCGCCGAGCAGCAGCTTCAGGATCAGGGCGAACTCAACAAGCTCACGCGGAAGGAACTGGCGGCGAAGAAAGTCGAGTTCCGCAAGGCAGCGCGGATCGGTGTCGCGGCACGACTGGCCACGGAGGCTGCGAAGGAAGGCGAGAAGAGTCCGCTCGCTGGATGGCTCCGCATCGAACAATCCTGGCTCGACGTGCAGCTCGACCAACGACGCGCGGAAGTCGAATCGCTCTGCTGGCAGATTCTCGGCGAAGTGCCTCCGAAAGGTGACTCCGATGCCGACGAGATCGAGGACGCGAGTGAAGCGACCGCACGGCAAGAGTTCTTCGATTCGCTGTTGCGTCAGCGGGCGTTCGTGACCGTGATGTATCTGGCCTCGCGCCGCAAAGCCGAACCGGCCACGATCGACCGCGTCCTGAAATACGTCGACGCGGGGATCGGCCACCGCGGCGATGTCGCGGCGGCGTGGCGAGCGACCAAATTCCAACTGCTGATCGCGCTGGATCGACCAGACGATCTGGACTGCGAGCTGCGCGCCTGGATTCGCGCCGACGTGAGCACTTCGCCGTGGCGGCAGATGCTCGCCCGACTGGTCGCCGAACGGGGAAAGATCGACGAGGCGATCCAACTCGTCGAGTCCGCCGAGAAGGACAAGCTGCTGACCGCGGCGGACTACCGTTTGCTGTCAGACTGGTATCTCGTGTCGAACAGCCGCGCCGCCTACGAGCGATCGCGAGTCGAATCGTTCAAACAGATGCCCGAGAACTACCTGAGCAACATGCTCTACCAGGTCAGCAACCGCTGGATGCGGCGTGACGCGCGGCTGCCGAGCGAACTCGACGAGGACACGCTGTTCGCCGTCGAAGCGCTGTTCGAGAAGTCGGCTCAGCCCGAAAACTACCTGTGGCAGCACAGCAATCTGTACGGTGCCACGCGCGACTTCCGACTGCTGCGGATGTTGCCGGACGCGGTCCTCGGCCGATCGCCGCAGCAGGTGTATCGGTTTTTGCAAACTCTCCAGTCCGCCGCGCTCGGTGATTTGCGGAACGAAGCGGCGGCGGACGAGGTCATCTCGCGAATCAAAACCCTCCGCGAGCGCGATCGCACGCCGACCGATCTTCGCGCCCTCGATCTGTTGGAAGCACTCATCGAACGGAAGTCGTCGGAGGTTTTGAATCAGCCCGGCCCGCATGTGGACGCCAGCGTGGCGGCGTTGCAGCGGGCGTTCCGTCGCGAGTGGTCCGACGGCGAGCCGCGGATGATGTCGAACTTTTTGTACCAACTCGGCGGGCTGCCGAACGAAAAATTGAAGGCCGAACAGCTTCGCGAACTGCGCGAACTACAACGTCAGGCTCCGGCGAATTCGCGGGACCACCTGTTCATCACGACCGATTTGTGCAATCTCCTGTTTTGGAACTACACGCAGCGCGAGCCGGCTTTGCGCGAGATGGAGATTGAAGTCCGTGCCTACACGCAGGCGAACGACGGACTCTGGCCGCATGTCGATAACGAGCTGTTGGGACGGTACGTGTCGATGCTGGAGGGGGCCAACCGACACGCGGTGGGCGAAACTGCGTTGCAGACCTACGCGGCTCGACAGGCGAACGACGAGCAACGGAAGTGGTTGAATGACCGCTTGATGTCACTCTACAACCACGCTCTCGAACACGACGGCGCGGTGTCGCCGGGGACGGGGCGGGCGAAGTTGTTCGTCGCGATCGTGGCGCTGACTCGTCGAGAACTCGACGCGGCCCCGGACGAGAACGTGCGGTACAACCTCGTCACGCGATTGGTCTCGACTCTTGACATCGGTCGCCGGCATCAGATCGCGGAAACACCCGAGGCAGTACGGCAATTCGCGTTCGAGGTCATGCCGGCGCTGCTCAAGCGGCAGCAGGGGCGGTATCGGAACACGGCGACGGCTCCCATGCACGTGATCGTCGAGGCGCTCGGGCCGAAGTTCGCGCTGCGGTACGCGGTCGAACGGATGGAACAGTATCCGCAGCGGCTGGAAGTTTCGTGGGACAATTCGTGGAACGCATTTGGATACGAACTCGCCCGCCGCCGCGAGGAATCGGCGAACGCGCGGCTCGACATCGCGGAGTTGGCACCGCGTGTCCTCGTGTTGGCGATCAAGGAATTGAAGCGCGAACTACGCACCGGCGAGGCACGACATCACTCGATCTACTACCGAAATAACAACCATTTCTGGCAGGAGAAGGCGGGCGCGTTCGCGAAGGCGGCCGAGGAAGTGCTCGCCGAACGCCGGACTTCCGGTCGCCGCGTGCTCGCCGTCGCCAACTACCTTTGGCACGGGCTGGGGCTTTACCCGCGAGCCATCGAGATCATGCTGGTGGCCCACCGCGACGGACTGCTGGAAGAGTCGTCACAGGATCTGCTCGTGACCTGGCTGCATGATCAGAAACGGTTTGCCGAGTCGATTCCGATCATCGAACCGCTCGTGACCGCGAGGCCGGATTCGATGCACTATCGCACACGATTGATGACGGCGTACTTCCACTCGCAGCGGCCGGAACAACTCGCCGAGCTTGTGAAGCAGATCGAATCGCACTTCCATGAGGCGGGACGCTGGACGGAGGGAAACATTGCAGAGTTCGCGAAAGGCTGCCTGTCCTGCGGCCTTGCGGAGCGGGCCGTCGGCTATTTCAACGAGGCAATCGCGCTCCGCCAGCGGGCCAACCCCGGAGGCGGGCTGGGAGACGTCACGCTGTCCGATTGGTATCAGCACCTCGCACAAGCTCAGTCCGCGTTGGGTCACACGCGGGCAGCGGTGGACGCGGCGTCGGCGGCCATCGTCTGCTGGGGGCCGCGTCACGATCAGCGTCGGCCGGCGCTGGCCAAGCTCAGTCAGGTGCTGAACAACGCGAAAGACCTCGACGGTTATGTGCAGTATCTCGACGAGGAGTCGGCGAAGACCGGTCAGGACAGTCCGATTCTGCGGAAGGCGATCGGTCAGTCGTATCAGAGCCGTGGACAACTCGACAAAGCCATTGTTCAGTTCCAACTCGCGGTGGCTTTGCAGCCGAACGACAAGGAGGTCCACCAGGCCCTCATCGCCTGCTACGACTCGACGCAGAACAAGGCTCAGGCGATGCGGCAGCTCCTCAAGCTGGTCGATTTCGACCGCCACGACCTCGCGCTGTACCAACAGCTCGCCGAGCGGCTGAAGGGTGACGAGGCGGAGGCCGAACGGGCGGCGACGTCGATCGTCGAAGCTGCGCCGACGGAATCCGAGAACCATGCCGCGCTGGCCGAACTTCGCCAGAAACAAAATCGCTGGGACGAAGCCGTCCCGCACTGGGAACGGGTTGCGGAACTGCGACGCCTCGAACCGATCGGTTTGCTCAAGCTGGCGGAAGCGCAGCTTCATCAAAAACGGTGGGTCGAAGCCAGGCAGTCGATCGAGAAACTTCAGCGGACGGAGTGGCCGGCGCGGTTCAACGACGTCCGGAACCAAACTCGACAACTGCAGGAGCGGCTTCCGAAATGAAATCCGGTCAGCGGAAGTCGCGGGAGTGCGCGGCGACGCCGGACAGCGTGGGCGACAGATCGTGCAGCCGCGACACGAGAACGTGGATGGTTTGTCCCTGCCGCTGCAGCATCCCGTCCGCCTGCAGGATGGTCGCGGTGCGGGCGGCGCGGCGGTAACGTTCCCACACGTCCGGGTAGACGATCAGGTTGGCCATTCCGGTTTCGTCCTCGAGCGTGACGAACGTGACGCCACTGGCCGTGCTCGGGCGTTGACGCAGCAGAACGAGGCCGGCCACGCGCACGCGGCGACCGTGCGGCAGCGAAGCCAGCCGCGCCGCGGCGACGACTCGCAACTGATCGAGTTGCGGGCGCAAAAATTTCACGGGGTGGTCCCGGAGCGACAGCCCGATCGTGCGGTAGTCGGCCACGACCTCTTCCATCGGCGACAGGTGCGGCAGCGACACGGCGGGCTCGGCGTCGTCGGTCGCGGCGAAGATCGGCATCGGCGGGCGATCGGGCAACGACTGCCAGAGCGATTCGCGGCGGTTGACCTGCAGCGACCGAAACGCATCCGCCCGTGACAGGCGAGCGAGCACGGACTGGCTCAGTCCCGTGCGGCGGGCGAATTCTTCAACCGATCGGAACGGCGTGCCGCCTCGCCGTTCGACGATTCGCGCCGCGTAAGCCTGCGCCAGCCCGGCGAGCTGTCGGAAGCCAAGGCGCAGCGCGGGCAAGTGCGAGGGTGCGGGGGTGTGAGGGTGTGAGGGTGACGGGACCAAGGATCGATGAACGGCGGAGACTCTCGCACGCTCATACTCTGGCACTCTGGAACTCCGAAGCTCGGGCAACGTCCCCACACTTCCGCCTGGCGCTTCGAGCGTGCAGTCCCAGTCGCTGAAATTCACATCGACCGGCAGCACCGTCACACGATGGCGGCGGGCATCAGCCACGAGTTGCGCGGGGGCGTAGAACCCCATCGGCTGACTGTTGAGAATCGCGGCGGCGAACGCGGCGGGAAAATGGCACTTGAGCCAGGCCGAAACGTACACGAGCAGCGCGAAGCTGGCCGCGTGTGATTCCGGGAAACCGTACTCGCCGAAGCCTCGAATCTGGCGGAACACGCGGTCGGCGAACTCGGTTGAGTAGCCGTTGGCCTGCATGCCGGTCACGAGCTTGGTGCGGAACTGGTCGATCACGCCCTGTCGCCGCCACGCGCTCATCGCGCGCCGTAGTTGATCGGCTTCGCCCGGCGTGAACCCGGCGGCGACGATCGCCAGCCGCATCGCCTGTTCCTGAAAGATGGGCACGCCGAGTGTCTTGGCCAGCACGTCGCGAATGCGCTCGTCAGGGAATTCGACAGGCTCCTCGCCGCAGCGCCGCCGCAGATACGGATGCACCATGTCTCCCTGAATCGGCCCCGGCCGCACGATCGCCACCTCGATGACCAGGTCGTAGAAACATCTCGGGCGCAGACGCGGCAGCATGGCCATCTGGGCCCGGCTTTCGATCTGGAACACGCCCATCGTGTCCGCCTGTCCGATCATGTCGTACACGCGGCGGTCGTTCGGCGGGACCGTGGCCAGCGTGAGTTTGCGGCCATGATGTTGCTCGACGATCGCGAAACACTTCCGGATCGCCGTCAGCATGCCGAGCGCCAGGCAATCGACCTTGAGGATGCCGAGGGCGTCGAGGTCGTCCTTGTCCCATTGCACCACGGTGCGGCCGGGCATGGCCGCATTCTCGATGGGGACGAGTTCGCACAGCGGGCCTTGCGTCATCACCATGCCGCCCACGTGTTGCGACAGGTGACGCGGAAAGCCCAGCAGGTCGATCGTGACTTCGACGAGGTGCCGTCCCAGCCCCGACGTCACTGGCAGGCCCGCTTCGGTCAGCCGGGCGGCGAGCTTGTCGCGGTCGTGCAGGTGGTCCACCTGTTTGGCCAGCGTGTCCACGCGGTCAAGCGACAGGCCGAGCGCTTTGCCAACGTCGCGGATCGCCGACCGCGGCCGGTAGGTGATCACTTCGGCCGTCATCCCCGCGCGCTCGCGGCCGTACTTCGCGTACAAATACTGCAGCACCTCCTCGCGGCGTTCGTGTTCGAAGTCCACATCGATATCCGGAGCTTCGTTCCGATCCTTGCTGACAAAGCGCTCGAACAGGACATCGATCTGCTCGGGATCGACCGAGGTGATTTCGAGGCAGAAGCAGACCACCGAGTTCGCCGCCGATCCGCGGCCCTGGCACAGAATGCCCCGGCCGCGGGCGAAATGCACCAGGTCCCACACCGTCAGAAAGTACGCCGCATAGTTCAGCTCGGTGATCAATCGCAACTCGTGCTCGATCAGCCGTCGCACCTTGTCCGGCACGCCGCGCGGATAGCGCCGCTCGGCGCCGGCCCACGTCAGCCGCGTGAGGTGTTCCATCGGCGCGAGGCCGGCGGGACACAATTCCTCCGGGTACGCGTACCGCAGTTCATCCAGGGTGAAGTGGCAGCGGTCGGCGATCTCGATCGTGCGGGCGATCGCGTCCGGGCAGGCGGCGAACTGCGACGCCATGTCGGCGGGCGATTTGAGATGCCGCTCCGCGTTCGGGAAGCGGCGATCGCCGAGTTGTTCCACCGTGCAGCCGAACCGGATGGCCGTCAGCACGTCGTGCAAGCGCTGTCGGTCGGGGATGTGGTAGTGCACGTCGTTGGCTGCGACGAGCGGCAGGCCGGACTGCCGGGCGAGGTCTTGCCACGCGAGCAGCCGTCCGTGGTCGTCTGGACCACGATGCAGTTCGGCCAGTGCGTAGGCGCGGTCGCCAAAGATGTCGCGACAGAGGGCGAGATCAGTCGCGACTCGCGAATCGCGATCGAGCACCACGCCGGCCAACAGTCCATCGGAGTGGGCGGCGATGTCGGTCAGCGTCAGATGGCACTCTCCCTTCGCGGCGCGCGACCGCCCGACCGTGATCAGCCGCGCCAGCCGACCGTACGCCGCGCGGTCGGTCGCCCAGAGCACGATCGGCGGCGCATCGGCCGGCGTGAGTTCGGCTCCGATCAGCAGTTTGATCCGCGTTTCCTTCGCCGCCACGTGCGCCCGCACCACGCCGGCCAGGCTGTTGCGATCGGTGATCGCGAGCGCCACGTCACCCAACTCTGCCGCCCGAGCCACCAGCTCGTCTGGATGCGAAGCGCCTTCGAGGAAGGAGAAATTCGTGCGGCAGTGCAATTCGGCGTAGCCGCGTGGCGCGGGAGTGGTGGTTGAGGAATTGTGTGTGAGCGGCAGACCCTCATCGAACGACGCGAGGGGTGACCCGTGCGTCGTGAAGACCGGTTCTCTTTTGGGAGGCGGCAGATCAGGCATCTCGTCACGCTTTCACTCGTCACTCAATCGAACGCGCCGTGCAAAAACCAGTCGTGCTCGGTCAGGCAGTGGAAGAGCCAGAACCAGTGGCCGGAATGCACCTCGACGCGGAAGTAGTCTCGGCGGACGTGCGCGTCGCGCCACCAACCGGTTTCAATCCGCTCGGGCCCCCAACTGCGGACAACCCGGTGCTCGCGCCGTTGCCAGCAAAACCGAACCGGAACCGCCTCCGGTCCGGCCACGCGGACGGAGATCGCTTCGGGCGGCGTCAGCAACCGCAGCGGGCGCGTGCCGCCCGCGAAGCCGTCGGCGGCCGTTGAGCGCGCGGCGGCATCGCTCTCCAGCCACGGTTCGACCGCGGCGGCGAATTCCGGCTGCGCGTCGGGGACCACGCGCGGACGCAACACGGCTCGCGGGCCGAGGCGGCTGCTGAGGCGATTGAGCAGCGCCCCCAGTTCGCGATCGCGATCCGGATTGACCTCGTCGCCGAAGAGGTCTCGCTGGCGGAGGCCGAGCGGCGCGGTCGCGGACGCGGTCAGCGACACGTGCGAAACGTCGTCGGGCAGCGCCGCCCGTTCCAGTTGCAACCGCAGCAATTCGACGAGGTGCGCGGCCGCTTCGCACGGGATCACGAGGTTCACCACCCACTCGGCGCGCCGACCGGCTGCACCCGCCGCGCGGCATACCAGCCGCTGCACCCCTTCGCCGCGCGCGGCCAGTTGCCCGACGATCTGGCTCACAAGCTGCCGGCAGATCGCGACGAGCATCGCGCGGTCGGCCAGCGGTTCCTCGCCGGCCCACGTCGCCTCGATCGGTGGCGATGCTCGTTCGACGGTCAGAACCTCGGGTGCGTCGCCGAACGCCTGATCGAGACGTCGCATGACGTCGTGACCCAACCGCGACGGCAGGCCGGACCGCGGAAGTTGTTTCACCTGCCCGATGCTGTGGAGACCCAGCTCCCGTAGCGTCTCGACCGTGGCTTCGGACAGACGCAGCGCCGCGGCGGGCAAGTGTGAGAGGAGCGAGGCCAGGTGTTCGAGCGGGACGACCACCGGGGCGCGAGGCCGCGCCACCCAGCGAGCCGCTCCCCAGGCGGCCCCGATCGTCGGCGCCAGAGCCACTCGCGCCGACAAGCCTCGCTCGCGAAAATGCCTCGCCACTGTTTCGACAAACGATTGCTCGCCGCCGAACAGGTGCGTGCAGCCGGAAGCGTCGAGCAGCAGGCACTGCGGAGCGTCCGCGTCTTCGACACCCACCAGCGGCGCGAACTGTTGGGATTCGAGAGCCAGGCGGCGCAGAGCGGCCACGTCGGCCGCGGGGTCGTGCGGTTCGAAGTGAGTTGGCGGAGTGGATTGCGGACAGACGCTCGGACCGCTCCTCACCCCTAACCCCTCTCCCCAAGGGGGAGAGGGGGATTGAAAGTTCTCTCCCCCAAGGGGCGAGGGAGAATGATCTCCGGCCAGCAACTGGGCTTCGGCGAGCGGCAGGCCGGGGCGAACCCCCTGCTCTTCCGGCCAGCGCGATGACGTGACCACGCGCGCACCGCGTCCGCCGGTGTTCGTGAACACCACGACCGGCTGCTGCTTAAGCTCCGACCGCTCGAATCGCAGTCGTTGCAGCGGCCAGTTCGGAAACCAGACGCAAACCATCTGTCGCATCGTCGAACTCCACGCAGGCGACGTCTTCGGCTGCCGCTCCGCGCACGCGCAAGATTTCCAGCCGCCAGCGTCTGCCGGACACCGCGGGTGACGGCTGTGGTTCGATGAGCAATCGGACGTCGGCCCACGACGGCTGGCGGCGCGTGCTGGCGGGACGCAGCATCAGGCCCCACGTTCCGCCGACTTCCGCGGCCAGTTGCAGCCGGCGGAATTGCTTGGCCGACAGTTTCTCCACCTCGCACATCACGACCCCCACGCCATGGCATCGCAACGCCTGCTCCAGTGACCACAGGCCGTCGTCGCGTCGCTCCGGTTGCAGCAACACGACCTGCCGCGGCGGGACGCCAAGCGTGTTCGCACCGGGGGCGAAAAATTGTTTTTGTGAATCCAGCAGCACCACCACCTCGCCGTGGCGCGCGAGGTCTCGTACGGCGAGCCAGGCCAGCGTCGCCGACCCCGCGCCCGGTCCTTCGGCCAGCCATTCGATGAGGCATCCCCGGGCGATGCCGCGGCTGGTCAGCCAGCCAGCCAGCCCTGGCCAGCGCAGTCCGATGGGTGAACCTCCACGACCGCTCCGCAACCGGGGCCGTTCGATCTCGCGCAGCCGTGCCGTCAACGTCTCGATGAGTTGCTCACGCGAAGCCATCACCGCCTCCGATCAGCGAACACCGGCGGGACGCCGGTGCCACGATCAACGAACATCGGTCGACCCGAAGGTGCTCCTCCCCTCGGGTGCCACGATCAATGAACCCGCCGGATCACGCCCACCATGACACCGCGAATTTCCACCGACTTGACTCGCAGCGGCTGCAGCCGTGAGTTGGCCGGCTGGAGCAGGATGTGATCCTTGCGGCGGTGAAATCGTTTCAGCGTCGCTTCGCCATCCACGACCGCGGCCACGACGTCGCCGTTCTGGCACGTCTCCTGTTTGCGAATCACAATCAGGTCGCCGTCGGCGATGTGATCGTCGATCATCGAATCGCCCTTCACGCGCAGCAGGAAGTGCCGGTCGGGATCGAACGTGTCCGCGAGATCGAACCGTTCGGGGTTTTCGATGGCGTCGATGGGCACGCCAGCGGCGATCTGTCCGACGACAACCAACCCTCGCGACCGATCGAGTTTCGCCGCCGCTCTTGCTCGGCCGGCTGGCGATTTCGCCGCGGCACGCCCTTCGCCCACGACGTCGGCCGCCCGGTCGGTCAATTGCAGCGATCGCTTGGCTTGCGGGTCGGCTCGCAAATAACCCCAGTCCTGCAGCGTGTGCAGATGCCGATGCACGCTGGTGGTCGAAGACACCCCGACGTGACGGCAAATCTCCCGCACGGTCGGTGGATATCCCTGCGACCGCACGGCCCGGGCGATGCAGTCCAGAATTTCGATCTGCCGTTCGGACAACGGCGACGCGGTTCCCATGGTTCCCTCCGTGTGAAAAAGTGACGCTCCACCCTGTGTGTACATTTGTTTACATCGGTTTGCAAGTGGGAACTCTCGAGGCCGGGTAGCTGCGGGGATGAGTCCGGAAAAACCACAAAGCCGCGAAGACACAAAGGAAGCACGAAGGCAACGCGACACCTTCTCGTCTTCTTCGTGACGTCACTGTGCCTCGGTGACTTCGTGAATTGTTTGTCCAGCCGTCACTCCCACGCTTGTATGTTGAAACAATTCGAATCAAACGTTGAGATGGCACACGCCGTGGGAAACGCGGCGGAGCGTAGCGAAGCCGCGTTTCCCACGGCGGCCGGTG
>Ga0233425_10004994_pt1 | contig 21524 bp, 17 predicted proteins | sample Watercolumn_Towu_2_FD_181712 | JGI IMG/M metagenome (GOLD analysis project Ga0233425, IMG submission 181712) | Freshwater microbial communities from Lake Towuti, South Sulawesi, Indonesia - Watercolumn_Towuti2014_140_MG | ecosystem: Environmental > Aquatic > Freshwater > Lake | place...
TGAGACCATCGTCCTGTCGATGGTCTCGGTGGCCGGCACGATGCTTTGCCTCTCGCAGGCGCGGCAGCTCGCTTCGATTCTGACCTGGTCCGCCCTCGCCGGCCTGACGGGCGAGCTGTATCGGCCGGCCGCCGGCGCCTTGCTGGCGGACTTGGTGCCCGCCGGTCAGCGGGTCACGGCGTTCGCCGCCTACCGGATGGCCTTTAATGCCGGTTGGATGTTCGGGCCGGCGACGGCCGGGTTCCTGGCGAAGCACTCGTTCACGTGGCTCTTCATTGGGGACGCCTTCACGTCGCTCCTCTTCGGCTTGGTGGCATGGCTGGCCCTGCCTGCCGGCGCGCGGGGCGGGCCGGCGCGGACCACGCTTGGCCAGAGCCTGCGCGTGCTGGCCCAGGACCGCCGCTTGCGCCAAGTGCTGTTGGCGTGGCTGCCGGTCGGCATGGTGTTCATGCAAGTCTGCTCGACGATGAGCCTCGAAGTCACGCGGCATGGTTTTGCGCCAGCCATCTACGGTCTGCTGATCTCAATTAACGGCGCCATGGTGGTGCTGTGCGAGCTGCCACTGACGACGCTCACGAGACGATTCCCACCCCGGCGGGTCATTGCGGTTGGCTATGTGCTGATCGGCGCGGGCTTCGCCTCGAACGTGTGCACGCGTACGCTGCCCCTGTTGGCGCTCTCGATGGCCGTGCTGACTCTCGGCGAGATGATCAGCATGCCGGTGGCAGCCGCCTACGTGGCGGACCTGGCCCCCGCGCATCAGCGCGGCCTCTACATGGGCACCTTCGGGTTGGCAGGCGCCCTGACGCTTGTCTGCGGTCCGAGCCTTGGGATGATGCTCTTCGCGGTGAGTCCGGCGGCTCTCTGGTCGCTGTGCGGCGTGCTTGGCCTGGTAGGCGCCGGGATGATGCTGCCAGATGTGCTTGCGCCCCCGCTTGACCGGCGAGGCGAGCTGCCGCTGGTCACGGGCGCCGACGCTCCGTAGCGTTGGACCGCCCGACGGGCCGCGCCTGTGCGCCTGTGCCGGAGCGCCGGTTTGCGATTTACATTTCTCGCGCCGGGGACTGGAATGAACCGGCGGCGATGAGTCCGATCCAGCGCATTGAATCGTGGCTGCGCAAGCCGGCGAGCCCGGAGCATCTGCGCCGCGGTGAACTCGGCGAACGGGCGGCGCGCAAGCACCTCCAAGGGCGCGGAATGAAGTTCCTCACCGCGAACTATCGCTCACCCCGGGGCGAGATTGACCTGGTGTTTCGCGACGAGGATTGCCTCCAGTATGTTTCATTTGCAATAGACATTTGGTCAGGGCTAGAGTGACCACGCATGCCGCAAAGGCTGGCGATCAGTTACGTGCGGTTCAGCACAGCAGGACAGGTCGATGGCGACTCGATCCGACGCCAAACGGAGGCCACGGGGAATATGGCAAAGATGACCATGGTGGTGTCTGGTATGGGCATGGCCTGCGCCGCAAGGATACCGGAAATGATGCCAGAAAAAACCAATAGGATTGTCCCACCGCTGGAGGTGAGAACCATGAAACCACATCCCGAGGTGACTGCACAGGCACAGCAGAGGGCCAGGAATTGCGCACGCCAAGGCCCTCTCCAGATCCGCTCCCAGCATAACATCCCTACCGGCCCGTACGCCCCACAGCCAACACTTCACGCTTCACCTCACAGAAGGGTACTTTTCACCTAATCTAGCGCGTTCAATAACACATCCTATTCCGTTTCCTTCATACACCATCCTCATAAAGTACAAGGCGCCATCCTCTGCCCAGAATCTTTTGGTAATCGGCTCCGACTCCATAAATCCAGTCCACCACTGTACAGTAATAGTATGTTGTCCGGGCGAAAAGTACATTCTCCTTACAGGAGCGCCAGCAAAGAAACGCCGAAACGGACGCCAATGTACTTAACAAAGCGGGATATTCCCATAGGCATCCTCGAGTAGCCTCAGTTCCGCAGACTTTCTGCTCCGAACCATTTTGCGTCATGTTAAGCGCTGTGCATTCCGCCCCCAGCACGGCTATGCACACTACCATGACAAGTGATACAACGTAATGCATCGCACTACCTAGCTTACAATGTTCCTACTCGCCTAGTGCTCGCACGACTTGTATTCTTGTCGTTACTTGATTACACGCGACGCTTTCTTGATTACTTCGCCATCCGGGCACAGTATTCCCGCTTGCACGAGACCCAGAATACCAGCCTTGGTGTAAACATTACCGTATGACGAAACATTCTCATACAGCCCACGCAAGTCGAGCCACCCGTTAGAACCATATGTGCTCAACACCAGACTATCACTATATACCTTTTGTCCCGTTTGCATGTTCTCTATTAGCACATCCAACGATTGCTCTCGGTCAAAGTGTCCAAGCCCACTGGCCCTGGTAGAGGCCCTCGTAGGCCCCTCATATAGCGAGTAGCGTGCCCGAAACACGGCACCGTTGGGGGCATCAGAAAACACATAAAATGCTTGGGATGGCTCTTTCTGTGGGAACATTGCCACGCTGAATGCGTTTGCGTTGACGCCATTGACCGCCGAGTGTACGTATATGCGAGTGGCAAGCAACTGCTCACCCGACGGTACCTCTGCATGTACTCTGACACCGCTCAACGTTATCCGGGGCCTGAACGTGTAAGTATTTGCTTTCTTCACCTCCATAAATTGGACAACCGGCAGAGCCGGCGTATCATAGTTGAAGTCAACTAACAATGCCAAAAGCCCGGGCGGTCTCACCCACGATACCGTCCCGCCGACACCTACCTTCCCAATCTGCTGAGAGCCATCCGCGATGCGCAGTGATAACGCACCTCCCACAAGGCTACTGGATCGCTTGACGATAATCATAGCTTGTTCGTCTGGAGGTTGAGAAGCACTTGGCGGGAGCGCAAGTTGCTTGGTGGAAGCGCAACCTACAAGGACTGCCGCCACTAGACCTAATGCTATCTGATTCCAATATGATGTAATATTCATAAGTGTTTGCGTGCAAAATACGTTCAGGTGTCTTACTTAAAGCGAAAACACGACCGTCTATCCAACGTGCGCTTTAGGTGGAACATGTCTGTAATTACGTTCGCCTTAGTTCCGTCTCTCTCTATTGTCTCATAGATACACCGCCTTGCGTACTCACAGCGGGTATAAATGACACGTGATGCACGTACTCGCGACGATAGTACTCCCATTGTGCTCTGGCCGGTTTCAAGAACGGCGTCAGTGCTGCTATTGTATAGCACCTCCAGCGCCTGATTATCCGGCACATGCTTGCTCTCGCGAGTAGCAACGAGGATTGTGGGCAGAAATGCTCCCTGGAACGAGAATAAGGTCGTATAACCCGACCTGCTGGCGACTTCGCGAACGTTGTGATTCATTATTAATCCCACTGCCGCCGCTAGTATGACGTGCCGCATATCTACACAGGCCACATTCGCATTGTACGTGATGTCTAGGAGTGTTAGTATCTGACTCCCATCGCCACTTGCCAACGCGCTACGTGCATACTCTTCCACTCTTTGAGCGGCAAGGGCGATAAATCGATCTTTTGGCGTTAAGGAGGCAGGCGCTGCAAGCTGGTTGACGTTTATTGCTTTGCGGAGTTCCGCCTCCATCGTGGCTTCGGCCAGTGAGCGGACTTCCTGATGTGGCATGGACACGAGCATGTTATGGAGATAGAGCGAGTGCTCATTGCCAGTTGCCAGTCGTAAGAGTCTGGAGCGAATACGCTCCCGCAGCGACGGCAGCGTAGTCCCTCTGGCTAATGTGTATAGCAGACCGGCATTCCATGTGGGGGCGATGCTCCCAGTTTCAAGCAAGTCCTGCAACATCATTTGTGAGATATTGTTGGGGCTGATGGCTGATCGTGTATTGCTACATCAACAGCAAAAAAGGGTAACTCTGCTAACTCTCTGCTGGAGGTTGAAAAGGTGCCGTGGCGGCTTGGAAGGCTGAGAGTGACAGGTGAACGTTACTAAAATGCGGCACGTGACCGGTCGGCAAAGCTATGCTATTCCAGCAACGCGAACCGGGTGTTCCAACAAAAAGTGTTGTGTGAAATTCCCCAGCGGTTGGGTGCGCTGCTGGGCTTGCCGGCGTCCGAAGTGCGGGTGCGTGAGGGACAACGGACAGGCGCGTTGATTCTGCCTGGCATCTGCGGATTGCACCTGGAACCCGGGACTCTTCAGAACGTATCATAATCAAGGCGCTCGTGGCAAGCTGCGAGGGTTGAATGCGTTGTCGCAGTTGTCCCAGGAAGCTGCTGGCTTGCGGCGCAGGCATCCCGGGGTCTGGCGATCGTGGTGGAGCTGCGCCGCGCCCTGTGAAGATGAGGCCCAGTATTTTGGGCACCTGAGGGCACTCGGGGGAGCACCGGATTCGTGGAGTGCCGACCGGGGCGATGAATCCGGGGGTATTGTGACAGCGGACGCAGTGTTGCGACGCGTCCTGGGGCAAATGCGGTCGCCTCGCTCGCAGGCGGGAGTTCCCTCTCGCCTCGTGATGCGCTATCGTTCGGTCGATGGATCTGCTGAGAAAGCTGGCGACCTGGTTTGCCCGTCGTCCTGAGCCTGACCACATCAGGCACGGGAAGGTCGGGGAACTTGCCGCAAGGAAGTACTTGGAGCAGAAGGGCATGAAGTTCCTGGCGGCAAACTTCCGAACTCGCCGGGGCGAGATTGACCTCATTTTCCGGGCGCGAAAGGAGGTCGGCTGGGGGAATGTCTTTACTGGAAATGAATCAGACTGCCTCGTGTTTGTCGAGGTCAAGACCCGTTCGTCGGAGGACTGGACCCGCCCCGCGCGGGCTGTCGATGCGCGCAAACGACGGCTCCTGTCCCTGGCGGCCATGGACTACCTGACGCTGCTCCGGCGGCCGGCTGTGCGGATCCGATTCGACATTGTCGAAGTGCTGTTGAAGGACGGGACCGTGCAGGAAGTGCGCCACCTGCCCAAGGCGTTCAACCTCTCGGCGCCGCTGCGCTACGGCTGATTCGCCATGCCCGAACTGCCCGAAGTTGAGGTGCTCGTCCGTCATCTCGGCCCCTTGCTGCACGGCAAGCGCATCCGCGCGGTGGCGGTGCTGCGTCCGAAACTGGTTCGTCCGGCTACGCCGGACGAATTCGCGCGGGCAATCACGGGCAGGCGTTTCGCCAGTCTCGGACGCCGGGGCAAGTATCTCGTGTTTACGCTCCACGCGCGGCGGGGCGGACCTGCGCTGGCGATGCTCGGGCACCTCGGGATGACCGGCCGGATGCAAGTTCAACCCGCCCGGGCGTCTCTGCCGCGACATGCCGGAGTGGTCTTCGACCTGGGGCGCTTCAGGTTGGTCTATAGCGACACGCGCTACTTCGGCCGCTGCACGCTGGATACGCGGCCCCTCGCCGAGCTGGGACCGGAACCGCTCGGACCCGAATTCACAATCGCCGACTTTGCCCGGCGGCTGGCACGCTCGCACCAGGCAATCAAGGTGAGACTCCTCGATCAATCGCTCGTGGCCGGTGTGGGCAACATTTATGCGAGCGAGGCGCTGTTTCGTGCGCGAGTTTCGCCGCGGTTGGCGGCGTGCCGGCTGGACGCGCGCCGGGTCGGATCGCTCTGGAGATCGATCCGCGCGGTGTTGGCCGAGGCGATCGCCTGGGGGAGCACCGTACCGTTGAATTGGGATGGCGCCGGCCGCGGAGACGGCGTGTTCTACTACGGATTGGCCCCGGGCACGCGGGATTACTATGAGGAGCGCCTGCTCGTTTACGACCGTGCCGGCCAGCCATGCCCACGTTGCCGCGCTCCGATTCAGCGAATCGTGCAGGCGGCCCGCAGCACTTTCTTCTGCCCGCGCTGCCAGCGGGGGCGCCAATGAGGCGGGACGCCGGGCTGCCGTCTAACGTGTCGCTGGCCCAACACGGATCATGACGACCCCGTGACGCGGGACCTTCGCCTCGAAGCGATCCGCGAAGCTGCCCAGGTCGCGCTGCCGCCAGAGGTCCCGCACCACCCGCGCGCCCGCGAGTCCCAGGTCGGCCCACTTGACCGCGACCGGCGCGTCCATCTCCCCGCGATTGAAGAGCCCGACAGCCTGAGCCCCGTCCTCGAGCGGTTTCGCCCAGACCTCGAGGTCCTCATCGAGGGTCACCCTGTGGCCGGGCACACCCAGCGGGTCCTGATCTACTTCCAGCACTTCATCGTTGGTGAGCAGGCTCAGTGTGAAATCGTCCATACGGGTGATGTCGCCGCTGAAGATCAATGGCGCCGCCAACAGGCACCAAAGTGACACGTGCGTGTATTGCTCGTTGGGGGAGAGGGGGGTAGGGACGGTTTGGCCCTTCCAATTGCTCAGGTAACCCAGCAGCAGGTAGTCGGGGTCGTTCCACCGGCCTGGGCCGCCGAATTTCTCGAGGTGGCTATTTGCGTACACGTCGAACCCGTCGCGAAAGAGGGCCATCGGGATTCCTTCGAACGAGCCGCCCAGGTCCCCGGCCGTCCGCCAACTATGTCCGCCGACCTCCTTGCCCCACTCCCATACGTTCCCCATCCCGTACTGGCAGAGGTTCAGCACCAGGTCGCGTGGCTGCTTTGCGAGCTGGTCGCTGATGAGCCGGTAGGGCTTCTTGAGTTGCGCCAAGTCGGGGTTCTTGGCGATCTCGCCGTAGGAGCACCAGTCGTATTTCAGAAAGTCGAAGCCCCATTCCACGAAGCGTTCGACATCCTGGGCCTCGTGCTGGTAGGCCCCTTCGTGGCCGGCGCAGGTGGTCGGGCCGGGGGACGTGTAGATGCCCGCTTTGAGTCCCAGCGAGTGGATGAAGTCTGTGAGCGCCTTCATGTCGGGGAATCGTTTGTTCGCGTTGACCTTGCCCTGGGCGTCCCGGGCAGCGCCCCCGAGCATCGGGTCCTTGTCTCCCGGCTTCACGGCCCAACAATCGTCGATGTTCACATACATGTAACCGTGATCCTTCATGCCGCTCTTGACCATCGCCGTGGCCGCGTCCCGCATGATCTTGTCCGTCACGTGATTCTCCCACACGTACCAACTGTTCCAGCCCAGGTGCGGCGTCAGGGCCAGCTCCGGCCCGCAGACGATCTTGAGTTTGCGCTCGGCATTCCCAGCCGCATTGGCGGCCCCGAGCCGGACCTCGTAGGTTCCCTCTTTGGACAGCGCGCCGGTGATCTGGCCCGTCTGCGGATCGAGTTTCAGCCCCTCCGGCTGGGCCGTTGCGGAATAGGTCATCGGGCGATCGCCGGTGGCCGGGATCGTGAACAGGAACGGTGAGCCCGGGCGGACACCGAACACCTTCGCGCCGTTGATTCGCGGCTTGGGAGATGGCTTCGGCGTTAGAACCACGGCTTCCTCCCGCGCGGGTGCAAACGCCTTCGGGGCGGCTCCCCTGACTTGGAACCTGCCTTCCGCCCAATCTGCATGGTCCCAGCCGGTCCCGTCCCGGGCATCCCCCACCATCAGTCCGAGGGTCTTGACACCGGTGAGGTCCACGTTCGCCTCGACCGCCTTGTTGCCCAGCCTCATAACCGGTGATTTCCACAAGAGCCGGCCATCGCCCAGGACCCGGAAGACAACACTGGCTCGTGGGTCTTTCGCGTTGTCATCTACCCCGCACAGCGCGGTGAACCGCTCGACCCCGCCCGCGAGGTCGATCATGAACACACTCGAGGCGTGCGTGCCCACTCCGTGCTCGAATTTCTGCCCGCCGATCGAAAGTGGCGTCCCGGTGACCGACTTGTCGGCCTGGGGTTTGCCCCAACCCTGGCGCATGAGGGTCAGATCCAGTGTCGAGAGCCAGACCGTCTCGGCCGCCTGCCCGGCCAGGCAGGCGCACAGCCACACCGCGAACAGCGTTGTTTTCATGGGCGACCATTACCCGCTCAAGGCGGATTTTACAATCTGTTTTTCTAATGTAGCACGATGTGAGAAATGATAATGCGTTACATTAGTCGTCAGTAACCCAACGGCAGACGCCGCGTCGCGAGCTGCCGGTTGAGCCGCCGCCAAAGCGCCCACGCCACGATCCCATGCACCAGGACCACCACCCCGCCGAACACGGCGAGCGTCCCGGGAGTGGTCGGTGAGAACAGCGGGGCGAAGTGCGGGAGAACCGGGACCAGCCAGACCCAGGCGCCCAGGCCGAGCAGGCCGGCGAGCAAGAGTTCGCCCAGGCAGGTCAGAAGCCAGGCCGTCAGGTGGCTCCAGACATGCAGTGCCGCATAAAGGCCGACAAGCGGGATGGAAACGAACGTGCAGGCAACCAGAATGCCCCCTGCCACCAGCACGGCGTGTCGCTGCAACACCCAGGGGAAGGTGAGGATGAAGCCGGTCGCCAGGGCGATGAGCAGCAAGGGAGGCACGAACACAGCCAGGAGCGACGCCCAGCGCGCGCCCAGGATCTGGCTCGTCCGGAGCGGGGTCGTGAGGATGAGTTCAAGTGTGCCGGTCCGCCGCTCATGTTGAAAACTCCTTGCGGCGGCGAACGCCATCGCGACCGCCAGGAGAGCCAGGACGTTGTATTGGACCACCAGCGTGCCTTGCGTTTCGCGCGTCAGTTCCCGGGGAGTTATGGTGCATTCGACGACCACAATGGCGAGGCACCAAGCCCAGGCGTCGGCGCGGGAACTCCAGGTTCGGCGCAGCAGCCAGTAGGGCGGGCTTCGCTCGAGGCGGCGCTTGGCGCGGCGGAGCACCCACGCCCTGGCGATCACTGGCTCGGCCAGGTCGCGCATGACGCTCGAGCCGGCTTGTGCTGAGGAGAGGCCGGGATCGGATGCCAATCGCCGCAGGCGGCGCCGGACGGCGAGCACGGCACCGGTCATCAAAACGAATGCGCCGAAGCAGATCGACGCGGTGGCGCGGCCCCACGTTTTCAACTCGTCGGCCGAGCCGACATGCACGTCGAGATCATATCCCGCGGTGATGTATTCTGTGGCGCCCGCGGCAGTGAAGAAGAGGCTTCCCAACCCGAGTCCTTCGCCGCCGCCTTCGGGAAGCAGACGGCCCGTGAGCGTTGGCAGGCAGTGGGCGACGACCCAGCCTTGAGCCAGGATTGTGGCGAGGCCGAATCCCACCCCCAGCAAGACGCCGACGATCAAGCGCCCTGGCCCGTGGCCGAAGCGCAGGTAACCGATGCACCCGGCCCCGGTCGCCAGACAGACGAGGGGGAAGTCCAGGAGCGCGGTCATCAACAGATGAGCCGGGTCGAGGTCATCGAGTCGAACGGCTGGAGCGTAGTAGAGCAGCGCGACCATCGCCAGCCAGGGCCATTGGAGGACCGGACGCAGGAGGGTCGCGCCCGAGCCTGGCAAGGCGGGCGCGGTGAGGTGCGGGCTGGACGCGAGGCATGGCTGGTGGGCCCCGCCGACGGTGAGGCGATTGATGACGGCGACGGGGATCAGGAGAAGGACGACGAGCGTCCAGAGATCATGCAGAAAAAGGAACGGTGCGTGTCCGTGTTCGATCCACACTCCCCAGCCCACCAGCAGCAGCAGGGGCACCGCAAGCGAGGAGACGAAGAGGCGCAGGCGCCGGCTCAGCGCCGCGGCGACCTCGGCCGGCAGAGGGCAGGTGTCTTGCCAAAAATGGGCGGTCTGCCAGGCGGCATGGCGAACGATTGCGATGGCGATACCGGCCGCAACGAGAAGCAAGGCTCCTGCCCGAACGACCACGCTGAATCTCGCCGCCCTGGTCCATGTGATCCACTCCGTAGGCCAGAGATGCCAGAAGGTGTCGCAGTCGAAGAGGACCGCCAGCATCACGCTGAAGAGGATCGAGACGAACCCGCTCACGAGGACGGCCAGGAGGATGGCTGCCAGGGAGTGCCGGCAGATGCTCGAGGCCAGCAAGCCGCTTGCGGCGGCGAGGAGAAAAGTGCCGAACAGCACGAGGAGCGTCGCCGTCACATCCCTGATCGTTACGCCGCCGAGCAGGAAGCTCATCATGAGGATGGGCACCCCGGCGATGAATACCGAAAGCCCACGCAACCAGTGGACGGCGGCCTTGGCGGTGGCCACTTCCCATGCGCGCAGCGGTGTCAGGAAGAGCAGCCCCAGTGTACCTTCCCGCTTTTCGTGGCTGAGGCAGTCCGCGGCCAGCAGCGGGACCAGAATCCAGATCAGGTAATAGGCCAGCAGGTCCAGGGCGCCGAAGAGTTTCCTGCCGAGCTCCGCGGCTGAGCTCTCCCCGACGCTCATGACAAAGCCAAAGACCAGTATGAGCGCGGCAACGGCCGCCACTCTCACCCAATGCGTGGAAGGTTGGCGCGCCTGTGCCCCCAATTCGCGCTGGAGGAGAGGCAGGAGGGTCATGGCTCGACGCAATGATCCTTCCGTGCTCTCGGGCAGGCAAGCCCTTTCATGGGAACGATCAGCGCCGTGAATGCAGGTTCCAACCCGGCCGGCTCGCGGGCACCGCGCTCGTGGGGAACGCTTCGAGCCACGCGGACCCGCGAGTCTCGAGCCGCACGCGCCCCGCTGGCACAGCGGGTGAATCGGCAACGGCAACGCGTGGCGCTTGTGTTCAACGCCGGTGCTTGCTAATCTGCCCGCATGATCTATCGCTCATCATCCGCGTCCCTGATTCTGCTTGGACTGCTTCTTCCGGTCGTTGGCGGGTTCTCCCTGCCGTCCGCGGGAGGCGCCGAAGCCAGGCCGCTGCGGGTCCTGCTCATCACCGGTGGTTGCTGCCACGACTACGCGAAGCAGAAGGACATCCTCAAACAGGGCCTCGAGGCACGGATCCATGTCACGGTCGAGCAACTCCATTGCCCCGACACCAGCACACGTCCGCCGCTGGCGTTTCTGGGGAACCCGGATTACGCGAAGGGTTTCGATCTGGTGATCCACGACGAGTGCGCGTCGGACATTTCATTTCCCGCCATGGTCGAGGCCGTGCTCAAGCCGCATCGCGATGGCATTCCCGCGGTCAATCTCCACTGCGCCATGCACTCCTACCGCATTGGGAACCCGAACGACCCGGTAACGCCCGGCACGCCGCACGGCCTCTGGTTCGAGTACCTGGGGCTGCAATCGAGCGGGCACGGGCCGCAGGCGCCCATCGCCATCACGTTTGCCGACAAGGCGAGCCCGATCACCAAGGGACTGAGTGATTGGACCACCATCCACGAGGAGCTTTACAACAACGTGCGGGTCTTCGACACCGCGCACGCTCTGGCGCGGGGCAAACAGGTGTTCAAGCAATCGGGCGGTGCGGAGCGGGTCAGTGATTTCGTGGTGGTGTGGACGCACGAGTACGGGCTGAAGCAGACGCGCGTGTTCAGCACGACGATCGGGCACAACAACGCCACCGTCGAGGACCCGCGCTACCTCGACCTGGTGAGCCGCGGTGTGTTGTGGGCCACCGGCCACCTGAAGGACGACGGTTCACCGGCCGAGGGGTACGGTCCCGGCGGCAAGTGATCCGGACGCGCGCCCGGCAACGGCACGCGACAGGCGCCGGACCAAGGGCGTTCGGCGCCAACCCGGGGCGAGTCGAGCCGCCCAGGTGGACTACGACAGCGCCTTGGCGAGGGCCGCGCTGTTGGCCTTGATCTTGTGGATCGCCGCGACGATGTGGTCCAGTTGGCTTCGTTCCGCCAGGAGGAGGTTCTGCGTGAAGGCGACCGTCGTGGCGCAGACTTCGCGGTTCCCTTTGAGTTCGTGGAGGCTGTCGCGATAAGCCTTGAGCCGCTGCGCGCTGAACAGGCGCTGGTAGCCGCGCGAGTTGATCGCCTCCTCGATCAGGCCGTCGAGATACTGTTCGTGATAGATGCTCCCGCCCGGGATGCCCTCGGCGTTGAACGCTTTCACAAACTGCGCGTGCGTGAGCCCGTTGAACTCGGCCGCGTCGTAGCGGAACGGGTAGAGGTGCCAAACCGCCCGGCTGTTTGCCGGGAGGCGCGCGGGTTTGATGCCGGGGATCTGGCTCAGATGGCTGGTCAGGTAGTCGGCGCTCTCGCGCCGGCGGGCGGTTTCCTGCACGAGTTTGTCAAACTGTTGCATGAGCAGGACCGCCTGGAATTGCTGCATGCGGTAGTTGCTGCCGCGCGTGAAATAAGGCTTGGCGCCCTTAAAGCCCCCGCAGGCTCGTCCGCAGTTATGATAGGAATGGCAACGGTCCAGCAGATCATCGCTGTTGCCGGTCACCGCGCCGCCCTCGCCCGAGGGCAGATGTTTCGAGTTTTGGAAGCTGAAGGCGGCCAGATCACCGAGGGTTCCGCACTTGCGCCCCTTGTATTCAGCCAGCCAGGCCTGGCAGGCATCCTCGAGCACCGCGAGCTTATGCTGGCGGGCGATTGCGTTAATCGGGTCCATGTCGCACGGCATCCCGAAGATGTGCACCGGCAGGATGGCCCGGGTGCGGTCCGTGATGCGGCTGGCGATCGAGGCCGGATCGATCGTCAGGGTGTTGGGGTCGGTGTCGGCGAAGACCGGCAAGGCCTTGTGGAGCAGAACCGCATTGTAGGTCGCGATGAAGGTGTAGGGCGACACGATCACCTCGTCGCCGGCGTCCACCTCGAGCACATGCAGCCCGACCAGCAGCGCGGTGGTGCCGCTGGCGGTGGCCAGGCAGCGCTTGGCCCCCAGCAGTTTCGCATACCCGGCCTCGAACTCGGCCACGTGCTCGCCTTCGCCGCGGTACCAACGACCGCTGCGCATCACTTGCAGGAGAGCCGGCTCCCATGACTCGCGCCAGGTGGGCCAGTTGGCCCAGCCGCCGGTGTGCACCGGGGCGCCACCCAGCACCGCGGGCTTGGCCGCGTCCGACGCCAGCACCCTGGGCGCTTCGGAGCCCCCGAGCCACGCGAAGGCGGCGGAGCTTGCGGCGGCCGTGCGTATGAATCCACGTCGAGTCAGGTCGTTTTTCATGGCGGAGTCAGAGTTCAGGAGGGGTGAGGTTGCGAGACGAAAAAGCGGAGGCCCGCCGGGCCTGCCTGGCAGAGGAGGCTTTCCGCGCTCATGCCCCGCAGCTTAGCAAGTCCCCGCGAATGGTCAAGGTGAATGTGAAGCTCCTCGTCAACCGGTTACGGTCATGGGCCGTCCGTTGTCGCGCGGCCCCAGGGCAAGCAGGAATGGAGCCGCTTTCTTGGCCCACTCCTCGGGGGATGGATAAGAGGCGGCGGAAGCGCCAAAGCAGGTGCGCAGCATCGCGGTGTCGATGATGCCGGGGTTGAGCGGGATGGCCGCCATCCCCTGGGGCAGTTCCTGCGCCAGGGCCTGGGTCAATCCTTCGATGGCCCATTTGGTGGCGCAGTAGGGGGCGACGTGCGCATCGGTCGAGCGTCCCCAACCGGAACTCATGTTCACCACCACGCCGCGCTTGCGGGCGATCATGGTTGGCAGGAAGCACCGGATGACGTTCGCCACGCCTTTCACGTTGACATCCACGACGGCCGAAAAGTCCGCGTTGCTGATGCGCCAGAGGGGGTCGTTTTCGTTGATAATCGCCGCGTTGTTGATAAGCAGGTCCGGCGGGCCGTGCAGGGAAAGCACGCGCTGGGCCCAGGCTTCGACCTGGCCTGCGTCCGCTACGTTCACCGCGGCGAAGTCATGGGGTGCCTTGTGCTGGCGCGCGAGTTCCTCCATGACGGGCGCCGATCGTGCGCAGCCCGCCACCGTATGTCCACGCGCGACGAACTCGCCCGTGAGCGCCCGGCCCAGGCCCCTGCTGACACCGGTGATGACAATGGTTTTGCGTTCAACAGGCATGACCGTGGATTCAGCCTCAGCGCCAGCCTACTACCTGCGCGCCGTCGGGGGTTGGGGTGGCGCGGTGGCGAGACTTGCCCGCTGGCGGTCCAGGTCTTCGAGCCGGCGCAGGGTGTCGCGCGTCACCACGCTCAACTCCGTGGCGGGGCGTCCCCGCGGTGCGGGGGCGGGTGGTTTGCGCACGCGCTGTTCGAGGTAGGCGGAGAGGGCGGCGCGGTAGCCCACCACGATGGGCACGACAGGCTGGGCCACGTCGGTTTGGAGGGCCGTCAGTTGGTTGAGCTTGGTTTGCAGGACGGGGGCCTGCTGCGCCAAAGCCCACCGGTTGATCATTTCGGTAAGCGTCAGCCGGTCCCGTTGGGGGGGGTCTCCGGGGCCGCTGCGCACCTCGATCTCAACCCGGAGCACCTCCTCGAGTCGCTGCAGGCTGAGCTCGAGTGGCCAGGCGTGAAATTCGTCGCGCTCGAGAAACGCCGCGAGGGTCACCGCCCACCATTTCTCGACCTCGAGCAGTTGAGGGAACGTTGGCTCGAAGGCCCGCAAGAACGCGGTCTGCCAATTGAGGGTCGAGGTCAACTGGCCCAGCATTGACTGCAAGCGCTGCTCTCCGCCTGGCATCCGCTGAAGCTCTCCGACGAACAGGCGGGCACACACACGGTAATGCTCGAGGTTCGTGCCATTGAGCAACTCGGGGATGGGCAGGCTCAGCTCATTGAAACTGAGCGCCGGGTGGGCCCCAAGGTATCGACGCGTTGCGATGCGGGCATCGGCCAGCCGCTGGTTGCGCGTGGTGGCCTGAAGCTGGGCCCAGCCCTCGCCCGCTTTCTGGACAAGCGCGTTCGGTTGAAAGACCAGGTCCGGGCCGCCGACCGCCATGAGCTGGCCTGTCAGGCCCTCGATGAACCAGATGGGCAGTTCCGCCGCGTGTGACCCTGGAAAGCGATTCGCGTACTCGGTCAGCAACGTATAGACCAGCGTCCGGAGCAGCGCCGTCGGGTCGGCCTGTTGCGGGAGGTTCACGTCGTATCGCCAGGCCTCGGGATAGCGCGTCGAGACCACAGGGGGCGCGGCGTTGGCAACCACGCGCGGTGAAAGCCAAAGGTGAATTTGGCCTTCCCACCGGTCGGTCAGGCCCAGTTGGCGCAGCAGCCCCTGCTTGATGCGCTCGCAGGACACGATCAACGGATCGGGCTCCAGCCACACCAGGGCCGAGTCCACCTGCGCCGGCTGGCGAAGCGTGGGAACGGTCGGGTTCTCGCTGTGGACCACGAACTGACCCGAGCGGCTCCGCGTGGCGAGAGCGCCGTGACAGGCGCAGGCCTGGACGCAGGCCGTCAGCATCAGGATCAGCCACCCCGAGCATGGGTGGCATCGACCCAATCGGTGTGCGTGATGCACTGGTCAATCCGGCTTGACCTTCTTGGCCTCCGGTTTGGCAGCGGCCTTGGTCTCGCCTTTCGCCGGCGACTCGGCGGCCTTGGGGGCAGCGGCCTCGGACTCCTTCTTGGCGGCTTGCTGGTAGCCCTCGCTCCGGTAGTCCGTGGTGTAAAAGCCGCTTCCTTTGAAAATGATCCCCGCCCCGGCGGTGATGCGGCGTTTGACCTTGCCTTTGCCCCAGCGCGACCCCGGGCAATGCTCCTTCGGACAGACCGTCAGCGCCGCGTCCGCAATGGGTTGAAACAACTCAAACTCGTGGTCGCACTTGGCGCAAACGTATTGGTAGGTCGGCATGGTTCGATATCGAATTGAAACGGTTCGGCCTCGCCCGAGCGGGCTGATTGCGGCTCAGCCTCCGATGCAGCTCATGGTTCGCGCGGGCTGGACGAACTCGGGCTCGCCAATGTGGTGTCTTTCTTCCTTGCCCAGAACGATTGTCTGGAGCCGGGCGGCCAACTCTGGGTCCGAGGCGCCGCCGCGCAGCAGCGGCCTGAGGTCATGCTCTCCGAGGCTGAACAGGCACGTGCGCACCTTGCCATCCGCGGTGAGCCGCACGCGGTTGCAGTGGCCGCAGAAGGGCTCGGTTACAGGGGCGATCAAGCCCAACTCGCCCGGTCCATCGCGGAAGCTCCAGCGGCGGGCCGTTTCGGCCGCGTGCGCGGGAGCGGCCGGGCGGAGATCGAACCGCGCTTGCAGGCGCGCCAGGAGTTCGCGCGAAGGGACCACCAGTTCCTTGAGCCAGGTGCGCTCCGAGTCCAGCGGCATGAACTCGATGAACCGCAGGTGCAGTCCGTTCTCACGCGCAAACTCAGCCAAGCGCTCGACCTCGTGGTCGTTGAGCCCGCGGATGATGACCGCGTTTACCTTCACCGGCTCGAGCCCCAGCTCGCGTGCCAGGGCGATGCTGGTGAGAACCTCGCGGAGACCGTCCCGCCCGGTGATCTTCTTGAAGTTGGCGGCGTCCAGCGAATCGAGGCTGAAGCTGACCCGGCGCAAGCCGGCGGCCCGCAGGGCGTGGCCTTTGCGCGGGAAGAGAAAACCGTTGCTGGTCATGGCCAGGTCGGTGATGCCTTCGATTCCGGCCAGCCTGGCCACCAGGGTTTCAAGGCCTTGTCGCAGCAAGGGCTCGCCGCCGGTCAAGCGCACCTTCTGGATGCCGCACCCGACGGCGACGCGCACCACACGCTCGATCTCCTCGAAGGTGAGGATTTCGCTCCGGGGCATCCACCCGTAGGTGCGGAGCGTGTCGTGGGGGGCGCCGCTGTGGTGGCTGCCGCGGGAGCGGTAGAAATCGGCCGCCTGATCCGTCTCCGGGAGGCAGTAAAGGCAGCGGAAGTTGCAGCGGTCAGTGACGCTGACGCGCAGGTCGCGCATCACGCGCCCGTGGGCGTCGCTGAGCGCGGCGGCGGGCCCGTTCATTTATTCGGCGCGGGCGCCGGGGGCGCGTTGGTGGGCGGCACGACCGTGGCGCTGCCCTCCTTCTTGATCTCGACGTTGAGGCTGTAATTGGTCTTGACATCGGTGGGCTGTTGGAAACCGCGCCGAAGCCGCTCGGCGCCTTTCATCTCAGTTTGGCCATACAGCCCCTTGCGCAGCCAGTCCAACCGCCGGGCGACCGTCAGCTCTTCTTTGAGTTTGTGCACCTGCTCCCGCAGCACGACCAGGTCGTTAAACTTGCGCTCCAAGTCGGCCTTCTCCGCCTGCATGCGCTTGAGTTCCTTGAGGAGGAAATCGCGATCGCCTTCCGACGCCGCCAGCTTCTTCTGCGTCTCCGCGATCCTGGCCTCGAGGGCGGTGATGGCGGTCTTCATGTCGGTGGTCTGCTTGTCGAGGGCGCTGTTCTGGTTCTCGAGTTCAGCGATGCGCGCGTCGCGCTTGGCCAACTCCGCCTTGGCGGCCTCCGCCGTGGCCGCTGCCACTTTGGCCTCGGCCTCGGCCCGGGCCAGGCTCGAGCCTAGTTCATTGACTTGCTTGGTTGCCTTCTCCAACTCAACCGCACTCGCCTGGAGCGCGTTGGTCAGTTCGGCCTGGCGCTGGTATTGCACCGTGAGCTTCGCGGTGGCTTGGTTCCACTCGTTGGACAGTTGTCGGATAGCCGCTTCCGCCTGCTCGCGCGCCGCGGTCGCCTTCTTATGATAGTTCACGAAGGCCACCGCCAAGCCCACGCAGGCCACGAGCAGACCGAGTAGTGCGACTTTCGCTTTCATTGCCCGGACACGCTACTTCCAGCGCCTGGTTTTGGCAAGCCCATAACGCGCACACGCTGCGCGCGATTGGGGGATCACACGGGAGTAGCAGGACGAAGTTGGATCGGACTGACGTCCGACTTGTCGCGCCGTAGCCTTGGCGGAGGCGGACTTGTCCCGCCGTAGTCCCGCACTGATCGATCCCTTTGGCGGGACGAAGGCGGATGCTACACGGGATTGCTGGACACGACCACGCGTGGGCGAACTTGCGTCTGGCGCGGGGCGCATTATCATACGGACATGCAGTTGCCGCTTGAAGTGCCCGTGATGACCCTCGAGAACGTGATCCTGTTCCCCCAGGCCATGCTCCCACTCTTCATCTACGAGCCGCGATACCGTCGCATGCTCGCCGATTCCCTGGCCACGCACCGCATGTTCTCGATCGCCATGCAGAAGCCAGGCCGCCGCCGCGAAAGCCCGGCGCCCATCGGCGGGCTGGGTCTGATCCGGGCCTCAGTGACCAATAAGGATGGCACGTCCAACCTGATCCTCCAGGGGTTGGCGCGGGTCGAATACACGCGCACGGTCCGTTACCGGCCCTACCGCGTCAACTGCATCCAACCCGTTGCCACTGTCAGCCGGGCGGAGGTGGAGCTGCACGCCCTGAGCGCGAGGATCGTCGAGTTGGTCAACGACCGGCTCAAACTTGGGTTCGAGCTGCCGTTCAAGACTCTCAATGAACCGCCCGGCCTCGAGCCGAACCAAGAGGACGGACCCGTCGCCCTCCAGGCCTTCCGCCAGGTCCTCCAACACCTGACCAAGCTCGAGGACCCCGAGCAGTTGGCCGACTTGGTTTCCGCCACCCTCCTGCCCGGCGCCAGCGAGCGCCAGGTGATCCTCGAAACCCGCGACCTCGAGGAACGCTTGCGCCAGCTCATCCGCTTTTTGATGGCCGAAATCCAGCGCCGCCAGAACACGCAACCCGAATGAGCCAATCGCATCCAACCGTGCAGCCGACCGAACCGGAGTCGGCAGAGCGCCAAGCCGCTCTGTTCGTTCAGTTGGTCCTTCAGCAGACCAACATGGCCCTCATTTTCCTGGGCAAGATCCCTCACCCGGAAAGCAATGAATCGGAAGTTGACCTCGAGGCCGCCAGAATGTTCATCGACGTTCTCGAGATGATCGAGGCCAAGACGAAAGGCAATCTATCGGCCGGAGAGTCGCGCATGCTCCAGGAGAGCCTCATGACGGTTCGCATGCAGTTCGTGGAAGTCGCGAGCTCCGAGCCCGCGGGGAAAGAGCCTCAGGCGTCGCCTGCGGCGGCAGCCCAACCGTCCGAGGCGAGGTCCGGAGCGGGAGGTGGTGGGGCCAGTGAGAGTCCGCCGTCACAACCGACTGCGGTGGAAGACGATACACGAAAGAAGTTCGTCAAGAAGTACTGACTCCGCCACGGGGTGAACCTCTCCGGACGGTCAGGGTTTCTCTGTGGCGGCCTCCGGCGGGAACAAGAACACCAGCGGCCGCCAGACCCGCAGACGCCAGTAAAACTCGTTGTGCTGGCTCGTCTGCGTCTCCTCCCACTTGTCGCGTCGCAGCCCCGTCCCGGGGAGATCGGCTTCGCGGATGGTCAGCGCGTCCACGAAATGGACGAGGTCCACCGCATCCCGCCACCCGATGCGTCGTAACCTCTCCGCCACCGCCTCGGTGTCTTTGCGACCGTCGTCGCTTCCGGTGAAGTCGATCACACCGCTGTCGAGGTAGATGCGCAGCGGCTTCGGCGGGCCTTGGTAAACCCGCAGGATCGCCTCGAGGAGGTAGCGATCCTCGACCTGGAAAGCCCCGGACAGGCTGGCCACCAACCCGAACCGGTCCGGATGATCCCACGCGAGCGCGAGGCTGCAAATGCCCCCAAGAGACGAACCCAGCAGCCCGGTATCCGACGCGCCGGACAAGGTGCGATACTCGCGGTCGATCTTGGGCTTCAACTCCTCGATCAGGAACCGTGCATAGGTCCTGAACGGTCCGTCATCTCCCGGCGCCGGCGGACGGCGTTTGAGGCGGGCGAGTTGCTCTGCAGTGTAAGGCCGAGCCGGTCCGCGGTATTCGGCGTAGCGTTGGACCGTGGCGTCCACTGCCACGACGATGATCTCGCGCATCCTCCTTTGACGCTCGAGTTGGTCCACGGTTCTGTCCAACTCCCAGTTCCCCCAGCCAAAAGCGACGTTGGTTCCCGCGGTGGTAAAGGCGTTTTGGCCGTCGTGAACATAGAGGACAGGATAGCGCCGGCTCGTGTCCGTGTCGTACGACGCGGGCACCCGGATGTGGATCACGCGGTGGCCGCCGAGGAGGGGAGACGCGAGCTTGCCCTCGAATGCGATGCGGCCTTGGGCCTGTGCCAAGCTGGGACTCATCATGCCGATCCCGGCCAGAGCTGCCAGGCCGGAAAGAAGCTTGACGCCGGAGAACCGCCCGCTGGCTGTGCCCAGGGTGATGACAACGGCCTCCTGGAGGAGTGCAAGCACACCTCAATCCTGCCCCGCCGGGGCGCTGTGGGCAATCTCTATCGGGGTTTCCCGGGTGACCGAGTGACACTCCCGGTTGTTTGGAAGCCGCGGGCCTGCTAGGATCAGGCCGTGAACGAGATTCTCATTGGGCTGCTGGGAGCGCTGTTCGCCACCAACCAGGTGGCCGCCACCAGCAACGTCGTCGCGCGCGCCACCGGGATCAGACTGCCCGTGGCCGACCCAGCCGACCCCACCGAGCGCGCCTACCGGAAGCTGCTCGAATCGGACGAGGACGCACACGATGAGGTGGACAAGTGGATTCGGGAGAACAACGCCTTTGCGGAGAAGGGGGCCGGCCTCTCGGCCCGGGACCTGAACGACAAGATCGATCAACGCTTCGAGGTCGTCCTCAAGGCTTACGACGATTTCCTCCGGCAGCATCCGGACCACGCGCGCGCCCGCCTGGCCTACGGCAGCTTCCTCAACGAGAGCGGCAAGGATTTCGATGCCATGGTCCAATGGGAGCGGGCACGGGAACTGGACCCGGGCAACCCGGCGGCCTGGAATAACCTCGCCGACTACTACAGCCATCGCGGGCCGGTGCGCAAGTCCTTCGAGTACCTCGCCAAAGCCATCGAACTCAACCCGAAGGAACCCGTCTATTACCATAACCTGGCCACGGTGGTCTTTCTGTTCCGCAAGGACGCCCTCGAGCAATACCATCTGGCCGATGAGCAGCAGGTCTTCCGGCGCGCGCTCGAGCTGTATGTCCAGGCCCGGAAGTTGGACCCGACGAATTTTACCCTGGCCACCGATCTGGCACAAACCTACTACTACCTCAAACCTCCCGCGGCCAGCGATCCGAAGGCTGCGGCGCAGGCTGCGGGGCAGTTGGTGGATGAGGGCCTGCGGGCGTGGAAGGACGCAGCGAAGATCGCTCCGGGCGAGGTCGAGCGCCAGGGCGTCTGCATCCACATGGCGCGGGTCTGTGTGTCCAATCAGCGTTTTGCCCAGGCCCGCACCTGCCTCGAGCAAGTGACGGATCCAACGCTTGCCGGGCTCAGGGAGCGCATCGAGAAGAACCTCGCCCTGAAGGAAAAGGAAGCGGCGCCTCCCGACGAACGCTAAGACCCGAGGCACGGGGCCCGGCGGCGGGCGCGGGCCGCGTCACGCCAGGTTGACATGAGTCAAGGCCCCGCTTCGCGGGCATGGCACAGGTTTGGGGGCATGAGCAACAAGACTCGCCGGATCGCATCCACTTCCACCACGCGCCGCGACTTTCTTCGGACCTCCGCCACGGCCGTGGCCGCCGTTGGCCTCAGCAGCCTGGACCTGTCCCGCACGGCGCACGCCGCCGGCAGCGATGCCTTGCGCGTCGGCATGATCGGTTGCGGCGGGCGCAACGCCGGCGCGGCCGCCCAGGCGCTGACCGCCGACCCCGGCACGCGCCTGGTGGCGATGTGCGACATCCTCATCGATCGCATTCGCGGAAAGCGTGAGGAGCTCAGGGCGCAGCGTTTGACCCAGGTGGCCGTCGATGATGACCATTGTTTCCCGGGCTTCGACGGCTTCAAGCACGTCATCGAGTGTTCGGATGTGGTCTTGATCGCCAACGCCGCCAAGTTCCATCCGCTGCACGCCATGTCCGCGATTCAGGCGGGCAAGCACGTGTTCGTCGAGAAACCGCACGGCA
>Ga0233425_10004995_pt1 | contig 21517 bp, 17 predicted proteins | sample Watercolumn_Towu_2_FD_181712 | JGI IMG/M metagenome (GOLD analysis project Ga0233425, IMG submission 181712) | Freshwater microbial communities from Lake Towuti, South Sulawesi, Indonesia - Watercolumn_Towuti2014_140_MG | ecosystem: Environmental > Aquatic > Freshwater > Lake | place...
TGAATGGCGGCCACCCCCGCGCTGTCATAGCCGCGGTACTCGAGGCGTCGCAACGCGTCGAGCAGGATGGGGGCCGCCTGGCGTCCGCCGATATATCCAACGATGCCGCACATGCCCCGGGCGGTCAGCGTGCGTCGAGCACCTCCGAGACCCCGACGCCGCCGTCGATCAATCTGCGCCCGGGCTTTTCCTGTCCCGCTTGGGCGGTGGGCTCGGCCGGCGGGGCGTTGAGGCGCGCCTCGAGGTACTGCACCGCGGGCTTGAGCCCTTTCTCCCGCGCCACCTGCACGGGCGTCTTGCCGTTCGGTCCGGTTCGTTTCAGGTCGGCCCCGCCGTTGGCGAGCAACTGCACCATCGGCAGGTCCCCTTTCATCACCGCAAGGTGCAGAGCCGTCCAGCCGGACTTGTCCTTCGCGTTCAAGTCCGAGTGGGCGGCGATGTGTTGCCGAACTGCCGGGTAATTGAGGTCCTGCACCGCCTGGTGCAAGGGTGTGCTCGGCGCGCTCGGACCACAGCCTGGCCCGGCCAGGCACGCCAAACAGGTGAAAAGAACGAAGGCATTTTGCGCTCTCATACCGGCCTGATAATCGCGCGCCGGTGGCATGGCAAGCGCAAATTCCGGCTCGTCACTTGTCAATCGTCCCCCCGGGACGAGGATCACTATCCGCTGCCGCACTTTTCACGTGCGTTTTCGGACGCCGCGGCGTATATTTGGTGCCATGCTCATCTGGTTAATCGTCATTGGAACGTTCGTGATTCTCGGAGTGACCGGGTATTACAAAGGCGCCATCCGCTCGCTGGTCTCGCTGGCGGGTTTGCTCTTCGCCCTGTTCTTCACGCTGCCGCTGTCGGTGCCGTTGCGGCCCCTGGTGCCCAAGGTGGGCCTGACCAACCCGGCGTGGCCCTACATCGTGCCGCCACTGGTGGTGTTTCTGCTGTTCGTGCTGGTGTTCGGCGGGCTCGGCTTCCTCGTGCACCACAAGATCGCCCTGCGCTTCAAATACAGCGCCGACGACTACACCCGCATCCGCTGGGAACGGCTCAACCAACGGCTGGGGGTCTGCGTTGGGTTCGTCGCCAGCGGCATCTACACCATCCTCATCGGGTTAATCATCTACATCTTCGGTTATCCAGCGGTCCAGGTCGCCGGTGAGGACAGCCCCGCCCTCCTCCGCTTCTTGAGCGAAGGGCGCAAAGAAATCAAGGACTCCGGCCTCGACCGCACCCTGGCGTCGATGGACCCGATGCCCGAGAACTACTACATCGCCTCGGACGTGGTCGGGCTGGTGTATCACAACAACATCCTCCAGGATCGGTTATCGAACTACCCGGCCTTCCTTTCGCTGGGCCAGCGCCAGGAATTCCAGGACATCGCCACGGACACGGACCTGCAGGGCATGCTCCAGACCAAGGCCCCCATCATGAACATCCTCAATCACGCGAAAGTGCAGGCGGTGATTGCCAGCGGCGAGATACTCCAGGAATTCAAGCAGATCGACCTCAAAGACCTCTACCAGTACCTCAAGACCGGCAAATCGGCCAAATACGAGGAGGAACGAATCCTGGGCCGTTGGAAGCTCGACACCTCGGCAACGCTCACCCGGGCCAAGAGGCGGAATCCGGACATGACCGCCGCGGAGATGACGATGGTCAAGAGGTTGATCACCATCTTCCTCCAGAACGTGACCATGTTGGCCACCCCCGACAACAAGGCCTGGCTCAAGATGGAGTTGGGCGAGGAAGCCAAGCGGATCGTCGAGATCGCGCAGGCGGCCGTCAAGGCGGCCTCCGCTCCACCGCCCTCGGATGATTCGGCGCCGCCGCGCATGGACGATGCCTCCGCGCGTCGCTACGGTCTGTTGCGCCAGGGCGCCCGCAGCCAGGCCCCACAGCCCGCGGCCGCGCCTGCCCCCGCCAAACCGTTACCCGGCGTGCCCGACCTCAATCTGACGAGCCAGGGGACGTGGCAACGCGAGGGCACGAAGTACACTCTCAAGTTGCAGGATGAGAAGGGCGCGGAGCACAGCGCCGAGGCCGAGGCGGACGAGGAGCGGCTGCTGGTTTCGGTGCAGGGCCAGTCCCTGGTGTTCGTGCGCTGAACGGCCCCTCCGAAAACCCAACCCGTTCCGATCAACGACCGTCCAGCGAGAACCGGACGCGCTGCAGGCTGCCCGCGTTCAACCCGCTGCCGGGGCTGAACAACCCGCGCGGCGGCCCGACGCTCACCACGGGACTCATGCTGGGAGCCGTGATCGGAAGCGCGCCGGAGGCGAGCGTGAAGTGCGAAACCTCGGCGCTGGCTTCTCCCGCCGTTCCTTGCGCCGGGAAGTAAAGCGGCAGGGCCGTAGGGGTGTCCGCCCGCGCTAATCCCTCGCCACGGAAATCCGCCAGCGTCAACCCGACGAAGTACATGCTCACCACGGCGAGTCCGAAAGCGGCGGCCAGAGCGGGCTTGAGGTCCAACGCCTCGAAGTAGCGCCGCCACCACGGCACGGCCTGATGCGCGTCCGCCATCTCGAGCCGCGCCAGAACGCGGTCCGGGAAATCCAGAAAGAAACCCGGCGGCGGTTGCTCATGGCGTTTGAGGCCAAGCAACCTGCGCAGTGCATCGAAGTTTTCCGGAAGAGGACTCATGCGCGTTACTTCAGGTAATCCGACAGATAAGCCTGCAACTGTTGGCGGGCGTAGAAGAGCCGGGATCGCACCGTACCTACGTTGCAATCCATGATCTTGCTGATTTCTTCGTGTGGCATGCCCTGCACATCATGCAGCGTTACGACAAGCCTGTGATCTTCCGACAGCTTCTGCATGGCCACGTTCAATTTTTCCTGCAGTTCCGCCAGGTTCACGTCCCGCCGCGGCGTGTTGTCGGAAACGATGGACACCAGCTCCGGATCATGCTCGGCGTTGAAGTCCAGGTCGTTCAGACTCATGTGCATCCGGCCCTTGCGCTGCTTGAGGAAGTTGATCGTCTTGTTGACCGCGATGCGATAGAGCCAGGTGAAAAAACTCGAGTCGCCCTTGAACGACTTCAGCGCTCGGTACGCCTTGATGAAGGCCTCTTGCGCCAGGTCGTTCGCATCCTCGTGGTTCGAGGTCATGTGATAGACCGTGGCGTAGATGCGCTCCTGGTAACGGCGCACCAACTCGTCGAACGCCGCCGTATCACCCCGTTGGGCGCGCCGCACAAGCGTGCTGTCGTCGGCCTCGGGCTTGGCGGGCGCGACGGCGGGCGGAGTTGGGTCTAAGGTGGCGACCATGCGGTTGGGCTCGACCTTAGTTATCAACCCCGAGCGCATCCGTTTGTTGCGCCAGGAAGACCGACACCCCCGCCAGGGCCTTTCGACCATCGGTGGGGGGAAGGATGGAAAGAGACTGACGTGCCGCCTGACAGAAATCACGAATGACAAGCCGGGACTCCTCGAGTGCGTCGTAATGACTCAGCAAGGCGAGAAGGCGCGGCATAAGGCGCTGGTCCCAACGCAACAACATGTCCTCCAACGAGTTACGATCGCCATGCGTGGCGCGCTCGAAGGCAGCTATCAGGGGTAGCGTTAGCTTGCCTCCGGCGATGTCGGTCCCGAGTGACTTCCCCACAATAGCCTCGCTACCAAATAGATCCAGACAGTCATCGTACACTTGGTAGGCGGTTCCCAAAGCCATGCCGTAACCCCGAAGGGCGGCGCGCTCGGGAACAGTGCAGCCGCTCAGGCAAGCCCCGAGATCGCAGGACAGCGCGAAGAGCTCCGCGGTCTTCATCCTCAGAACCCTAAAATACTCGGCACGAGTGACTTGCAGTTGCCGTTGGCGCTGGCTCTGCAGAATCTCGCCCGAGCAAACGGTCTTTGTCGCCATCGCGACAGCGCGGCAGACCTCCGGAGTGGGAAAGCCAGCCGCCAGCTTCACGGCATGGGCGAACAGGCAGTCACCCACCAGGACAGAGACCGTGTTGCCGGCTTGGGCGGCCAACGTGGGGCGACGACGACGGATCTGGGCTTCATCCATGACGTCGTCATGGACCAACGTGGCCAGGTGGACCATCTCGATGATGGTGGCCACGGTCACCAAGTCATCGTTGAGCCCGCCTGTCGATTCGGCACTGAGGGCCACCAGGGCGGGCCGCAACTGCTTGCCCTGGCTGGTGAGGGCGTAACGGGCGTGCGCAGCTATTTCGGGCTCGAAATCCTCGACTTGCTCGGCGAGCCGGTCCGCCACCGCGCGGAGGAAGGGCTCGACGGGCTCGACGATGCGGCGCCAGGAAGGGGGCGACTCCGGGGGCGGCGGCAGGACAACGGAGAGACCCACCGCTTTGGATTCAGCAGCCAGCATCATCTGGGAGTGTAAGTTCGGGCCGAAAACAAGTCAAACCGTTATGCTTGCCAGAATCAGTTTGACAAACATCGCCGCCTCGTGTTCACTACGCCCGACATTGAATCATGAAGACCGGTCTGACATTGAAGCCCAGTCGATGCGCTCAGCGCATCACGGGCGTCATGTCTTGCTGGCATGACTTTGGGCAAAGCCCTGGCATCGTGGAGATAAGCCCTTAACCCAGTAACCCAGTTTTCTCCGACCAACCCACGATTGCCAGGCAATCGTGGGTTTTTTGTTGGACCGACCGCCGTCCCGGTTTGGACGGCAGAACATCGAAAGACAACTATGAACAGCGACCATCGCCGGGTTCCCACCCGATTCGCGCCTGAAACACGGTTCGAGCTCCAGCCCGTCTCCAGCGGGACCAGCCGCGTTACGCTGGACCTCGAACTCGACCGGTTCAAGAGCCGCCTGCTCAAAGAGCACCTGGCCCGGGCCAACGACCCTGCCTTGGGCCCTGCCTTGCGCCGTGCCGCCAACGAGGCGGCGGCGTTGGTGTGGCTCACCGCCTATCCCCTGTTGCTCTTGCCGATACTCCTCGAAGAGAAGGCCGTGCAGGCTCGGGCCCAGGCCGTCCGCCAGGAAGCCATCCGGCGCCGGAGCCGGGGGCTCCTACTGGAAGCCGGATGACCGTTCGCCCGGACCGCCCGCCCGGCGCCCGCGCCGGGCGGTGCCTTGGCGTGTGCGTCACGGGCCGTCCACCTTCAGCCACTGGATTCCCTCCGGCGTGGCACGGAAGCGCTTTGCCCGGATGCTCGAACCTTCGCCCTCCTCGTAATAAACGATCAGGATCGAGCCATCCTTGAGCGTGACCATGCTGGGGTAAGCGCCGCCCACGGTATCCACCACCACGTTCGTGCTCCAGGTCTTGCCCTCGTCCAGGCTGTAATGAAGGCTCGTGTTCGGCAGGCGGTGGGCCATGAGGATCATGTCGTTGGGCGCCCGGTGCAGGTAGTGGCAATGGCCGGGGAAACCGAACTCCCGTGCCGTTGACCAGGTCCGGCCGCCATCCTTGCTCGTTGACCAGGCGGAGATTTCCGCCCCGCGCAGCGCGGCGAAGATGCTGCCGTCTTTGAGCGGAATGACATCGGTTTCGGCGTCCAGGCGCATCCCGCCGTTGAGGATGTCGATGGGCTTGCCCCAAGACTTGCCACCGTCCTCGCTGATCGTCACCGCGCCCCAAGCCGTCTCGCGGGTCTCGCGGTAAAGGCCCAGCATCAACCGGCCATCGGACAGCTCCCGGATCGGCGCTGAACAGTAATACTCGGCGGCGATGGTCTGGGGCTCGGTCTCCCAGGACTTGCCGCCGTCGCGGCTCGTCACCATGCGGCAGCCGAGGCCTTCCCAGGGGGGACTGCCCGCGGCCGGTTTCAGCGTAAAGAAATTGCAGATGAGCCGGCCATCTTTGAGCTGCACGATCGAGGGATCGCGATCGTCGTAAGGCCCGTCGAACAGCGTCTGCGCCCGCGACCAGGTTTTCCCCTCGTCCCGCGAGGTGCAGTAGCAAACGCGGCCGCCTTTGGGGAGTTTCTCATTAGGCATGGCCACGTGTCCGTAGCCGGCATAGAACACGACCATGAGTCGGCCATCCGCCGTCCGGCAGATGTCTGGGAATGCCTCGTAGCCCCCGGCCCCGGCATCCGTGCAGACGTGGATGAAGGCGTTGGCGGCGCCGGGGTCGGGCCGGATGGCCGGTTCTGCCGCCGCGCCAACGAGCGTTGCCGTCAATGCTGTCACCGCGCGGAATGCTGTGATCACTTTCAAGGCGTTAAGCAGGGGTCAGGGGCGAAGGGCGAGGGTGAGTGCCGAGTGACGCGCGGCCGCACCCCCTCTCCCATCGGACCTATCGGATGGGAGAGGGTGCCCGAAGGGCGGGTGAGGGTGAAGACGTCCATTCAAACACTCCATCCTGCGCGATAAGCCGGCTGGATGCGTTGGTTGGCTTCTTCGTAGTTGGTGAAGCGCAGGTTCGGGCCGTCCCACAGCAGCCGCACCTTGACCCGCAGCGCGATGTTGCCCAGCAGCACCACCTCGGCCAGGTGCGCCGCATGATCGATGAAGTTCGAGCCCGCCGGCGGCCCGCCCTTGCAGGCCTGGACCCACTCGACGTAATGCCCCGGCGATCGCGGCAACAGGCGCGGGGGCGGGCCGACCTCCTGCGCCCTGGCCTCGGGGAGGATCTTGTGCCCGTACATCTTGCCCCGGTCGCCAACGATGTAGAGCCAGTCTTCTTCGGCGAAACTCGAGTTGGGATCGAGTTCCTCCGGTCGCTGGGGCTTCAAGCCCCCGTCCCACCACGTCATAGTCATAGCCGCCCGCTCCCCCTCGGCGGGAAAGAACCACCTGGTGATCGACGAGAGCGGCGCGGTCTCGTCGGCGATTTCCGGCGGACACTGGTGATTCGAGCTCGAGGCCTCGACCCACGCCGGGTGCCCGAGCTTGAGGGCCTTGAAGACCGCGGACAACTGGTGGCAACCGATGTCGCCCAGCACGCCCGTGCCGAAGTCCCACCAGCCGCGCCAGGCGAACGGATGATAGGTCGGATGATAGGGCCGCTCCGGCGCCGGGCCGAGCCACAGGTTCCAATCCAACTCCGGCGGCACCGCGGGCTGCTCGGTCGGACGCCGCACGCCGCGGGGCGAGATCGGCGGTGTCCGGCTCGAACCGGCGTGCACCTCGCGCACAGCCCCGATGGCCCCGGACCGGATTGTCTCGATGAGCACGCGGGCGCCTTCGCCTGCCTGCCCTTGATTGCCCATCTGCGTGGCGACCTTCATGTCGCGGGCCACCTTGCCCATCAGCCGCGCCTCATGAACCGAGTGCGTCAGGGGCTTCTGGCAGTGGACATGCTTGCCCAGCTTCATGGCCGTGATGCTCACGACCGCGTGGTTGTGGTCTGGTGTGGCCACCATGACGGCGTCGATTTCCTTCTGGGTCTCGAGCATCTTGCGAAAGTCGCGGTGGAGCCTTGCCTTGGGGAAATCCCTGGCGTTGCGGTCCAAAGCGCGCTGGTCCACGTCGCAGAGCGCGACGACGTTCTCGGTTTGGACACTGCGAATGTCCCCCGAGCCCATGCCGCCCACCCCCACGGCGGCGACGTTGAGTTTCTCGCTGGGCGGCGTCTGGCCGGCGCCGCCCAGGACATGCCGTTGCACCACCTGGAAGGCGATCGGCACGGTGGCCGCCGCGGTGAGAAAGCTCCGGCGATTGATCCTTGAGGCGGTGTGTTGGGAGTTCATAGAGGCATGAGTGTTCGTGATCTTTGTTCCCCTTTCGTTCATCGGTCAAGTTCTTCGCACTGGACTTCGTCCGCCAATGAGCCGTTAATTCATGGCATTAACCGTCTCAATGCCATTCGCGGACGGCGCTCGAGCCCCCCCTGGGTGGCGCTGGGCATTCTAATGTTGTTGCCGGCGCCCGTCCCGGGCCGGGCGGGTACGCCCGCCCCGGCCAAGGAAGACCTCGAATTCTTCGAGCGACGCGTCCGCCCGGTCCTGGTCGAGCGTTGCTATCCCTGCCACAGCCACGAAAGCCCGAAGCTCAAAGGACATCTCTACCTCGATTCACGCGAGGGGATGTTGAAGGGCGGCGACACGCGGCCCGCGATTGTTCCGGGCGAGCCGGCGGCAAGTCTGCTGGTCGAGGCGATTCACTACGGCAACCCTGATTTGCAGATGCCGCCCAAGGGAAAACTTCCGGAAGCGATCATCGCGGACCTGACTGAGTGGGTGAAACGCGGTGCGCCCTGGCCGGCCGGCGGACCGGCCCCGATGGCGTCCCCGCGGAAGGAATTCGATCTGGCCAGCCGCCGCCGGGCGCACTGGGCGTGGCAACCCATCACACCGAGTTCCCCCCCGCCTGTCAAGAACCCGGACTGGTGCGCCCAGCCAACGGACCAGTTCATCCTGGCGAGGCTCGAACAAGCGGGTCTATCGCCCGCGCCGCCGGCTGACCGGCGCACCTTGATCCGGCGCTTATACTTCGACCTGACCGGGCTGCCGCCGCTGCCTGAAGCCGCCGAGGCGTTCGTCGCGGACCGGCGGCCAGATGCTTACGAACGGCTGGTCGATGAACTGCTGGCCTCGCCGCGCTACGGCGAGCGCTGGGCCCGGCACTGGCTGGACCTGGTGCGGTACGCCGAGACGCTCGGGCACGAGTTCGACTATCCGCGCCACAACGCCTGGCGTTACCGCGATTATGTGATCCGCGCGTTCAACGCCGACGTGCCCTACGATCAGTTTGTTCTGGAACACATCGCGGGCGACCTCCTGCCCGAACCCCGCCGGCATCCCGTCGAGGGCTTCGACGAATCGCTCATCGGCACCGCGTTTTACTGGCTCGGCCAGCAGGCCCATTCGCCCGTCGATGTGCGCCAGCATCAAGCCGACCTCATCGAGAATCAGATCGACGTGCTGGGCAAAACATTCCTCGGGCTCACGCTGGCGTGTGCGCGCTGCCACGATCACAAGTTCGATGCGATCTCGACGCGGGACTTCTACGCCCTGCACGGGATGCTCGCCAGCTCGCGCTACACGCAACGCGCCGTGGATGGCCCGCAGATCGCCCCGGCGCAGGCCGACGAACTCCGGCGGTTGAAGCACGATCTGCGTCCGCTCATCGGTCGAAAGTGGCTCGGGCAAACGAACCGGCTCGAGTCCTTCATCTCGGCCGCCCTCGAGTTCTGCCGGCGCCAGCCCGCGGCCACGAACACCGCGGAAGCGGCCAGCGCGGCTCGCCTCGATCCGGCCCTCTTCGCGCGCTGGGTTCGTTTCCTTCGCGAGGCGCCGCGCGACGACCCGGCGCACGCGGCTTACCCGCTCGGGTTGCTGGCGACGACCAACCCTGCTCCCCAGGCTCTCGCCGCTGCCTGGCGCAGGCTGGCCGAAGGCCGGACCGCCGGCCAAACGCGCGCCTCCGACCCCGCGACGTGCTGGGCCGACTTCACCCCGGGCGCGCCCGCGGATTGGCGGAGCGAAGGCGATGCCTTCTCGGAAGCCGGCAGCCGGCCCGGTGACTTCGTTCCGGGCGGGGCGGAGCAACCGGTTGCCGCGATCGTGACCGAGCCCGGCCTCCATACCGGCTTGCTTTCGCGACGGCTTCAAGGCGTGCTGCGCTCACCAACCTTCACCATCACCAACCGGTTCATTCATGTGCGGGCTGCCGGGCGCGACACCCGCGTCAACGTCGTGATCCGGAACTACACGCTCATTCGTGACCCAATCTACGGCAGCCTCAAGCGAGTCCTCGAACGCGACGAACCGGCGTGGCTGACGATCGACGTCGAACGCTGGCGCGGCGAGCCAGCTTACCTCGAGTTCAGCGATCTCGAGGTGCCGGACCCGGCCGCTGACGGCGGCTCCGGCGCCAACGGCTATCTGGCCGTCACCGCGGTAATGTTCGCAGACCAGCCGCAGCCCCCTGCCGCACCGTGGCTCGACTGGCTCGAGTTGCTCGGGCCGGCCGCGCCAGCGGACGCGCCAGCGCTCGCCGCGCGGTTCGCGTGGGCCTCGGCCGACGCCATTCGCGCGTGGGCAGACGCCGACGGGGAGAAGCGCCCGTCGGTCCCACAGGCGCGGCTGCTCAACGCGCTCCTCACCGCCGGCCTTCTCGAGTGGCCGCCCCCGCCCCCGGGGGCGGTCGAGGGCCTGCTCGGGCGATACCGGCAAGTGGAGGCGTCCCTCGAGGAGCCCAGGTTCGTGCCGGCCATGGCAGACGGCAACGGCGTAGATGAACACGTCTTCATCCGGGGTAATCCGCGATTGCCCGGGGAAGTGGTTCAGCGCCGCTTTCTCGAGGCCCTCGGGGGGCTCGCGCAGCCGCCCTTCGGGCCGGAGAGCGGCCGACTCGAGTTCGCGCGCCAGCTCGTCGATCCCTCGAACCCGCTGCTGGGACGGGTGATGGTGAACCGCGTCTGGCTTCACTTGTTCGGCCGTGGGATCGTGCCCACGCCCGATGATTTCGGCGTCCTGGGCCAGCCACCCAGCCATCCCGAGCTCCTGGATTGGCTGGCGGGGCGTTTCCGCGCCACGGATCATGGATCGGTCAAAAGTCTGATCCGCCTGCTGGTGACCTCGAGCGCCTACCGGATGTCGAGTCGTCCCGAAGACCCACGGGCGGAACAACAGGACCCCGAGAATGCCCTGCTGCACCGCATGCCGCTGCGACGCCTCGAAGGCGAGGCGATCCGCGACGCGCTGCTGTTGGTCTCCGGACGTCTGGACGAGACACGTTTCGGCCCGTCCGTCCCGACGCACCTGACCGAGTTCATGGATGGGCGCGGCCGTCCCTCCTCGAGCGGGCCACCCGACGGGGCGGGCCGGCGCAGCATTTACCTCGAGGTCAGGAACAACTTCCTCTCGCCCATGATGCGGACGTTCGACACGCCGGTGCCCTTCACGACGGTCGGGCAGCGCACGATCTCGAACGTCCCCGCCCAGGCACTGATCCTGCTGAACGATCCGTTCATCCTGAGCCAGGCGCGGCTCTGGGCGCACCGCCTGCTGGCCGCGCGCGACGCGCCACCCGGCGAGCTCGTAGGCGAGGCCTATCGGCAAGCGTTCGCGCGGCCAGCCACCGCGGCCGAGCTGGCGGCGGCCCTCGAGTTCCTCGAGCGCCAGGCGCGCGCCTATGGCCAGGCGGACACCGCCCGCGCCCGCCCCGAGCAAGTTTGGACCGACCTCTGCCACGTGCTCCTCAACACCAAGGAGTTCGTGCACGTAAACTGAGCCGCGCCCCGGACATGCCGCCCTCGAACCACCATTGCCGCCGCTTTCGCCCCCGCCCGTTCACCCGCCGGGAATGGCTGGCCCAATGCGCCAACGGCTTCGGCGCGCTGGCCTTGCTCGGCTTGCTCGAGGAGGAGGCGCGGGGCGTGGCGCCGCCCCAGCCGCCCCGCGGACCGCATTTCCCGCCCAAGGCGCGGCATGTGATCTTCCTCTACATGGACGGCGGGCCGAGCCAGGTGGATACGTTCGATCCCAAGCCCCGCCTCCAGCGCGAGAGCGGCCAGCCGTTCAAGATGAGGATCGAGCCCACCCAGTTCAACGACAACGGCCTCACCCTGGGCAGCCCGTGGGCGTTCCGCAACCACGGCCAGTCCGGCCTGCCCGTCAGCGAGCTCTTCCCCCACGTGGCCACGTGCGCGGATGACCTCTGCGTCATCCGCTCGATGACGACCGATTTCTCCGAGCACACCAACGCCAACTTTTTCCTGCACACGGGCCTGGGACTGGCGGGCCGGCCCAGCGCGGGCGCCTGGGTGTCCTACGGCCTGGGCACCGAGAACCGCAATCTCCCCGCGTTCATCGTCCTCAACGGCGGCCTGGTTCCACCGGGCGGCTTGCAGAACTTCGGGAGCGGTTTCCTCCCGGCCACCTACCAGGGGTCGGTCTTTCGGGCGGCGAACCCGCCGGTGGCAAATGTCAAGCCAAATGAGTCACGCCCGGAACTCCAGGAGAACAAGCTCGAGTGCCTGCGCCGCCTCGACGCCGGGCTGCTCGACCGTTTCGGACGGCTCGATCAACTCGAGTCCGCCATCGCCAACTACGAGCTGGCCTTTCGCATGCAATCGGCCGTGCCCGAGCTGGCGGACCTCGCCGGCGAATCCGAACTCACCCGGCGGCTCTACGGACTCGAGGCGGATTACGCGCCCACGCGCATTTTTGCCGCCGAATGCCTGCTGGCGCGGCGGTTGGTCGAGCGCGGGGTCCGATTTGTCGAACTCACCTGCCCGAGCATTGGCGCCGCGGATCGTTGGGATCAGCACGGGAACCTGCGCGACGGCCACGCCAACAACGCCCGCGCCGTCGATCAACCCATCGCCGCGTTGCTCAAGGACCTCAAGGCCCGCGGCCTCCTCGAGCAGACGCTCGTCCTCTGGGCGGGCGAATTCGGCCGCACGCCCTTTGCCCAGGGAAGCAACGGGCGCGATCACAATCCGTTTGGATTCTCGCTCTGGCTGGCCGGCGGCGGGGTCCAGGGAGGCCTGGCCTACGGCCAGACCGATGATTACGGTTACAAGGCCGTGGACCGCAAAGTCCACATGCACGATCTCCACGCCACCCTGCTGCACCTCCTGGGCGTGGATCACACCCGGCTGACCTTCCGTTTCGGCGGTCGCGACATGCGCCTCACGGATGTCTTCGGCGAGGTCGTCCACGACATCCTGGCGTGACCTATTCGACCCGGCCGCTTCTGGCTTCGCGTTCATTTGGGTCGATTCGCGGTCTTTCGTGGTTACCCTCACCCGCCCCCGCGGACGCGGGGGCACCCTCTCCCATCCGATGGGCGAGGGCTGGTCACTCGTCACTTGTCACCGGTATCCCGCGCAGCCGGATGGCCGGGGTGCTGCCTCGACAACCGGCCCCCGCTTCTGCCATGATGCCGCTGTGGGCGTGACGCCGCAGCAATTCGAGGAAATGAAGAGCCGCTTGAGCGGCGCGCGGCGCGCGGCCACGGCGATCCTGCCGCCGACCGCGCCGGCGAAGCTCGTGCGCCATGAGGTGATCCTCGGCATCGACCCGTCGCTGCGCGCCACCGGCTACGGCGTGATCCGCGTGGCCAAACCCCGGCCGCTGACGCTGGGCTACGGGGTGGTGCCGTGCCCGGCCGGTTGGGAGCCGTCGCGGTGCCTGGCGCGCATTGCGCAGACCATCCGCGACGTGATCCGCGAGTTTCATCCCAGCGTCTGCGTGGTCGAGGGGCTGTTCTACGCGCAGAACCTGCAAACCGCCCTGGCGATGGGCCAGGCCCGCGGCGCGAGCCTCGTCGCGGCGGCGGAGGCCGGCCTCGAGGTCTATGAGATCGCGCCGCGCCGCGTCAAACAGGCGATCGTCGGCTACGGTGGCGCCGGCAAGGAGGCCGTCGCCAAGATGGTGCAGCGGATGCTGCATCTGAAAGAAGTGCCCGCTGCCGACGCGGCCGATGCCCTGGCCCTGGCCCTCGCGCACGCCCAGGAGCAGGGCCGCTACGCCCTCACACCCCTTAAGCGAATATGATCGCTTTCCTCCATGGCACGCTGATCGACGCACTCCCAACCCAGGTCACGGTCGAAGTGCAGGGCGTCGGCTACGAAGTCCTCATCCCGCTCTCCTCCTATGACAAACTGCCCGCGCCCGGCCAGCAAGTGCGGCTGCTGACGCACTTGGCGGTGCGCGAGGACGCGCACGTGCTCTACGGCTTCATGACCACCGCCGAGCGCGAACTGTTCCGGCTGCTCATCCACACCGTCAGCGGGATCGGCCCCAAGATCGCCCTGAACATCCTCAGCGGGATGAATCCCACCGCCTTTCGCGGGGCCGTGGCCGAGGGCGACGTGAAGGCCCTCTCGCGCATCTCGGGCGTGGGCAAGAAAACGGCCGAACGCATCGTCGTCGAGCTCAAGGACAAGATCGGCGAGGCGGGCGCCTGGGAGGCAAGCAGCGCGCAGCGGGCCCTCTCGGCCGAGGACCAGAAAGCCAACGACGCCGTGCTGGCGCTGATCGCTCTCGATTTCAAACAACTCGAAGCGCATGACGCCGTGCGCGCCGCCCAGGCGGTGCTCGGGCCGCAGGCCACGGTCGAGGAACTCGTCCGCGCCGCGCTCAAGAAAGGCGCGGGATGACCGCCGGGCCGGCTCCCGCGCGGGACGGACCGCGGCCCTCGAGCGGCGTGGTGGTGCCGCACCCGGCGAGGTGGCACGGCAAACTCGCGGCGGCGCTGGTTTTTGGGTTGATTCGCTCGGTGGACGCAACCCTGCGCTACGACTTGCGCAATCCTTCCGGGTCGCTGGCGGCGGCGCTCGAGGCCCCGGTGATCTTCGCGATCTGGCACAACCGGCTCGCGCTCTGCCTCATGCTCTATCGGCGATACGTGCAGCGCGCGCGCCCCGCCCGCAAGCTGGCCGCGCTGGTCAGCGCCAGCCGCGATGGCGGCCTGTTGGCGCGCGTGCTCGAGCATTTCGGGGTGCAGCCCGTGCGCGGCTCGAGCAGCCGGCGCGGCGCGCAAGCCATGCTCGAGCTGACCTCGTGGGCCGCGCGCGGCTACGACCTGGCCGTCACTCCGGACGGCCCGCGCGGCCCGCGCTACGCCGTCCAGGAAGGCGTGATCGCCGCCGCGCAACTCACCGGCCTGGCCGTCCTGCCGGTGAGTTATCGATTGGGCTGGAAATATCAGCTCGACAGTTGGGACCGGTTTCAAATCCCGGCGCCGCTCGGGCGTTGCACGGTGCAACTGGGGGACCTGTTGCGCGTGCCGCGCGAGCTCAGCGATGCGGACCGCGAGGCCCGGCGTCGCGACCTCGAGGCCCGCCTGCAGGCCATCACGGTAGATTAACCGCCAGCTTGCGACGTGGCCAACCGCGCCGCATACGTCGCCGGGTCCCGCAGCAACCGCGCCGGCGGGCCGTCCTCGACCAATCGTCCCTGGTCCAGCACGAGGATGCGGTTCGCATGACGGAGCGCGGCGGGCCGATGCGTGACGAGCAACGTGGTGCGCCCGCGCATGAATTGCGCCAGGCTCGCGAGCACGAGCGCCTCGCACGCGGCGTCCAGCGCGCTCGTCGGTTCGTCGAGCACCAGCACGGGGGCGTCCTTGAGAAACGCGCGCGCCAGGTTCAACCGTTGTTTCTCGCCGGCGCTGAGCCGGGCGGCGCTCTCGCCAACCACCGTCTCATAACGGCGCGGGAGCCGTTCGATGAACTCGGCGGCGAAGGCGGCGCGCGCGGCCGCCTCGATGCGGCTCGGCGAGGCTCCTGGATCGCCGCAGGCAATGTTCTCGGCAATGGTGCCTGGCAACAGCAGCGATTCCTGCATCACCAACGCCACACATCGGCGCAAGTCCTCGAGCTTCAACCGCCGCAGGTCCTCGCCCTCAAGCTTCACCGCCCCGGCCGCCGGATCGAAAAACCGCGGCAACAACTGGATCAACGTCGATTTGCCCGCCCCGCTCGGGCCCACGAGGGCGGCGCATTCGCCCGCTGCCAGCGTGAAGCTCACCTCGCGCAACACCGGCTGCTCGGGGCGATAGCCAAACGAAACCGACTCGAAGGCCAGCGCGCCGCGCACGCGCAACGCGCCGCGGTCCCTCCCCCCCGGGAGACCGGCGGGGCGCGCGGCCGGGTCCGTCTCCGCGGCCACGGGCCGTGCGTCGTCCGCCTCGCGCACCTCTTCGGGCGTGTCGAGCACCTCGAAGACGCGTTGCGCGCCCGCGCCCGCGTGCAGCAGCGTGGCGCCCACGTGCGACAATTGGTTCAGCGGGTCGTAGAGCTGCGCCAGGTACGCCAGGAAGATCAGCAGTTGGCCCACGGTCAGGAATCCGCCCAGCACCTGCCGGGCGCCCAGCCAGACCAGCGCGGCCGTGCCGGCGGCGAACGCGGTCGAGACCGCCAGCCCGTAGAGCAACTCGGAGCGATGCTGCGCCAGGCGCTGTCGCTCGGCGGCGCCCGTCTGGGCCGCGAACCGCGCCTGTTCGCCCGCCTCGCGCGTGTAGCTTTGTGTCAAGGGCAACATCGCCAGGCATTGTTGCACCAGCGCGGCCACGCGGCTGTCGGCTTCCTGCGCCTGGGCGCCCCGCGCCCGCATCTGGCGCCCGAAGACCCGGATCACCAGCACCAGCAACGGCGCCACCGCCACCGCCACGAGCGTGAGGTGCGCGTTGAGCCGCGCCATCACCCCCACCATCATCACCAGCGCCAGGAACGCCGCGCAGAAGGTCATGAAGCCATGCTGAAACAGGGTCTGGAACGCATACGTATCCCACGTGGCGCGGTAGATGGTGTCGCCGGTGTGGGCGCCCTGGTGATAACGCAGAGAAAGCCGCTGCAGCCGCGCGAATACCTCGTTGCGCACGCGCGCCAGGCCGCGCAGCCCGATGCGGATCGCCAGATGACTCTGCGCCACCGAAATGAGCCCTTGCAACGCGTGCAACCCAAACACCAACCCGGCCAGCACCAGCACCAGCGACGCCTTGTCGCCGCGCGTCTCCCACCGCGCCAGCCAGGCCGGCATCGGGGTCGAGCCGAAGACCGAATCGACGATCAACGCCAGCGGCCAGGGCTTGAGCAGGTTCGCGCCCGTGCCCGCCACCAGCAGCCCCAACGCCCCCAACACGCGTGGCCAGTCCGCGCGGAAGAATTGCCACGCGCGCCAGAGTTTCTTCATTGCGGCCGCAATCTACCCGCCCGGCGAACCGTTGCACGGAAAACCGCACACGAAGCCAGATCAGAACTTGGCGGACCTGTCCCGCCTTAGGCTTGGCGAAGGCGGATGCTACCGCCGTAGTAGCCGTCGTCAGACGGCTCAAATCTCCGCCGCGCCTCGCCCACCGCGCCCGCCCCTCCCGATTTGACAGCCCCGGGGCGCCGCCCCAAACTCCGTCACCGTGACACCCCGCGCATGAACCCGTTCGATGCGAAACTCAGCGCGCACGGGCTGATGTTGCGGCGCAGCCGGCTGCAAACGCTCCAGATCAATGTGGGCCGGCGCTGCAACCAGGCCTGCCGCCACTGCCACGTCGATGCCGGCCCCTGGCGGACCGAGATGATGGGCGAGGCCGTGGCGCGCCAGGTTGGCGCCTGGATCGCGCAACATGCCCCCGAGGTCGTGGACATCACCGGGGGCGCCCCCGAGCTGAGCGAGTGGTTCTGCTACCTCGTCGAGACGGCGCGGGCCGCCGGGGCGCGCGTCATCGACCGCTGCAATCTCACGATCCTGTTCGAGCCCGGCTTCGACTGGTTGCCTGAGTACCTGGCGGCGCACGAGGTCGAGATCATCGCCTCTCTGCCCTGCTACACGGCCGAGACCGTCGCACGCCAGCGCGGCCACGGCGTTTTCGAGAAGAGCATTCAGGCGCTTCGCCGGCTCAACCGGGTTGGCTACGGCACGCGGTTGCCGTTGCACTTGGTCTATAACCCGCTCGGACCGAAACTCCCGGGGCCTCAGGCCGAGCTCGAGGCGGATTACAGGCAGGCCCTCGGTCGCGATCACGGCATCGTGTTCCATCGCCTCTTCTGCCTCACCAATCAACCCATCGCCCGTTTCGCCGAGGACCTGCGGCAGCAAGGCAAATGGGATGAATACCTCGCGCTGCTGGCCTCGAGCTTCAACCCGGCCACGGTCGAGGGCCTGATGTGCCGCTCGACTCTGAGCGTGGGTTACCGCGGCGAGATTTACGACTGCGACTTCAACCAGATGCTCGGCCTGGCAATGACAAACGGCAAACCGCTTCGCCTCTGGGACGTGACACCTGCCGACCCCGAACTCGGCCCCATCCAGACTGGCGTGCATTGCCTGGCCTGCACGGCTGGCTGCGGCAGCAGTTGCACTGGCGCGCTGGCCTAACCCACGGCGCTCGCGCCACGGCCCTCCGCGCTCAGCCCAACCACCGCGGATGGTCGGCCCCGCGATCATCCAGCCCGCGCGTCAACAGCCGCGCATTCCTTCCATCAGCGTCCATCACCCAGACCGCCGGCACCCCACCCGTCGCCGCCCGGCAAAACACGATCCGCCTGCCGTCGGGCGATTCGCTCGCGCGAAAGTCCCAGACCGGTGGTTCCCATGACGTCAACGGCTTGAGGCCTCCATCGCGCGGGTCGAGCCGGCAGACCCGGGCGCCGCCGCGCGCCAGGTCCGGTTTGAAGTCGCGGTTGAAATGATCGGTATCGGGGCGTTGGGGCTGGAATTCCCACGCCACCTTCGAGCCCGGAACGCGTTGCGAGAACAGAATCGCGCCGTCGCGCGTCCAGGCGGGCATGTTCGAACCGCCGCCGCGGTTGCCGGGATTGCCGTAGGTCGCGCCGAACCACTGGGCCTGGCCGTGCGTGAGCACGCGGTGCTCGGAACCGTCCGCGCGGCCCACGCAGATGTCGGACCAATCATGGCCCGGATCGGTCTGGGCGTGGCAATCCTGGTGGAGCACCCATCGCCCGTCCGGCGACCAACTCGTGCCGAAGTAAAGGTGATCCGGGTGCCCCGCCACGAGCACGCGATTCCCGCCCTCGACGTCGCTGGTCCAGACCCGGTAACCATGCGGACTGGGCCCGGCGGTGTGAAACGCGACCCGCCTGCCATCCGGGCTCAGGCTCAAGCCGTACGGGAAGCCTTCGCCCGCGCGGGTAAACTCGCGAGGGTCGGTGCCGTCGAGGTTGATGCTGAAGATTTGACCGACCTTGTCGCGCACCACCTGCACCAACAGCCGGGAGTTGCCGAGCAGCAGCGCGGGCGTGCAGAACACCGCCAGGCGCTCCTTGTGCGCGATCTCCTCCAACGTCCCGCTGTCCAAGTCATAAACCCACAGATGCGTCGGCGTCTGCGTGTAGTATTCCTCGAACGGCTTGCCTGGCCCGTCGCGGCGTTGCTCCATGCTCAACAGGACGACACGCCGGCCGTCCGGAAAGATCGGGCCGGGTTGCCAGGTCACCTGGCCGGGCACTTGGAACTCGAGCACGCGCAGCCCCGTTCCGTCGTCGTTCAGCATGGCAGTCCGGCCTTGCGACACGAAGAAGAAGCGCCGGCGTCCGCCCGGCCCCGCCGCGCCCGGCCCGCGGAGGCTCGAACACGAAGCCAGCAGCGCGGCGGGCAGGCCGAGCAGCCCTTGAAGAAAGGGCCTGCGCCCAAACGTAACCTGGCCGTAACGCGCGCTCATGCTGGTGGGGCTACGATGCACAACGAGCCGCGGGAAGGCAGCCATTTTCTTTGAACGAACCTCCGCTCGATGGGTCGAACTCGATAGCCGGCTCGCTTTTAGGTCTGCCGCCTTGCTCGATTCTTGAACTTGAAACGCAGATGGCCCTTCTGCAAGTCGAGGCGGGTGGAACAAAAGCGGCCGGCTCTTCTTTTCTCCCGAACGCCCGTATCGCCGACTTCCCAGTCGGCAGGCGCATCGTGGGCCGTTCGCACACCCACGAACCCACGACGATCGCCCCGCCCGTGCCGCAGACTTCCAAGTCTGCTGTATCGCCGACTTCCCAGTCGGCAGGCGCATCGTGGGCCGTTCGCGCACCTACGAACCCACGACGATCGCCCCGCCCGTGCCGCAGACTTCCAAGTCTGCTGTATCGCCGACTTCCCAGTCGGCAGGCGCATCGTGGGCGGTTCGCACACCCACGAACCCACGACGGCGGCCGTCGTCGTGTCCGCCTTCGTCCCGCCAAAGTGGAGCGAGCGAGACCAGACCAATCTGTCAACCCAGAGTTGCTCGTGCCTCGCAACTCTGGGCTTTAGGATCGTATCCTTGCAGGATAAGCGGGGTCACTCGTGACTTGTTTGTTGTTCACTGGTCGCTTCCCAAAACGCCAGCCTATTGTCACGCGTCCCTATCGGGACTTAAACGGCTCACCGCCTCGCGAGTTCCGCTGCGGCTGCCAGGTCCGCCGTGGTGTTGATGTTGATCAGCCATTTCCGCTCGGCGGCGGTGGGAACGAGCGTGCGCGCGCGCGTAACCTCGGCGAGAGCCTGCAACGAAAAGCGGCGTGCCGCGATCAGCTCCCTTACCCTCCCTACAGCCGACTGTCGCAGCAGAAAGGGGAACTCGACCCCGTCCGCGCGGCGCACGAACAGCGCTTCCGTGCGTGGACTCAGCCGCTGGCGCAGCCGCCCGAGCAGCGACGGCGGCACGAACGGCATGTCACACGCCAGGAAAAGCACCAAGTCCGATCCCGTCGTTTCGAGGGCCGTATAGACACCCCCCAGCGGTCCGCAACGGTCAACCAGGTCCCGCCGGATCACCCGCAGCGGGAGCTCGAGCGCACGAGCCACCGCGCGCAGATGCGCCAGGCAGGTCCGCCCTCCCAAACGCAGCCGCGCTTTGTCCCGACCCAGCCGTGAACCCAAGCCTCCGGCGAGCACACAGATTTCGCAGGCGCCGGTTGGAGGGGCCGACTTACGGCCGCTGCCTCGACTCAGCACACACCTCCCAACGGGGCGCTCCGCGCCACTGACCGATTACCGGCCACCTGCCAGCGACCACAGCCGGTGCCGCGCCCGATATGCAATCGCACCCAACAGCATCAAGGCCCAGCCAACTGTCGCCGGCTCCGGGATCAGCCGCTTGGGCCGCAATTCACCGCTGCCCCCGGGAATATACTCCGCGTCATACAATCCCGAACTCGGCCCATACGGGTCCTGGAAATAAATCATCCCCAACTGCGTCGAGGTCAGCCCGCTCTCGTTCGCCCCGAAAAACAACTGGTCCGTCCCACCACCGTTGGTCGAACCGCTCCAGTTGTAAATCCCCAACGCCCCGCCACCCCACGACGCCGCCGTGCTGTTGGCGAAATGCAACACACTCGCCCCGCTGCCCAAATCGATGATCGACCCCGCCTGCAACGAAACAATCCCAACCGTCTCATTGTAGCCGCCCGTCGCAAACGTGCCCCCGCTCAGGATCATCGACGTCGTGTTCACGATCCGGTCCGCCGCTCCCAGCAGCAACGTCCCCGCGTGCACCTCGATCGTCGTCGCCCCAAGTTCCTGGTCCAACCGCACTGTCCCGGCCGAATCCTTCGTGAAATAACCCACTTGATATAGCGGAAATGACCCGCTCACCGTCGTGGTTCCGGCTGACGGATTCATCGTAATCCGCGGCCCGTTCACCATCACCGTGCCGTCGGACACCAGGTTCCCAGCCACCTTGAGCAATCCGGTGCCGCCGCCGCCAGCGCCCTCGTCCAACTGCCCACCGCTCAGGTTGGCATCCCCGCTCAAGGCCAGCGTCTTGCCCCCGACGCTGGTCGTGCCCGCCAACTGCAGCAAGCCACCCTTCAAATCCAGCGAGCCCATCGTCGTCTGATTCGCTTCCAGCGTGACCTTGCCCCCTTTGATCACCAACCCAGCCCAGTTGCCCATGTCATCGGTCGTCGTGCCCAGGTCATACACCACCGCCGTCGAGGAGGCGTCGAAACCGAGCTTGACCGAGCTGGCGCTGGTGGGGGCCTTGGTCCAGTCGAAATTCCCGCTCGCATCGGTATAGGCCACTGTCAGGGTGCCGCCGCTGCCGCTCAGGCCGTTGATCCGGCTCGTCGTCAGAAAACCATCGACAGCCGTTTGGGCCCCGGAGACCCGCAGACCGCCCGTGCCCGAGCCGTTGACGGTCAGGGTGCTGCTGCTGTTGTAGGTCGTGCTGGTTGCCCCGAGGCTGAGCGTGGCCTCGGAAGCGGTCGTGCCGGTGG
>Ga0233425_10004996_pt1 | contig 21517 bp, 24 predicted proteins | sample Watercolumn_Towu_2_FD_181712 | JGI IMG/M metagenome (GOLD analysis project Ga0233425, IMG submission 181712) | Freshwater microbial communities from Lake Towuti, South Sulawesi, Indonesia - Watercolumn_Towuti2014_140_MG | ecosystem: Environmental > Aquatic > Freshwater > Lake | place...
GTTGACTCCAGGCACTTGGAGGCCAGGCTGGGCCACACCTGGACGGACCGGGACCTGTTGCTCCAGGCCCTGACCCATCGCAGCTTCAGCCCCCGCAACAATGAGCGCCTGGAGTTCCTGGGCGACGGCGTGCTGAATTGCGTGGTGGGGCTCATGCTTTACCGGCAATTCCCCGACCTGCCGGAAGGCCGCCTCTCCCGCCTGCGCGCCAATCTGGTCAACCAGGATTCCCTGCATGCGATCGCCCAGGGGCTCGACCTGGGGCGCCATCTACGTCTGGGCGAGGGCGAATTAAAAAGCGGAGGCGTCCAGCGCCCCTCCATCCTGGCCGATGCCCTGGAATCCCTGCTGGGTTCTGCCCTGCTGGATGCCGGCTTCGACGCCGCCCAAGGCATCGTCGAACGCCTGTTCATCCCCCGCATCTCCGCCATCAACCCCAGTCAGCAGGGCAAGGACGCGAAAACCCGCCTGCAGGAATGGCTGCAACCCCGGCGCCTGGGCCTGCCCAGCTACCAGCTCGTGGAAACCGCAGGCCAGGCCCACGCCCAGACCTTCCACGTGGAATGCCGCATCGATACCCTGCGGTTGGCCACCCGGGGCCAGGGCGCAAGCCGCAAGGCGGCGGAGCAAATGGCCGCCGAGGCCGCTCTGGCCGCTGTGGAACAGTCCGTCCGGGTGGCCAAGGCGACACCATGACCCCCCCATTCCGCACCGGCCTTGTCGCCGTGGTGGGCCGCCCAAATGTGGGCAAGTCCACGCTGGTCAACGCCCTGGTGGGAGCCAAGGTCAGCATCGTCTCGTCCAAGCCCCAGACCACCCGCCACCGCATCCTGGGGGTGCGCACGGAAGAAGATGCCCAGTTCATCTTCGCCGACACTCCCGGATTCCAGACCCAATACAAGAATGCCCTCAACCAGGCCATGAACCGGACGGTGACTCAGGCCCTGGCCGAGGTGGACGTGGTGCTGTGGCTGGTGGAAGCGATGAAGTTCACCTCCGCCGACGCCCGTATTCTGCCCCTGCTGCCCCGGGACAAGCCGGTGATCCTGGTGGTGAACAAGGTGGACACGGTGGCCGACAAGACCGCCCTGCTGCCCTATCTGCAATCCGTGTCCGGCCGCTTCGCTTTCTCCGAGATCGTTCCCCTGAGCGCGGAAAGCGGGAAGGACGCCCAGCGCCTGCCCCCCATCCTCAAGCCCTATCTGCCCAAGGGGGAGCCCTGGTTCACCGAGGACGACATCACCGACCGCAGTTCCCGCTTCCTCGCCGCCGAGATCGTGCGGGAGAAGGTGTTCCGCCTCACCGGCGACGAAATCCCCTACGCCGTGGCGGTAACCGTGGAAAACTTCGAGGAGGACGGCGAGATGTTCCGCATCGGCGCGGTGATCTGGGTGGAGCGCGAAACGCACAAGCCCATTGTGCTGGGCAAGGGCGGCGAGCACATCAAACGCATTGCCAGCGAGGCACGGCAGGACATGGAGAAACTGTTCGGCCGCAAGGTGTTCCTCAACCTGTGGGTCAAGGTGAAGGGCGGCTGGGCCGACGACGCCCGGCTGATCAAGCAGTTCGGGTATGAGTGAACGGGTCGACAACGAGGTCGCCTTCGTCCTGCATAGCCGGCCCTGGCGGGAAACCAGCCTCATTGTCGACGTGCTCTCCCGACACCATGGCCGCCAGGGCCTGGTGGCACGGGGCGCCCGCCGCCAGACCTCGGGGCTGAAAGCTCGCCTGATCCCGTTCCAGCCCCTGGCCCTGTCCTGGTTCGGCAAGGGTCAATTGCGCACCCTGCACGCGGCAGAATGGCAGGGCGGCGGCCTCATGCTGCGCGGCCACGCCCTCATGTGCGGCTTCTATCTCAACGAACTCCTGCTGCGTCTGCTGCCGGAAGGCGACGCCCACGAAACCCTTTTCGACCTTTACGTCCATACGCTGGACGCGCTGAACCGCCTGGTCGAGGTGGAACCGGTGCTGCGCCACTTCGAACTCGACCTGCTTTCCGAACTGGGCTATGCCCAGCCCCTGGGTCGTCTGGCGGATGGCGCCGACATCGACCCCAGGCGCCGCTACGGGTATCGCATCGGCGAAGGCGTGGCGCCCCTGTCTCCCGACGAGTCGGGCTATCTCGGCCAAACCCTGCTCGATCTTTCCCAAGGCGATTTGTCCGACCCGACCACACTCGCCGAAGGTAAACTGCTCATGCGCGGCCTGCTGGCCCACTACCTGGGCGACAAGCCCCTCGCCACCCGACAACTGCTCATCGACCTACAAAAAATATGATCAAACTCGGCGTCAACATCGACCACGTGGCCACCCTGCGCCAAGCGCGCGGCACCCCTTATCCGAGCCCGGTGCAAGCGGCGCTGATGGCGGAAAACGCGGGCGCCGATTCCATCACCCTGCACCTGCGCGAGGACCGACGCCACATCCAGGATGCAGACGTCTATATCCTGCGCCACATCCTGCAAACCAGGATGAACCTGGAGATGGCCATCACCGACGAGATGCTGGATATCGCCCGCGAGGTGTCGCCCCAGGATGTCTGCCTGGTGCCGGAGCGGCGCGAGGAACTCACGACAGAGGGCGGCCTGGACGTGGCCGGCCAGTTCGAGAAGGCCCTCGCTGCCTGCGAGATTCTGGGCGAGGCCGGCATTCGCGTCTCCCTGTTCATCGACCCTGATATCCATCAAATCGAGGCCGCAAAGTCTGCAGGGGCACCGGTGGTGGAAATCCACACCGGCCGCTTCGCCGATGCCGAGGATGCGGCGGAGGCCACGAGGGAACTGACGCGCATCCGCGCGGCCGTGGACAAGGGCCGCGCCCTCGGCCTGGCAGTAAACGCCGGCCATGGCCTGCATTACCACAACGTGCAGGCGGTGGCCGCCCTCCACGGCCTGGAAGAACTCAACATCGGCCACGCCATCGTCGCCCGCGCCGTTTTTACCGGCTGGGAATACGCGGTGCGCGAAATGAAGCGCCTGATGATCGAGGCGGCTCGCTAGCGTTACACCCGACTCGGAGTACCGTCATTACAGCGTTTCCTGCCAGAGGGTGAAACATACCTCGCCGTCGTTGTTGCGGCTCAACTCCAGCGCATAGCCCAGCCCCTTGGCCTGTTTGGCCGCCTGGTAGAGGCCGATGCCCAGGCCGTCGTGGGTTGAGACCGGTGCGTGGAAAAGCTTATCCATGACCTCCGGTGGTGCGGCCGGGCCCGTGTCGCAGACGATCAGGCTGGGCACAGGCAGGGTCCGTAATTCCACCCGGATAGCCACATCAGGCTGTCCTACGCGCTTGCGCAAGGCATTCTGGATCAGGTTGTCGGCCACGCTGTCGAACAGTTCTTGTGGCAGCCAGAGCATGGTGTCGACATCGTCGATCTGGAAGCTCAGGCTGTCCCGGGCATATCGGGTTTTGAGATTGCGCCACCATTCCCGAGCCAGGATCTCCCGCCGGTCCGCCGCCTTCTCCGGCGACCTCAGCTTGTCCAGGGTGATCTCCAGACGTTTGGTGATTTGTGGCAACTGGCGCTGCATGAGGTTCTGCAGGGACATGGCTTGTTCCGGCAGGCTGTGTTCCGCTGCGGAACACAGCGTCTTGAGCGACTGCAGCAGGTTCTTGACGTCGTGGGTCAGGCGCGATCCGGTCTCATAGATGGCCTGGGTATAGGCATTGGCCTGCATGGCCCGTTCCCGCGTCTTGGCTGCGTGGAAATAGCCGATGATCTCGGTGAGCAGGCGCAGGTGCAAGGCGAAGGCCGGGTTCACCGGGGCGTCGGTAAAGAAGGTCACCTCCACGCCCTCGTGCGCGAAGGCCACCGAATGCCGGCTGGAAACGCCCAGTTCGCCGCGCGCATGCTCGGTACGCCAAGTGACACCGGTGGACCAGGGCAGGTGGGTGAAGCCGGCCATGGCCGCGCGCAGGAAAATGTCCGGGTCGGGCTCCCGTTCAGCCGCATCGGACAATTCCTTCAACCATTCCTCCAAGGGCAGACCCAGGGAAAGCACATAGCGCGAAAACAGATGGCGCAGGCCGGAGGCCTCGCCCCGGGGTTGCCACAGCCAGGCCACGATCAGCAGGGAAACCAGCAGCGCCCCCAGGCTGATAAGGGCGCCATGGGCATAGTCGGTTCGGGTCAACTGCATGGCGGTGTAACTGCCCAGGGCCAGCACGCCAATGATCAGCACGAACAGCAGGGTGTACAGCAGGTCGAGCACGCCGATGCGGCGCTCCAGGCCAGGCGACGGAAAAAGGCCGACGATCAGCGGCAGCAGCAGCAGGCCGTCGCGCAGGAATGCAGGCTGGCCGCCATCCAGAACGGGTAGACCGAAGCCCAGGGGCAGCATCCAGGTAAACAGCAGCAGGAGCAAATAGGCCACCGCCAACCAGAGGCCGATGCGTTGCTTGAAGGGTTTGATCCCCACCGCCACGCCACCCAGCAGCCCAGCCAGCAACACCGTCCACAGCGCCGCCGTCCAGATGTTGTCCAGGAAGGCGAGGGCCACGCCCACGGCCAGGACGCCCAGGGCGCGCAGCCAAGGCAGATTCTGCTGACCACTGAAGAAGGGCTGCCACAGCAGGAACAGCCCATAGTGGACAAGCACCATGCCCTGCCCCCAGGCCTTGCCCTGCCCCCAGACGATGGCCGCGTGCAGAAACACCAGCAGCAAAGCGAGAATACGGTTTCCCTGCGCATGCGGACGCGCAATCCTCCCGACGACGGTAATGAATCGTTCGCGCAGGAACGGCGAGGCGGGAAGGGAGCGGACGCGCTGCTCGGACATGGTCCGGATATCGGCAAGGTCAGGCCGAAATTGAGCCAAGGCTCGGCTACACTTCGAGTATGTTGCCGCTCAGCGGATCATCGCTTGCGTCGAAATTTCGCCGCTCTCCGGCACCCGATCTGCTAACGATCTGATTTTTCGCCCAACCATCAAGGCCTGTTTATTGCTTGCCGTCTCCATCATGACCGAAGCACCCCGTGGTTTCACCCTGATCGAGCTCGCCATCGTCCTGGTCGTGATCGGCCTGTTGCTGGGCGGCATTCTCAAGGGTCAGGAACTGATCGAGAGTGCCCGGGCGCGCAACCTGATCTCCCAGATGGACAGCATCCGGGCAGCTTATTACGCCTTCCAGGACAAGTACCGGGCAGTACCGGGAGACTATCCAGGCCACCTGGCCCAGGCCAACCTGTCCGGCATCGCCAACAACCAGGTCGGCGGTAACGGCGACGGCGTCATCCGCGACACGCCGACGGCACGGGAAAGCTTGCTGGTCTGGGTGCATCTGTCCCATGCCAATCTGATCTCCGGGAACTACCAGGCCAGTGGCGGCCAGCCCGACCCCCAGGGGGAATGGCCGCGCAACCCCTACGGCGCCCCCCTGCAGCTGCAATATGACGCCCAGTTCGCCGCGTCAGGCGGTATCCCCCGCCTCAACCTGAAGACCGGCAACCAAGTGCCGGCGAAAATCCTCGCGGAAATCGACCGCAAGATTGACGACGGCCGCGCCAATTCAGGGCAATTCCGCTTTAGCACCTATGACGGCGGCGGCGGGCCGCCTGTTGAAAGCCGCTGCTATGATGCCCGCAGCGGGCTCTGGCGCGCCGCCGAGAATGAGGCCAACTGCGGCGCCAGCGCCCTGTTCTGAACACCCGGCCGCCTCCACACGGCGACTGCGGTTATCCTAGCCCTCACCCAGCATGATTTCCGCCGCCGCCAGGGCGTCCGGCTCGCCGCGCAGAAGCAGGATGTCTCCGGCCCCGAGGCAGGTATCGGGGCCGTATTCGAAATGGCCCGCGCCGGGCCGGCGCACCCCGACCAGGGTCACGTTCATGTCCGCCAGCCTCAGATCCTCCAACCGCCTGCCCACCACGGCGTAGCGCGCATCAAGCACCACGGAGATGAGGCGCTCGCCACCGCTCTCGTCCTCGCTTTCATCGGTCAGGCCGCGGAAGTAGCCGCGCATGGCACCGTAGCGTGCTTCGCGGGTCTGGCGGATGCGCTTGAGCACCCGGGCAAGTGGAATGCCGGCCATCAGCATGGTCTGGGAGCCCAGCATGAGGGCGCCCTCCATGATCTCCGGCACCACCTCGCTGGCGCCGGCGTCCCGCAATTTGTCGAGATCGTTGTCGTCGACGGTACGCACGATCACCGGCGCCTCCGGCTTCAGGCGCTGCACCGCGGTGATGATCTTGAGGGCGGCGGCGGTATTGGCGAAGCTCACCACCACGGCCCGGGCCCGGTGCACCCCTGCCGCCATCAGCACCTCGTCCCGGGTGGAATCCCCGAAAACCACCGCGTCGCCCGCCTGCGAAGCCGCCTGCACCCGGCGCGGGTCGTGGTCAAGGGCGATAAAGGGAATGTGCTCGGACTCCAGCAGGCGAGCCAGGCTCTGGCCACTACGGCCGTAGCCGCAAAGGATGACGTGCTTCTGAATGCCGAAGGCACGGGCGGCGATTTCATGAACCCCCCGCGCCTGCTCCATCCAGGCGCCACCCTCCAGGCCGCGGGAGGCGCGCATGCCGGCCATGAACAGCAGGGGCGAGGCCAGCATGGAGAGCACCATCGCAGCCAGGAGGGTCTGGTATTGCTCGTCACCCAGCAGGTGGTTACCCAGGGCCAGAGCCAGCAACACGAAGCCGAATTCGCCGGCTTGGGCGAGTCCGGCACCAACCCGTACCACCACCGCCCAGGACTGTGTAAACAGGCCGGCCAGCAGGGCGATTATCAAAAACTTGCCCAGCAACAGCGCCCCCAGGATCGCCAGCACTTCGGCCCAGTGTGCAATCACCACACGCAAATCCAGCATCAGGCCGACGGAAACGAAAAACAGCCCCATCAGCACGTCGCGGAATGGCCGGATATCCGCCTCCACCTGATAGCGGTACTCGGTCTCGGCGATCAACACGCCAGCGAGAAAAGCGCCCAGCGCCAGCGACAGGCCAGCCTGGTCGGTCAGGTAGGCCAGGCCGAGGGTAGCCAGCAGTACGTTGAGCATGAACAGTTCTCCGGACTTGGCGCGAGCGGCCAGATGGAACCAGGGACGCATGAGCTTCTGGCCCAGCGCCAGGATCAGCACCAAGGCGAGCACCGCCTTGACGGCCGCCAGCAGCAGCGCCTCGCCCAGGCCGGTGCTTTGCGCCAGAGCGGGCACGAAGATGATCAGGGGGGCCACCGCCAAATCCTGGAATAGAAGAATGCCCAGGATCAGCTTGCCGTGCTCGCTGTCCAACTCGCCACGCTCCGATAGCAGCTTGCTGACGATGGCGGTGGAGGACATGGCCAGGGCGCCGCCCAGCGCCAGCCCGGATTCCCAGGACAAGCCGAGCATGAGCCCCAGGATCATGACGATGAACATGGAGATGGCCACCTGCAGCCCCCCCAGACCGAACACCGCCTGACGCATGGATTTCAGGCGGGAGAGGGAGAACTCCAGACCGATGGAGAACATCAGGAACACCACCCCGAATTCCGCCAGGTGTCGGGCGGGCGATTCCGCATCGATACCGGGCAGCAGGGGCCCCAGGCCGACACCGATGAGCACATACCCCAGTAGTGCCGGCAGGCCGGCCGCCTTCAGCGCGGCAACCGCGATGACGCCGGCCGCCAGGAGGATCAGGGTCAGTTCCAGAGTGGTGGGCATACGCGTAGGGTGTGAACGTGGGCCGCGCGACGTGAACGGCAGGAGGACGCACGCCACGGAACCACCCGTTCCGCTCATTGCACGCTGCTCACCGCTCACTCAAACGCTATACTTTCGACCCATTATGACATCCCTCTCCCCGCCCCCCGCCGACATCCTGGCCATGGCGCGTCGCACGCTGGAGATCGAGGCGTCCGCAATCGGCGCCCTGATCGAGCGCATCGACAACGCCTTCCTCGACGCGGTGCGCATCCTGCTGGCATGCAAGGGCCGGGTGGTGGTGTCCGGCATGGGCAAGTCCGGCCACATCGGCGGCAAGATTGCGGCTACCCTGGCCAGCACCGGCACACCGGCCTTCTTCATGCATCCGGCCGAGGCCAGCCACGGCGATCTGGGCATGATCACCGGCCAGGACGTGGTCATCGCCTTATCGAATTCCGGCGAGAGTGCCGAGATCGCCAGCATCGTTCCCCTCATCAAGCGGCGCGGCGCCAAGCTGATCAGCATGACCGGCAACCCGTCCTCCACCCTGGGCCGGGAGGCAGACATCCACCTCAACGCCGGCGTCACCCAGGAGGCATGCCCCCTGAACCTGGCACCCACCGCCAGCACCACTGCCGCCCTGGCACTGGGCGATGCCCTGGCGGTGGCCACCCTGTTTGCCCGGGGTTTTACCGCCGAGGATTTCGCACGTACCCACCCTGGCGGCGCCCTGGGACGCCGACTGCTGGTGCACGTGCGCGACCTGATGCACAGCGGCGAGAACCTGCCCGTGGTGGGCCTGGACGCCAGCCTGAAGGTGGCCCTGCTGGAAATGACCCGCAAAGGCCTGGGCATGACTGCCGTCACCGACCATGGCTTGCGCCTGGTGGGCATCTTCACCGACGGCGACCTGCGCCGCTTGCTGGATCGGGACGTGGACGTGCGCGAACTGATGATCGCCGACGTCATGAACCGCCATCCGCGCACTGTTTCCCAGAACGCCCTGGCCGTGGAAGCGGTGCGCATCATGGAGGAAACCCGGGTCAATGGCCTGCTGGCCCTGGACGATGAGGGTCGCCTGACCGGTGCCCTGAACATGCATGATCTTCTCAAGGCCGGCGTGGTATGACCGGTTCAACCATGAATGACGACATCCTGAAACGCGCCCGCGACGTGCGCATGATCATCTTCGACGTGGACGGGGTGCTGACCGACGGCAGCCTGTTTTATGACGACCAGGGCGAAGAATACAAGGCCTTCAACTCCCGCGACGGCCACGGCATCAAGATGCTTCGCGCCAGCGGCGTGACGACCGCCATCATCACCGGCCGAACCTCCCAGGTCGTGCTGCACCGGGCGCGCAACCTGGGCATCGACCATATCTTCCAGGGCGCCGACGACAAACTGGTCGCCTTTCTCGAACTGCTCGCCTCGACCGGCCTGGAACACCACGAGATCGCCTATATGGGTGACGACATCGTCGACCTGCCAGTGATCAACCGCTGCGGCTTGGCCATTACCGTGCCCGACGCGCCCGAGGAGGTGAAGATGCGCTGCCACCTCGTCACTCGCGCCGCGGCCGGTCGCGGCGCGGCCCGGGAGGCCTGCGAACTCATCATGCGCGCCCAGGGCACCTGGGCGGAGCAGATCGCCCGCTACGACCGATGACCGCCACCGGGCACCACATCAACTGGCTGCCGCTGGGCCTGGCCTTGCTGCTGGCCCTGCTGGGCACCTGGCTTAATCACGTCGGCGTGCGCGTCGAAACCGTGGACAATGCCGGATTCACCCATGATCCCGACTACATCGTGGAACACTTCGACGCCCTGGCCTTCGACATCGAAGGCAAACCTCACCAAAGGCTGACCGCTGCCCGCATGCTGCATTTCATGGACGACGACACGACGGTCCTGGATATGCCCCACCTGCGCCTGTTCGACCCGCGCACTCCGGTCTCGGTCACTGCCAAGCGCGCCCTGCTGTCCGCCGATGGCAGGCAAGTCTATTTCCTCGATCAGGTCCACGCCGAGCGGCCGTCCGGCAACGGCCTTCCCACCCTTACCCTGGACACGGAATATCTGCACGTCTCCAGCGATGCGCGCATCATGCGCACCAACAAGCCGGTGACCCTCCGCCAGGGGCGCTCCAACCTGTCCGCCAACGGGCTGGTTGCCGACGATCGCTTCAAGCAGCTGTCGATGGAGGGTAACGTCCGCGGGGTCTATGAACATGCGCGCTGAATTGCTACTGGCCGGTCTCCTGGCCTTTTCCTCCCCGGCCTGGTCGGAAAAGTCCGACAAGGACAAACCCGTCAATATCGAAGCCGACAGCCTCAAGGTGGACGACCCGCGCAAGGTCGCGGTGTATGAGGGGCACGTGGTCCTCACCCAGGGCACCCTGATGATCACCGCCGACCGCATCGAGGTGCGCCAGGACGATCAGGGCTTCTCCAATGGCGACGCAGTCGGTAAGCCCGCCTTCTTCCGGCAGAAACTGGACCCTAAGCCCGGCATGAAGCTGGAAGCGGGGGCGGAATATGCCGAAGGCTGGGCGGAACGCATCGAATACGATGGCCGCGGCGACAAGCTCAGGCTGGTAGGCCAGGCCCGCCTTAAACGCGGGGAAGAGGAACTGCGCGGCAACCTGATTACCTATGACGGCGCCACCAGCTTCTACCAGGCTCAGGGCAGCATCAGCGGCAGCCCGGGCCGCGTCCGCGCCGTGATCCGGCCGAAGAACAGCACTCCGGCCAAACCGTGAGCCTGCTTTCCGCCGAACGACTGGCCAAGCGCTACAAGTCCCGACAGGTGGTGGCGGAAGCCTCCATCCAGGTCGGCAGTGGCGAGGTCGTGGGCTTGCTGGGCCCCAACGGTGCCGGCAAGACCACCTGCTTCTACATGATGGTAGGCCTGATTCGCGCCGACGGCGGCAGCATCCGCCTGGACGACGAAGACATCACCCGCCTGCCGGTATACAAGCGGGCGCGCCTGGGCTTGTCCTACCTGCCCCAGGAGCCTTCCATCTTCCGGCGCCTCAGCGTCGCCGAAAACATCGCCGCCATGCTGGAATTGAAAGGCTACGACGATGCCGAGGTGGAAACCCGCCTGGAGAATCTGCTGGAGGATCTGCATATTACCCATCTGCGCGACGCCCCCGCGGTCGGGCTCTCGGGCGGTGAGCGGCGTCGGGTGGAGATCGCCCGCGCCCTGGCCACCTCGCCCCGCTTCGTCCTCCTCGACGAACCCTTTGCCGGCATCGACCCGATATCGGTGATCGACATCCAGAAGATCGTGCGATTCCTCACCGAGCGCGACATCGGGGTGCTCATCACCGACCACAATGTGCGGGAAACCCTCGGCATTTGTAACCGGGCCTATATCCTGAACGAGGGTCAGGTCATGGCCGCCGGGACGCCGGATGAAATTATTTATAATGAAACCGTGCGCAAGGTTTACCTCGGTGAGCATTTCAAACTCTAAGCCCGATCCACGTTCCCCAACCACGACCCGCTTCGCATGAAGCAGAGCCTTCAGCTCAGGCTGCACCAGCAGCTCACCCTCACCCCCCAGTTGCAGCAATCCATCCGGCTGCTGCAGCTTTCCACATTGGAGTTGAGCCAGGAGATTTCCCAGATGCTCCAGGATAACCCGCTCCTGGAAAGGCTCGACGGGGAGGATCGCTTCGAGTCCCCGCCCGCCGAAACCCCCGCCGAGGAAGCCCGGCCCGAACGGGATGACGTCTATGAGGAAATGGCATGGGGAGACCGCACCGTAACGCCTTCCCACGGCAGCGGCAGCGACGACGACGAGGACCACGACTACCAGCAGGCCGATGCCAGCCACACGAACCTGCACCAGCACCTGTGCAACCAGCTGTCTCTGACCCCCATGAGCATTCGCGACCGGCAACTTGTAGGCCTGCTCATCGAGGCACTGGACGAAGACGGCTACCTTAGCGCCAGCCTGGAGGAACTGACCGAGCTGTTTCCCGCCGACATGGAGGTCGACGTGACCGAGCTCGGCACGGCGCTCAAACTGCTACAGAGCTTTGACCCTGCCGGCATCGGTGCCCGAGATCTGGGGGAATGCCTCTGGCTTCAGCTCAATACCTTGCCGGATGACACACCCCACCTGGCCATCGCCAAACGCATGGTTCGGGAACATCTCGGTCTCCTGGCGGAGCGTGAGTATGGCAAGCTGAAAAAGTTGTTCGACCTGAACGACACCGAATTCATCCACCTCCGCCAGCTGGTCACCTCACTCAACCCCCGTCCCGGTTCCGACTATGCCCCCCTGGACACCCGCTATGTGACGCCGGACGTTTTCGTCAAGAAGCTCAAGGGCCTGTGGATGGTCAGCCTCAACGCTGAGGCAGTGCCCAAACTGCGCATCAACGAGATGTACGCCAGCATCCTGCGCGGCAACAAGGAGGGGGGCGGCTCCCTGGGCGCCCAGTTGCAGGAGGCCCGCTGGCTGATCCGGAACGTGCAGCAGCGTTTCGAGACTATTCTGAAAGTGTCGCAGGCCATCGTTGACCGGCAGCGTATGTTCTTCGAACATGGCGACGTGGCCATGCGCCCCTTAACCCTAAAGGAAATCGCCGAAGCGGTGGATCTGCATGAATCCACGATCTCCCGGGTAACCACCCAGAAGTACATGATGACCCCGCGCGGGCTGTTCGAATTCAAGTACTTCTTCGGCAGTTCCCTGGCCACCGAGGAGGGCGGTGCCACCTCCAGCACCGCCATCCGCGCTCTCATCAAGCAGTTTATCGACGCCGAGACCCGCAGCAAGCCCCTATCGGACAACAGCATCGCCGACCTGCTTGGCAAGCAGGGTTTCGTCGTCGCCCGGCGCACCGTCGCCAAATATCGGGAGCTCATGAACATTCCTCCCGCCAACCAGCGCAAGTCGATCTGACCAGCGCATATCAAAGGAGCGTTGTATGAACCTCACCATTACCGGCCACCACCTGGAAATCACTCCCGCGATCCGTGGCTACGTGGAGGAGAAGATGGCCCGTGTCACCCGGCACTTCGATCAGGTGATCGACGTTTCCGTGATCCTCACTGTGGAAAAACTCAAGCACAAGGCCGAGGTCAACCTGCACCTGCGCGGCAAGGACATTTACGTCGAATCCGTCGACGCCGACATGTACGCCGCCATTGATGCACTGGCCGACAAGCTCGACCGCCAAGTGCTCAAGCACAAGGAAAAGATTGGCGACGTGCACCGCGAGTCCGGTGGCATGAAGCGGCAGAGCGCCGATCTCAGTTGACCCCATACGCGCCGTCCGCCCCCCGGGGTGGCGGCGCCCACCCATTCCGATCCCATGAATCTCATTACCCCGCTGCTACAACCCGCCAACGTCCTGGCGGATTTCGACACCACCAGCAAGAAGCGCCTGTTCGAGCAGGCCGGACAACTATTCCAGGCCAGCCACGGCGTTTCCAGCGCGGAGGTCTTCGACAGCCTGTTTTCCCGGGAAAAACTGGGGTCCACCGCCCTTGGCTACGGCATCGCCATCCCCCACGGTCGCATCAAGCACCTGAAGGAAACCGCCTGCGCCTTCCTGCGACTGAAGACACCCACCGATTTTGACGCCCCAGACCAGCAGCCTGTGGATTTGGTGTTCATCCTCCTGGCCCCCGCCGCCGCCACCGACGTGCATCTGCAGATCCTCGGCGAACTGGCCGCCATGTTCTCCGACGAGGGCTTCCGCGCCAGGCTGCGCACTGCCCCCGACGCCGCTGACCTGCACCGCCTGATCACGGAATGGACGCCCTGAGCACGGCGGCCGGCGGCGAAGGTTCTACCCCCGCCCAGCACATCACGCCCTACCACATCTCGGTCACCGAGCTTTTCCGCCAGGCCGGTGAGCGCTTACAGCTATGCTGGATCGCCGGGCATGCCGGCGGCAACCGGCGACTCAATTCAGATACGGTGCAGAAGCCAACCCTCGCACTTATCGGCCACCTGAACTTCGTCCATCCCAACCGCGTGCAGGTGCTCGGGTGCGCCGAGATGGACTATCTGCGAAACCTGCCTGGCGAGGGCCTCAAGCAGGCCATCGAGAATCTGTTTTCCACGGAGATCGCCGCCGTAGTGGTAGCCAACGGCGAAAGCGTGCCCGAGGCACTCATCGCCTCTGCGGAACGCACGGCCACGCCCTTGTTCACCTCTCCGCAGCAAAGCCCGCTGCTGATGCGGGTGCTGTCGCACATGATCACCCAGGCCCTGGCGCCCTCCACCCTGCTGCACGGCGTATTCCTTGAGGTTTCCGGCCTGGGGGTGCTGATCACCGGCGATCCGGCAGTGGGCAAGAGCGAACTGGCCCTGGAACTGATCACCCGGGGGCATCGCCTCGTGGCTGACGATGCCCTGGAAGTGTTCGCCGTGTCGCCCGATACCCTGGAGGGCCGCTGCCCCACCCTGCTGCAGGATTTCATGGAAGTGCGCGGCCTCGGCGTGCTCAACATCCGCAGGCTGTTCGGCGAAACCGCCGTCAAGCACAAGAAGAACCTCAAGCTCATCATCCATCTCACCCCCGCCGAGAACTGGCAGTCACTGGATCGCCTCGACATGCGCGCCAGCAACCGCTCAGTTCTCGGCATCGAGGTACCCGAGGTGCACATACCTGTGGCGGTGGGCCGCAACCTGGCAGTGCTGGTGGAAGTGGCGGTTCGCAACCACATCCTCAAGTTACGCGGCTTCAATTCCGCCGAGGAATTCGCCGAGCGTCAGCGTGCCGCCATTGCGGCGGCCAACCCGCCGGAGACAGGAGACTGATGCGCCTGGTCCTCATCAGCGGACTATCCGGCTCCGGCAAGAGCGTGGCACTCAAGGCCATGGAGGATGCGGGCTTCTATTGCATCGACAACCTGCCCGCCGCGCTGCTGCCGGAAGCAGTCGAATACCTGCGACTGACCCAGGTCCAAGATGCCGCCCTGAGCATTGATGCCCGCAGCGGCGCTGGCCTGGCCGGCCTGCCCGAGGCCCTGGAAAAATTGCGGCAACGACTGGACCTTCGCATCCTGTTCCTGACCGCCAAGGATGAGACGCTGGTCAAGCGCTTCTCCGAAACCCGCCGCCACCACCCCCTGGCCAGCGGCGAACGCTCGCTGGAGGAATGCATCCGAGAGGAGCGGGAAATGCTGGCGCGCATTTCCGCCCTCAGCCACCAGATGGACACCAGCGACCAGTCCGCCAACAGTTTGCGCGCCTGGATCAAGGATTTCCTCAACCTGGACAGCGCCGCCTTCACACTGGTATTCCAGTCTTTCGGCTTCAAGCATGGTATTCCCATGGACGCCGATCTGGTGTTCGACGTACGCTGCCTGCCCAACCCCCACTACGACCCCATGCTCAGGCCGCTGACTGGCCGCGACGCCCCGGTCATCGCCTTCCTGCAGGGCCACGAGCCGGTACTCGCCATGCTGGAAGACATCCGCGCCTATGTGGCGAAATGGCTGCCGGCCTATATCCGCGACAACCGCAGCTACTTTACCGTGGGCCTTGGTTGCACCGGCGGGCAGCACCGTTCCGTCTATTTTGCAGAAACCCTGGCCGATCACTTCCATGACACTCAGCAGGTCTTGGTCCGGCACCGGGAATTGTCTTGAAATCCTGGCTCTCCCGGGCCCAACTCCTGCCAGGCGACTGGCTTATCCTAGCCCTGGGCCTCTCGTTAGTGGCCTCGCTCTGGGCTCGCCAGACCGGCAGCCTGGAAGGTCGGGTGATCGTCCGCCTTGACGGCAAGGTCTTCGGCGAAGCCAGCTTGCGGCTCAATCGGGACATCATCGTGCCCGGTCCCCTGGGGCCCAGCCGAGTCGAGATCCGTGACGGCCGGGTACGCGTCGCCGCAGACCCAAGCCCGCGCCAACTCTGCGTGCAGCAGGGCTGGATCCCGCCAGGCGGCGCGGTGGTCTGCCTGCCCAACCGGGTGTCTGTGGAAAACGCCGCTACAGGTTATGACACCCTCAGTTATTGACACCTTTGCTCCAGGCTCGCCCGATACGACCAGCCCAGCCTGAATATTCAAATAATGTAAATTAGCACTTGCTTATCTTCTTATATTGATTAAAATCAACTCACCTGTTCGGCCACGCCAACAACTCAACAGATAAGGACCTTGGACGAAGAGGTACGGTCCGTGCTGTTTCATGCGACAGCAGGATCTGCGGGACGACAGTCCCGCGCCACGAAAGGCAGATGTTGGCGGTACGCGGGTGCGCCAAGCCCGTACTTGGATGTGGTCTTTTAGGAGTTGCATGCACACGGGGCTCACAGCGCCATACACGACACAGCTCTATCATGCGGACGACCAAGGCGGCAGGTCGGTCGCCAAGTTCAGGGAATAGAACAAAGCTGCCAATGGAACCCGCTTGGTCGGATCATGGGTAACCCAGGCAGGTAAAAGTGATGCAAGGACAACCATCCCCGGGCCGTCCTGACATCAATAAAGGAGACACTGATGGAGATTTCCCGCCCACGCCGGGAGCTGAGACATTCGGCCGCCTGGAGCGCACTTGTTCCCTTCCCAACGGGGCACTACGACCCGGTGTGCGCGCAGCCATGAACAGACTGCCGATCGCCTTCTCCCGATTACCGGAAAGCATGGCCCGGTTGTCCTATTTTCATGGCTGGCCCGGGGAAGCGCTGGATCGTCTGGCTTCCGGGGTAAAAATCATCACCCTGACCAAGAACGACTGGGTCATTCGAAAAGGCGAGCCGCTGCAATATCTCTACGTGGTCATGAATGGCCTCATCCGCCTCTATCTTCCCCTGCCCAACAACATGGAACGCGTGGTTTCCCTGGTGGACAAGGGCAACAGTTTCGGCGAAGCCTGCCTGGTCCTGCAGGAACCCTGCCCCTACAACGCCGTCGCCGGCAAGGACAGCCATCTGCTGGCCATCGATTCCATGGTGTTACGGCGCGAACTCGGCCGCCACATCGACCTCAGCCGCCAGACCATGGAACGGATTTCACGCCACTACATGGATACGTTGCGTGACACGGAAATCTGCGCCCAACGCTCCAGCGTTCAGCGGGTGGCCAGCTATCTGATGCTGCATCAGCCCACGCCCGATGAAGATGCCTTCAGGATCAGCCTGCCCGCCCGCAAGCAGGACGTGGCCGCCAAGCTGGGACTCACACAGGAAACGTTTTCCAGGGTGCTCAGTTTTCTCGACAAACAAGGCCTGATTCAGGTCATGGGCCGACAGATTCACGTGGAAAATGGCCGCCAGCTTGCCCAGATCACTTCCATGCGTGATTGCAAAGAGGTGGAGCGGGAAATGACTCCTTGATTCCAATCAAAAAATTATTGGGCCATTTCATGCCGGCAGACCGGCCTGATTAACCTGATCGGTCCCGGGGCAAGGCGGCATTCGTTCCGGGTCGGTCGCGAATGGGGCCCAATCCCCCACACCTGTCACCGAACGGCGACAAGTCTGTGATTCAGCACGACATGGAGGAGACCATGATGTGGAAGCAACCCGACTCAAGGGAGCACACCCGGGCTGACACCCCCGCCGACTCCCGTCGCCAGCCGAATTCGACTACCTCACGGCACAGCGGGGACGGCGTTCCCAAGCTTCCCGGCAGCAACACCCTGCTCCACGTATCAACGCACACGAAGTGGTAGAGGGAGCGGCACCCGCCTGGCTCCGCTGCCCATCAGACTCGCCGGACTAACAACAACAATTCCTGCGGCGGAACTCCGGCATGAATCTCGATGCTGGAGGCAAGCGAACCCGACTGAAGGGCCGGTCACGGCACCCGATTCGGACTGTGTTAAATGTTAGCGAGGAGACACAACATGCTCTGTAAGAACCTACAGGAGAAGTACAGCCCCATGTACCACCTGGCCGCCCTCGGCTCGGGGGGGTTGGCAATCTCATTCTTTCTTTACCTGAACTTCATGCTGCCCCATGAGAGCGGCATCATTTCCTTCGACCAACTCTGGCCCATCCTGACCGGCCCACTCACCCTGAAATCCTTCAGTGTTGGGCTTTGTCTCGTCCTGGTGATGTTCCTCCTGGCCACCCACTTCGCACTGATGGCATGGAACACGCGGGAATTCAGCCTATTCAAGAAGACCGAGGCCTATACCCAATTACGCAATTCCAGCGCCGAAATCAGCCTGATGGTGGTGCCTCTGACCATGGCCATGACGGTCAACGCCTGTTTCGTGTCCAGTTCCCTGCTGATCCCGGGGCTGTGGGATTACATCGAATACCTGTTCCCCTTCGCCATGCTCGCCTTCCTCGCCATCGGCGTGTACGCCATGCGCATCCTGGGCGACTACTTCACCCGCATGTTCCTGCATAAGGGCTATGACTTCGAGCAGAACAACAGCCTGGCACCCATGATCTCCATCTTCGCCCTGTCCATGATTGCCGTGGGCTTGGCAGCACCGGTGGCCATGAGCCACACCAAGGAGATCGTCGCCATCGCCTTCACCCTGTCCTCCTTCTTCGCCACCTCCGCCGCCCTGCTGATGCTGGTCATGCTGGTCATCGGCTTCAGCACCATGCTGACCCACGGCATCCGGCCCGCCGCCGCTCCCAGCCTGTGGCTGATGATCCCCATCACCACACTCCTGGGCATCACCTTCATGCGCACCACCCACGGCATGCATGAATCCTTCGACGCCCATGTCAGCCCCGCCGACCATCTGGTGGTGTTGATGGCGTTGTTCTCCATCCAGGTCATGTTCGGCCTGCTGGGTTACCGAGTGTTGAAGAAGATCAACTATTTCAAGGAATACATCCACGGCGACAAATGCCAGGCCACCACCTTCGCCCTGGTTTGTCCGGGCGTGGCCTTCCCCGTATTCGGGCTGTTCGTCATCAAGTTCGGCTTGCTGGGCAACGGCCTGATCATGATGTGGACACCGGCCCACTACCTGTTGCTGCTGCCCTTCCTGGCGGTCCAGCTCATCACCTTGCGGACCCTGATCATCCTGCTGCGCCGGCTGCAATTCACGCCTGCCCCGGCTCCGAAAAACGTACCCAGCATGCAGGGGGCCTGACCCAATCGAGCTCGGGCGGGGCCCGGACCCCGCCCTTTTCCATGGCGCAACGGCATCGCCCCTTCATGCCCCCTCACCCTCAGGAGACTTCGATGAAACGCTTTGTCCTCTTTATTCTGCTCGCCCTCTCCGGTTCCGCCTGGGCCGCCAACCCGCTGACCGCGGCCGAGGTCAAGACCCTGATCGCCGGCAACTCTGCTGCCGGCTTTGCCGACGCCCTGGGCAAGAACTACACCGCCTACTACTCTCCCGAGGGCAAACTGACCCAGGTCCTGGAAAACGGCAAGAAACGGATCGGCACCTGGAAGATCTCGGACGATGGCCATTTCTGCACCCAATTCCCCAGCGAGTCCGAGCGGTGCACCAAGATATTTCCCTCCGGCAACGGCGAGTACCAGCGCGTCAAGGATGACGGCATGGTGACCAATACCTTCAAGAAGTTCACCAAGGGCAACGCCTACAAATACTGAGCAGCAAGGGGGCTGGGGGAAACCCTCGTCTTCCACAGCCCCCACCCCGATGCCCCCAGGCAACCCGGGACGGCCGGCAAACCAGGACCTTGCCAACAGGCAGATGTCTAAGCCGGGACCGTCGACCCAAGTGCCGCGGTCTCAGCCGGTGGGATGCACAACCGTTCCAGGCTGACCACCTGGAAGTAGCCACCCATCACCTTGGCCCGGTGAATACGCCACTCGAGTGGTTCCAAATCGGCGCAGGGGTCCCAGGACCACATCTCCCTCGCATAGGGCTCGAATATCCAGAAATACAGCCCGCTCAGCACCCCCACCACGGGAGAGTCCGGCTTGTGGAACTCCCCGTAGACAAAGATGCCCCCCGGCTTGAGCACGCGCAGACATTCGGCGAACACCCGCTGCTTCATGGCGAACGGCAGTTCGTGGAACAGGAAGAAGCTGACCACGTAATCGAAGATGCCCGCCCGGAAAGGCATGGCAGCGGCATCGCCCTGAAAGAAACGGCAACCGCCATGGCTCTCGCTCGCCGACAATTTGCGGCTGAGGTGGCGGACCTCGCTGTGCATGATGTCGAAGATGAACACCTCGCCCAGCCTGTGGAAACAGGCGGCCAGTTTCTCGGTGAAATTCCCGAACACGCAGGAAACCTGAAGAACCCGCTTCCCTTCACGCCTGTCGCAGGCCGGCGCCAGCACGCGCTTGACCAGACGCCGGTACTGGAACAACAGGATGACCGAGGAGATGAACTGGCGGTCGATCAGCCGGATCAGCAGCGGGCTGCGATAGATCCAGTAGACATGGCTGTCCCCGCGCTGCTTGCCACGCTTGAAAAGTTCGAGGGAAGCTCGGGTAGTGACGAAGAAGAATCCCGCCACCAGGAGGCCGACCACCAAGAGGAATAACGCGACGAGCAACAGGGGAGCGTGAGCGAAGGGAATGGCTGATGGACCTGTAACACTCTGTCGGCAGGCGGTCAGACCGCCGCCGCGGAGCGGATAAGGTTACCTGTGGCTGGATGGATTGATCAGAGCGTCAGGATCCATTTTGCGATCTTGGCCGCGTCCGCCTTGGCCTTGGGTTGCGGGGGCATGGGCACCTTGCCGTATTTATCCTTGCCGCCCTTGTAGGTGGCCTCGGCCAGCAGTTTCTCGGCGTCGGCCTGGCCCTTGTTTTTCTCCGCGATGGCCTTCCAGGTCGGGCCTACCTTCTTGTCGGTCATGTGGTGGCAACCGATGCAGTTGTTCTTCTTGACCAGGGCTTCGTTGGCGATCGCGCCACCACTCGCCAATAGGATGCTCAGGCTGAACAGGATGACGGGGGATTTCATGCTGGTTTTCCTCTCCTCGGGTTGGTAGGCAGCGAATTATCTTGATGACCCATCGCCAGCCACCATGGGCGGGAAAATTAATTGATCGACATCAAAATCTCAGTGGCCTGTGCGGAAACGACAGTGCGGGATGGCGGATACCGCGGCGCAGGGTGTTATTTGATGACTATCAAAAAAAATCCAGGTTATTGCATCCACCGCCGCAAGCCTCATTAGCCTCATGCCTTTCGCCGATGCACAAGCTGGCCTTTCTCGGCCAGCCGTGGCGCGGCGAATCGAAGCCCAGCATGGAGGAGACTATGAAAATGAAGCAACCGCTTGCTTTGGCGTTCACCGCACTGCTCGTGGCAGCCGGTCCGGCCGTCGCGGCAACCAAAGCCAAAGCCGACAAGAAATCCGCACCCTGCCTGATCGCCGGCTGGGAAAACCCACCCAGCGTTTGCGCCGCGCACACCAAGGTCATTGCATCCACCTGCTTCATCTGCCACGGCCCCAATGGCAAGAGCAGCAGCGCCATTCCCAGCCTGGCCGGCCAGGACAAGGCTTATTTCGTCACGGCCATGAAGGAATTCAAGGAAGGCAAGCGGGAGGCCACCGTGATGAAGAAATATGCCTTGGGTTATACCGACGAGGAATATGAAGCCATGGGCGAGTTCTTCGCCAAGATCAAATAACCCGAACAAGAGCCCGAGGAGCAAGAAATGGCAATTGATCGTCGTGATTTCCTGAAGTACGCCGGCGCCGGCTTCGCCACCACCCTGGCCGGCCTCGCCGTCCCCCGGACCGCCCTGGCCAAGAAGGGCAAGCCCAAGGTCGTCATCGTCGGCGCCGGTTTCGGTGGCGCCACCTGCGCCAAGTACCTGCGCAAATGGGACTCCAACATCGAGGTCACCCTCATCGAGGCGAACGACAAGTTCTACTCCTGCCCCCTGTCCAACTGGGTCGTGGGCGGCATGCTGACCATGAAGGACCTCACCAAGAGCTACAAGGGGCTGCAGAAATACGGCGTCAAGATGGTCCATGACCGGGTCATCGGCATCGACACCGACAAGCGCGTGCTCA
>Ga0233425_10004998_pt1 | contig 21509 bp, 21 predicted proteins | sample Watercolumn_Towu_2_FD_181712 | JGI IMG/M metagenome (GOLD analysis project Ga0233425, IMG submission 181712) | Freshwater microbial communities from Lake Towuti, South Sulawesi, Indonesia - Watercolumn_Towuti2014_140_MG | ecosystem: Environmental > Aquatic > Freshwater > Lake | place...
CTGCCACACCCGTCACACCTTCTCCGCCGCCGAGGCGCGCCGGCCGGAAGCCTGTGCCACCTGCCACAACGGGGTCGACCACAACGAATTCGAAAACTACGTGCTGTCCAAGCACGGAACGGTTTATGAGGCACTCGGAAAGAACTCCTGGAACTTCGAAGTGCCCCTGAAGGACGCCATCGGCAAGGGCCGTTACACCGCGCCCACCTGCCAGCTCTGCCACTTCGAGGCGCAAGGGGAGTTTTCCCACAATCTGGTGAAGAAGGTGCGGTGGGCGTTCAATCCCACCCCGGCCATCGCCGACAACCTGAACCATCCCTGGTTCCAGGCACGCAAGGAGGACTGGATCAAAACCTGTTCCAACTGCCATTCGCCCAGCTTCGCCGAGGCCTATCTCGCCGCCGCCGACAAGGGCACCATGGCCGGACTCAAGGTGGAACAGGAAGCCAGGAAGGTGGTGGAAGCCCTCTACGAGGACGGGCTGTTACCCGGCCAGAAGAGCAACCGTCCAGCCCCGCCCAAACCGGAGCAAGATGCCGCCGGCGGCTTCTTCCAGCTGTTCTGGGCCAAGGGCAACAACCCAAGCCAGGTGGAACGGATCTATGCCGACATGTGGGAACACGACCTGATCAAGCTCTACAAGGGGCTGTTCCACGGCAATCCAGGGGGCTTCACCTACACCGAGGGCTGGTCGGAACTGATGCGGGACTACGCCGTCATCATGGACGAAAACGCCCAGTTGCGGGGCGGCAATCAGGCTCAAGCCCAGGCCGCAGGAAGTCCCCCGCGCCCGGTGCTGAAGGCTTTCGCCGATGACCTGGGAGAACGCTACCTGCTGGGTACGGCGCTGGTGGGCTTCGGGTTCGTCCTGATGCGCCGACGCAGGCGCTGACGCCATGGGCTGCTGCGCCCTGGACCAACACACCAACCCCGCCGCCGGCTGGCTGCCGCGAGTGTTCGGCATCCTGCTGGTGGCGGTGGGGGGCTATATCCTGCTGGTCGGCCTGCCGCAGCGGGATTCGGCCCCACGGCTGAGCTGGCGCAGGATCGACGTGATCGAACGGGGCCGTCCGGAATTCGGATCGCCCGCCCCGGCGGGGGCTGCAGACCGCCTGCTCCGCTACCGAGTCAGCCGGGGTAAGGACGCCGCCCTGGTCCTGGACGTGGCGGAGTACCGCGACAGCCACGACCGCCCGGCTAGGGCGATGGTATATCCGGCGTCGACCGCGCCAGGCGACGCCGGGCTGCGCCACGACCTCTGGCAGGAGGCGATGGCCGCGATCCGGACGCATACACCCGCCGACGCCCTGTTCCTCGGCTGGTGGGACAACGGCCAGCGCGTCGCCTACGCCAGCGGCCGTCCGGTCTGGGCCGGTGCGCCGGCAGCGGAACTCTACCCGGACGCGGGCCAGCGCAGTCTGTGGCGCGAGCTGGCCGGCGGCTTCGCCGAGAACCCAGCCAATCTGAAGCAATTGGCGAGCTGGCTGCTGCTGGACGCCGATGCGGCGCTGGCGGAGATGGCCGCGCAGTTCCCAGGACGCAGCGTCTACCTTCTGATCTGTCTGGATGATCTCGCCCGCCTAACTGAAATCGAGACTGCCGGAGGAGTCATGGCCGGCATTGAGACCAGGTTGTTCCCGCCGGCGGCCAACCTGCACCGTCAAATCGCCGCGGTCCGGCAGTGGACGGCGGCCGAAGGAACCGGCAACTATCTGGTGCAACGGCTCGGCAGCGGCTCCACCCGCGCTTGGCGCATCGCCAGGCCCGAGGCAACCCGCAGCCTGCTGGCCCGCCTGCTACCGTTTACCAGATCGCTGGCCGAGCCATTGCACGGCGCGACCCTGGTCTACCAATCGGCCTGGGGCGCCTACCTGTCGATTTATCGGCTGGATTTCCCGGCACCTGCCGCGGCGCTCTCCCACTGGAGCAGCGATACTCTCTGACTCCCTGACTCCCGAAGACCCGGCTCAGCGGGCCGGAGGCGGGGGCGGCGCGCCGGGTGGTGGCGGGGGCGGCACCACCGTCGGCGCCGGTTCCCGCGGACGCTCGGGAAGGAAGTTGCCGTATACCGGGACCCGGTGACCTTCGGCGTACATGCATTGAATGTAGTGGATGTCATAGCGCTCCTGGGCACTGCGTCCCGACTCCTCGGCCGCCGCGACGCCGGACAGCCCGCCGGCCGCCAGGCCCGCACCGGCGCCGACCGCAGCCCCGCTGCCCCCGCCGATCGCCGCGCCCGCCGCCGCTCCCAGGCCGGCGCCCACGGCTGCGCTGGTCACGCCGCTCTGGATCTGGCTTCGCGCCGGGCTGATTCCGCCGATTTGCACATAGGCATACTGCCGGCAACGATAGTCGTCGCCGCGGAATCGCTCCAGGTTCTTGCCGGTGCCGGGAAGCACCAGCGCCCCGGGGGCGGTAGGCATGGTGGAACAGCCGCCGAGTAGCGCCGCCACCAGGATTGCTCGGGCTATACGTTCCATCACGGGCTCCTGCTCAAGGCGTTGAATCGGAACGGGGTGCCACCGGGATCCACTCGCGGAGACAGGTGGCCACCGACGGATAGTACCCTGGTGGATCGGTACAGTAGTACCAATAATTGGGCGGCAGCGGCTGCGCCCGCTCCTTGCCGTCCGTCCGCTCCACATAGGTCGGCGGTTCGCTGGGCATGGTCATCATCGGCGCGTAATATGGCGGGTAGTAGTAAGGCCAAAACGGGGAACCCAAAAAGGGAGAACCCCAAAAATAGAAACCGATTCCGGAACCGGAGCGGAATCCGGGGTGCCAGCCGCGCCCGTGGCCGCGACCGTGTGCCTCTGCATCGGACAGAAGCAGCGCGAGGCACAGACCCGCTACCGCCGTCGTCCATCGTTTTCGACCATTCATAGAGCTCCACTCCGGATCGAGTTTGTATGTGATCCACCCGTATGTTGGATGGCCGTGCCGGCGGTCGGTTCCTGAATGAGCCGTCATGCCTACGCCGACGCACTTTTTTCTCGCTGCCGGCAGCGGTCGGAACGGCCGTCACCCACGGAGCTCCTCTGCAGACGCCAACAGCGCGTGGTTCGGGCCGTCCAGGAAGCTCCGGGTGGGAGCGGCACCAGCGGCGACCACGAGGAAGCGAGGTGCATGATGACAAATGCACCTCGGTCGTCCAACGACAGGCAAATCTCTCCGCCACCATCGAACGGTAGGGCAACAAGCCCAAAAAGTTTTCTATTCCGCTAAAGCCGGACCCACTCTTGCCGATAACGAGCTAGAAATCCATTTGGGTCAAGTTTGTGGAATCTAGCGCCTCCACCACAGCGAAGCGATCGGCCCCTCCCCTCCCGGCACCCGGCGGGAGAGTCCGGATGTCTGACAAATTTGGGGAATCATGGCTACTGTCCGCTAGAGGGAGGGAATGATGCAAATCACCAATCTTGCCCCGCAGGGGCCGGTCACCACCGCCGAAGCGGCGCCGCAAAAACCGGCGGCGGCAGCGACCCTGTCCCGGCAGACACCCGCCGCAACCGAAAAGCGGGCACCGCCCGGCGATCCACGGGTCACCATCATTACCGCGGGTGAGCAGGAGAAGCCGCAAGATTCGAAAGAGAAGGACGAAACCAAGACGCTGAGCGACACCATTCAGCAGGCCAACGAGTCCTTCCGCTTCCAGGGCCGCAATCTGAAATTCAAGATCGACAAGGACACCGGCAGAACCGTGGTGCAAATCATCGATGCCGCCACCGACGAGGTCATCCGCCAGATTCCGCCACAGGAGATGCTGGAGATCGCCAAGCGTCTGGGAGATTCCGAAGGCGTGCTGTTCCGCCGCGACGCGTGACGGGGAACGACGCGCGCCGGGCTCGACGGCTTCACACCCCGCGCAGGGCCGGCGCGGCGACCACACGATTCCGACCGGCGGCCTTCGCCAGATAGAGGGCCTGATCGGCCCGCTTCAGCAGGGCCTCCTTGGACTCCTCGCCAGCCAGGGTGGCAACTCCCAGACTCGCGGTCACCCGCAGACTCAGCCCGTCCCCGGGCAGACAGATGGATTTCTCCAGCGCCGCCCGCATCCGTTCCGCGAGGTGTAACCCACCGTCTTCCGCCGTATCCGCCAGCACCACCAGGAACTCCTCGCCGCCATAGCGAAACAGCAGGTCGCAGGACCGAATGTTGGCCTCGATGGTTCGGGCGACTGCCTGCAGCACTTCATCACCGGTGCCGTGGCCGTAAGTATCATTGATGGCCTTGAAATGGTCGATGTCGACCATGACGACGGACAGTGGACGTTGGTGGCGCCGAGCCCGCTCCCATTCGCGCTGCAGACAGCCGCTCAGCCCGCCCCGGTTGCGGATTCCGGTCAGCGGATCCAACTGGGCCAGTTCCATCGCCTGCCGGAAATGGAGGGCGTTGCGGATGGGAAACAGCAGCCGGCAGGAATAGGCTTCGATGGTTGCCGCATCGTCGGCGGAAAACGGCTGCTCCCGGGTAAAGGCGAGCAGCCCCAGATGGCTCTGTTCCAGGTGGAGTTGGTAATCGCAGGTATACTGGCAGCACCGCCCGACGGAAAGGTCGATGCCCTGCTCCGGGTTCCGATAGCGATATCCCTCATGGGGCACGGCGCGTTTCAGGTGGGAATGAAAAATGGTGAGCAGATCCGCCACCTCCAACGTCGCTTGCAGGCCAAAAATCAGGTCGTAATACGGCTGTTCGATGACCTGCCTCCGGCGTCCGGCCCGGACGGACGTGAGGACTGCTGGCGCTTTCGCTTCGGATTGCATGACTCACCTCGCTTCGGATCGGACAGGCACCAATCCCTGATGTCCTCAAGATCGGCGCGAATCCCGCTTCCTTGAGCCCCCCTTGGCCCTGCGGCCTGTTCACGGCTGACCGCAAGGTCCGAGACCGGTAGAATGCGGGAATCTCACTCACCGGTAGCGACCGATACCCATGCGCACCAGCCAATTCCCCCTCAACACCCTCAAGGAAACTCCGGCGGAAGCCGAAATCGTCAGCCACCAACTGATGCTGCGGGCCGGCCTGATTCGCAAGTTGGCTGCCGGCATCTACAACTGGCTGCCGCTGGGGGTGAGGGTGCTGCGCAAGGTGGAATGCATCGTGCGCGAGGAGATGAACCAGGCGGGAGCCCTGGAAGTGCTGATGCCGGGAGTCCTGCCGGCAGAGTTGTGGCAGGAATCCGGCCGCTGGGAGAAATACGGTCCCGAGCTGGCCCGGCTGCGGGACCGCCACGACCGGGAATTCTGCCTGGGCCCCACCCACGAGGAAATCATCACGGAAATCGCCCGCAGCGAGATCAAGAGCTACCGGCAGCTGCCCATAAACTACTACCAGATCCAGACCAAGTTTCGCGATGAGATCCGGCCGCGCTTCGGCGTCATGCGGGCGCGCGAGTTCCTGATGAAGGATGCGTACTCCTTCCACCTGGACCAGGAATCCCTGCAGCGCACCTATGACGACATGTATCGCGCCTACTGCAACATCTTCACCCGGCTCGGGCTGAGCTTCCGCGCGGTCCTGGCGGATACCGGCGCCATCGGCGGCAGCCATTCCCACGAGTTCCACGTGCTGGCGGATTCCGGCGAAGACGCCATCGCCTTCTCCGACGCCAGCGATTACGCCGCCAACGTGGAACAGGCCGAAGCGCTACCCCCCTCCAACCCGCGGCCGGCACCGGCCGCGCCCCTGCAGAAGGTCGCCACCCCCGGCAAGAAGACCATCGCCGAAGTGAGCGAGTTTCTGGGCGTGCCCGCGCCCCGGGTTCTCAAGAGCATCGCCGTCGTCGCCCGGAACGACGAAAAGGAAACATTCACCCTGATCCTGCTGCGCGGCGACCACGAGCTGAACGAAGTCAAGCTGCGCAAGCACCTGGGAGAATTCCGCTTCGCCCACGACGAGGAAATCCTGCAACACACCGGCTGCCGGCCGGGCTACATCGGCCCGCCGCTGGCGGCCTCGGCCAACCCGATTCCGCTGCTGGCGGACCACGGGGTTACGGTCCTCGGCGACTTCGTATGCGGGGCCAACGAAGCGGATTTCCACCTGACCGGCGTCAACTGGGAACGGGACCTGGCGCTCCCGGACACCCGCGCCGACCTCCGCAAGGTGGCGGATGGCGACCCCAGCCCGGACGGCCACGGCCACCTGCACATCGCCCGCGGCATCGAGGTCGGCCACATCTTCCAGCTGGGGACACGCTACAGCCGTGCCATGAATGCCACCGTGCTCAACGAGCAGGGAAGCGACCAGGTCATGATCATGGGCTGTTACGGGATCGGCGTCTCCCGCGTGGTGGCAGCCGCCATCGAACAAAACCACGATGGCCGGGGCATCATCTGGCCGGCCGCGATCGCACCGTTCCAAGTCGCTCTCCTGCCGATGAACATGCATACCTCCGAGCGGCTGCGGGAAGCCGCCGAGCGAATCTACGCGGAATTGCGCAACGCCGGGATCGAGGTGCTGTTCGACGACCGCAAGGCACGGCCAGGGGTGATGTTCGCCGACATGGAGCTGATCGGTATCCCCCATCGCATCGTCGTCGGCGACAAGGGTCTGGACGCCGGAACGGTGGAATACAAGGGCCGGCGGGATGCGGAAAGCCACATGGTGGCGCTGGACCAGATCATTCCCTTCCTGCGGGAACGCATGCGCCAGGAAGGCGCGGATTGATTCGGCGCCTGCTGGATACCCATCGGCTGCGCGGTTCCTGCCGGGGCGAAACGGCGCAACGGATTCGATCGCGGGGACTACGGGATACCCGGCGATTCCATTCAGCGACCAGCTTGTCTGCGCCCGGCATCCCCCAAAAAAAACGGGCTGCCCGAAGGCAGCCCATAAACACCATCCCAGAGGATAAAACTATCGATACGGAGGCAAACCAGGAAGAGCTTGCGTAACAACCGATGGGCAAAAGGATAGGGAAATCCGGAAGCGCCACTTTGACGTGGATCAAGGGGAGCCAAAAAACCACCACGCTTGTAATGGATTTCATGGGAAGCAACCTTGGTTGCTTCGGAGATGAACAAATCAATCGGGAAAAATTGACTATTTTCCTAGGGGATCGTTATAGTCTTTCCGTACCCCTCACCCGATCCGGGAGTCCACCGTGAGACTGACAACAAAAGGCCGCTACGCGGTCACTGCCATGCTCGACCTCGCCTACCACAGCGAGAAACGGCCCGTTACGCTGACGGACATCGCCAAGCGACAGGCCATCTCCCTCTCGTATCTGGAACAGTTGTTCGCGCGACTGCGACGAGCGGGGATGGTCGAAGGCGTGCGGGGTCCAGGAGGCGGTTATCAATTGAGCCGTGATCCGGGCCAGATCAATGTTGCGGACATCATTTCCGCGGTCGACGAAACCATCGACTCGACCCGTTGCGGCGGCAAGGCGAACTGCCAGCACTCCCATCCCTGCCTGACCCACGATCTGTGGATGGGACTGAGCGAGCAAATCCGCCTCTACCTCTCCACCATCAGCCTGACTGACCTGTTGCAGCGCAAGAACGTGCGCCAGGTGGCGGAGCGCCAGGACAAGCAGAGTTCGACTCCGCCGACTGCCGGCATGGACGCGCTCCTGAAGAGGGAATCCAGGCTCTAGAGCCGGGGACCCATGATCTATCTGGATCACAACGCCACAACTCCGCCGGATGACCGCGTGCGGGAGGCGATGGGGCCCTTTCTGGGAGGGTTTTTCGGCAATCCTTCCAGCCTGCATCGGCTCGGCAGGCTGAGTCGAAACGCCATCGACCGGGCGCGCGAGCAAGTCGCCGCCCTGGTCGGCGCCAGGCCCTCCCAGGTCATCTTCACTTCCGGCGGTACCGAAGCCAACAACCTGGCCATCTCTGGCTGGGCGGCGGCGCATCCCGGCGGCCTGATCGCCGTCGGCGCCACCGAGCATCCCTCGGTAACCGGGCCGGCCGCTGTCTGGCAGCGCCGGGGCCACCCGGTGGCGCAAATCCGGGTCGATGGCCTCGGCGTGCTCTGTCCGCTGCACCTGCGACAGGTGCTGGATCGGCGCCCGGCCCTGGTTTCCGTGATGCTGGCCAACAACGAGACCGGGGTCATCCAGGATCTAGCCCCCGTGGCGGAAGTCGCTCGCGCCTGCGGCGCCACCCTGCATAGCGACGCGGTGCAAGCGGCGGGGAAAATGGCGGTGGATTTTGCGTCCCTCGGGTTACAGTTGATGTCCCTCTCCGGTCATAAGATCGGAGCGCCGAAAGGTATCGGCGCTCTGGTGCTGGACTCCTCGGTCAAGCTCGAGCCGATCCTCTGCGGCGGCGGCCAGGAAGCGGGTATGCGGGCCGGCACCGAGAACGTGGCGGCGATCGTCGGCTTCGGTACCGCGGCGGAACTGGCGGCAAGGGACCTGGGCACGCGCCAGGACCATCTGACGCAACTCCGGCATCGGCTGGAATCCGGTCTGGCGGGCATGGTTGGCGTCACCCTTTTCGCAGCGGCGGCGGACCGCCTGTGCAACACCGTTCAGTTCGGATGTGCCGGAATCGAAGGCGAGACCCTGGTGATGCTGCTGGATCGGGCCGGCATCGCGCTCTCCAGCGGTTCCGCCTGCGCCAGCGGCGGCGGCGAACCGAGCCCGGTGCTGAGCGCCATGGGCTACCCCGCCGATGTTGCCAAGACGGCGGTACGCGCCAGCCTGGGAGCGACCACTTCCGCGGCCGACGTCGATGGGCTGCTGCACGCCTTGGCGGGTTTGCAACCGACCCAGGCGCGGGTGGCTTAGGAGCTTCTGCGGGCTGCATTCAACCGTTCGAGATTTCTCGGGATCCGCCGCTCGCAACGTTTCCGGGTCTCTTCGCACCAAACCAAGAGTCAAGCCATGACCATCAAACTCACCGAGGCGGCGGCGCGGCAAATCGCCAAGCAACTTGAAGGGCGCGGGCACGGCGTCGGCCTGCGCCTGGGCGTGAAGAAATCCGGATGCTCCGGCCTGGCCTACGTGGTCGACTATGCCGACGAGGTCCTGGAGAGCGATGAGGTGTTCGAACAACAGGGAGTTTCCCTGGTCGTGGCGCGTGAACATCTTGCCGCTCTGGACGGAATGGAAGTGGACTACCGCCGCGAAGGCCTCAACGCAGCCTTCCGCTTCTCCAATCCCAACGTGAAGGCCTCCTGCGGCTGCGGCGAGAGCTTCGCGGTGTAGCGAAATCTCGCCGAAATGGCACAGTGCCGGCGGTTCTGGCACAATCTCCCCATCCTCGTACCGGCATCCCGCACCGGGTCATCCCCGGTGAGGGCAGCACTGATCTACGCATATCGTTGGAAAATGCTGCCCGTAGCCCATGGGGTCGGGCCGTTACAGTTTGAATCAGCCCTGGCCGAGCGAGTCCGGAGCCGTTACATGAATTCCTCACTGATCGCCGCCGCCAGCGCTGTGCTGCTGCTGGCTCTGCTGTTTCGAATCTTCGTCCGGCATGGCGGCAAGCTAGCGCGGCTGGTTTACCAGAAGCGGGGAGCGCTATTCTCGCCGGACGACCGCGTGTTCTACCGGGCTCTGAAACAAGCGGTGGGAGGTGAATACGAGATCTTCGGCAAGATTCGGGTCACTGACCTGGTGCAGCCGAAGAAGGTGGTCGCCAGCGATGTCAGCCGTGCCGGCCTGGCCGCCATCGTCGGCCAGCATTTCGACTTCGTCCTGTGCGACGTCAACACCCTGGCGGTCACTTGCGTCATCCAGCTCCATGACAAGACCAACCCGGCCCAGCAGCCGGAATACAAGGACGACGCTCTGAAGCCGGTTTGCGACTCGGTCGGCTTGCCGTTGCTGCGCTTCCCCATCAAGGCGGAATACTCCGCCGACGAGATCCGCGACAAGTTGCAGGCGGCCATGAGCAGGGAACCGCTCTACCTGATAGAAACCGACGGCCGCAAGGAACCGCGGATCTCGGGCATCGAGAATCTGAAACTGTAACCGTGACTCCGGCCCGCCGGGAGGCCGCTTACTGCCATCTTCAACTCAATCCGCTGGAGAACCGTCAATGGGTATTGGAATCTGGGAACTGCTACTGCTGTTCATGATCGTCCTGGTGATATTCGGCACCAAGCGCCTGCGCAACATCGGCGGCGACTTGGGCGGCGCCATCAAGAGCTTCCGCAGCGCCATGAGCGAGCCGGACGACAAGACCGACTCCCCCAAGCCCCCGGCGGAGGCCAAGGATAAGGACAAGGACGGGGAGTAGCCGCAGGGGTTCGCGCACGATGTTCGAAGTCGGTTTCCTGGAGCTGGCCCTGTGCGGCCTGGTGGCTCTTCTGGTATTCGGCCCGGAACGGCTGCCGCGGGTGGCCCGGGAAGCGGCCTTCTGGCTGCGCAAGGTGCGCAGCACCGTCAACTCGGTGAAACAGGAGATCCAGCACGAACTGGAGGTCCAGGAGCTGAAACAGTCGCTGGCCGAGCAGAAGCGGCTGCTGCAATCGACCTTGAACGAGCGGATCGAGATCGCCGAGACCGGCCGCGACGTCGCGGAAACGGCCAAGGAAAGAGCCGATGGCGCCGACTGATTCGGGCGAAGAGCAACCCTTCATCGCCCACCTGGTGGAACTGCGCGACCGCCTGCTCAAGGCGATCGTGGCGGTGCTGCTGCTGTTTCTGGTCCTGGCCTTCTACGCCAACCCCATCTACAGCTATCTGGCCGGCCCGCTGATGCAGCATCTCCCGGCAGGAACCCAGATGATCGCGATCGAGGTCGCCTCGCCCTTCCTCACGCCGTTCAAGCTGACCCTGGTGGTCGCCCTGTTCCTGGCGGTTCCCTTCATCCTGTATCAGGCCTGGGCCTTCGTCGCGCCGGGACTTTACCGCCATGAGCGGCGCATGATCCTGCCTTTGCTGCTAGCCAGCACGGCCCTCTTCTACGGCGGGGTCGCCTTCGCCTACTACCTGGTGCTGCCGCTGATCTTCGGTTTTCTCACCGCAGCGGCGCCGGCGGGCGTGACGGTGATGACCGACATCACCCAGTACCTGGACTTCATGCTGACCATCTTCTTCGCCTTCGGCATCTGCTTCGAGGTTCCGATCGCCACCATCCTGCTGATCTGGAGCGGTATCGTTTCGCGCGAAGCGCTAGTCGACAAGCGGCCTTACGTCATCGTCCTGGCTTTCTTCGTCGGTGCGGTGCTGACTCCGCCGGATGTGGTTTCGCAGACGCTGCTGGCGCTTCCCATGTGGGGCCTGTTCGAGCTTGGCCTGGTATTCGCGCGCTTTTTTGCCCCGCGCGCGGTCGCCGAACCGAGTCTGCTAGCGGCCCCCGATGCCGACCCCGACCGATCCGAATCCGATCGCTGAAGCATGCTCCCGCAAGTCTCTTGCCCCGCCCGTTGGTGCCAGCCGCCGCTCCCCAGGGGAACAGGCCGCGGTGACGGCAGCTGATTGCCGCGGCGGAACGCTCCCGATGCCGCCCCCGGCATGATCTTCCTGTTCACCGACTTCGGCGCCGAAGGACCTTATCTGGGGCAGGTACAGGCCGTCCTGCAACAACAAGCCGCCGGCATTACCGCCATCAACCTGGTCAGCGACGCACCCGCCGGCGACCCGGAACTCGCCTCCTACCTGCTGGCGGCGCTGGCTCGGCAGTGCCCAGCCGGCTCGGTATTCCTGTGCGTCGTCGACCCCGGGGTGGGGGGCGAACGTCTGCCGGTGGTACTGGAAGCCGACGGCAACTGGTATGTGGGACCCGCCAACGGCCTGCTCCATACCGTCGCGGTACAGGCGGAAAAGGCCGAATGGCGGATCATCACCTGGCGCCCGCCGCAACTGTCCGCCAGCTTCCATGGCCGCGACCTGTTCGCCCCGGTAGCGGCCGCCATCGCCCGCGGTGACGGCCATTGCACCAGCACGCCGTGGCAGGGCCCGAACCTGGAGGGCTGGCCCGCCGACCGCGCCGCCGTCGTCTACTTCGATCACTACGGCAATGCTTTGACCGGCTGTCGCTACCGTAGCGATCTGGACGGGAACGAGCTGGAGATCGGCGACCTGCGCCTGCGGCAAGCCGCGACTTTCTGCCGGGCCGCAGCCGGACAAGCCTTCTGGTATCGGAATTCCTGCGATCTGGTGGAAATCGCCGTCAACCAAGGACGCGCGGACCGGCTCGGTCCGCTCCGGCTGGGAGCTGCTTTCCGCTTCCTGGCGCCGCTCAGGGACTGACCCGCACCGGCAACCCCAGCGTCCCGATCTCGGCCGCGAAGGCTTCCAGCCACTCCGCCGGCAACCGGTCCAAGCGCGGCGCCTCCGGCTGCTGCGAGGGCCGCGCCAGCCCGTACAGCAAGACCCCCTCGAGCCGCACGCCGGCAGCCAGGGCCGCCGCCAGGAATTCCAGGTAGGCGGTGCGCTCGGCGTGATCCGGCGGCTGCCGGTCGAGGCGGAAGACGCAGGTCTGCAGCCACACCGGACAAACCGCCGCGGCGCTGGCCAAATTGGCGTGGAGGGTCGCCGGATCGAGCCGGACGCCGTTGATGCGGGCGCTCCCCTCCGCCGTGGTGCGGTCGAGCTTGAACCACATCTCGCCCCCGAACCGTGCCCAGTTGCGCAGCCCATCCAGAACCCCGGACCGCCGCGCCTGACTGCCGTTGGAGATGAGGACCAGCTTGCATCCACACGCCAGGCCGAACTCCCCGTGGGCGTCACCGATGATCTCGACCACCGCCGGGAATTCCGCCGCGGTGGTCGCCTCGCCGTTGCCGGAAATGGCAATGTCCCGCAGCACCCGGTGCGCCACCGGCACCTCGAAGCGGTCGTAGAAGTCCCCCTGCGCCACGTCGGTCAGAAGCTGCCGCAATTCCCGGCGCAATAACGCCAGGTCGATGGGAGGAGCGGCGCCGCGCCGCAGGCCGGGCACCTGACAATAGATGCAGCGCCAGTTGCAGGCGCTGTTGGGGTTCAGATTGATGCCGACGGAGAGGCCGCCGGCACGCCGCGACAGCACCGGATAGACATAGGTGAAACCGGCGCTGTCGCGGCGGTGATCGGAGACGGAAAGCATGAACCGGAAGGCTGCGGGGAAGCCGCGGCTCTCCCAGGGCGGCCGCGCTGCCTCAGGCGGCCGCCGCGGCGCTCGCCTCCAGCCGCAGACGCAGATTGGCCAGAGCCTTGAACATGGTGCCCTGGCCCCAGTGGAACATCGGCGTCTTGACCTTTGTCCAGCCGAGATCACGATAGTAGAAATGACCATCGGCATCCTGCATGTGATCGATGGTCCAATGGGCTACGCGGCAAGCGAGCTCGAGACTGGTACCGTCGCGGTCGCAGAAATAGGCCAGGGTATCGATGGCCTGGGATGCGCACTGGATGTCGATGGGCAGGGTCCGGTCGTGGTAGTAGCGGGGACGCCCATCCGCCTCGAAGAAGGTTGCTCGAAAATAGCGGTAGCCGTTTCCCAAGGCCGCGTCGAAACTGGAATCCGCGCTGTACTGGGCATACCGCTTCAGGGAGTCGAGGTTGTAGCCGGTATGGAAATTGTCGATCCAGTGGTACTTGGGATCCTCGCCGTAATACCAGGCACCGTCGGGCAGCTGACGGGCGCAGCTGTAATGCATCGCGTGCCGCGCCAGTTCCACCATATCCGGCCGGTCCGCCGCGGCCCCGACCCGCGCCAGCAGCGCTGCCCCCAGCATGTTGGAGTTGTGGATGGAGCGCTGCATGAAACTCACGTAACTCAGGCAGGTGCCGGAATCGGTCTCCTCCCGCGGCAATTTCATGATCCACTCGCAAATGCTGGTGGCCACCTCCAGATACTGGGACTTCCCCAGTTGTTCGAAACCCTCCATGAAGGCCTGGCCGATCAGCCCGCTCCAGACGATGGTCGGCGAATGCGGCGGCAGGCGGCCGGCGCGGGTGGTGAAGGTGAACTCGTTGCCCCAGCAGTAATCGGGAAACCCCGGGGAGCGATGGGAAATGAGCCATTGCAGGCAGTCTTCCGCAAGCCGCGCGAAGCGGTCGTCGCGGCTCAGCCGGTAGCGCAGCAGATAGCCCCACGCCATGTAGCCCATGCCCTTGGTGGAGGTATGGGGAGGAATCCCGATGAGCGGCCGGATATTGAACGGCGACCGCAGCACCGCCGCCGTCAGCGCCCGTTCCAGCGCCAGCTGGCCGAAGGTCAGCCGGCGCAGCCAGGACAACTGGCCGTCCCCCGGATCATAGGCACGATACCCATGGCCCTCGACCCACGCGGAGACCTTGCCAAGACTGCTGTCGATATACTCTTTCATAGCATTGAAATCATGGATGAATGGAGCGGCGGCAACCGAGCCCGCGTCCCGGCCGGATGCAGGCCAGCGGCGGATTATGGAAGCAGCGCCTTCGCTGCGGTCCCGAATGGCAGGATGGCGGCACCCGACTGCACCGCATATTCCACCACCCGCTCGAAGAATCCCAGCTTGCAGCCGTAGGGAGAGGGATCGTCCGCCACGTCGTGGGTGGCGAACACCAGCCACCCGCTGCTGCTGGCATTGCGGTCGATCAGCATGCGCACCTGGTCCATCTGGATCCGGGTCCGGCCATCCAGGAAGCAGGCCTGGACCAGGTTCAGATCCACCGTCCCCTCGTTCCCGCACTGCCCTCCGCCACGGCAGGCAAGGAAACGCTCGGACAGGTCCCCCTTGACCCAAACCGTGGGGCCGCTCTTGGGGTAGGCGAAGGTGGCGAATTCCGCCGCTGGCGCCAGCTTCGCCCAAGCCTCCGCGTTGCGCCGTACCGACGCCAGATACTCCGCCCGGGAGCTGAACCAGGCGTCCAGATGGTCGTGGGTGTGGCAGCCCAGCTCGTGTCCCTCTCCGAGGGCCTGCAGCATCTGCTCCGCATCGGCAATGCGGCCGACTTCGGTGGTCAATCCGGCTAGCCCGAGAGACACGAAATAGGTGCCGGCGGCGCCTTGGGCGCGCAGGATCTCCCCCCCCACGTCGAAGGCCGACGCCGGCGCGTCGTCGAAGGTGAAGGACACCATCGGGCCAGCGCCGCCGAGCCGCGCCGGACGCCTCCGAAAACGTGCCGCCAGTTCGCGGCGACCCTTGGCGGTGAGTCTGGGCAGGAGGTTGGCCATGATCGACATCCGGTGAGTATCGTTCGCAAGAGTCCAGCCGCCGAATCTAGCCGGTTCCGGGCCGAACGGCAAGTCGCCGGCCATCGCCGCCGTCACGATGCAGGCCGCTTCGCCGGCACCGCCTTGGGCTTGCGGTAGCGGTGGGAAGGCAGCGAGCGCAGCTCCGGGCCGGACGGCGCGGCCGCCGCCGCCACGACGGCGGCTACTCCGGCGTGTCGGGGAACCGTGAAATATCCGAGCAGAAATAATACCCACAGGTTGCTGATTCCGTAGAACGAAGCTTCCGTGTAGTTATAGAGAATGGCGACGGCAAGACAGGCGAACCGCAGCATCCCCCCGCCGGCATCATAGGCCAACTGTCTGCGCACGCTGAGCAGGGCGGTCACGATCAGCATGCCGATGAAAGCCACGCCGATGTATCCCAGATTCAGATACTGCTCGAGATACCCGTTGTGGGCCTGATTGACCCCGGGGCCGGTGTATTCCCAGATCTTTTCCATGCGCTCGCCGGTCCAGAAGCTCATGAATCCGGTTCCCACCAGGGGATTGCTCTCGAGGCGCCGGACCACCACCCACAAATCGGTGCGGCTGGTGAGGGTCGAGTCGCGCCCGAGCAGTTCGAACACGAAATCCTTGACGTGAAACATCATCTCCAGTACCGCGAACAGGGCACCAGCGACGGCGACGGTCCCGACCATGGCGGCGGGCTTGCGGGTGAACGGAGGAATCCGGCTCAACACGAACAAGCCGGTAGCGACCACCAGGCAGGCGAAGGAAGTCTGGCTGTCCGACATCCGCAGCAGGTAGGCCATCATCATCACCAACAGCAGGTCCTGCCACATGTAGATGGAGCTCGCCTTCCAGTCGGGGGCCCGATTCACGAAGAAATTCCAGGAGAAATACATCCCGGTCATCAGACACAGCGCCCCCAGATCGTTCTTCTGGTGGCCGACCCCGGTGTACATGGGGGCACCGTCAAGATGGTAGGCCCGCCCCAGATCCGGGTAATACTTGACGAACAGGACCGAAAGCGGCAGCAGCAGAAAGGATAAGCGCCGCACCACCGCCGTCACCGCCGCATAGGGCCGCCGCTCGGTCAACAGCACCAGGACCATGATGGGGTTTCCCAAGTCCTTGATCCAGCGCTTGAACAGCACGAAGGGCTCGTCCGACCAGGCCATGCTCATCAAACAATAGGCCAGATACAGGACCAGCCATTGGTTGGCCGCCGCCCACCGGCGCCAATCGAGGGCGCGCCGCGCCAGGACCGTCGCTCCGGCAAGAATCAGCGCCAGGAACACGGCGCGGTCCACCGGACTCCCTTCCGAGTAGGCATCGACCGACGCCATCGGGGTACTGAGGCTCAGCCATGACGACACCCAGCGCGACCCCGCCAGAAACATCCAGCAATAGGGAATCCAGCTGGCCGCAGACGGTCCCTCGTCCCTCTTGGAGTCGCTCCAGAACAGGTAGGCGCTGAGAGCCAGACAGATCAGGGTCGCAATCTTCGGTACCATGGGCGGGATTCTGCTTGCTGTGAGCTCAACTGGCCAGGGGCGGACGCGGCCCATCCCCGTCGGACCGGCCCGACCTGCCGCTGCGACGATCCCTGCTGTTCCGGGCGACCCCGCTGCGACGGCAGGGAAATCTTAGCAAACCGGCGCCCGCCACCGCAGATTCCGGCGCACCGGCCGTCCCCGGCGGGTGTGATCCAGCGGCGGCTTCAGCGCACCGCGAACCGGCCGCTCTGCCCGCACACCGGGTCATTGCCGCCGACCGGGGGCAGGCATACCCGGAATACCGCCGCCTCGGTGAGCATCCGGCCGCGCCGCGGATTGCTGGAAAAATCGGCCGCAAAATGTCCGCTGGCGGCGTCACTGGAACGCAGTCGCCGCTTCAGCGGCACGGTCTGGCTGCTGGCGCTGCCCTCATCGGTCACCAGAAACAGATTGAAGCGCTTGCGCGAGCTGATTCCGCTGAAGGACCAAGCCACCTCCAGAGGCTGTTGTCCCACCAGCCACTCGGTTCCGGCGAAGGGCGTGTCCACCGTGATGGCCCCGCCCACATGCACCACGGTAGCGGCGGGAGCGCTGACCGTCCGGCTGTTGCCCACCACCAGCTGAAAGCGGTAGTCGCCGGGAAGCGGCGGCACGAAGCTGGGCAGGGGCCGGCTACGGCCGCGCAGCCGGAAGCGTGCCGCCGTTCCGTTGGCGTTGGCCGGCGCCGACACCAGCGACCAGGCGAAGCGGCGGGCAACCTTGGGTCCCGGCGGATTGCCGTTGCAGCTCAGGCTGCCGTTGAGGCGCAACCGGTCTCCGACATTGCCGCTCCCTTCCTGGCCGGCATCCGCCATGGGCGCGGCCGGGTCCCAGCCGGACGGGCACTGGCCGCTGCAGGCCGGCAGGGTGAAACTCCCGCTCAGCACCCCTTTGCGGCAGCTGCGGCGCTGGCGCACCGCGGTACAGTCGGCGCCATCATCGGAGCGGTAGGCGATGGCGCTGTGGCCGCTCAGCAGCACCGCCCCCCACGGCAGGACACAGGCCTTCTCGCAGGTCTTGAAGGGAAAGCTGCCGTCGAGGACCCCTCCGGCGCAGGTCCGCACTTCCGAGTCGGCGGCGCAGTCGATGCTGGAACGGACCGAATAGGCGGTCACCCGGGCTCCGCCGCGAACCGTGCCACCCCAGGGCAGTCTGCAGGATTCCAGCCATTTCTTGACCTGCTCGTAGTAGCCCGCGAAGTGGCTGTAGGACGACAGCTGGTAGTCGTTCTCGTCGCCGCCGAACAGGCTCCCTTTCCAGGCGGCCGCGCTGGCGGTGGTGCTGAACAGGCCGGAACCGCTGCTGCCGGACTCGGTCCCCCCCACCGAATACTTGACTTCGTCGACCACGTGGACCCGGTTGCCCTGGCTGGAATCGAGGATTTCCTGCTCCAGCGCGGTAACCTGGCCGCGGCTCACCATGGTATGGTCGCCTTCGGGATGGTGTACTCCCCACACCACGTCCTGGACGGCGATGTCGGTATCCCAGCCGGACAGCACGGTGCCGGCTCCGGGCGGCTTCTTCAGCTTCAGGAACGAGAACTCCTGGCGAAATTCCGTCCGCAGCAGGGTAGCACCGCCGGAAGTCCTGGAAAATCCCGGATCGGTGGTTCTGCCGCCGCATTCGGTGGCCTGATAAAGCCATTTGAAGGTGGCGGTGTCGGCGACGGTTTGATTGGGAATACAATGATTGGCGGTGACGAACCAGGGAGTGTTGGTATGGCCCTTGTCGTTGAGCAGGGTGCCGGAGCAGAGATAGGAAGCGGCGCCGACGATGAATTCCACTTCCGCGGTGGCGGCCGCGGCCTGGCGCAGCGCGGTAAAGTTGCCGCTGCCGGACCAGCAGACGAGGTCCTGCTCGGGAAAGCGCGCGGCACCGGTGGCAGCGGCGCGGAATCCTTCCAGGTCGCCGCGGCGGCCGCCGCCGGCGATCAGATTGACGGCGTCGATGCGGAAACCGAGCCGCAGCGGCGGCCGCTCCGCGGCGACCGCGATCTCCAGGTCCAGGGAGCGGCCTTCCGCCACCGGCAGCCAGCCCGCGCCGCCGGCGAGGTCCTTGCTGGAAACCGGCTGGGCCGGCGCCGCATCGTCCGCCCCCTGCACCCGGAACTCCGCCTCCGGAGCGGCGGTGGCGTAGATCACGTGGACCCGCAGGCGGGCGGCCTGGGCGGCAATGAAGCGGATCCGGGCGGTGTAGTAGCCGTCGCTCCGTTCCCACAGCAGGCCGCGGGCGGTGACCGCCTGCGGCAGGGTATAGACGGTACCGGTCTTGGGCACGCCGGGCAGGTCCGAATCCAGATCGAGGCTGGCGGCCGGCAGCTCGACCACGGTCGGCCGGCTGCCGGGACCGACGAAACCGGTGGCGACCCGGGCGGCGCTGCGGTCGGCGGGGAACGGGACATAGGGAGCGGACTCCACGCCGACAGCGCCGGCCGTCGTGGCGAAGCCCAGCACCATCAGCGCTACCGCGGTTCTGAACATGGCAATCCTCCTGTCGCGTTAACCGGCGCGAGGCGGCCGGAACCGTACCGATACTTTAGGAGAGGATCCCCTCCGAGGGGAAGCCATTCCCAACCGGGCGTCCCTGCCACGGCCGAGTCACGGTGACCGGCCGCCCCGACCCTCTAACCCCGAGTCTTCTATGAGCTACCAGCTGGGCCTCATCTTGTTGCTGATCTGCCTCAACGGCGCCTTCGCCATGTCGGAAATGGCGCTGGTATCGGCCCGCAAGGTCCGCCTGCAGCAACTGGCCGAAAGTGGTGACGCTGGTGCCGCCACCGCGCTGGAACTGGCGCAGCAGCCGACCCGCTTCCTGTCCACGGTGCAGGTGGGGATCACCACCATCGGCATCCTGAGCGGCGCCCTCGGCGAATCCGCCGTCGCCGACCCGCTGAAGCCGTGGCTGGAAACCATCCCCCCGCTGCGCCCCTACGCCGCGCAAATGGCGCTGGCGGCGACGGTCATCGCCATCACCTTCACCTCCCTGGTGGTGGGCGAACTGGTCCCGAAGCGGCTGGCACTGCACCAGCCGGAAGCGATCGCCCGCTGGGCCGCGCGGCCGCTGCACTGGCTCTCCCTGGCGGCGCTGCCGGTCGTGAAGGCGCTCACCCTCACCACCGACCTGGTCCTGTGGCTGCTGCGCGTCCGCGCCCAGCGCGACCCCAGCATCACCGAGGAAGAGATCAAGGTGCTGCTGGCGCAGGGCACGGAAGAAGGGGTGTTCGAGGAATCCGAACAGAAATTCATGGAAAACATCCTGCGCCTGGACGACCGCAAGGTCGGTGCCATCCTGACACCGCGCAAGGAGGTGGTCTACCTCGACCTGAGCAAGCCTTTCGACGAGAACCGCCGCCGCATCCTCGACCACCAGCACTGGATCCTGCCCCTGTGCCGCGGCGGCTGGGACGAGGTGGTCGGCTTGGTGAAGACCAAGGACCTCCTCAACCGCATGCTGCTGGACGCGGAACCGGACCTGGAAGCCATCGCCAGCCCGGCCCTGTTCGTGCTCGATTCGCTGACCCTGATGGAAGTCCTGGAGCAGTTTCGTGCCGCCCAGCTGCATTCGGCCTTGGTGGTGGACGAGTACGGCGAGATCGAGGGCCTGGTGGCCCTCAGCGACGTGCTGCAGGCCATCGTCGGCGACCTCCCCTCCAGCGCCGGCGACAGCGACCCCGACTACATCCAGCGGGAAGACGGTTCCTGGCTCATCGACGGCCGGGTGCCGGTGGACATCCTGCAGGACCTGTTCGACCTCGACCCCCAGCCCGACGGCGACCGCAGCGAATTCCACACCGTCGGCGGCTTCGTCATGCTCCACCTGGGACGAATCCCCAAGTCTTCCGACCACTTCTGCCATGCCGGACTGCGGGTGGAAGTGGTCGACATGGACGGCCACCGGGTCGACAAGATCCTGGTCTCGCGCCTTCCCTCTGACAGCGGCGACACCGCGCCCTGAGTACCGCCGTCCAGCCCAGCCGGAGCCGCTGAGAATCCAGGATGGATTGATTCAGCGCTTCCCTAATGAGCGTCGATGGCGATGATGCGGGGCACGTGGCGTCCGCCTTCGAAAGCGGTGGTGAGGAAGACCTGAACGATCTTCTTGGCGGTCTCCAGATCGACGATGCGCTGGCCGATGGCGATGCAGTTGGCGTCGTTGTGGGAACGGGTGAGGAAGGCAGTCTCCTCGTTGAAGCTGTAGCCGCAGCGCACCCCTTTCACCCGGTTGGCGACGATGGCCTCGCCGTTGCCGCTGCCGCCCAGCACGATGCCCCGCTCCACCTCGCCGGTCGCCACCGCCACCGCGCAAGGCCGGATCCAGGTGGGATAATCGGTGCGCTCGGCGCTGAAGCAGCCGTAGTTGATGACTTCGTGGCCCAGTCCGGTGAGCCAGGTGCGCAGGGCCTCCTTGTGATCGAAACCCGCATGATCGGACGCAATGCCAATTTTCATAACCCTACCCCATGACGTGATTGATGGAACCGGAGCCCCCTGCCGCTGGCGACAACGGAATCCTTGCCGTGCCGCTGTGGCCGGCCAGGTACGGCGTGGGCGCAGCATAACGCAAGCCGCCGCCGGGATATACGGCGGCGGCGGTGGGGATTCAGCCGCAGGAACTCGCCATGAGAGCATTAAAACGGCTCGGCAAGCGACACTTCGACCGGCTCGCCGCCGCCGCCGCGGCGGCGCCGCGACGACGCTGCAACCTGAACCTCCACCCGGGACCGGACGATCCGGTCCAGCGCCTGTTCAACGCCCTCGAACCGGGCACCTACGTGCGCCCGCATCGCCACTCCCGTGACGACGGCTGGGAATTCATGCTGGCCGTAAGCGGCGCCTTTTCCCTCCTGGTGTTCGACGACTCGGGGCAGGTGACGGAACGTGTGGAAGTGGCCGCCGGCAGCGACCACTGGGCACTGGAAGTGCCG
>Ga0233425_10004999_pt1 | contig 21503 bp, 19 predicted proteins | sample Watercolumn_Towu_2_FD_181712 | JGI IMG/M metagenome (GOLD analysis project Ga0233425, IMG submission 181712) | Freshwater microbial communities from Lake Towuti, South Sulawesi, Indonesia - Watercolumn_Towuti2014_140_MG | ecosystem: Environmental > Aquatic > Freshwater > Lake | place...
AGGCGCTTGCGACGCTGGCAAGCTCCCCCGCGCCGCTGATCGGCTCCGGCCGCTTCGCCGAGCGCGACCTGGCCGGCCGCGCCCTCCCTGCGGGGAATCGTCCTCGCTTCGCACGGCGCTTCGAGCGGCCTGTGGGGGCGATCCTGCTGGGTGAGACCTACCGGCAGGAGACGCCGACCGACACGCCTTCGCGCCTTGTCTGTCGACCCGGTTCGCCGCATCCCACCTGCCCCGAGGCGAGGCAGGTCGTGCGCGCGCTGAAGGAGTCCGGTGTGCCCCTCCTCCTTGAGCCGGGCGCAGCGCCGCTGACCGGCGTGCCCTTCGCCGAGGGCGACCGCCGCTTCGAGTTCATCCTCGCCGAGCGCGACCAGACGTGATGAGGCGCGGTCGCAGGCGCACGAGAGGAGGCCAGTGCGCCCGAGGCCACATGGTCGGCTGGGCTTCCGACGATCACTGGGGCGCCGGGGGCGTCGGCAAGCATCGAGGGAGTGCGAGAGCTTGGAGCTTGGGCCACGGGGGCAGAGGCCTGAAGCGTCTGTGCCGCCCCCGTGCGGGCGCTCGCGGGGTGGGGGCGACGGGCTCGGGGAGCCTCGAGGCGGAGGCTGGGTCGTCGGCCGCTGGCCCCACAGACCCCATGGTTCTGCAGGGCCCGCGAGAGCGGCGCGGGCAAGTCGGGTCTGATGTGGGAAGCGCACATGCGTGCACGAGCCGGGAGGCCCCCGGCGGCGAGGTGAGCTAACGAATGTACTCGATCGCCCAGACGGAGTCCTTTGACAGCTGCACGTAGAGGCTTCTGGAGACAGGGCGGTCTGTCACAACCGCGCGTATTACGACGTAGTCAGAGGTCTCAAAGACGATGTCGGCCACCAACGTCGTGGCATCCCCTGTTGGGTGCAATACGCGGTAGCGAGGCTCTCTGGCCCGACTGAGCGGTAGGGACCGGCAGGCAGCGCTGGCGGTGTCCACGAGCGCAATGCCCTCCCCCAGGTTGCTGTCCACGAGGAGGACCGCTGGCTGCGGCTTCAGTCCACCGACCCCAGGCGGGAGCGAGGGGCTCACGAAGAAGGCGTAGCACCACACCGCGGCCAGCATCCCGAAAGAGAGCCGGGCCGACTTGTGCAAGTCGATGGGACCGCGCAAGGGCACACCGGGGTCGCGGTCGCTCTCCAGGAGCACACACGCCGTGACCGTTCCCAGGAGCAGCGCTGCTCCTCCGACCCACGCGAACGCGTCCATCTCCCCGAATGGGCGCGGATCTTCGTCCGCCATCAGCAGTAGCCCCAGCAGACAACAGGACCAGCAAGTGCGGTTCAGAAACAGCTCGCCGAATCTCTCCCGGGCCCACTCGGCCTTCCATCTACAGCCAAGCCACAGACCACAGATGAGCAAGGCGGCAACAGCTCCCACAGCCCCGTACCGAGCATCAAGAGCCCCCAGCAACAGCCCTCCGACGTCCGCCAGACTCACCGCCACTACCGCCACGCCCAGCCCGTAGATGCCTGAGAGGACCACGCCGACGCCCCCCGCTGCTCTGAGGACGGCCATTGAGGGTGAGTCGGTATGTGCTGGCGTGGCCCCGTCAGCCAAGGGTGCCCACCTCCCCTACTGGCAGCTGGGCGACAGTGGGTCGACTTCCGGATCGAGAGCATAGGGGACGCGATTCTGCAGAAGGTGCTGGATCGCCAAGCGACCCCGACGAGTCACCAGGAGGCGACTGTCGAGGGTCTCGAAGAGGTAGCCGCGAAGGACCAGGGTCCGCACGCCCTTGGTGAACGCATCGGGAGTCATCTCTGCGAGTAAGCCGGGCTGGTCGTCAGCCTCCTGTCCGTGGTGGAGGTAAGGGAGGATGTGGGTAAGGGCCCCCCGGAGATCGGGATCCAAGGTGGAGCTGGAAGGTGCAGTGCCGCGAGCCTCGCCCTGGGCGTCCGTCGCCGAGGTCTGCGCCGCGCGGCGAACAGGCAAGCCCGCGGTCTCCAGCAGTTGTTGCCGACCCGATTCCGCTTCGGCGGGATCGATGGCGTAGACGGTGAACCTGAGGACCGCCGCTACGTTCACCATCACCAGCGAAGCCAGGAAGACCGCTAGGCTCTGGTTGCTCATGCCCTCGTTCGCGATGGCCTTGAGGGAGACCGCGATCCCGGCGGCGTAGACGTAGGGGGCGACGGCCAGGCTCTTGTGGATCAGGCTCAGAACCGCCCCTTGGGGGCCTCTGATCTCTCCCGCGACGGCCTTGTACACCTGTTCGTCCTCTGCCGCGACCCAGTGCCAAACCCCCACCACGGCCAGACTTGGCACGCTGACTCCGGCGGTGGTCATCGCCACCAACTTAGTGCCGAGGCCTTCCCACGAGGCGACGATGATGCCTAGCACCAGCAGGGCAGCCGCCCAGAGAACGACGATCAGGACGTGCGCGACTACTGTGAGTGGCCTCCGGATGATCTCGAGCCAGATGTTCGGTACCCCGCGCATCGGGTTCCACGCCGGGCCCTTGAACACGACTGACCCAAAGAGCGCAACAATGGGGACGATCCAGCCGGAGTACAACACCAAGTCCCTAAGCCACGGTGTGGTGAACTCGGATGGCCGAGCGACCAAAGTCGCGACCCAGAAAGGAAGGAGGCTCACGTAGAGCCCGCGCACCAGTTGCGTTGCCGCTCCCAATGCGCGATCCAGTGGGGCCACTTCGGCTGCTGGCGTGGTTGTCTCCATCAGCCCCATCCACCCTTCGAATGGCGTACCGTCACGCGGCGATCGGTCACAGGCTCATCCTGGAGCCCGAGAACTAAGTCGTCACTTGGGTCTCAGAATGTTAGTTACCACACATGGCACCGACCAGATCAATGCCAAGCGCTTGGCCGCCAGCACGTCGGCGAGTCGTTGGAGGCAAGGAAGGACAACGACGACGCTCACCAGCAGGAACCCGATGTACCCGAAGCACGCACCGATGAATGCCACGTAGTCCTCTCGCCGACACACCCTTGGGCACGAACCCGCAGCCCTCGTCATGCCGATCAAGAAGAACACGAGCCCGAGTATAAGTGCCGACGGGGCCGTGAGATTGCAGATCAGGCGTACATCGGCCGGAGCCGCGGCGAAGTGCAGCAGAACTCCGAAGATGAGCAGTGGCCCGCCGCCAGACAGTGTGCACCAATGGCCGCCCCGTCTGTACATTTCGTCGCGATATGGATAGTGCGGGTCGTGTTTCGCCAGACCAAACCACCATGCCTTGGTCGGGCGAGGCGCCGTGCCGGGGCTAGAGGCTGTAGGAGTAACTGCCAGGGCACACCTCCCCGTCCGGCGGTCCGCGCACTCGGTGTCAGCCCGTCATTCACTTCAGTGAGCCGGGTCCGCCAGCCTGACTGCCTGAGCGTCTACGCCTACCTTCTCCTCGGGCGGCTTTTCACCTGCCAGCGGTTGGCAGTCGAGAAGGCCGCGCCAGTCCGCAGTCGCCGGTCGCCCTGGTGCGGTATGGCCCGGATCGTTAGGCATCTGGATCCCAATTCGCCGCCCGAGGCGCGTGCACCTCCCCGACCGCGCCTCCGTGTGCCGAGCTGCCGGTCCCTTCCGGAAGGCGCGCAAGTCAGGTGGGCAGGCAGCCTACCGCCACCAGAGCCGCGAGTTGTAGCTCAGCGCCTCGTCCACGTCCTGGCGGTCGGCATCCCGCCCGGTGAGGCCGCGCCGCAACAGGAGCCACGCCGGCACGAGCAGCACGCCTGCCCCGACCACGGCCCCCAGGGTTGCCCGGGGACCGAGGCGGATCACGAAGACGAATAGCGCTACCGCGCCTACCGCCAGCGCCGCTCCCAGCGCGACACACACGATGCGCGCCGCCAGCTCGGCGCGCGCGAGCCGTCGGGCGTACGCCTCGAGGGCCACGTTGGCCTCCGAGGACTGCTTCGGCCGTCCGCGCTGTGCCATCTCCCGCCCCTCACCTCCCCCTGAACGAGCGCCAGGACGGGAGCTTGTCGAGGAGGCTCAGCTCAGCCCCCTCGCCCTTCAGGCCCCGCGCGAGGCAGACGGCCGCCAGCAGCCCGAAGAGCAGCAGCCCGTACAGTCCGGTACGCCCTCCCATCGGCCCCGAGACCATCCCCCACAACGACAGCGCCGCCAGCAGCAGGAACAGCACCCCGGCCCCGACGCAGAGCCTCCGCGTCCACTTCTCCAGGTGGTCCATGCGCCGGGCGAACTCGGTGATGGCCGGATCGGTCTCGTGGGGACCGTCGTCCGGCAGGCGGGGGACGCGTCCGTGCTGCCGCTCATAGAAGAGCACCCCGCACTGCGGGCACGAGTAGGCGGTGTGCTCGACCTTCACGCCGCACCCCGGGCAGGTCAGCCGCAACGGTTCGTCGTCGATCGGCTCTAGCTGCCCGGCCAGCCTGCGAACGGGACCCGGGGCCTTCTGGCTTAGGCGTTTGGCTGCCATGACCGCCCCTCCTTCTGCGTGACGCGAGGAGGACGCTGCACGGAAGTTGCCAGATCGAAAGACTCAACGGAGGCGGACGGAGGTTCCGGTGTCGGAGGACTGGTACGCGGCTTCGGCGATCTCGACGGCTGCGCGCCCGTCGGCGCCGGTGATCTCGGGCGGACGGCCTTCGAGGATGCTATCCACGAACTCCTGCGCTTGGGCCTGAAAGGTGCGGTCGCGGGCGTCGGGGACCTGGGTCTGATCGTAGACCAGCTCCCACTCGGCCGACGGAGGCCGCGCGATCCGCAGCCGCTGGTACGTCTGACAGTCCAGGATGCCCTCGGCGCCGACGATCTCCGCCCGACAGACCAGGTCGCCAAAGCCCGGTGGCGGAGTACACTGACTCCACCAGAACTGCGCGACTCCGCCGCTCACAAACCGCAGCTGCAGCATCCCCGCCGTCTCCACGGGCGCGTCGGCGCGGAATCGGAAGTCGCTGGCGAAGACGCTCTCACACTCCGCGTCGAACCACCAGCGCAGCCGGTCGACCACATGGCAGCCATACCCGATCAGCAGGCCGCGTCCGGTCAGCGTCGGGTCGGTGGGCCATCCAGCAGCGCCCTTGAGGCTCCCGGGCGTGACCAGCGTATCCCGCACCATCACCAGCTCACCGATGGCGCCGTCCTGGATCAGCGACTTGGCCAGCCGCCCGGCGGGCCAGTACCGGTGGCTGTGGGCGACCATCAGGTTCACGCCCGCCTCCTGCGCCGCTCGGATCATCCGGTCGCAAGCGGCGGTCGAGACGTCCATCGGCTTCTCGACCAATACGTGCTTCCCGGACCGCAGGCAGGGGGCGGCGTGATTCGCGTGGAGCGCGTGCGGGGTGGTCACGACCACTGCGTCGATATCGTCGCGGTCCGCCATCGCCTGGGCGCTCTCGACCCACGCCAAGTCGTGCTCGTCGGCCTTCTTCGCCGCGCGGGTGCCACAGCCGATGGCAACAACCCGGGCCTGCGGGACCGCGCCGAAGGCCCGGGAATGGGTGTCGAACATGTTGCCCGCGCCGAGGATTCCGATGCGCAGCTCGAGCATTCGTCGGCGCCCCCAAGAAGGCCGTTCTCGGCCGTGGCTGCGAGACGTCGGTCCCCTCTACTCCAGCGGCCCGGTGTCGGCGGCGCCGTCGGCGATGGCGCGCGCGAGGCGCTCCAGGCGCTGCTGCCACGCCGGGTCCGGCACGGCGTAGCGCGGGTCGAACCAGACCAGCTTCAGGGCCTGCTTCAGTGCGAGGAAGTGCTCGGTCAAGGCCCGAGGATCGGCCCCATAGAGGGCGGCGATCTCCACCCGCCCCTCAGGGTGCTCCTCGTTGGCCTCAGGCCGGAAGTGCATCCAGCACACCGCGAAGTCAACCGCGGCCGCGACGGCCAGAGGCTCCTCCCAATCATCGGGGCGGGCCCGCCGCAGATCGGCGAAGAGGCGCTGCCCGCCCAGCACGGCGGGCGTCTCGACACCGCGCGCCAGGAGCTGCAGCGTGAATGCCGCGAGCGCCAGTAGGGAGCGTTCCTCCACACCGTAGGCCGGCGGCCCGGGTCGGCTGAGCGCGCCGAGGATCGCATCGGTCGGCAGGGGGAAGCCCGCGCCTTCCGCGCTCCGCGAGACGGCCTGCACGAAGCGCAGTGCGGCTGAGCGCTCCTCGGGGCCGGCGTGGTAGAGCGCCCGGGGCGTCTGTCCGCCCAGCAGCGGCACCGGCACATCGGGCAGCACGGCCGCGAGCGCTTGGAGGGTCGTGGTTGCCAGGTCCCACTCCTCGGCGACCGCCTCCGCGGTCTCATCTGTCGCGAAGATCGGGCCGCCGTTCCCCGCGCGAGCTCCGCAGCACAGGCCCCGCGGCAGAGCGCTGCCGCAGGCGCAGGGCCCGGCGGCCTCGTGTCCACCAGCGGCGGAGTGGTTCGCGCCCATCGCCTCCCGCGAGACGGGGGACGGTCCAATCCCCGGGCCCGCTTGCGGGAACGAGGCGCATGGACCGTCGCCCTATGACGTCGCTCAGCGACCTATTCCGAGCCGTCCCTCCACACACCTCCTCCCACAGGCCCTTCCGGCCAGCGTGCGCTGTGCCAAGAGAGGGCCCTGGGCGGGTCATGGGGAACATTGCGGTACGTATTCGACGGATGCCGGGAGGGACATGGGCACTTCGACCACACAGCGGTCCCCGCGGACCCCTGAATGGGAGCGCGTCCGGCGTCTCTACAATGACCCGGCCGCGCCCTCGCGCGTCATCGTGGCCCGCATCGTGGACGCACTGAGCCCGGGCACGCGGGCCGCCATGGCGGACTCCGCCGTCGCCCGATGCTTGGCGACTCTCACCCGGGCCGGTGCGGGAAGTCTCGACCCGGAGCCTCTCGACCTCGATCCCACCGTCGCCGGCGCCGCCGACCTCGCCGCGGCGCTGCGGGCCTGTGCCGCCCGGGACATCGCCGGCCACCGGGAGGCTTCCCGTTTCGGGGAGCTGGCGTTGGACGCTCTGACCGTGTCCGCCCTCGAGCTAGCCGGCCCGGGCGATGCCGCTCGCGTGACCCTGGCGCGCTACTCTGAGGAGCGGCGGCTGGCCGAGGCCGCCGGGCGCTTCCTGGCGGAGGACATGGCGGTCGCCTTCCGGCACTTCGTCGAGCGCGACCTGCCCGCCCACGTCGGCGGGCCGCGCTTGCGGGCCGCGCAGGACGCAGACCGGCTGGCCGACGAGGTGGGCGAGATCTGCCGCCGCACGACCCTCGGCGTGCCGCTCGAGGGCGTCGAGGACGACCTGCGGCGGGCCGTGGAGCGCGGCCCGGAGGCGGGCCATCCACTCTACCGCGCGACGTTGGCCGCCGCGTTGTCCGACAGCCTGCGGGCACTGGGGGTGGCCCCCTGATGCCCGCGCCCTTCACGGTGGTGGTGGCGACCGGCCTGCCGCCCGAGGCGGCGTGCCTGCGCCCCGAGTACGAGCAACCCGACCTCACGCTGAGCTTCCGCGGGCCGGGGCGCAACTTCGCCTTGGATACCCCTGAGATCGCCGCCGCGCTGGGCGGAGCGGTGCCACCTCGGTGGCTCGACCTCCTCGAGGTCGCGGCGGCGGTCTACGCCGCCGATGTCGCCTTCTTGCGGGGCGAGAACGAGGACTGGGTCCGCTCGACGCGCTTCCTGATCCCGGTTCGCGACCCGGCGTTCTGGCGCGACGCCGAGCCCCAACTGGCGCTGGCCCTCTACGTGCTCTCCCATGACAGCTACACCTTCGACTTCCGCGTGCGGGAGGGGTCGGCCGAGGCGCCCAGGGAGCCGGCCCGCATGGCAGGCGCAGACTGCGTCGCGCTGCTCTCCGGTGGGATCGACTCCTTCGCCGGGGCCGCCATGCTCCTGGGCACCGGTCGGCGGCCGGTGTTTGTGGCCCATCGGCCCCAGAACCCGATGGTGGTCGCCAGCCAGGAGCATGTCCGGCGGTGGCTGGAGCAGACCTTCGGCGCGCCGCTCCGCTGCGTGGCGGCGGCCTGTGGACCGGCCCGCGGGCGGGAGAGCGGCGAGGTGGAGGAGGAGCTCCGGTACCCCTACCCTCCGCCCGCAGAGCGCGAGACGAGCCAGCGGACGCGCTCGTTCCTGTACATGGCGCTCGGAGCGCTGGCATGTCGGGCGTGCGGAGCGGAGCAGCTCATCTGCCCGGAGAACGGCGTGCTGGCGGTGAACGTGCCGCTAACCTCGGCGCGGGTCGGCGGCTACTCCACCGCGGGCGCCCGGCCCCAGACGCTGGTCGAGTTCCGGCGCCTGATAGAAGCCCTCGGGCTGAGTCTCTCGGTTGACAACCCCTTCCTCTATCAGACCAAGGGGCAGCTCGTCGGCGACATCCTCCGCCGGTACTTCCCCCCGGAGGCGGTGCAGGGCACACTCTCGTGCTGGATGACGGGGCGCCTGTCCCGGCCCTGCGGCACCTGTGTGCCCTGCCTGGTGCGAGCGGTGGCGATGCACACCGCCGGACTCCCGCCCGAGGCCCATGCCGCCGATCCCTTCCAGACGGGCGCGGAGGCCGGTCCCGACAGCGCTGCGCGAGCCAACCTCGTCGACCTGCTGACCCTCGTCGGTCGGTTCCAGCGTCTCACCGACGCGGAGCTCCTCCGCGCCTACCCGCTGCTGCTCGAGCTCACCCCCGAGGTAAGCCTCCCCGGAGTGCTGCAGATGCTCCGCCGCTTCGCCGCCGAAGCTCACGCCGCCCTCGGAAGCTAGGGACAGGCACTCGCTCCCACCCCCGAAGTCGGTCCTTGCGGCTCAGTCCGGACGGCCCTCACGGCCCCGAAGGGGCCCAGGATCGATAGCCGTGGCTGGAACCCACGGGTTCGGATGGCCCCTCTTGCTCACCCCGCGAAGGGGCGGGGCCAACACAGTGACGCGAGGCGGCGCGCCAGGAGTGTGACGAAGATCACACTCCAAAAACTGAACAAATGTTCGAGTTCTTTCGACTATACATATGAGAGGCGATGCAAGCCGCTGCTCGCCGGCGTTCTGCTCGTGACGTCCGAGGCATGGCGCGGGGTAACGCCAACCGCGGGACATGCCGTTCCCGTCGCACCGCCTGACCCGCAAGGCACAACCACGGGGTCTGGGGCCCACGGTCCCAGCGGGACTTAGGGCACAGCTCCAGGAGCGGGAGCTCACACGACAACGGATAGACCCGGCTAGAGCCGCTGCGCGTACATGCGGTAGTCGATGACCGGCTCAAAGCCCGCCCGCTCGTACATGTGCCGTGCGGCGGCATGGCCTTCGTTCAGCCCGGTGCCGACGGCTGCGATCTCCATCCCGCCCTCCCGCATCAGGGCCAGCACGTGCTCGACCTGCCGCGTCCCGAGGCCTTCGCCCCGGCACTCGACAGCCACGGCGTTGTAGTGTATCGTGCCCACGCGGCGGAGCCGGTCGAGGCCGTAGGCGATGAAGCCGACAACCCGCCCGTCGCGCTCGGTGACCCACGTCGTCCCGAGCTCGTCCCAGAGTCGCGCCATGACCTTCGGCGTCAGCCACCGGTCCCAGCGCCGGTCGCCGACGGCGCCGTACTTCTCTTCGAGGACCCAGTCGGAGCCGATGTCCCAGACCTCGACGACGATCTCCTGCAGGCGAGGCATGTCATCAGGCTCCGCCGGGCGAATGAGTGTGGGCATGGCAAGACCTCCAGGTAAGGACGCGAGGCCGACCTTCCGGACCCGGCCGGCGAGCACCTCTCGCGCGTAGCCGGTAGCCTATCGGTCAGGTACAACCGCGATGGAGAACCGTACTGCGCTGTACGCCGGGGGCTGCGTCATCGGGGTGGCGATCATCCTGCTGCTATTCGGGCTGATCTTCTTGCTCGGCAGTCAGGGCCAGCCGGCGATCATCGTGGCCGGAATCGTGATGGTGGTGGTGGGCATCGGTGCGGGGGTGTTCGCCATCCGGAAGCTCGGGCAGGTCACCAACACCTCCCCGGAGACCGTCGAGCAGCGTATCCTGAACCTCGCCACAATGTCGGGCGGCGAGGTCACCGCGGCGGAGGTCACTGGTGCGCTGCAGGTGCCCGTCCGTGACGCGCAGGCCGCACTGGAGCGGTTGGTGAGCAAGGGCATGGCCGAGCACAAGGTTCGGGGTGATGATCTGTTCTACGCCTTCCCGGGCATCGCCTCGACCCGTAAGGTGAAGCGCTGTGCTTACTGCGGCGCCGAGTACCCGGTCCGCGAGCCCGGTCACAAGTGCTCGGCCTGCGGCGGCCTCCTCGAGGTCGTCGACGCCAAGGAGTAGGCTTGTCGTTGCCGTGCCGCAGGGGACGTTGCCGTCGCTGTGCCGTTCTCCCGGACTCCTACTCTCCCATACTCTTACTCTCCTACCCTCCCGCCCATGGAGTCTTCGCGTAGGGCGTTTGAGCGCAACCACTTGGTGCTCTTGGTGCTGTCGGACGCCGGGGCGTGCGTGCTGGCGGTTCTGACGGCCTACCTCTTGCGCGCCTACACGCCGGAGCTCTTGCGGCCGCAGCTGAAACACCCTCTGGAGATGTACCTGCGCACCCTTCCGGTGGTCCTGCCGCTGTGGGTGGTGACCTTCGAGAGCCTCGGACTGTACCGCGTCAGCCGGGCGGCGCCGCCGTTCCATGACCTGATCGACAGCTTCCGCGCGGTGACGGTGGCGACGCTGCTGATCGCGGCGGTCTCGTTCCTCAGCCATGTCGACTACTCGCGCGGGATGCTCGTGCTGTTCTGGGTGCTGGCGCTGCTGTACGTGTCGCTGGGGCGCACGCTGCTCAGCGACCGGCGGGCGCAGGCGCTGGCGACCGGGGCGGCGCGGTCGCGGGCGCTGGTGCTGGGGTGCGGGGAGCTGGGGCGGCTGGTCCTGCGGCGGACCCGCGAGCACCCTGAGTTCGGGTATGAGGTGGTCGGGTTCGTCGATGCGGGCGGCGAGCGGGGCCCCATCGATGGCGTGCCGGTCGTGGCGCAGCTGGCCGGCCTGCCGCAGTACGTGACCGAGAGCCGTGTCGACCAGATCGTCGTGGCCCACCCGGGCCTGGCGACCTCGGCCCTGATGGATGTCATCTCCAGCTGCGAAGGGTTGCCGGTCGAGTTCCACATCGTGTCGGGACCTTTCGGGGTGTTGACCGGTCAGGCCCACGTCAGCAGTCTCACCGACCTGCCGATCATCGAGCTGCCCCATGCCTCCTTCGGCGTGTGGAAGGAGGCCGTCAAACGCGTGGCCGACGTGCTCATCGCCGCCGCGCTGCTCGTGTTGCTGGCGCCGCTCTCGTTGGTCGTCGTCCTTCTGGTCCGGCAACAGACGGGGGCCTCGGCCATCTTTCGGCAGGAGCGGATCGGGCGGTTCGGCCGGCCCTTCACGCTCCTGAAGTTCCGCTCCATGCGGCCCGACACCGACCCCTATGCTGAAGCGCCCCGTCGCGACGACGACCCGCGTGTTACCCCCATCGGCCGGTGGCTGCGCCGATACAGCCTCGATGAGCTGCCGCAGCTGTGGAACGTGATCCGCGGTGAGATGAGCCTCGTCGGCCCGCGCCCCGAGATGCCCTTCATCGTCGAGCAGTACGAGCCCTGGCAGCGCCGCCGCCTGGAAGCCAAGCCCGGCCTCACCGGCCTGTGGCAGATCCTCGGCCGCAAAGACCTCCCCCTGCGGGAGAACATCGAGTACGACTTCTACTACATCCGCAACCGGTCGCTGATCCTGGACCTCGTCATTGTGCTCAAGACCATCGGCGTCGTCCTCCGCGGCCGGGGGGCATACTGAACGGCAGTTCGCAGGTTGGGCCGTCGGAGAGGAACGATGAAGATAGCCGTGATGTCGGATAGCCATGACCACCTGACCGCGGTGCGAGCGGCCTTGCGGAAGGCCTGTCAGGCCGGGGCGGAAGCCGTGATCCACTGCGGCGATCTAGTGGCGCCGTTTGTGCTGGCGGAGCTGAAGACGTTCGAGGGTCCCGTGCATGTGGTCTTCGGGAACAACGATGGCGACCACTACCTGCTGACGAAGCTGTCCTCGGGGAGCAACGTGACGCTGCACGGCACTGTCGCGACGCTGGAGCTCGGCGGACGGAAGCTGCTCGCGACCCACGAGCCTCCGGCGGCGGCGGCGTTTGCGGCGACGGGCGAGTATGATGCGGTGTTCTACGGGCACATCCACGCCGCCGGGGAGCAGCGAGTCGGCCATACGCTGCTCCTCGGCGCGGGCGAGCTAATGGGCTTCAAGGAGCCGCCCTCGTTCGCGCTCTATGACACGGAGACGAACAGCGTCGTGCGCGTGTCGGTGGTCGACGAGTGGCCTGGATACGCTTAGGGAATCAGTACCCGGTGGCTACCCGGACCACTCTGCGGGAAGCTCCAGCGTCCAGACCTCGCTGTTGAGGGTCTCGGCATAGCCGCCGGCGATCCACAGCTTGTCCTGGAACACGAACGCGGACTGCTCGTGGCGGTTGGCCCAGATCACGTTCGACTGCAGCGCGGTCCAGTCACGGCCGTTCCGCGAGTACCAGACATCCCCGAAGTTGCCGTGGGTCTTCGACCAACCGCCCAGCACCCACATGTGTCCTCGATACACCGCCAGCGAGAACCACAGGCGCGGGTCCCAGGGCGCTGCCTCGGTGACCTGTGTCCACCGGACGCCGTCCTCGGAGCACCAAACATCGCTCAGCGGGACCGTGTCGGGGCACCAGCGGCCGCCGCCCATGATCCATAGCTTCCCGTCGAAGACGACCGCCTGAGCGTGGGTGCGTGCGGGCCAGGCGGCGTGCTCGGTCTCCAGTCGCCATGCCCGCCCATCGGCGGAGGACCAGACATCGTTCTTGAGCGTCCGCTCATTGTCCTCGTAGAAGTTCTCGGTGCCGCCCATGACCCACATCCGGTCGCGGAACACTGCGTACGACGGGGAGACCCGCGGGCACCAGCCCGGGTCATCGGTCTCCAGCACCCACTCCGCCCCGTCGGCCGAGGACCAGACCTTGTTGCTGTTGTCCGCGCCGGGGAGCTTGCGGCCGCCCATGAACCACATTCGGTCGCGGTGGACGAGCGCGACGGAGAGGTCGCTGTGCTCCCACGGCGCGACCTCGACCACCCGCGTCCACTGCAGCCCGTCCGGCGACCGCCAGACATCCCGCGGGTTCGGGGTCTGCGGGGTGAACCACCCCCCCAGGACCCAGAGTTGGTCGCGGTGCACGAACTCTCCCTGGGAGTCCCGGGGCTGCCAGTCGGCTACCGGGTTCACCAGCACCCAGTCCGGCCCTTCTCGCGCATCACCCATTGCGGGTCCGGCCTCCATTGCAGTCAGTCCGAGTGCGATCAGCATCGGTCGCGCACCTCCCTCAGCCGACAGGCCTCGGCGGAGGCTTCGCCGAGGCGCCGTTGGACCCCTTTGGCGAGTCGCAGAGCAGCGCTTCAGCGGCGAGGCAGGGCCCGACCGCGCGTCGGACGAACACGCCGCCGATTCGACCTGAGCAAGGAGGCCCGCATGTCCCGCATCCGTCTCGCTGTCATCGGCGCCGGGGGTCAGTGCACCAAGTCCCTGATGCCCGCGATTCCATACCTGGACGAGATCGATCTGGTCGCCGTGTGCGATCTGAAGCCGGAGCTGGCCCAGCGCAACGCCCGCAACTTCGGCGCGGCAGCGGTGTACACCGACGCCGCCGAGATGCTGGCGCAGGAAGCCCCCGACGCGGTGATGGTCGTCGGCCCGCCACAGATGCATGAGGAGGTGGGTCTGCAGGTCCTGGCGGCGGGCGCGCACCTCTTCATCGAGAAGCCCGCGGCCCCCACGATCGAGGGCGCGAAGCGGCTCGTGGACGCGGCCGAGGCGGCCGGGAAGCTGGGCCAAGTGGGCCACATGATGCGGCACGCCGACCCGATCCGGATCGCGTGGGACCTCTGCCACGCCGAGGGCTTCGGGGAGATCCTCTCCGTCGAGAGCCGCTACACCACCTGGCCCACGGGGACGATCCCGCCAGGGCACGGCTGGGGCGAGCCGGACGAGGACTGGACCTACATGCTGGTGCAGGGCGGTCACCCGATCGACCTGCTCCGGCACTTCCTCGGACCGATCGCGCGGGTCGCCGGCTTCCGCCGCCATGGCGCCGGGAACGCGAAGTCCTACCAGGTCTCGGTCGAGTCCGTCGCCGGTGGCGCGGGCTTCCTGAACCTCCAGGACAGCTTCAACGGTTGGACCGCGGGCCTGGAGGTCGTGGGCGACGCGCAGGCTATCGTGACGGTGGACGACCTGGGACGCGTGCTATGCCGCCGGGGCGAGAAGCAGACCGCGACCGAGCAGGCGGCGTGGGGCAACTCGGCCTACCTCTGGGAGCCGCACCACACGCTGACCGCCTGGCAGCGCAGCGGCTACGGGCATCAGCTCCGCCACTTCGCCCAGTGCATCCTCACCGGCGGGCAGCCGTACCCGAGCCTCCGCGACGGCTGGCGCAACCTCGTGGTCGGCCAGTGCATCCTGGAGGCGTGCGCGAGCCGCCGCGTCGTCGAGGTGCCGCAGGACTGAGGGCGCGCCCGCGTCAGGTGAGCTTCACGGTCGCGATTTCCCACGCGCGCAGCGGGATCCGCAGCGTGCGGCCCTGGAGCTCTGCCACCGCAGCGATGGGCTCGCCGTTGAAGTCGGTGCGCACCGCCTCGGCGAACTCCGTCGGGAGCTGTACGCAGGCCTCGACGGGCGTGCCCGCGGACTCGTAGAGGCGCAGTGCGCATCCTTCCTGCGTCTCGTGGAACGCCGACAGCCGCACCGACGCGGGTTCGACGGCGAGCTGGTCGCCGGGGCCTGCGAGCGCCTCCGCGCCGGGGCCCACGGGCTTTACCGCCCGCAGCGGCAGGCGGAGTCGGTCCGATTCGCCACACACGTCCGCCGCGCGCCAGTCGCCGTCGTGGAACAGCAGCCGGTGCCGGAAGTCGTGCCAGCCGAGGGCGAGTCGGTCCTTCGGCACCCAGGCCTCCCATCCGGCCTCCTCATCGTCCACCGGTGTGAAGAGGATGTGCCGTAGCTCCCCCGTCGCCGCGTCGTAGGTCCAGTACCGGTCGCCGTCGGCGGTGATGAGCGCGACCCCGCGCTCTCCGTCGCTCACGGAGGCCCAGCTCCGCGCCCAGAACTGGTGCTCGCGGTGCCGCTCGATGTTGTTGTGCGAGAAGGGCATCGTCATCGCGTATGGTTCGCCCGTCAGATCGCGCGGCTCCACGCCGAAGGGGATGTCGACGTGCATCGCGCCTCGGATCGGCAGGTCGAGGCACAGGGCGAAGAACCCGTTCGCCCCCGCGCAGAAGACGCGGGTGAGGAAGTCGAGGTGCCGCGCGCCGGACTCGAGGATTACGTCCTGCCGCACGCGGTGCCCGTGGAAGGCGGACTCCCAGCGGTAGACCCAGCGCTGCGGGCCGGTGAGCACCCAGCGACCGCGACCCGTCTGCCCGGAGAGGACGCCCGTAATCGCGCCGATGTGAAGGACGCCCGGCCCCATCTCGTACAGCCGGCAGTCGCCGATCGCCGACCCACGCGCAGCCTGCCATGCGAGGCCGGTCCTCAGATCGGTGACCTCCTGCAGGCCGCGCCCGTCCATCCGTACCCGTAGCGCACCGTTGTCGAGCACATCGTGCTCGGGGGCCGCCGGAGCCGCCGTGACCGGCGCATCATCGACCTGATACACCGCCACGCCGAGCGCTGGGACGTGAGCGCGGAAGATCAGCGGGGCTTCCACGATGCAGTCGCCCCACGCCTCGCCCGCCTGCTCGCCGAGCTGCAGAGGGACTTCGCGCCCCTCGGCATCGAGCAACCGGTGCCCGCCCGCATCCTGTCGCGGCTGCACCCACGGGACCTCGATCAGCTCCTCCCGGGCATAGGGCAGCGGGTTGAACAGCACCAGCGGCCGCGCGGCGCCGCAGGCGCGCCCGGCTTCGGCCAGCCGCGCCACGGCCCCCTCTGTGGCCTCGTGCATCTCCCGCAGCGCGTACCGCGCGCGGACGAGCAGCCACTCCCAGTCCCGCTCGAAGACCCACTGTTGCGCATGGCTGGCGACCCGCACCGCCTCGACCCACAGCTCCTCCAGCCGCTCCGGCGAGGCCGCCCCGCCGCCGGCGAGGTTCGCCAGCCCGCACGCCCGCTCGGCGATGACCATCGCGGTGTCGAGCTGCTGGCGCAACCGCCACAGGCCGCGCGCACCGTGCCACCCGGCGTTGTAGGCCACGTCGACCGGGTCGATGACGCCCTCCCAGAGCGGCAGCGCCTCGCGCTCGAGGCGGGCGCGGTACTCGTTCGGGGTCGCGAAGACCATCGTGCTGGATTCGCGCTCGTTCCAGGCCAGCACGAACTCGAGGAGGGGCAGGAGCTTGTCGCGCGGCCAACCGCGCAGCGGGCGGGCATCGTCCATCCCCTGGGCGACCCACCAAGTCTGCGACGCGGAGCACTCCATCGCGTGGGCCAGCTCGCCCGCGAAGAGCCGCTCCACGACCTCCTCCCAGCGCTCTGCGAAGTCGTCCGGGATCAGTTCGTCTGAGATGAGGCCGCCATAGCAGCCGCGGGAGGTGATGACCTCCGTCCCATCGAGGCCGCGCCACAGGAAGGCTCGCGGCACGCCGCGCGCCGAGAACGCCGAATCCGAGCGCCAGCCCCGGTACATCGCGGCGCCAGCCAGCCTGCACACCTGAGGCATCTGGCTGTGGCCGATCCCCACATCCGGGCAGGCCATGACCGACAGGTCCGCCTCGGGCGCAAACTCGCGGTACCGCCGGCGGCCCAGGATCATGTTCCGCAGGAAGGTCTCATCCCCGGCAGAGACCGGCCGCGGGCTGGTGAGCGTGAAGGCCTTCACCCCCATCTGGCCGGAGTTCAGCCGCTCCCGCAGCTCCCCCACCCGCTCCGGGCAGCGCTCGAGGAAGGGCTCGATGTGGTCGATCCACGGCTCCATGCAGAAGCGGAACTCGGAGTGCTCCCGCATGAGGTCGAGCGCCTCCGCGGTGCTGACGGCATACCGCTCCTGGTGCCACTCGCGATGGTGGGTCCAGGCGAAGTCGGGGTGGTTGTACGGCACAATACAGAAGGTCCCACCGGCGGCTCTCTGCCGGAGTTCCTGCGGGTCGTGGCTCACGGAAGCTCAACTCCTCCCTGCGGAGTGCGGGGACATGACCCAACTTGGCCGTACCGAACTGGGATCTTCTCCTCGCATTCCCGCAATCGGGGGCAAGGACCTTGCGCGGACACGTGCGACAGGAGGTCGCCGGCCTTGCTGAGCGAACCGCCAGACGGCAAAGGGGAGGCGTGCCGTGAGCTACCATCTGACGGTGGACATCGGCGGGACGAAGACCGCATGCGCGATGGCCACCGCTGCGGGCGAGGTGTTGGCGCGGCGGGAGCATCCGACGCCGGTCGCGCGCGGGCCGGAAGCGTGTCTGGAGCGGATCGCCCGGGAGCTCCGTGCAGTGCTGCGGGGGATGAAGGGGCGCGCGCCCGAGTCGATCGGCGTGGCGTGCGGCGGTCCGCTGGACAGCCGTGCCGGGATCATCTACTCGCCGCCGAACCTCCCGGGGTGGGACGGCGTGCCGGTGAAGGCGTTCCTGGAGGAGCGCTTTGGTCTGCCGACGTTCGTGGAGAACGACGCGAATGCGGGGGCCCTCGCCGAGCATCGGTTCGGGGCGGGTCGGGGCGCGCGGAACCTAGTGTACCTGACCCTCGGCACGGGGATCGGGGGCGGGATCATCCTCAGTGGTCGGCTGTATCGGGGCACGACCGACGATGCCGGGGAGATCGGCCACACGACCGTATTGCCGGATGGGCCGGAGTGCCTCTGCGGGAAGCGCGGCTGCCTGGAAGCGCTGGTTGCGGGCCCGGCCATTGGGCAGCGGGCACAGCGCCTGGCCGAGGCGCACCCGGAGAGCCCCATGCGCGAGTTGGCCAGGGGTGGTATTGGGTCGATCACTGCAGTGCACGCCCTCCAGGCCGCCCGGGGCGGCGATCGGGTCGCGCGGGAGGTCTTCCGCGAGACGGGGCGGTACCTCGGACTGGGCATCGCGAACCTCATCCAGGTGCTCAACCCGCAGGTGGTCGTGCTCGGCACGATCGCGGTGCACGCGCGCGACATCCTGCTGGGCCCGACGCGACGCGCGGCCCGCGAGCACACGTGGCCGCGCGCCTGGAAGGCCGTGCGGATCGTGCCGGCGAAACTCGGCGAGCGCGTCGGCGACTTGGCCGCGCTGTGTTGTGCACTGAACGCCGGGGAGTAGGCGGCGGCACCCACTCCCGAAGGGAGACCCCATGCAGGACCGTATAGCCGCCGATCTACGGGAGTCCATCGCCGCCGTCGAGGCCACGCTCGAGCAGTGCCTGCCCGCTGTCGTGGAGGCGGCGGAGGCGATCATCCACTGCTACCACGAAGGCGGGATGGTCCTGATCGCCGGGAATGGCGGCAGCGCTGCCGATGCGCAACACTTCGTGGGGGAGATGCTGGGGTGGTTCCTGAACAAGGAGCGCGGACCCCTGCCCGCCATCGCCTTGACCACGAACACCTCCGTGCTGACGAGCATCGGGAATGACGCGTCGATGGACGAGGTCTTCTCGCGGCAGCTCGAAGCGCTGGCGGCGCCGGGGGATGTATTTGTCGCGATCAGCACCAGCGGCGAGTCGCCCAACATCCTCCGCGCGGTGGGCGCGGCGAAGTCTATCGGCGCGAAGACGGTGGCCCTCTCGGGGCGCACCGGCTGCACGCTCTCGCAGAGGGCCGACATCGCCATTGCCGTGCCGGCCAATCTCACCCCCCACGTGCAGATCGCTCACGCCGCCGTGCTCCACGCGCTCTGCCGCATGGTGGACGAGCAGGAATGGTAGGCCCTTCGAGGGGGTACAGGTCCGGCTCCGCCCGGCAGGGAAGGGATCCTCGGTCGACGCTGCCGTGAGAGGGGGATACGGGATGTCTCGAACGTGCGCGGTGTATCTGCTTGCGGCCATGGCATGGTGGGGCGCCGTCGCCGACGCCGAGAGGCTCGATGATGTCAGCGGTGCGTTCAGCTTCGAGGCACCGGGAAGCTGGGTTGCCTCGGGGGCAGAGGGCGACCTGAGCGTGTATGCCGCTCAGGACGCCGAGCACCAGCCCCTGCGGATCTACAGCATCATCCTGCCGGCCGACCCCAACGCCCCGCTCTTCGATGAGCTGGAGCCCCTGATCTCGCTCCGGGCGACGGCATCGTTCCCGGAGGCCGGTGTGTTCACCAAGCGGACGGTGAAGGCGCTGGGGTCGCCGCAGGACGCGCTCCGGTTTCTGTACAGCCGGGACGGGGAGGATGGCGCGGGCTACGCATTGGGCTTCGTGGCCCGAGGGCAGTGCTGCGTGATTATCGTCGCCGGCCCGGCGAGCTTCACGGGCCTCGCAGCCTTGGCGGACGCCGTGCTCGGATCAGTCAGCCCCGGGGCGGGTGCCGCGCCTGTCGCTTCACCCGACGGAGAAGGCGACGCAGACGAGCCGCCTTCGCCCCTCGACGACGAGCGACCGCCCGACAAGCCCCAGCAGCCGGAGGGCGGGCAGACGAGGCCCGGCCAGGCAGCAGGCGAGTCTGCCGGCGGATGGGCCATCGCCGACCTGCCGAGCCAGATGGGAGTCGAGGTCCGGGACACGACCGGCACAGGCGTGGTGGCTGAACTGAAGTTGGTGCCTCTCACAAGCACCTCGGCGCCGGCGGTGCTGCGGGCCCTGCTGCCGCAGCTGCCCGTTGAGGGGCTCACAGTGCTGGAGGCTCAGCAGACGCCCGACAAGCGGTTCGCGCGCTGCACATACACCGGCACACGCGGCGGGGAAGCGGTGAAGGGTGAGTTCGCGGTCTCGGCCGGCGAGGGTCTCGGCGTAACGGAGCACATCTGGGCGCCGGGCGCTCCCCCCGAGGCCCGTCTGAAGGCGGCGCGACGGGTCTTGGAGCAGATGCTCCGGGCCGGCGGGGAGGGCGCGGGAGGCCTCGACCTGGCCGCGGCGGACCAGGTGGTGCTGACGCGGCAGAACAACCGCGACGGTTCGGCCTGGATGGATGTGCCCGCCGGCTGGCAAGTCACGGAGGGCAGCGGCATCGCCTACGCCCGCGGCCCCGAAGACCTGGGGGTGCTGGTGGGTGCCCACAGCCAGTTCTGGACGCAGCAGGGGGCACGGGTCGTCCGGCAGTACGGCGGACAGGTGGGCGGGCTGGGGGCGCCGATCTCCGACCTCCTGGGCCCGGATCAGGCCGTCGCCGCGATGTTGCCGTGGGTTGCGGCCACGCAGAACGTCGAGGTGGCGGATCTTGAGGTCGTCAAGACCTGGCCGCTCCCCAAACAGCCCGGCACGGTCGGTCAGCACATCCGCTACACCCTCCGGGGTGTGGGGGGCACGAAGGCCATGGAGGGCGTGGCCTACGTCATGTCCGGGCCGCTCTCGAACGTGCAGTGGTTCGGCTCGATCAACCTGCTGTCGGCCCCCCAGGCCACCTTCGACCGGAACCTACCACTCCTGTGGCGCATCTATACGACTTACGGCATCTCACAGGTCCTCCTCTCCCAGCGCTGGGCCCAGGTGATGAAGGACCAGGACGCCATCACCGCGATCATCCAGGATGTGACGGCTGACCGCGCGGAGACAACCACTCTGGAAGCCGAGCGGTGGGACAAAGTGATTCGCGGCGTGACGCCGGTCATTGACCCGACCACAGGGGAGACGCGCGACATCTCGATCGATCCGCACTGGGGCGGCCAGGACATGGAGAAGTGGCTCCAGGATAACCCCAACCTCCCCTTGGGCAAGTTGGAGGTCGGGCTGTAGTCGTCTCCGGGCCGCAGGTCGGCCCGTGCATTCATGCCGGAAGGGAGCACAGATGATGGGTGAAAGCAAGCTGGGCGCGGGGATGCCGCGCCGCGACTTCCTGAAGGCCACCGCCACGGTGACGGCGGCCACCATGGCGGGCGGGCTGTTGAGCTCAGGGGTGTGGTCTCAGGGCGATGACAAGATCCGCATGGCATTGATCGGTTGCGGCGGCCGGGGCTGCGGTGCCGCCGCGAACGCGGCAATGTCGGCGGAGAACGTCGAGCTGTACGTGATGGCCGACCTGTTCCAGGATCACATGGACGACAAGTTCCCGGCGATGAAGGAGGCCCTCGGGGAGCAGTTCAACGTGACCCCGGACCGCTGCTTCGTGGGCTTCGACGCCTACCAGCAGGCGCTGGCCACCGACGCCAACTACGTGCTGCTGACCACGCCGCCGGGCTTCCGCGCGCAGCACCTCCGGGCGGCCGTCGAGGCGGGCAAGCATGTCTTCATGGAGAAGCCCGTGGCCGTCTGCCCGACGGGCGTGCGGCATGTGATCGAGTCGGGCGAGCTGGCGAAACAGAAGGGCGTCGGCATCGTGGCGGGCACCCAGTACCGCCATCACCCCTGCTTCCTGGACCTCGTAAAGCGCGTGCACGACGGGCAGATCGGCCGCATCACGGCCGCGCAGTCGTACTACAACACCGGCACCCTCTGGAAGCACGACCGACAGGAGGCGTGGACCGACCTCGAGTGGCAGATCCGCAACTGGCTCTACTTCACCTGGCTCGCGGGCGACCACATCGTCGAGCAGGCGATCCACCACATCGACAC
>Ga0233425_10005000_pt1 | contig 21503 bp, 19 predicted proteins | sample Watercolumn_Towu_2_FD_181712 | JGI IMG/M metagenome (GOLD analysis project Ga0233425, IMG submission 181712) | Freshwater microbial communities from Lake Towuti, South Sulawesi, Indonesia - Watercolumn_Towuti2014_140_MG | ecosystem: Environmental > Aquatic > Freshwater > Lake | place...
CTTTTTTAATGAGAGAAGTTTCCGGAATCAAGGTCGGAATAATCGGCCTGACTCCTCCGGCTGCCAATAAGAAGGCAGGAGGAGAGCAAATAATAGATCCCAAGATTGCGGTTTCAGCTGCCCTCGGCGAGGCAAAAAAACAGGGCGCGAATATCATCGTGCTCCTGAGTCAACTCTCTGATGCGGCAAACAGGGACCTGGCGGCGGCGACCCCCGGGATCGATGTCATTATTACGGGTTATCCCGGCGAAGGCGGAAGGCCTGTGGCAAGGGCGGGAAACACGCTTATATTAAGCGCCTCCTGGCAGGGGCGTAAGCTTGGCAAATCTGTATTAAGCCTGAAAGATAATAAAATAGTCGGAGAGAAGTCCGAGGATATCCGTCTTTCTGATAAGATTTCCGACGACAAAAGGATACTCGATATCCTTCCGCGCTGTTTCTCCGACGGAGATTGCAAAAAAGAAGGCTTGATCGGGCTTTGCCAGAATCCGGCGACAAATGCGGCATCCTGCATGTTCAGCGAGGCGCATAAGGTGGATGTTACGGTGATCACATCTAAAGATTGCGTCACCTGCGACACTAAAGTCATTATCAAGGCGCTCAAGGCGCAGATACCCGGGCTAAATCCCGCGGAGATGGATTATACCGATAAGGCCGCGGCAAAGCTGATCGAAGATTTTAAGATGAAGGGCCTTCCGGCGTATATTTTTAGCCGGGAAATAGAGAAGGAGAAGGCCTTTAGCAATATGAAAGAGAAACTGGAGCTTAAAGGCGATTACTATATGCTTAAGCCGCAGGCAAGCGGCATGTCCTTATTCCTTGACAGGGCTAAAGCTAAAGGAACGCTGGATGTTTTCTTTAGCTTATTCGATCCGGCGAGCGCCCAGCTTTTGGCTACCCTTAAGGAATTTAAACCTAGGCTGCATCTGCTGGCTATTTTTAAGGACGGTTCCTTCGATGCCCCGAACGGAAACACCGAGATTGAAGAGGACCTACGCAGCGTCTGCGTCCAGAAATACAATCCCGATAAATTCTGGGATTATATCTCCTGCCGCGCCAAGAATATCAACTCCAGCTGGTGGGAGGATTGTGCTCAGAGTATAGACACGGATAAAATCAGGGCCTGTGCCCGGGGCGAGGAGGGGAAGGCTTTATTGAAGGAGAATATCGCTCTCAATAAAGAGCTTGAAGTTATGCTCGGGCCGACTTATCTTATGGATAACCGGGAGATATTCTCTTCCAGAGGGGCTCCTTCAAAGGATGAATTAGAGAAAATACTTAAGAGGTGATGATATGGGAAATAAGCCGAAGATCTATATACTTGACGTAACCAACCGGGACGGGGTCCAGACCTCGCGCATATGCTTATCCAAGCTGCAGAAGACCATGATAAACATATACCTTAATAATATGGGGGTTTTTCAGTCGGAGTTCGGGTTCCCCCTTACCCGCCACGAGACCAGTTATCTTAATGCCAACCTTGAGCTCGTCAAACGCGGGGCATTGACGCCGATATGGTTGAGCGGGTGGCTGAGGGCTACCAGGGACGACGTGAAGAATGCCTTTAAGCTGGTGCCGCACCTTAAATACGTGAATCTTTCCATATCGACATCCGACCAGATGATCATGCATAAGTTTAAAGGAAAACTCGACCATACCTCGATAATCAAAGAGATGATTGAAGGCGTTAAAGAGGCCGAGAAGTGCGGGACGGAGTCGGTAGGGGTGAATGCCGAGGATGCCTCGCGGACCAAGATGGAGTATCTTATTGAATTTGCTCAGGCAGCCAAGGAAGCGGGCGCAAGCCGGATCCGTTACTGCGATACGCTGGGCTGCGATACCCCGTTTACCATATACGACAGGATAAAGCTTCTGGCGGAAGCAGTGCAGCTTCCAATAGAGGTGCATTGCCACAATGACCTGGGGATGGTTGTGGCCAATTCCCTAGCCGGGGCGAAGGCGGCCAACGATTCCGGTTGCGACGCGTATATCAATACCTGCATTAACGGGATGGGCGAGCGCGCCGGAAATGCGGACCTGGTTTCGGTTATCCTGGCAATCAAGTACGGAAACGGTGTGGAAGGTTACCATCTCGATCCCCGCGTCGACCTGAAGATGGCCTGGAAGACCTGTAAGTATGCTTCCTATGCCTTCGGCGTTCCAATCCCTATAAATCAGCCGGGCGTAGGGGCGAACGCCTTTGCGCACGAGTCAGGGATCCATGCCGACGGGGCGCTGAAAGACAGGCGCAATTACGAACTTTATGATTTTGAAGAGTTGGGAAGAGGAGAGCCAGAGATAATCGAGACCGGCAGGAAGATCACCGCGGGAGAATATTCGGGTATCAAGGGTTTCCGCAACGTCTACGAGAAGTTGGAAGTCGCTTTTAAGAACGACGCCGAGGCTACGCAGGTGCTTGAGCTGGTGCGTTACGCCAATGTCCACAACCAGAAACCGCTGGTAGATGAGGAGCTTAAGTTTATAGCAACCTATCCGGATATCGCGCGCAAAATTTTTACTATGGAACCGTAATATGAATATCGTATTGGTAGGTGCTCAATGGGGCGATGAAGGGAAGGGCAAGATGATAGATATCTTGTCCCAGAAGGTCGACTACATCGTGCGTTATCAGGGTGGGAACAATGCCGGACACACGGTAGTCGTAGGGGATAAAGGGTACATCTTCCATCTTATCCCTTCGGGAATCTTACATTCTGGTAAAATCTGCTGTATCGGTAACGGGGTCGTGATTGACCCTCCGGTATTATTGCGCGAGCTGGATGATCTGGCAAAGCACGGGATTAAGGCAGGTAGCAGGCTCAAGATCTCGGACATCGCGCACGTCATCATGCCTTATCACCGGATCCTTGATCAGCTACGCGAGACCAAGAGGACGCATAAGATAGGGACTACCGGAAGAGGGATAGGACCGTGTTATGCCGACAAGATAAATCGCTGCGGCATAAGGATGGTCGATCTTCTGAATCCCGCCGTACTCCGCGACAAGCTGGCGGATAACCTCAAAGAGAAGAACGAGATTTTCAAGAAAGTCTACGGGCATCAGGGTTTTGATTTCGATTCCATTTACGGAGAATACCTGAATTACGGCAAGGTATTTAAGCCTTTCATCTGCGATACGGCACTTCTTTTGAATAGAGCAGTCAACGCAGGAAAAGATGTTTTGTTTGAGGGGGCGCAGGGGACATTCCTCGATATTGATTTCGGGACCTATCCATTTGTGACTTCTTCTTCCGCCACCTCCGGAGGCGCATGTACGGGTACGGGGATAGCTCCGGTCAGGATAGATAAGGTGATCGGTATAGCCAAGGCCTATACCACGCGGGTCGGAGAAGGGCCGTTCCCTTCGGAGTTTTCCGAGAAATTCTCCGGCATTATCCGGGCCAAGGGCCATGAATTCGGGGCGACCACCGGGAGGCCCCGGCGCTGCGGATGGTTCGATGCAGTAGCGGTAAAGGAATCGGTAATGCTTAACGGTATATCGGAACTGGCAATAATGAAGATGGATGTTCTTGACGGCCTTAAGACCATCAAGATCGCCACCTCATATATATATAAAGGTAAGAGATTCAGATCGTTTCCTCGCGACCTAGAGGTTTTGGAAGGCGTAAAACCGCTTTATCTGGAAGTCCCCGGCTGGCCGGCAGGTCAGTGTAAGCCTTCGAGTTACCGCCAGTTACATCCCAACGCAAGAAGTTACCTTTCGCGCCTTGAGGATTTGCTAGGGGTCAAGATCACTATGGTCTCCGTGGGTTCGGCCCGCAAGGACACCATATTTGTAAAATAGGCCTTAAAGCTGAATTTCCTTGACTAGACTTTAGGCTTGTGTTATATTAAAAATCCAACCAAAAGGAGAGACGTACTATGAAAAACTTAATACTTAAAACAGCTTCTATAATCTTAATCGGATTCGTCCTGGCGGGGTGCACGTTTATTTTCCAGTCCGGCAAGAGGTCGGATGCGCAGAAGATCGAGGAATTAACCGCCCAGCTCGATGAGCTTAACAGGGCCAAGTCTCTTCTGGAAGAGCGTCTAAGCGGAGAGATCCAGGACAGGCAGGTAAAATTGCAGATGATGGAAAAGGGTCTGGTTATTACCGTAGTAGGTGACCTGGTCTTTGATTCAGGAAAGGCTAAGATTAGGCCCGAGGCTTACGATGTCCTCGATAAGGTGGCCCGGGTCCTAAAGGAAAACATGGCGGATTACTATGTCGGGATCGAGGGCCATACGGATAACATTCCGATCGCCCGTTCAGGCTGGAAATCCAACTGGGAATTATCCAGTGCCCGCGCCCTTGCTGTCCTGCATTATCTTGAAAAAGAAGAGAAAATATCTCCGGAGAGGCTCTCCGCTATCGGTTACGGGGAGTTCCAGCCGGTAGCCTCCAACGATACCAAGGATGGTCGTCAGGCAAACCGCAGGGTGGAGATCGTGATTATGCCCAAGCTTACGAAAGTAACCGAATCGAAAGAAGCTCCGGCTAATCTGAAATAGTTATCAGGTATGGATGAAAGATATAAGAATCTGGCGATCATAGTTTTAGGCGCGGTATGCCTGCTGCTTCTTGTCGGGACTATAAGTTCCTGCTCGAGCGCCTACCGCCAGAAATTCGCTAAAGATAAAGAGATGGCTACCCGCCTTGACCTGGAAGAGAGGATGAGCAAGCTGTCTCACGATAAGGTCGCGGCCGAAGAGAAGCTAAAGGCCAGGGATAAAGAAATCGTAGAGTCCGGAACAGGTCTGGCGGAAGCCAAGAAGAAACTGATTGAAGAGCAGATGATCAATCAGAGCCTCAAAGAAGAGATAACCAAGCTGATCAAGGCAAAGGATGTGCTTGAGGCAGAGCTTAAGCAATACAGGTCAGCCGACAAAAATAAACCTAAAAAATGATGAGATAAGGGGGAAAAGGACGAGCCGAATAGTTCTCGATTAAAGGGGAGATTATCCCCTTTTTTGTTGAAAGGAGGGCGGAAAACATGAAGATGATGGCTAGAATAAAAGAAAAGTTAAAAAGATTCTCGCTCAAAAAGATTTTCCCGAAGAATAAGAAGACCCCTTCCGGGACCAGCCCCTCCAAGGCGGGCGCGCAGGATCTCCCTTCATCCCATCAGTTTGCGGCGGAACAGGCGAAGTTCTCCTATCCGCAGGACTGGGGTGGATATAGGCAGACATCTCGCGATCTTCCTTCCGGATACGGAACGGATAAGATAGTCCTGTGCGTACGTGATCCCTGGTGGCTCTATACCTACTGGGAGGTTATAAATGCTACTTGGGACCGGCTGAAGAGAGAACTAGGTGATGATTTTTACAAGGCCAAAAAGATTCTGCGCGTTTATGATGTAAGCCATATAATTTTTAACGGTACGAACGCGCACCGTTACTTCGACATAGAGTTAGGCCTGGATTCTGTCAACTGGTACATAGATACAGCCGGCCCGGGGAGATCCTGGTGCGTGGATCTGGGGTTGCGCCTGGCCGACGGCAGGTTTATAACTATAGTACGCTCCAATACCGTTTCTACGCCGCTTGACGGCCCGTCGTGGATAACCGACGAAGAGTGGATGATCCCCGATGATATGTTCGCGCGGCTCTACGGCATGGGCTTTGGTTTCGGCAAGAGTTCCCCGGTCGGGAAGGGCTGGCAGGAGAGGTTTAAACATGTGCTTTCATCCGGAGTCTCCTCCGTAACTTCAATTCTTAAGAAATGAACAAAGGATATTTGAGCCTGGTATTGCACGGGCACCTGCCTTATGTCCGGCACCCCGAGCATGATGATTTCCTGGAAGAAGACTGGCTTTACGAGGCGATAACCGAGACGTACGTCCCGCTTATCACGGTCTTTGAAGGATTGGTAAGGGACGGAATCGATTTCCGCCTCACTATGACCTTAAGCCCTACATTGACCTCGATGTTGACTGACGGGCTTCTTCAGGAGCGCTACCTTAAACATATAAATAGACTTATAGAGCTGGCCCACCGGGAGATAGAACGGACTAAATACGATTCCCGGTTCAATATCCTGGCGCAAAGATACCTCGATGATTTTAAGCACGCCAGATATATCTTTGAGAAATACAACCGTAATCTAGCCGCCGCCTTTAGATCCTTTCAGGACCTCGGTAAACTGGAGATAGTCACCTGCGGGGCGACCCATGGATATTTCCCGCTGATGGATATCTGCAGGGAATCCGTCCGGGCTCAGGTGAAGACCGCGGTTACGCATTACGAGAGCGTATTCGGCAGGAAACCCAGAGGCATCTGGCTTCCTGAATGCGGTTATCAGCCGGGGCATGACGAAATCCTGAAAGAATCGGGGATCAGGTATTTTTTTACCGATTCGCACGGTATCTTGCACGGTACGCCCAGGCCTAAATACGGGGTATTCGCTCCCGTCTATTGCCGGGGCTCAGGAGTGGCTGCATTCGGAAGGGATCTGGAATCGTCCAAGCAGGTCTGGTCTTCCATAGAAGGTTACCCCGGGGACTTTAATTACCGGGAATTTTACCGGGATATCGGATTCGACCTGGATTTCGAATACATCAAGCCCTACATTCATCCTGACGGCGTCAGGATAAATACCGGGATAAAATATTACCGTATTACCGGCTCAGGCGATCACAAGGAGCCCTATGTTTCCGATTGGGCGCGGGAGAAGGCGGCCGAACAGGCGGGTAATTTCATGTTTAACCGCCAGAGGCAGGCGGAGTACCTGCATGACTTTATGCAGCGCAAACCTCTGATTATTTCGCCTTATGATGCGGAGTTATTCGGCCACTGGTGGTATGAAGGTCCGATGTGGATAGATTTCCTTATTCGTAAGATCTCCTGTGATCAGGATGAGCTCCGTCTGATTACGCCTTCGGAATACCTCGAAGAGAATCCGCGTAATCAGGTGATCACGCCTTCGATGTCCAGCTGGGGCTGGAAAGGTTACAGCGAGATGTGGCTACAGGGTTCGAACGACTGGATTTACAGGCATTTACATGAAGCCTCCAACAGGATGACCGAGCTTGCCCGCACCTACCGTAATACCAACGGTAGCCTAAAAAGGGCGCTTAACCAGGCATTGCGGGAATTGTTGCTGGCCCAGAGCTCGGACTGGGGATTTATCCTGGGGACGGGTACGCATACGAGTTATGCCGTGCAGAGGACCAGGGATCATCTCCTGCGGTTTACCCGCATATATGAAGAGATAAAATCGAATTCTATAGACGAGGGTTGGCTTGCGGACATCGAGAGTAAGGATAACATATTTCCGGCTATAGATTACAGGGTGCATCAATAAATTGATATGGCGGATAGAATACCGAGGCATATCGCGATTATCATGGACGGTAATGGCCGCTGGGCAAAGGAGCGTGGCTTCATGCGTACCGCCGGCCACCGGGAGGGAGTAAAAAGGGTCCGGGAGGTTATCAAGGCCTGCGGCGATTTAGGCGTGGAGGTTGTCACGTTCTTTGCTTTTTCTTCCGAAAACTGGAGGAGGCCGAAGAGCGAAATAAAGATTTTAATGGGGTTCCTCGAGCAGTTCCTGAAGAAGGAAATCAAGGAGTTCCTTAAGAGTAATATCCGCCTTATAGTAGTAGGCAGGAGTGATCCCATCTCCAAGGAATTGCAGCAGAAGATCAGGGAAGCGGAGTTTAAAACCAGGAATAATTCCGCGCTTACCGTGGTCCTGGCTTTAAACTACGGCTCAAGGCAGGAGATAGTAGATGCGGCAAAGAGTTTCGCCGCGGATGTCTTAAAAGGAAGAACCAGACCGGAGGCTTTAACCGAGTCCCTTTTCTCGGAATATCTTTATACCAAAGATATCCCCGATCCGGACTTAATGATCCGTACCAGCGGCGAGATGCGTATCAGTAATTTCCTGCTCTGGCAGCTTTCTTACGCGGAGCTATATTTCCCCAAGGTCTACTGGCCGGATTTTAAGAAGGCCGACCTGGAAGAAGCGATCGTTGAGTTTAATAAGAGAGAGAGGAGGTTTGGCAAGATAGATGCTGAGTAAAAGATTGATAAGCGGAGCAGTGCTTATCGCCATAATAATATCCGCCATTTACATAGACTGGAATGCTTGGCTTCCTTTTACTGTCTGCGGACTTATCGTCACCGCCTTTATCGCCTTGGGGCTGTATGAATTTTTCACTATGCTTGAGAATAAAGGAGTGCACAATTACAAATACGTGGGTATCGGGATAGGGGTTATCCTGCCGCTCTCCGTAATATTCCGTTTTGAGCCGACGAAAAAATGGGAGTTATTATTTATAGTAGCGATACTCCTTTTTCTTATCCTTATGCAGTTCCGACGCAGAGAGAATTCCGGAGTAGTCATAGACATTTCTACTACGCTCTTCGGTATTCTATACGTATCCTGGTTTTTCACCTTCCTGATCAAAATAATCTATCTTCCTTACGGTATGGGCTTGTTAGCGGCGGTTTTGACGATGACAAAGCTTGGGGATATCGGAGCCTATTTTATCGGAAGTAAATTCGGAAAACATCCTCTCCTGCCGCGCATAAGTCCGAAGAAAACCGTGGAGGGTTCCGTAGCCGGACTATTTTTCAGCGTTGTCGGCGCCCTGATTTGCAGGCAGTTACTGCCTTTTAGCTACCTGCATATCGCGCTTATCGGTTTGCTATGCGGGGCATTGGGTCAGCTCGGGGATCTGTCCGAATCCCTGATAAAACGCGACTGTCAGGTGAAGGATTCCGGGAGATTGATACCGGGTATGGGCGGTATGCTTGATGAAATAGACAGCCTGTTGTTTACCGCTCCGGCATTTTATTTTTATATGAGCGTGGTACTAAGATGAAGAATATCGCCATACTCGGCTCGACCGGTTCGATCGGAGAGAGCGCCCTGAAGGTGGCCAGGGAATTCCGCGCTAGATTCAGGATAGTGGGGCTAAGCGCCGGCTCCGACGGCGATAAGCTTTATAAGCAGATCAGGGAATTTAAGCCGCTCTTTGTAAGTGTGTGTGATGAATCGCTGGCCCGTTCCCTCAAAAGAAGGATCAGCCCGCGCATCCGGATATTTTCCGGAAGCGAAGGTGCGGTTCGCTTAGTGAGGGAAAAGGAGATTGATTGCGTGCTGATGGCCATAAGCGGCTCGGAGGCCCTGCTTCCTTTGCTCTCCGCTATCGAATGCAGAAAGCAGGTGGCTCTGGCTAATAAAGAGGCCCTGGTGATGGCCGGAGAGCTAATTATGAGTGCGATAGCCAAGAGTAAGGCGAAGATACTTCCTATAGACAGCGAGCAGTCAGCTATTTGGCAGTGTCTGGAGGGAAACAGTAGGGGTAGCCTCAAAAGAATATTCCTTACTGCTTCCGGAGGACCGTTTAAAGATATGCCCAAATCCGCATTTACCGGAATCTCGTTAAAGGATGTATTGCGGCATCCCCGCTGGAAGATGGGACGGAAGATTACCGTTGATTCAGCGACCATGATGAACAAGGGCCTTGAGGTCATCGAGGCGATGCACCTTTTCGGAGTCCCTTGCGGAAAAATAAAGGTTCTGATACATCCGGAAGCGATAATTCACTCTATGGTCGAATTTGCGGACGGAGCAGTAATTGCTCAATTATCGCAGACCGATATGCGCATCCCGATACAGTACGCCTTGACCTACCCGGAGAGGTTAAAAAATAAAATTTCCGGGCTGGATTTCCCTAAGGTCAAAAATTTGAGCTTTAATGATCCGGATTTTAAGAAATTCCCCTCTTTAGGCTTGGCGTATGAAGCAGCAAGGGAACTGGGTACGCTCCCGGCGGTGATGAATGCCGCTAATGAGATTGCGGTTGATAATTTCATCTGCGGCCGGATAAGGTTTAATGACATCCCCGAGGTTACCGGACGAGTGATGCGTAAGCACGAGATTAAGAGTAAGCCCGGGTTGGAAGTAATACTTGCGGCGGACAGCTGGGCGCGGGAACAGGCAAGGGTATTTGCGGAGAGGCTGAATTGATGATTACTTTACCGATATTTATACTGATTTTAAGCGCTTTGATTCTTGTCCATGAATTCGGGCATTTTTTTGCTGCCAGGAAAGTGGGGGTGCGGGTGGAGAAATTTTCCATGGGTTTTGGTCCGCAACTCTGGAAGAGGAAGAAAGGCGATACTGAATACAGTATTGCGGCAATCCCATTGGGAGGGTTCGTCAAGCTGGCAGGGGATAACCTCGAGGAATTCACCGGTAAGCCCGATGAATATTATTCCAAGACCCTGGGCGAGCGCTTTCAGATAATATTCCTGGGCCCCGCATTGAACTATGTACTGGGTTTTCTTGTCTTCTGGCTGATATTCTTCGCCGGTTATCCTACTCTTACCACTAAAGTTGGCGGGCTACTTGACGGGATGGGTGCAAAAGAGTCCGGGCTTCAGACAGGGGATAAGATTACGGCCATAGACGGAAAACAGGTTTTCTACTGGGACGATATGCAGGCGTTGATCCGCTCCAAGAAGAACCAGGATTCCCTGAAGATTTCGGTTTCCAGGAGCGGAAAAGAACTTGAATTCAACGTGCGCATCCGGGAGAAGCAGGTCGATGACCAGATGGGCGCGAAGCGCAAGGTAGGCCTGATCGGGATCACCCCTTACGACGAGATAGTCAAGGTAAGGCACGGTTTTTTTATCTCCTCCTGGCTGGGATTGAGGCAGACCTGGGAGCTGACCAGGATTACCTATCTTGGGTTATGGAGGATGATCACCGGAAAGCTCTCCGTGCGCGAATCGGTCACCGGCCCGTTGGGAATATTTTATATCACCGGAAAGGCGGCGAGTTTCGGAATAATCGCGGTCCTGCATCTGGTAGCTATTTTAAGCGTCAGCCTGGGCCTGTTTAATCTTCTGCCTCTCCCGATCCTGGATGGGGGGCACATATTTCTTTTAGGGGTGGAGAAACTGCGCGGGAGGGGTTTAAGCGCCAAAACCGAGACTATTATCACCCGGGTGGGGATTTATATGTTCGTCTGTCTGGCTGTTTTTGTCACCTACAACGATATTGTGCGGCTTTTCGGAGACAAGATCCAGAGATTCTTTAAATGAAGATAGAAAGAAGAAAAACCGCTACTGTAAAGATCGGCAGAGTGAACGTAGGCTCGGGGCATCCGGTTGCCGTGCAATCTATGTGCAAGGCCAAGACCTCGGATGTCGACTCCTGTGTCCGCCAGATTAAAGGCCTGGAGAAGGCCGGTTGCGAGATCATCCGGGTAGCAGTCAAGGATAGTTCCGACGCCGAAGCGATAAAGGAGATCAAGAAGAGTATAAAGATCCCGCTAGTTGCCGATATCCATTTCCACTGGCAGTTGGCTATTAAGGCTATTGAGGCGGGTGCGGACAAGATAAGGCTCAATCCCGGTAACATTTCTAAGCCGGATGAGATAAGGATAGTGGTTTCGGCCATTAAGGACGCCGGGATACCTCTGCGTATAGGTCTTAACTCCGGTTCTGTAACAGATAGGCCGGGAAAATCCATGCCGGATAAATTAGTGAATGGAGCCATGGATTACATCAGGATTATCGAGAAACTTAAATTCTTCGATCTGGTCATTTCGTTGAAGGCAAATAACGTGTTGGATACGGTGGAGGCCTACCGTAAGATCTCACGTTCTTGCGATTACCCATTGCATCTGGGAGTGACTGCCACCGGTTCCCCGTTTGCCGGGGCAATTAAATCTACGGTAGCTATCGGCGCATTGCTATTGGAGGGGATAGGAGATACAATAAGAGTATCTCTTACCGACGACCCTTTAAGGGAGGTTGAAGCGGCCAGAAACATACTTGAATCTCTGGGGTTGCGCCGTTTCGGCCCGCAGATTATCAGTTGCCCGACCTGCGGAAGGTGCGGCGTAGACCTGGTGGAGATAGTCAGGGAGCTGGAGGATAAATTATCCGATTATCCCGTCAACCGCCTTCCGGTCAAGCCGGTAAAGATAGCGGTGATGGGTTGCGTAGTCAACGGGCCCGGAGAAGCGGCGGAGGCGGATATAGGGGTTGCCTTCGGAGAGAAGGCGGGGATGCTTTTCAGGAAGGGAAAGGCAATGCGCAAGATCGATTATAAAGATTGTGTCGGGGCGTTATTAAAGGAAATGGAGAGGATGAATGGTTAAGAATATCAAGGACCGGGTGCGCCGCCAGTTTATTACTAAGCATATCAATATTTTCTCCCAGGAATCCGTTGATGAGGCTGAGTTACGTAATGCCATCGTCCATGCCGTAGAGGAGGCTGTGGCTTTTGAGCGCGTGAATATTTCTCCCGCGGATAAAAAACAGGTCATCGACGAATTAATGGATGAGTTTCACGGGTTCGGTCCCATCGAAGGGCTTCTTCGCGATCCGTCGGTTACCGAAATCATGATCAACGGCCCGGATAAGATATTCGCCGAGATAGACGGAAAGATGCAGCTTTCCGGCGTGGCCTTTGACAATGAGCAGCAGCTTACGGCTCTGGTTTATAAATTGCTTGCTCCCACGCGCCGCCGCGTAGACGAATCCTATCCCTTTACGGACCTGGCATTAAGGGATGGTTCGCGTGTGAATATAATTATCCCGCCTTTGGCCCTGGACGGCCCGACTATCACCATCAGGAAATTTTCCAAGGATATCGCGCAGGCAGATGACCTGATCCGGCTGGGCACGCTCGACAAACGCATGGCCGACTTTCTTATCGCCTGCATAAAGGCAAAGGCGAATATGTTGTTCGCCGGGGCGACCGGTTCGGGAAAGACCACTACCGTGGCTGTCCTCTCCGGGTACATCAGTAATGACGAGAGGATCGTCACTATCGAGGATACCGCCGAGCTCCATCTTAACCAGCAGCATGTGGTGAGACTGGAAACCCGGCCTCCGAATATCGAGGGTAAAGGAGAGGTAACTATCAGGCACTTATTTAAAAATTCATTGAGGATGAGGCCGGAGAGGATTATTCTGGGCGAAATCCGCAGCTCCGAGGCCCTGGATATGCTCCAGGCGATCTGCTCCGGGCATACCGGTTCATTGGCAGTGCTTCACGCCAACACCCCGCAGGAGGTTATCTACCGGTTGGAGACTATGATACTGACCTCCGGCGTCCCCATAAATCTTGAGATTATCCACCGTCAGATAGCCGCGGCGATCCACCTTATCATCCAGCAGGATCAGCTTATCGACGGAACGAGAAAAATCACCCGGATCACCCAGGTGAACGGTTTAAAAGACGGCCAGGTTAACCTTGAGGATATTTTTATTTTTGATATCGAGGGGGTGGATGGCGGAGGGAGAGTCGCCGGCAAATGGAAAGCTACCGGTATTAAGCCGGCTTTTATGCACTTGTTCAAAAAGGCAGGTATCAGCCTGTCTGACGACCTATTTAAAAAGGACTAGGATTATGTTCTGGACTAAGACTTTTATTCCTACTTTAAAAGAAACGCCTCAGGAAGCGGAATCCGTGAGCCATCAGTTGCTATTACGCTCCGGATCGGTGCGCATGCTTATGGCCGGAGCATATTCGTATCTTCCGTTGGGCTTGAGGGTGTTAAACAATATCAAATGTATTATCCGGCAGGAGATGAATGCTGCGGGAGCCGCGGAGCTCCTGCTTCCCGCGCTGCAGCCGCTGGAATTATGGCAGAAGACCGGCAGGGACAAGGATATCGGAGAGGTGATGTTCAGGTTCGAGGATCGCCGGGACCGCAAGGTCTGCCTCGGCCCCACGCATGAAGAGGTGATCACCGATCTGGTAAGAAATTATGTTTCGAGCTACAGACAGCTGCCGCTGGTCCTTTATCAGATACAGACTAAATTCCGCGACGAGATACGCCCCAGGTTCGGGCTTATACGCGCCTGCGAATTTGTTATGAAGGATGCCTACAGCTTTGACGCCGACGAAGCGGGGCTGGATAAAAATTACGAGGCGATGTTCGGGGCTTACAAAAGGATATTTAAACGCATGGGCCTGGATTTTATCACTACAGAGGCGGATTCCGGGATTATGGGAGGCAAGGTCTCTCATGAATTCATGGTCCCCGCCCCCGACGGCGAAGACCTGGTGCTGGTCTGTCCGGAGTGCGCGGCAGCCAGGGTGTTTAAGGACGGGGAAAAAGAAACCTGCGCTAAATGCGGAAAACCTGCCGGGAAGGTGAATACGATCGAAGTAGGGCACATATTTAAGCTGGGCGTGAAATACAGCGAAAAGCTGGGGGCCAATTTTCAGGATGAATCAGGAAAACTAAAACCCGTGATTATGGGTTGTTACGGCATAGGGGTATCGCGGCTGATCTCCGCAGTTATCGAACAGAATCATGACAAAGACGGTATCCTTTGGCCGAGAGAGGTGGCTCCTTATCATGTTATCGTGCTGCCTTTGGACGTTGCCGAGGGCAGAATAATGGAAAAAGCCATGGGAATCTATAAGGACCTGAAGGGGGAGGGGATCGAGGTCCTGCTGGATGACCGCGACGAGCGCGCCGGGGTAAAATTTAAAGATGCTGACCTTCTGGGCATACCTTTACAGGTCATTATAGGAAAGGATGCGTTGAAGAACGGCACTCTGGAACTGAAGGTTCGTAAGGGCGCGGAGAAGCTTATCAATCCCGCGTCGGAGACCTTGAAAGAGATAAAAAAGAGGATCTATGGATAGAGAGGAATTGTTGGACAGGTTGAAGGAGGTTTTTGTTGATTATCTCAAAGCGAGAAATCTGGAACTGGTGGATTTGAGCTTTCGTTATGAAGGCAGAGACTTAATTTTAAGGGTTCTCGCAGACAGGCCGGAGGGCGGCATAACTCTTGGTGAATGCGGGGCATTGAACCGGGAGTTGGGCATACTCCTCGATGAAAGAAATATAATAGATTCGAGCTATACCCTGGAAGTCTCCAGCCCCGGGATAGACCGCCCGCTTAAAACAAAAAACGATTTCAGCAGGTCTATGAATAAGAAAGCCAAGTTTTTCCTTAATGATATGGTGGACGGTAAGCTGGAGTGGGACGGCGTCATAACCGGAGTAACGAACGAAGCGGTATTTATAAACAGCGGGATTGCCGCTCTAGAAATACCTTTGTCCAGGGTGGTCAAGGCAAAGCTGTTGTTCTAGTAAATAAGCATAAGGAACGGAGAAAAAGATGAGTCAGGAATTGTTGGCGATTATCGAGCAGATTGAAAGAGAAAAAGGGATAAAAAAAGATGTCTTGATTGAGGCGGTGGAGAGCGCGCTGGTAAGCGCCGCTAAAAAGGTCATCGATTTGAAACCCGAAGAGGATCTTAAGGTTACGCTTGACCGGAACACCGGAAAGATTAAGGCCTTCCGTAACGAAGAAGAGATAACTAATATTGATTTCGGCCGTATTGCCGCCTCCACCGCGCGCCAGGTTATCATCCAGAAGATGCGTGAGGCGGAGAAAGACGTTGTCTTTGGCGAGTTCCAGGGCCGGGTCGGGGAGATAGTCAGCGGTACGGTCTACCGTTTTGAAAAGGGGAATATCGTCATTGATCTTCTGGGTAAGGCCGAAGGTATGCTTTTGAAGCGGGAGCAGTCCCCGAAGGAAGAGTTTAAACAGGGTACGCGGGTGCGGGCGCTCGTCCTGGATGTCAGCAAGGACCTGAAGGGTGCCCAGATTATTTTATCGCGAGCCCATCCGAATTTCGTGAAGAAACTCTTCGAGCTGGAGGTTCCGGAAATATACGAGGGTATCGTGGAGATCAAGTCCATATCGCGCCAGCCGGGGGAACGTACCAAGATATCGGTTGCCTCCAAAAACGAAAAGGTGGATTCAGTAGGCGCCTGCGTTGGGATGCGGGGAAACCGGGTGCGCAATATTGTTACTGAGCTGCAGGGTGAGAAGATTGATATAGTACGTTACAATGAGGATATCCGTGAATATATAAAAGCAGCTCTCTCGCCGGCCAAGGTTTCGGAGATCAAGCTGGATAAGGAGCACAATAAGGCGATGGTAGTGGTTGAGGACGATCAGTTATCGCTGGCAATAGGAAAACACGGACAGAACGTGCGTCTTGCCTCCAGGCTTATCGGCTGGGAACTGGATATCCGCACCAAGGTCCAGCTTGCAGAAGAAGCCTTTAAGACTGAACAGGCTGCTGCCGGCGCGCCTGCGGAGGTTCCAGAAGCCGCACAGGAAGAGGAAACCGCCAAAACCGTAAAAAAAGAAAAGAAGAAGAAAAAAAAGGAAGTAGCCGCCCTTGAATCACTGGAAGGCGTGGGAGAGAAGACTATTGAAAGCCTGAAGGAAGCCGGATTCGGATCGCTTGAGGATATCCTGAAGGCAAAGATAGAGGATCTTACTCAGATAAAAGGCATCGGCGAGAAGAAGGCTGAAAAGATTATTGCTGCGGCTAAGAAAGCCAAGGCCTAACATTTAGAGAGGCTTAACGATTATGGCAAAGGTAAAAGAGAAAAAGGTTGCGGTGAAGAAGACTCCGGCAACCAAAGCAAAAAAGGCGGCGCCTAAGGTGAAGGCTAAGCCAGCGGTCAAGGCTAAAGCTAAGGTTACGACTAGACCTAAAGTTAAAGAGGTTATCCATCCTTCCAAAGCGGAAACAAGAATCGAACCCAGGACGGAAATCAAGATTGAGCCTAAGATTGCTCCCAAGGTCGAACCCAAGATCGTTCCTAAAGTCGAACCTAAAGTTGCGCCTAAGGCAGAGACCAGGCTGGAACCTAAGCCGGAGCATAAAGCTGTGCCGAAGCCGGAACAGAAAATTGTTCCTAAGCCGGCGCCCAAAGTTGAGCTTAAACCTGAAGATAGGCATGAGCCCAGACTCGAACCTAAACCCGAACCTAAACCCGAACCCGCAATACAATTAAAGGAATTGGAGTTAGAGCTTCCTATAACCGTTAAAGACCTGGCTATAAGGCTTCAGGAAAAACCATCGGCCATTATCAAGTATCTTATGGATATGAAGGTGATGGCAGGGATAAATCAGTCACTGGAGGAGGAAGCAGTCGCCAAAGTCTGCCTTAAGTACGGATGCCGGATAAAGAAGGCTCTCGGAAAAGAAGAACAGTTGATGGGAGCGCACCTGCGGGAGGACGACGCTAAGGATCTGGTTGCGCGCGCGCCTATCGTTACGTTTATGGGGCATGTTGATCACGGCAAAACCTCGTTATTGGATGCCATAAGGAAGACTAAAGTCGCGGAGTCCGAACACGGAGGGATCACCCAGCATATCGGGGCATATCACGTAAATATTGCGCACGGGGCTATTACATTCCTGGATACTCCGGGCCACGAGGCCTTTACTGCCATGCGTTCTCGCGGGGCGCGTATCACCGATATCGTTGTCCTGGTCGTGGCTGCTGACGACGGAGTCATGCCTCAGACCCAGGAAGCTATCGATCATGCCCGCGCCGCCGGGGTTCCCATAATCGTAGCTTTGAATAAAGCGGATAAAGCCACGGCTAATATAGATCGTGTAAAGAAACAACTGCAAAGTCTTGACCTTGCATCCGAGGATTGGGGAGGCAAAACCATAGTCGTACCCGTATCGGCTAAGACCGGACAGGGCATCGATGATTTATTGGAGATGATACTCCTGGAGGCCCAGATGCTGGAATTAAAGGCTAATCCCGGCCGTCCGGCAAAAGGCGTAGTGGTTGAGGCTAAGATGTCTAAAGGCAGGGGGCCGGTGGCGACGTTCCTGGTACAGAACGGGACATTGAGACTTAACGAAAACATTATTGTGGGGAATCTTTACGGTAAGATACGCGCCATGTTCGATGACCGCGGCGAGTCCGTTACTTCCGTCGGTCCTGGAATGCCCTTGGAGGTATTGGGCATATCCGGCGTACCCGATGCCGGAGAGGAATTCTTTGTCATCGCCGATGATAAGACGGCCAAAGAGCTAGCAGCTTCCCGCCTCGAAAAGGAAAGGCAGCAGCAGATCAAGACTGCCCGAAAAATCAGCCTGGAAGATTTACATGCTCAAATACTCGAAGGAAAGATCAAGGAGCTCAAGATTATCATTAAGGCTGATGTGCAGGGGTCGCTCGAGGCGATTAAGGATACCTTGCAGAAGCTCAACGTCTCCGAGATCAAGGTGGAAGTTATACATACCGGGGCAGGCATGGTAAACAGTTCCGATGTGGTACTGGCGGTTGCCTCAAACGCATTGATCGTCGGTTTTAACGTAGGCGCCGATGAACGTGCCAAAGAGATCATCGCCAAGGAGGGAATCGATTTCCGGACCTACAACATCATTTACGAGCTTGCCAATGATATCAAGGCCGCGGTAGAAGGCATGCTCACCCCGAAACTGAAGAAGGTATTCTTGGGCCGGGTGGAGGTAAGGAAAGTATTTAAACTCTCTAAATCCGGGATGGTGGCGGGCTGCTTCGTTACCAAGGGAAAGGTCAACCGCAACTGCCTGATTGACGTCATGCGCAACGGCGAGAACATTTTCGAGGGAAAACTTTCGTCGCTTAAGCGCTTTAAGGACGATGTGCGCGATGTTGCCGAGGGTTTTGAGTGCGGGCTTACCGTAGCCGGATACGACCAGTTAAGGGAAGGCGATATTCTGGAAGCCTACGATATCGAAAAAATAGCCAGGAAGCTATAACTATGAAAAAACGGATACTAAGCGGTATGAGGCCTACGGGAAAATTGCACCTGGGGCATCTGTTGGGTGCGCTTGAGAACTGGAAGAAATTGCAGCAGGAATACGATTGCTATTTTATGGTTGCGGATTGGCACGCCTTGATGTCGGAATACGAAAATCCGGAGGGCTTAAAAGAAAATATCCTGGATAACGTGGTTGATTGGCTCGCCTGCGGGCTTGACCCTAAAAAAGCCACGATATTCGTGCAGTCGCATGTTCCGGAGCACCTGGAGTTGTATATGGCATTCTCTTTGATAACCCCGCTGGGACTGCTGGAGCGTTGTCCCACCTATAAAGAGCAGCTGCGCGAGATAACCAACCGTGATTTGAGCACCTACGGATTCCTGGGGTATCCGGTTTTGCAGGCAGCGGATATTGCCCTTTACAAGGCAGAGGTCGTCCCCGTCGGAGAAGATCAGCTTCCGCACCTGGAGTTGACCCGCCAGATTGTGCGCAAATTCAACCATATCTACAAAAAGGAAGTCTTTCCCGAGCCGCAGGCGCTCCTTACCAAAGAGAAGAGGCTCCTCGGGCTTGACGGGAGAAAGATGAGCAAGAGCTATAATAATTTTATAGGGTTATCCGAAGAGCCGGAAGTAATCCGTAAGAAGGTTATGAGCATGTTCACCGACCCCAAGAGGATAAAATTCAGCGATCCCGGGCATCCCGAAAGCTGCAACGTGCACAGTTATTATGCGGTCTTCGCCCCGGAGAGGAAAAAAGAGATCGAAAGGATGTGCCGCCAGGCAGAGATCGGATGCACCGAGTGTAAGAAGCAGCTTGCCGAGATTTTGATCGAATTCCTGGAGCCGATTCAGGAGAAGAGGCGTCAGATTTTGAAAAATAAATCAGCTTTAACCGACATTCTTCGCGAAGGAGAGAAGCTGGCCGGAGAAGTGGCCGGTGCGACTCTCGCCGAAGTTAAAAAGCTTATTAAAATCTAGTATGGCTTATAAGATAAAATTGCAGATGTTTGAGGGCCCGCTGGACCTGCTTTTGTACCTGGTTAAGAAGGACCACTTGAACATCTATGATATTCCGATTGCCCAGGTCACCGAGCAGTATCTGGAGTATATAAACCTGATGCAGCTTCTGGATTTGAATATCGCCGGAGAGTTTATGGTTATGGCAGCCACCCTTTTGCAGATAAAATCTAAGATGCTTCTACCGGCTGAAGAGTTGGCAGTTGAAGAGGCGCAGGAAGATCCGCGCGCGGAACTCGTACGGCGCCTGCTTGAATACGAGAAGTTTAAAGAGATCGCCGAGACATTAAGAAAACGCGAAGAAGAGCAGCGCGAGGTTTTTAAGCGCCCCAAGGTGGAGATCGAGGCCGCTTTGCCCGACGAGAAAGAGGTCTATTTTGAGGCGAGCATATTCGATCTGATCAACGCCTTTTCCCGGGCGCTGAAAGACGTGCCTAAAGAAGTGTTTTACGAAGTCATCAAAGACGAATTTACCATTGAGGAGAAGGTGCACGATATCCTGCACCTGCTATTGTTAAGGCCCTCGGTACGCATCTCCGAGCTTTTTAATAAGGCCAAACACAAGATTGAGATCGTGGTTACGTTCCTGGCCATACTTGAGCTGGTGAGGATGAAAGAGATTGTCGCCCGCCAGAACGAGCTCTTTCAGGACATAGAGATATTAAGGAATAAGGAGAACATAATACCGTATGAACGAAGAAGCCAGACAGCCGCTGATCAAGGGGAGCAACCCGCAGCTTAATCCCGCGCAGGATGCGGAGGAAGACGTAGTATTGAACATATCCCTGCGCCCGAAGAAGCTCGCGGAATTCGTCGGCCACAAGGATATCGTAGATAACCTCAAGATTTCCATCCAGGCGGCGAGACAGAGGAAGGAGCCGATGGAGCATGTCTTGTTGAGCGGCCCTCCGGGTCTGGGAAAAACATCCTTATCGCATATCATCGCCCATGAGACCGGCTCTAAAATTACAGCAACCTCCGGCCCGGCGATTGAAAGGGCGGGAGACCTGATCGGGATACTCACTAATCTTGAGAAGGGGGATATACTTTTTATCGACGAAATCCACCGCCTCTCCAAAGTGGTGGAGGAATTTCTGTATCCGGCAATGGAGAGTTTTCAGATCGACTTCGTCATTGATAAGGGCCCATACGCCAAGACCATCAAATTTAATCTCAAGCCGTTTACCCTGGTGGGGGCTACTACCCGTACCGGGTTGCTGGCAGCCCCCTTGCGCAGCAGGTTCGGGATATTCTACAATCTTGATTTTTATAAGACCGAAGAGCTGGCTAAGATTATAAAACATTCGGCCAAAGTTTTGGGCGTGGGGATAGACGATGAAGCCGCCGAGGAGATCGCCCGCCGTTCGCGCGGGACCCCGCGTATCGCTAACCGGCTCCTGAAACGAGTGCGCGACTACGCGCAGGTAGCCAGGGCGGATAAGGTTAACCTGGCCGTTGCGCAGAAATCGCTGGATGACCTTGGTATTGATAAAGCCGGACTAGATGAGCTGGATCGCAAGGTTTTGAGGTTGATCCTCGAGTCTTATAAAGGCGGGCCCGTAGGAGTAGAGACCCTGGCAGCAAGCCTCAATGAAGAGGTCGATACTATCGAGGATGCGGTGGAGCCGTATCTATTGAATGCCGGGTATTTAAGGCGCACCTCGAGGGGCAGGACCGCCACAAAACTGGCTTTTGAACATTTTGGGTTGAAGTACGAAAAGCAGGAAGAATTATTTTAGCATGAAGCTGCTTTTGCATACCTGCTGCGCGCCGTGCGAAATATTTCCGCTGGAGCAGTTGCGTAACAGCGGTTTTGAGGTCGCGGCATTTTTTTATAATCCCAACATCCACCCTCTAAGCGAATACAATAATAGAAGGCAGGCGGTAGAGGATTTCAGTAAGGCCGCGGGATTAGAGGCTAT
>Ga0233425_10005001_pt1 | contig 21502 bp, 22 predicted proteins | sample Watercolumn_Towu_2_FD_181712 | JGI IMG/M metagenome (GOLD analysis project Ga0233425, IMG submission 181712) | Freshwater microbial communities from Lake Towuti, South Sulawesi, Indonesia - Watercolumn_Towuti2014_140_MG | ecosystem: Environmental > Aquatic > Freshwater > Lake | place...
TTAGAACTGAAGTTTATGCAAAAGCTTATTGCCGAATTTCCAGCTATTTGCAAACTATGGCTAATCAAGGATATAATCCGCTTGTCGCCATCCAAAAAACTCTTGCTGGTAATTTTAATTCGCAAGGGGGCGAGTAGTTACTAAAAAAACATCTTTATCAATAGGCATATGTGCCTTAGGGTTATTACGATAAAATTGAATCCGCTTATCAATAAGTTTTATATAATCAGAGCCAGTTAATGGCTGAAGCGCAATTTCGTGACTTACGATATCATCTAAACGATCAACTTGTTGAGCGATAAATTTTCTTAATCCTATGTCCCCAACCAAAAGCCAACTAACATCATTAGTTTGAATATAGTCTCGCAATTCGTTAAAAAGATATTTTAGATGTTTCTCTTCATGAATTTCACCAACATCCAAATTATTAAGCTGAAGTAATAGCCCATATTTATAGCCTATTGATCGTGTTAATACAGCCAAATCTTCGAGATGATGTCCCAAAACAGCCGTTGGTACAACAACTGGTTGAGTTACGACACCTGCTTGTTTGCCATAACTTGCCCCAAAACCAAAAGCATCTACACCAAATGAACGATAAGTTTCAGCAATATGAGTTGATAATGCCTTAGCATTTTTAAATCGCTTATCTTGTATAACACTTTTCGCTTGTGATAATTCAATCTCGCGCACGATATTAGCGATAATAACGCTCAAAAGAATTTCTATTGACCATCCTGCCCCAACTCTTATTTCATTACTAGGAGTTAAATAATTTTTCTCAGCTTGAGCTGAAAAACGCAAAAAATTTGCGAATGATGTTGTGCCAACACCTCGTGCACCTTCAATAACCATTAATATATTTCTTTCAAGTAAGACATTTTTACCAACTTTAATCGATTGTTGTTGACCAGTATAAAGAGCAATCGTTGATTGTATGATTGGATCTGTATTAAATGGATTATCTTTAAATCCTAATGCTTCCCATTTCATTTTAACCTCATGTTGAGAATAATTGAACTGTCAACTATTGTAGCAATTTTTTAGTTGCGCAACAATATTTAATTGACAAAGATTGCGCTATATAAATGTCAGTTAATTGTTATCGATAAAAAACCATGTGAGCGTTAGTCCACAGATACAAACACCTTAATATGGTAAAACAAAGTTTGAATTGCTAAGTTTTTAAGAAACACGGATATAATAGTTCAAATTATTATTAAGGCTGATTATCGACAGTCTGAATAAGATTTACTTTAAATTACTATTTCCCTACTCTCTCTTTATTGATTATTTGTTTACATTTTATTTGAAATAATCAATAAAAACAATATTTTATATAGCATTTACGATGTTTGCGATTTACAATTTAATATTTCACGTGGAACATATTAAAATCGATCATAATAAACATTACACCCATCCCACAAATGTCACATTTTTTGTGTGTGCCATTTTTATGATAATTATAATCAATTATTTAAAACATGTTTTTTAAAAATACATTTATTATTCAACGAGTTATACAAAAATTCGGCTACCGAATTTAAACCATTATTTTATCGTTGAGCTTTTGAAATTCTTCAAACGAGTATAAATTGTTAATGATATCCGGATAATAATTTTTCAAAAAAATTCTAAAAATCACTCTTACCATCTTATTAGAAAATTCTGATTTTTTAAATGTTTCCAGAACAAAAATATTTGATGTTTCTAGTAAATAATTTTCAAAATGAGTTGTTAATTTTTTCAGAAAAGATGAGTCAAGATTAGTGATTATTCCTGATAATTGATCATCTAAATACTTGTCATAATCTCGTTTTATTTTTTCACTTGTCTTAGTTTTATTTTTTTCGATCTGTTCTGCTTTCTCTTTTTCTCTAGCTTTATCGTATGTAAGTTCTTGAACAGATTTTGTTGGTAAATAATTATTTTTTAGAGCAGCAACTAAAAAGCCAGCGAGATTATTTATTTTCCCGGAAATAAATGTTGGCATTAATTCAATCTGTTTAATCTTATCTTCTATTTTATCACAGCCATATACTTCTATTAAATTATCTGCTTCTTTCTTGGATATTCCAAACGTCCGTATCATTTTTCTTAAAGCTTCACTACTTTTCTGTAAATCATCGCACGAATTACGATTGTTTGTGTTCTCCCCTACTTCACTTATTCCACTAGTTATATAATCGTTAAATCTCTTTTTTTTTCTCTCTGTAATACCAAATGAAATTCCAATCACTTTACATCCTATTTTATTCATTTTAGGAACAATAGTAATATCAGATAAACTATTTACTTCATCCACGGCTTTATCGATTACTCTTCTTTTAAAATCACGAAAAATTAGATATTTATTACTAGAAATTCCCATTAATTTTCTAAATACTTCTATAGGAAAGACTTTTGTTTGAGATAAATTTTTATATCGAATGCAATTTTCATATAAAGCAAGACCATAACTAGAAGTAAAACAGGATTGAATAGCTAAATTAATCTTACCGTACATTGTTGGGTTATAAAGCAATTTCCTCATATGAGAACTATAAGAATAAGTACAAATAGACCCTCTAATATTAACGCTTGCTAAAATAGAACTCGCCGTCCAGTTCTCTTCTTTATTAACATCATCCGCCAAGTTCCATTCAATAACAGTAGCAATTAAAACTTTTACTGCTTTTTTAATTGCGTCCTGATTATTACCGCGATAATTTAAATAATTGCATAGTTCTCTTATAGAAATCTTATGCTCTTCTCTTTCAAGTAAAAAATTATATGCATGAAATAAAAGAGCATTACTAATTTTTCTTTGTAACAAGCTTAAATTGTTTGAACAATGTATAATAGATACATGTTTATTCAATTCTGTTTTGTCATAATCAATTTTGTGACTATTCATAAATAAAGCCATTTCAAAAAATAATGTAAACAAAAATCATAATAAAATCAATTGTTTAGAAAAATATGTGATATTTAAAATACCAATCCCATAAACGTCACATTTTATCCTATAAATGTCACATAATTTACCGCATCTGTCACGTCTCATCCCATAAACGTCACATTTTATCCTATAAATGTCACATTTTTTTATGTTTTTTTATTTTTTTTCAAATACTTATTTGCAGCTAAAATAATAAAATCTAAAAAATATAACAACACAGCATTAATGTAGTTGTTCAATTTTATTGACTATCTAAAATAAAAACATAAAATACATATTACAATACAATAATACAATTACGGAAAAAGTTCAAATGAAAATAATTGTGCCCACAAATAACAAAGGTGGAGTAGGGAAGACAAAAGTAAGTATGATTCTTGCTGAATATTTTAGTTACGTATGCCACAAAAAAACATTAGCTATCGATTTTGATCCTCAGTGCAATTTATCCCGCAGGTATTTAAAAATGGAAGTTGATCCAAGTGCTCCTCAAGGATATTGCCCACCTATACACCCGGATTTTAATTCGAACGATCCTAATGAAGATTCATCATGGAGTGGCAGAAGTTCCATTGCTGACATTTTTTTTGGCAAACCTGTTGTTCCATATCCGACTTTTATTCCAGATTTTGATATCGCTCCGGCAAATGCAGATCAATTACTGCTTGCGGAAGCGGTAAGAAAATCAGAAGTTACAGAAAAAGTACATAAACAATTAAATCGTTTTTTATCTGGAAAAGATGTACAAGAAGAATACGAGATTGTTATAGTGGATACTGCTCCGTCTAAAGGACCTTTAACTATTAGTGCTATTAAAGCTGCTACTCACATTATTATCCCTTCGATTATGGAAGCTCAGCCGATACAAGGAATCTTTGGAATGATGCAATTGTGGATGCAAGAATCCTTAGCTAGAGATAGCAATAATCCGATAAAATTAGTAGGGATACTCCCAAATTTTTTCCGACAAATTAACTTACATAAAGATATGTTGAAGAGTTTAAAAGATAATACATCGCTATCAAATTACATCATGCCTATTACACTTGGGCTACGAGCATCATTTGCTGAAGTTGATGTTGATGACGCCGTTCCTCGTTCAATTTTTGATTTGGGTGGTGATAGTTTAGCCAAAGAGGAAGCACTAAATATGTGTAAATTTGTTGATCAAAAGGTTTTTGGAGATGAATGATGAGTAAAAGAAAAATATTCAAAGTTCCTGCCGATATTAATCAAGGTTTTTCCGATGTTATTAATGCGGTAAAAAATAATGTAGGATCTTTTAGGTATGAAGTTGTTGCTTTATCTCGTATAGAAAAAGATCCAAACAATCCTCGAGAAGTTTTATTAACAGAAAAAGATGTTAAGTTTGGGATTGATGAAAACGATTCCTTATCATCAAAAAAGACAGAAGAAAAAAAAGCTTTAGAAGGACTGGCTTATACTATTAAAAATAGGGGTGTTATAAATCCGATAGTGGTTTATAAATTTGGTGAAAAATATAGAATTATTGCAGGCGAAAGAAGATTTTTAGCGGCAACCATGGCTGGAAAAGAAGATATTCATGCGAGAATTCTTGATAATCAACCTAATGAACTTGATCTCAAGATATTACAATGGACAGAGAATAATGAAAGAGAGGACTTATCTCTCAAAGAAAGGTTAAAAAATTTACGATCTATTTTAGATGCTTATTGTGCAGTAAATAAAGAAATAACCAGTACAGAATTACTAAAAAAATTAACAGGGTTATCTAACACACAAGCGTTTTATTATTTCACTGTACTTGCAGGATATAACGGTCTATTAAAAGATGGTATTGAAAATGGGAAAATTAATAACTTAGAAAAAGCAGCTTTTATTGCTGGAATTGATGACCAAGAATTACAAGCTAAAGTTATTGTTGCTGCTACAGAAGGGAAACCGATAAGATTTCTTAAGAATATAGTAGTAATGGAGAAAGATAAGAAAAAGATTCTTAAAAGAGGGCAGGGGAGGGCGCATAAATATGTTAATCTTGGCAAAATCAAACAACCAGAAGTTGTAAAGAAGATAATCGAAATTATTATTTCCCATCCTAATTATTCTAAGTATACAAGTGAATTTGATAATATCAATTGGAACGAGCATAAAAGAGTTTCCTTAGCATTTCAAAACTTATTAACTATATTGTCTCAAGGTTAATCTACAATGGTCACGAAAGAAAAAAATATTACCACTTCTTTTAAGATATCTGATATTTTAAATCGTAAATTAGATGAAAGAATTATAACCGATGGTTATGGCATGCGTGGCAAAAGTAAATGGTTGCGAGAAGCAATTGAACGGCTGTTTACTTATCCTAATTATCCTGAGCTAGTTTCTTTAACCGATGATTGCGAAATAGCAAATCACCCAATTAGTATTCGCGCTCCTGCTAAATTATTTCTTGAAATAGAACAGGCAATTATTCCTATTCGTAAAATACAACCTGATATAGAGGGAGTAAAAAGTAAGATTGTAAAAACTGCCATTTTACAGCGATTGATTAGATAATTCAGAGTAGAATAATATACTAAAGAAAATATTAATTCTAAATATAAGAAAATTTTAAGTTGGAGATAAGAAATATATGTCCATACCAAGTTGTATTGAAAAAACCAATATTTTCTTAATCAGAAGATTCGAGAAAAAAGAAGAATATTATATTCATAAGTTTAATTTAAGAGTTTATGGGCGTAAAATTTATAGTTAAATTTCTATGAGACAATTAATTCACCAAACTGAAGTTACAGAATCTAGTAAAACTCAACAAAGAACTTTATTAGTTATTTTGTCTTTTGCCGAATTTTGGGATGTGTTTAGTTTTTTCGGTACAACCGCTGTTATTATTTTGTATACAACGACAGTTTTTGGCTTTTCAGACCAACTAAGTTATACCATTTATGGTATTTATCTTGCCCTTTTGTGTGGGTTACCTGTTGTAGGTGGATTATTAGCAGATAGATTATTTGGTTATTATCGCTCCATTATTTATGGGGTATCACTTTTAATTTTTGGAAATTTATGCCTTCTTATTCAATGTACAAATTTTTTATATTTTGGGTTAGCGGGGACAATTGTTGGTACGAGTCTATATAAAACTACTTGCACCAGTCTGGTTGGTACCCTTTACGAAAATAATCCAAAAGATAAAGAAAAAGCATATACTTTTTTTTATGCAATAATGAATTGTGGAGCAGTGTTTGGACCAATAGTGTATGGAATTATTGCTAAATTTTTTGGTTGGCATACTTGTTTTTTATTTAGTGCTATAGGCTTAACTTTTTGCCTTTTTATTTTTGTTACTAAGAAAGTGGGCATAAGAAAAATGAGCGACCATGGAAGAAAACTGGGTTTTTTAAAAAATAGTCTTCACTTTTTATTTGTAGGAGTATTTTTATTCATAATAACTCTTATATTTTTATTATCGCGATATTTTGATAATGTGTTTTTTGCACTCGTTATTTTAGTTTTGGTTATGCTAAACTACTTATTAATAAAACAAAAAGTACTAGAGCGAAAGCATCTTTGCGGGGTGTTGGTTTTGATATTTTTTTGTATTTTCTTTTTTTCCGCAAGTCTGCAAGTGGGGAGTTCCCTAACTTTATTTTTAGATAGGAATGTGCTTCGAGTGCTGTTAGGCTGGAAGATTCCGACGACATTTTTTACATCTTTAGACCCTTTATTTGTCGTTTTATTTGCTCCAGTTTTTACTTTTATTTGGTGCCTATTTGATAAAAATGGGAGAGGCGTGCCTGCTACAATTAAACTTGCTTTGGGTTTAATTATTGGAGGAGTTGGTTTTTTATGTTTTTGGTTATCAGCACAGTTAATAGGAATGGGGTATCAATCTATTGTTTTATTAGTATTGTTATGTGGATACATATTTATTGGTGCTGGAGAAATTTGTTTAACCCCGGCTATTTTAAGAGCAATTAGTGATCACAGTCCAAAAAATTTGGTGAGTACTATGAATGGGGCATGGTATTTATCGATGTCTTTTGCTGGGTATATTGGTAGTGTCATTGCAAAAGTGGGTAGTTCTATAGATATAGTGGGAACTAATTATACGCATTTTCATCGTTTAGCAGAAATAAACAGTTTTGCGCATATTTTTCTTCTTACCGCAATAATAACAATTTCTGCAGCAGTTATTTTGTTTAGTTTATCTCGAATGATCAATAAATTGTTTTAAGACCTATGGGACGATTATTGGGTTATTTGAGAGGATTTTAATTAAGTGTACCTTGAAGATTAACGTTTCATTTGGACCAATAATACCCCTTGATCCCTTTTGTCTATATGCTAAACCTGAGGGTATATAGAGTTCATATGTAGCTCCTTCTTTCATCAATTGTAAAGCTTCTACCCAGCCAACAATTACTTTTGATAATTTAAATGTCGACGGTCTTTCTGAGGAAAATGAACTATCGAAGATTTTTCCATTAATAAACCTGCCTTCGTAATTAACTACAATTAAATCATCGTAGTTTGGTATTTGACCAATTCCTTCTTGCAACGGTTTATATTGTAGTCCCGATTTTAAAGTAATAATACCAGGTTTCTTGCTATTTTTAGTCAAAAATCTTTTTCCTAATTGGTAATTATACCAAGCTATAATTTTAAGATAAATTTTAGATAGAAAATTAAATTTCATTTAGTTTAACCTTTTTTATACATGAATATGAGGGTTTATGTAATGTTGCCCTTATAATAATAAGGGCAAAAAAGTTCAGTGTAACACCAATTACCGCAAGTTTATGCATAGCATAATAGAAAGACAGATGGAATATATGTATATATTTTTCACCATGATAAATATTTATTTTGGTTAAGGATCGTAGCGACATATGTACTTGTGCGAGCATCTCTGCCATATTGGATTTTTGAGAACCAGTCAAATATAAAGAACCATGTTTTAATAAATAGAAAAATTGATTATTCATCCAAAAATTTAAAAGCATTACAGAAGATACCGTGAATAACGAGGAAGATAAAAGTCCAATCATTAGAAAGATACCGGAGCCCTCGCCAACTATATTTTTCGGCAGACAGGAAGCCATTTTAGTGTTAAATGCTGGGAACAGAAGTCCGAGTGCAGTTCCCACAAAAAGAAATAAAAAAACGATTTTTAGAGTCGAGACAGGGTCTGCGAAATTTGAGACAAAAATGAATCCGGTGGTTATTAACACCTCGCCGACAAAAGTTACTTGAAAAATAGAGAGCTTTTTTAAAAGTTTAGGGGTTACTAATGACATGCAGCCAAACGCTCCGCTAAAACAAAAGAATAGCAGTCCTGTGTTATAAATAGAGTAATTTTTTATGTTTTGTAAATAAAGACCGAAAATTACTAGAAAAAAAACAAAGTCGAACATTGTTACAATATACAGTAAATTACTACCAAGATAAGGTTTTATCGCAAATAATGACACTCTTAGAATTGGGGGCTTTTTTTGTCCTTGTGTGGCGAAAAAAAACACTAGGGCGGAGAGTGAAGTGCATAAAACAGAGAAAGTTTTAATCGAATTTATATCCCAAGAAGAAACTTGATTTAGCAAAAGAGCAATGCCCATAATGGCAAATATAAGCAAAAATAAGTTTAAATAATCTAGCTGTTCTCCTTGCTTTTTTTTTATACGATTGTGATAATTTATTGTAAAAACATAGAAAGCAAAAAATACTATCGGTAAATTAATAAAAAAAATAAATCTCCAGTTAGAAATATAAATCAGAATACTACTTAATGTGGGGCCGATAATAAGTCCAATTGCAGCTGCGCTAGCCATAAGTCCAAATGCTAGTTTTTGACGAGCACAGTCGATACCCTCGATAATTATGCCGTAAACTGCCGGAAGACAAATAGCAGCGCCAATAGCCTGAATTACACGACTCAGAATTAAAAACCAACTGCAAAAAGACATCCCTCCTAATAATGTTCCGATACCAAAAATACCAATACCTAACAAAAGGGTATGTTTATAGCCCATATGGTCTGCAAGTTTTCCTCCGGGAATAGAGCAGGCAGCCCAAACTAAAGTATACCCACTTAATATCCATTGAATATAAGATATTGGGGTATTAAATGTTTTTGAAATAGGAACTAACGCAACATTTATGGCTGTATAGTCAGCGTTAAATAAAATGACCAACGCAACCATTGCAATTAGAATTCGTATTTCTGCTGAACGATTTAATAACATAAATCCAAGTTTTTTTGTTAGCAAGGATTCTATAAAATTCTTCCATTCGTAAATTCGTAACTACTCACCCCCTTGCGAATCGAAATTATCGGCAAGGGGGTGAGTAGTTACGTAAATTCAATAGAAAATATAGCTTTGATAAAAGTAAAATATTATCTATAAAAATGGGGACAGAGCGTCCCCATCTTTAATAAGCATGTAAAATTAAGATGGCATAACATTTCCTCCTTTATAACTTTTTGCCGAAATTTATTATTTTCTTGATAAATTTTACGGCATTTGTTGATAAGTACATTAAAATAGTATCAAAAAATAAAAAAAAATCAAAAAATAATTTTATTTTTTTAAAAAAATCAACTATTATAAGTTTTTTTGGACCATAATGGTCAAATTTGGAGAATCCAATGATTGATTATATGGCGTATTCGGACATGTTAAAAATTCAAGTTGATATGTGTTTTCCATTTGAATATGGATTATACAAGAAAATAGGGATTAATAATATGTCTATTGTATCTGAGATTGGATGTGGTAATGCATACTTTTTAAATAAACTGCGGTCTGCTTTTTCAACACCAAAATATTTCGGCTATGATATTTCTAGTGAATTAATTAAGAAAGCAATGTTAGATAAAGGAAATAAGGGTATCGTTTTGAATTTAGGTTCTATTGAAGATATGCGGGAAAAAGCCGATGTTATTTTGCTTAGATTAATTATGCACCAAATTCAAGATCGGTATAAGTTTTTAAAGCAGGTTACTGAAAGAATAAATCCTAATGGTATTATTATTGTAGTTGATCCGTTGGATGAAAAATTCCAGATTTTTCCGGCATTACCTAGATTTATGATACGCCTTGGAAGTTTAAGAAACATTTTAAGTCCAGACCAAGCAAGTCGACAAATCAGTGGATTACTTTTGGATGAAATGAGAACCCTTAATTTTAAGTTGTTTGAACAAGAGGGTTATTTTATTCCAAGTCTATTGCCTGGATACAAAAAAAAATATTATGATTACATGAAAGCAACAAATAATATGTTAGGATATTCCAGTAAGGAAATTATCGAAATTAATGCCTGGTATAGCAATTCTTCTGCGTATGCCCAGATAGGTTTGTTTATCTATGTTTTTAAGAAAGTTAATTAACGTATAAAGGTCATTATTGATATGTTTGATATATTAGATTGGGTTGTTGTTCCTGGAGGCCCTGGATTGTCGGTAAAATATTTAGAATCGGGTTTTGCTGATTCTTTTTCTCGCTATCGACTTTATTTTTACAATTCTTTAGGATCCCCAGGTACAGAAATTGATCATATTCCTACTATTATGGAGTTAGTTAATCAACTTTTTGACGTTGTGGAACTGAATAGACTAAGAAAATTTGGGTTGATTACTCATTCTTTTGGAAATTATTTAGCAATGAGGGCTTTAGAACGTGCGGGAAATAATATTTCTGCCATTATTATGATAAGTCCTATGCCTTTTGTTTTTTCTCACTGGAAAAATGCCTTATTACAAATAGAGAAGAATATTCCGGAAATGGTTCTTAAGCGGATACAGATGTTAGCTTGTGATCAAACTAAAGGAATAGAGGTGTTTGAACTTATTTTTCCGTATTACACTTCAAGATTTATTGAAAATGTTCCTAGGATACCGTTTAATTTAGAAGTTTGTGATAAAATTTCCGCCCAAGTTGATGAATATAATGATGTCGCTTTTTTATCTTCTTTTAATATTCCGTGGGTATGTATTGTAGGCGATAAAGATCCTTTTTTTGTCGAACGAGACTTATTGGCAGATCGAACAATAATTATTCCAGATGTTGGGCACTATCCATTTTTTGAGGATCCGATAGCGTTTACCAAAGCGATTAGTGATATCGAGGGAAAATAAATTATGTCCAAAAAAAAAGAAAACAACAAAAAGCTCATTTTAAAATTACGAGATATACGTCGGGAGAAAGGATTATCTCTTCAAACTCTCGCAAATAAGGCGGGGCTTGCCTATCAAAAAGTTGGACGAGTTGAACGGGGTGAGACCCAAATAACGGTTGATACGTTATATCGCTTGGCAAAGGTTTTAGATGTTCCTCTATCAAAAATGTTAGAAGAGGGAAATCTTTCAGAGTTGAAGAATAATCTGATAAAAAATGGAAATACCGCCGATATTTATATCATACCTGATATTTATGGTGAACTTGATACGATATGTAAAAAATACAATGTCGTTATAGAAAATACTGCAAAAGTTAAATTGGCGACAATTGTTTTTAAGGTGATTCAAGATATTCACACAAATGTGAAAGGTGAAAGAGATTTGGTACGAGCTTTTTTTCAAGGACTTGATGCCATTTTTGAAAGATTTGTTTTGTCGCGAATGGAAACAAATGACGCAAAATAATGACTTCATCCCAGTCATCCAAAATTTGTTTGATAGAAAGCCAATTTTCACCACTATAGCCTAGTGTTAATGACTGTTTCATTAGTTTTATAGCCTCTTTTGTATTGCCTTCTAACAATTTAGCAATTGCTAAGTTTGCTTTAGTATAAATTAAGTATTCCGCATTGTTTTTGGTAAGTCTTTGTGCTGTTTTTAGATAATTTTTGTATTTAGTTTTACTGCTAAAAATATAATGAGTAATAAGTGAGTTGATAATTTGCATTTTCACATAACTATCAAGCTTTTCATTAAATGTTTTTTCTAGTTTTTTAAGTTGTCCCTTTTCTTGAACATGTTTTTTAGAGCGATGATACACGTGTAGGAGATTGCGATTAATTTCTAGTTCTAAGGTATCATTTCCCGCAAGATATGCCATTTGTGCGCCAATTTCTAGTATTTCAATTGATTTTTCAAGAAAACCAGCTTTCCATAAAATTTCTCCAATATTTCCATATACAAGAGCAAGCCAAAATAATTTTCCTAATTGTTTTGCTATTGTAATGGCTTGTTTAAAGTTTATAACACTTTTTTGGAAATCGGTTCCCCTGATGCCTTGTATTGTTGCTAATACACAATAAGCGAAAAACATGGGTTTTTGAGGTATGAGTTGATTGTTTTTTTGTATCACCATCTCCAGATCGATTTTTGCCTTTACCCAATCTCCCATAAAAAAGTATCCTATACCGCGACTACATAGTAAATTAATATATATGGAGTAAGAGGGTTTTTTAAATAGCAGTTGTGAAGATAATTGAATACATGCTAAAAACCGTCCTTCCCACCAATTAATTTCTGCTAGCAATGTTGAAGATTCTAAAGTTAAATCGATTTTCTCTGATTTGATAAGAGATATTGCCTCCTGAAATTTTCCGATATCTATTAATGCGTTTCCAAAAAATATACGAAGATTATGGGGTATTTTTTTTGATTTTAAGTAGTTAAATATCATTAATAAAAAATAAATATTTTGTCGACCTTCAAGTTTGTTGATAATGTTTTTATATAATGGAATGTCTGAGGTATTAAATTTTGGTGAAAAAGAGTTGGACACTATAATGTAATTTTGTATTGCGTTAGTGTGATGGGTATTTCTATTTATTTCAAGTTTCCAGTATTCACACGCCATTTGTTTGAACGGTTTTAAATCAAATTCCCTAATTGAATCGTATATCGAATCATGTGGATAAAAGAAATCTTCATGTAGTACGATCATTCCGAGTTTTTTCAGTTGTTCAATATCACGATGATTAACATTAAAAATATTTTCAAACAATTCTTGATGAATAAAACCACCAGAAGCAATTATTGCAAGCATTGTTTTTTTCATTGAACAATTTAAAAATTTATTTTTAGTATACTTTGTATATGTTAATGAGTTGTTAAAGCTGGAAATTGTTTTTAATATGTTGATATAACTGCCATTTGCTTGTTTTTTACATAGTATCCTAAGTTTTTTATCTTCTATTTTAAGAAGATCTAAAATTTCTTCGACTTCTCTGTTGGATAGTTGAGGAAAATTATAAATATATCCCCGGGATGATATAGCTTTTGAACAAAAGCGAGAAGACAAGATTTTTTGAATTGGTAATTCATATAAGAACTTTATGAGTTTGTGTAAAACAGGAGGATTTAAATGGTCTGTGTGGTCTACTAGCAGTAATGAATGAGGTTTTGTTTGCGTAATAAATCGAATATATCTTTCTGGATCGGTATCAGTAGTTTTATTTTGGGATGCCAAGGCTGTAGAAAAACATTCACTTATAAGATTTAAAACTATCTCAAAAGATAGGTTTCGTTGATTTGGCAAAGATAAGTAGCATACATTTTGTTCTAAAGTTTTTATTTGGCGAAAAAAATGACTTTTTCCGATTCCAGAATGACCTATGAGAAAAAGCAAGTCATTTTTTGTTAGCAAAGCAAGTTCGATTTCTTGACGAACTTTCTGATAACGTTTTGTAAGATTATTATTTTTGTAATTGATTTTATATTTATTAGCTATATCTTTTAAGAACTGGTTGGTAAAAGAGCCTTTATTAATTAAAGTATCTTCAAAAGCTTTAAAGTTTTTAGGTGATATAATTTGGACTGTTTTTGAACATGCTGGTGGTCGAATGATATTGCAAGCATCAAAAACGAGTGTCACTGACAAAAACTTTAGTTTTTTAAATTGTTGTATGAGAAAGGGCAAAGATAAAGCCGAAACCTCAATATTATTTATATTTGTGTCATAAGTATACAAATAAGATATGTTATTTATAGATATACCATGGCCGGAAAAGTAGAAAAAAATATTTTCCGTGTTATCTCGAGCATTTTTGATTTCATGGAGAATTCGTGCGATAGTAGCTTCTTTTTCTGTTAACGTAACGAAAAAATTGCAAACATTAAACGTGTTAAAGACTCGATGTACGCGATAACAATCACTTACACAATAATATAATTGTTCTATTGTTCTATCTCGATATGAATTAGTTCCCACGCTAATTAGCACGGATTTATTGATTTTTTTCATTTGAAGAACGTGTAAACTGTCAAAGTTAAGAGGTTAAATTACTATTAAAACATAAATATATGTTGTTGAGTAATTTAAAAATCAATTTTTGATAAAAAATGTATTATGAAAAGTTGACCAATTTGATATTAAAAATTTATTTTATTATAACCCAACTTTACTACTTTATTGTATAACAGATTGAAAAAAAAGGAATAAAAAACCATCTTAGACGTAAATTTTATAATCAAAAAATAATAAATCACTTATAATTCAATCAATTATGGAAAATAACAGGGTTTTTGTGATAAACTTGGGTTATAAGATTAGTGCATCATAATTTAATTCTATAGTACCCATGAATATCAAAAATATCATAAAAAATATTTAAGAAACAAGATATTGCAAGAATACCCCCAAATGCACATTTAACTAAAATATGTGTTATTTTTTAGCAATAACCTAATTTCATCCTCATATAATGTGTTCCATAAAAAAGTATCACAAAATAAAAAAACTTGCTTTTATGTTTATATTTTGATAATTTATCAAAATGTAAACATATTGTTTAGATGAAAAAAAACAATATGGGAAGTCAAAGTAATCATTGTATGTAGGGAAATACAATAGCATACAAACAGCAAGGAAATAATAAAAAAAATGTTCAATATTTGCTTCACTGGGAAAATGAAATTTTTTGTTGGGTTTTTTAAGTTGTTATTTTAAAAATGTCCCTAGCCGAGCAGCAACTCGGCTAGGATTACAGAAGCATTAAAGGGTCGTGACACCGACTCCATTAACACTAGAGCAATAATAATTATAACAAGATACATGGTAGGTGTCACCTCCCTTTTAGTTGTAGAAGTTGGGTAAATTTGTTTTTTTAGGAAAGGGCAAGGAACAATGTATCTTAATATTAATAAGAGTAAACAAAGTATAAAATTACTCAGTTTCTTGGAAACGCAGCGATTTATATTTGCATTATCTATTCTATGTTTTTCCTCTCAGATATTACATCAAATATTGAATATTGTTTCGCTGTTTCTCAAAGTTAACACTCCCTTTTTTAATCTTAGTTATTTCCCAATTACTAACGATTTTTTCCAAAACCAAAATTGCATAATGCAATTTTCGGCAATTATTAATTATAAAAATTATAGGAGGGACGTATGTTGATATTAACTAGGCGGATAGGTGAGTCATTAATTATTGGCGATGACATCACAGTTACAGTTCTTGGTGTTAAAGGGAATCAAGTAAGATTAGGAATTTAGGAATTGATGCTCCAAAGGATGTCACTGTTCATCGTGAGGAAAGTGTGCCACGAAGACGTCGTGCCAATGGATAACTGGCATATCGTCATGCTGTTTTTAAGATGGGAGAAGGTCTCCCGTTCTCGCTTTACAGGAAGAGAGAACAAACCGCCTCAAAGCTGCTTTGATAAAGAGTCGAGGTAGTGAGCGTTTGAGGAAAAGGCAGTAAGAAAAAAAACTGTCAGGTATGAGTAGAGGAGATGAACGCAAGTGAATCACTGATGAAGTGTCGTTAGATAATATAGAAGTTGTCGAAACTGAGGGTTTTTCTAAAACTCAGGATAAGCGTGGGAGAAACCTGTTTACTGATCACGCGGCAACCGGCATTAAGGTGACATGAACTCTATTTAGGCTTGAAAATGGAACGTGGGAACCTGTCGTTCTGATGTTAAGGGAGAAATGAAATAGCAAAAAAAAAGCTATGGAGTGAGAGTACCGACGCAGAGCACAGGGGCGGAATCATTCGTAGTAGCAATGAAGTTGCCATAATGGTAACGGAGCGAAGGAATGATGTTATTCGGCTTTGTTTGAGCCGACAACTATAAAAATAGGATGATTAGTTTGAACAAAGCAAAACCATATGAAATACCAAAACTTTTAATCTGGAATGCTTGGAAGGCAGTGAAAGCCAGAGGAGGAAGTTGTGGAGTTGATAAAGAGACGATAGAGCAGTTTGAGGCTCGGCTTAGCCGCAATCTGTACAAAATATGGAATCGACTCAGCTCGGGAAGTTACATGCCACCTGCGGTGCAACGAGTAGAAATTCCGAAGCGCGATGGAAGGAAGCGTCCGCTAGGAATTCCAACAGTAAGTGATAGAGTTGCACAAGCAGTTGTCAAGCAACAACTAGAGCCGATGTTAGAGAAGCGATTTCATACATCGTCGTTTGGTTATCGACCGCACAAATCTGCACATGGGGCAATAGCGCAAGCACGCGTAAACTGCTGGAAATACAAGTGGGTAGTGGACGTTGATATCAAAGAATCCTTTGATAACATGCCGCATGCTCAATTGATGAAGGCAGTCGAACATGTGACAGACAACCCTTGGGTAAAACTGTATACAAGACGCTGGCTAACAGCGGAAATAGCAATGCCAGACGGGAAGCGAGTAATACCAGAAAAAGGGACGCCGCAGGGAGGTATAATAAGTCCATTGCTGGCAAATCTTTTTCTACATTATGCGCACGACTGGTGGATGCAAAAGCAGTTTCCAGCGATACCATTTGAAAGGTACGCCGATGACATACTTTTGCACTGTAAAACGAAGGCTCAGGCAATGTTTGTCTTAGAGTTCTTAAAGCAACGGCTACAATCCTGTGGTCTTGAGGTACATCCTGAAAAGACAAAGGTAGTATGCTGTGAAGCTAGAGGTAAGCAACGCGAAGGAGAAATTTACCAGTTTGATTTTCTGGGATATACATTTCGAAGACGTGTTGCAAAAGATAAGCATGGCGAACGGTTTACTGGATTTCTACCTGCGATAAGTAAAAGAGCGCGGAAGGAGATTGTACAGGAAATCCGGAGTTGGCATTTACACCGTTGGGTTGGAGGAACAGTGGAAGAGATGGCAGAGAAATACGACCCGAAGATACAGGGTTGGTTAAATTACTACGGCAAGTTCTATAGATCTGAAATGAATTTTCTTTGGGAAGTGTTAAGGAACCGATTAATGCAGTGGTTCAGACACCAATTCAAGAAAATGAAGGGCTATAGATCTAGGGTATATGATGCGGTGGACAAATTGCGACAAGAAAAGCCGAGATTATTTGCACACTGGCGATATGCGTTGGAAAACAAGGTTGAATAACAAGAGCCGTATGAAGCGAGAGTTTCACGTACGGATCTGTGAGAGGCTGAAGGGGCAGTTCCTTCGGTCTACTCGACTATATCAGAGGATTCAGAAAGAACGAGAACAAGAACAAGAAAGAAACAAAAACCTAGATGGACAGCGGACAAAACAAAACAAAACAAAAAAACATCGATGAGGAAACAGATAATCAAGAATAACGCTGGCTCATTGTTTGTGTTGCAGGTGCAGATCATTCTGCACCTGCTATCAAACAAAAAAATGTGTAAGGAATGAAGGATATGTTGAGTATGAAAATAATAAACGTAGCAATTTTTAAACCAATTAGAATTATTTGTCGCAATATTTTTGTAGTGTATCTATTGCTTTTGTTACTTTTATCCGGCTGTACAGCAAAAGAAAAGCCACTATTTGATGCTAATTATAAAGCGAAACAAGCTCAATTTACAGCTAGCAGTATAAATTATGTTATTTGTAAGGATTGTATTCAATATACCAGAATTCACGATGTTCAAGATCATTAATTTAATAATCGGAGGAAGATATGCGGTACATCCAAAAAATAAGAAGTTTTTTTAACAAGACAAAAGTTGGTTTAGCAAAAGTTGTAATGAAAGTAAATCTGGTTATAGCTGCATTTATAGGAGCTATCTACTCATTTCCTATTTTTGCAGATGATGATTTATCAGGTGTTATGGAAAATGTACAAAAGGATTTTGGTAAAGATTCAACTTTCATTAAGTTGCTTTATCTTGCAGAAATTATCGCTGCGGTTTATGCGTACCATAAGACTAAAAATATAGCCGTATTAATAGGCATATTAGTTATATCGATCTTTTTGACTTTTGCATTAACTCATTGGGTATTTAAATAATGAACCACGAAGATAAGTATTTTATTTGCAAAAGAATTGATGAGCCGGCGCGTTATTTCGGATTAACTCTTGATGAGTTCATTCCAATTGTTCTCATAATTGGGATTTGTGCATTTTTTGGAAGTTTGCTTACAGGGTTTTTCTTAGCAGGGATAGTTTGGCTTGGGATTAAGCATTTTAAAAAGGGGCAGGGGACGAGTTGGTTCTTAAATATGCTTTATTGGTATTTGCCATTGCATTTGTTGCGAGGAGTTTTATTTATTAAAACTCCGCCATCATCAGCACGGCATTGGCTTAGTTAAATAACAGCATGAGAGACGGAGGAAACAAGTGGAATTTAAAGCTGCGTTATCAAAATTAGAAGTTTTATCTGGGCGATTACACTATCTGCTTTTAGTTAGTTTAGGGCTCTTAATTTCGAATATATTTTTAGTATGGTTAGTTAGCTGGTCTTTTTTACATCAAAAACGAACAGTTATTCCAATGAGCGTTCATGCTCCATTTACTATCTCGGATTATAGGGTAGATGCAAGTTATTTAAGGCAAATGGCGCTGTTTTTTGTTGCCGAACGGTTGAATTTAACACCGGATAATATAAAGCAGGCGCACGAGGTTATTTTACAATATACCGATCCAAAATTTTATCATGAATTCTTTAAGGTATTAAATCAGGAACAGCAAGAAGTTGAAAAGCAAAAAATTTCCTCGGTTTTTTACCCATCTGAAGTTATTCCCGATCCAAGTGGATTAAAAGTTCTTATAAAAGGATCTTTGAGTCGATGGGTTAATAGTTTGGCGTTACCCGTAGTGAAAAAGAGTTATTTGATTAAATTTACTTATAGTTCTGGGATTTTAAAAGTCTTATCGTTTTCTGAATTAGGAGAAAATAATGTTTCATATTAAACGCCTTGCAGTTGCTCCTATAATAGCTTTTGCTTTTTTTCTTGTTTCTATGATCTTTTTTGTAGGCTCGTTCTCTTATGTCGCATTTGCAGAACATAGTGATCCTAAAACAATAGATACAACAAATAATGCCAAGAACATAAAAGTTGATGGCAGTAAAAATCTTAGAAATGGCGCAATGACCCTTTCTTTTTCCGATAATGAACAAATAAGCGTAATTTTAAGTAAAGTGGATATAAATCGTATATCTGTGCAGGGAGATAAGATTCAAAGTTTAAACGGTCCGACGGGACTTTATACCGCTAAAAACGATCCCAGTGGTGCTGCCTATCTTACTCTATATGCAAATACGCCATTTATCTTATATGTTAATACAGTAAACAATCATAACTTGTCGTTATTTATTACGCCGCAAGCGACGGTTGGGAAGACTATTGTTTTAATTTCAACATCTCCAACCAAAACGGCAGATCATTTAGAAGATAACTCGATTTATCAAAAACTTTTAGTAACACTCATGGACGCAATGATTAACAAAAAGATGTTAGATGATTATGCATTTAGTGTCCCAAAAAAAGTTAAAAGCAGCGATTTTTTTGGCATTGCCGATTTAAAACCCATAGCTTTTTATAATGGAGCAGCATTAAATGGTGTTATTTACGAGATGAAAAATAAAACTCAAGGGTTAATTACATTGCGACCATCATATTTTTATCAGGCTGGTGTTAGAGCGGTTGCCTTATCAAAACAGACAATTGAACCAAAAGAAACGGGGTTACTTTACGAAATTGTAAGTGCCGAGCAAACCGAATAGTGAAACGGCAAAGATGTATGAAGTAAATAAAATAATTGAATGGTAGAGCAGGGGAGCAAGCGTATGCAGTTTTTAAATAAGAACAAATTAGCAAGATTACAACAAAAAAAAGTTCTTCTTATAGTTGTTGGTGCTGTAATGGCTTTAATTTTCTTAGGCACGTTTTTTGTATCTTCTCCTAAAGATATTGCAGAAAAACCAAAGATTCCTGATATGACTGGAGCAACTACAACCAGCGAATTTACCGGAACGGAAACTAATACCGCATTACAGCAACAAATAGGAGAAGTAGAGAATGTTAAAAAACAAATGGCTGCCATGAAAAATCAAGTCGAATCTTTAGAAAAAGTAATAGTTACTAGCACTGATGCCAATACTCATACTTTACAGAATTTACAAGCCAAACTTGATCACTTAGAGGGTATAAATAAAGATCAAGAAGTTAATGGAAAGCATGAGATGAGTGGCATAAGACCGATAAGACCTGCTTCTCCTACAACTATTACTACTGTTAGTTTTTCTTATGAAGGAAATAGTAAAACAAAAAATTCTACGAATTATGTTCCTCCTGGAACGTTCGCGCGAGCAGTTCTATTAAGTGGGGCGGATGCTAATGCTGGGGTAAGCGGACAAACTGATACTTTGCCAATTACGATGCGAATTTTAAATAATGGCACTTTACCTAACGGAAAACACTCAATTTTAAAAGGATGTTTTGTAACAGCGGCAGTTTATGGTGATGCAAGCAGTGAGCGCGGTCAAATACGGTTGCAGCGCCTGAGTTGTGTACGCGAAGGGCATATTGTTGATGTGGCAGTGGAGGGGACAGTAAATGATATGGGAGGTAGTGATGGTATTCGTGGACATCCCGTTATGCGAAATGGAAAAATGCTTTGGAATGCAGGTTTTTCGGGGATGTTATCTGGAATTGGAAGTGCTGCACAGCAGTCGGTAACAACCCAATCAGTTTCGCCGTTGGGAGCAACTAGTTCAGTTCCGCCTGGAAAAGTGTTTGAATATGGTGCTTACGGTGGTGCAAATACTGCGCTGAGTAAACTAGCCGATTACTATATTAAATTAGCGAATTTATATCACCCGATTATTCAAATTCATGCTGGAAGTCAAGTTAATATAGTATTTTTGAAGGGGTTTTCGTTAAATGAAGGGGTAATTTCTGAACAAAACAATCTTGCTTTACCCAAAGTAAGTACCGAAAGCATTCCACAACCGAGCCTTATAATTCCGCCAACGCCAGAGAACTTACAAAAGTTAAGCTCCATTGGTCAGTATGGACCAACGGAATTACCGCAACATCAAGTTTTGCCGGATCTTAAAGATACCAAATTAGGGCAAACTATTAATCCTAATAATCCTGATGAAGATGGGACATGAAAATAAGAAAAGAGGCAAAAAATATGAATAATATGAATAATATCAATGAGAAATGCTTATTACATAATGCAATAAGTACAGAAAATAAAAAGAACAAGAAAGGTTTATTTTTAAGCATTGTTTTTTCTACAGTTTTCTCGATTTTTTTATCTTTTTTATCGGGCTGTGCTGGTATGAATAATCAGTTCGATTGTAACGTTGATTCTGGTGGCAAATGTTTATCTATGGACCAGATCAATAAAATGGCGAGTTCAGGGATGTTTAATCGTTAGCGTCTCAAGAATACATGATGGGGAGAATACG
>Ga0233425_10005002_pt1 | contig 21501 bp, 23 predicted proteins | sample Watercolumn_Towu_2_FD_181712 | JGI IMG/M metagenome (GOLD analysis project Ga0233425, IMG submission 181712) | Freshwater microbial communities from Lake Towuti, South Sulawesi, Indonesia - Watercolumn_Towuti2014_140_MG | ecosystem: Environmental > Aquatic > Freshwater > Lake | place...
GGCACCGACACGGGCTCCGCCGTCGATTTCACGTACGAGCTGCCGTTCACGTTCACCGGCTCGATTCGCGAGGTGGCGATCGACCTGCCGTGACGCACCGCATCAGTCGAGCGGCCGCGTGAGCACCTCGGCGGGCGACCATCCCGCCGCCCGCAGGTCGCGGATCGCCAGGCCGCCGGCGCGTTTCGCGAGCCGGCGACCGGCCGCGTCGCGGACGAGCGGGGCGTGGCAGAACGCGGGGGGCGTCCAGCCGAGCGCCTCGTAGAGGAGCAGCTGCCGCGCGGTGCTCGTGAGCAGGTCGGCCCCGCGGACCACCTCCTCGATCTCCATCGCGTGGTCGTCGGCGACGACCGCGAGCTCGTAGGCGGGCAGGTCGTCGCGCCGCCAGACGACGAAGTCGCCAAAATCCACGCCGGCCGTGCGGCTCACCCGGCCCGCGAGGGCGTCGTCGAACGTGATCGTGCGGCCGTCGGGCACGCGAAATCGCCAGGGCATGCCGCCCGGTGTCGCGGCCCGCTCGCGGTGCAAAGGACGCAGGCTCGGCGGGAAGATCGTCTCGGCCGCGTCGTCTCCGGTGGCCGGCTCGTGCGGCGCCGTCGCGGCCTCCTCCACATCGCGGCGCGAATGCGGGCTCGGGTAGATCGTCCCAGCCTCCTCGAGCCGTCGCCACACGTCGAGGAACCACGCCGTGCGCTCGCTCTGCACGTAGGGGGCGTGCGGGCCGCCGATGTCGGGGCCCTCGGTCCAGTCGACGCCGAGCCAGCGGAGGTCGTCGAGCGCGGCCGTGACGAACTCATCCCGGCATCGTGGCCCGTCGAGATCCTCCACGCGCATCACGAGGCCCGCGCCGCTGGCCCGCGCGGCGGCGAGTGCGAACGTGCGGGCATGGCCGGCATGGAGAAGGCCGGTGGGCGTCGGCGCGATGCGGCCGCGGAGCCCGTGGGGCGAGGGAGCGCCGCTCACAAGAGCCACCAGCTGTCGGTGGCCAGCACGTAGCCGCCCAGCGCGAGATTCGTCGCTGCATGGGCCGTGATGCAGTCGATCGGCCGTCGGGTGGCGACCGCGATACCGGTGATCGCCGCGAACCAGACGACGGCGGCAGCGAGCTCCGGCGGGTGGCTGCCGGCGGCGTAGATCGCGCACGTCGCGGCGGCCCCAGCGGTGAGCGTGCCGAAGGGAACGGTCCAGAAGTCTTCCTTGATCACAAACCGCAGGAGGAAGCCGCGGAGGAACAGTTCCTCCACGATCGGCACCACCACCACGAGCCCAACCCCACGGAGCGCGAGGTAGGCCGCAGTGCGCGCCGCGTCTCCGTCGTAGTGGGTGAAAGGATCGAACCCGGCCCGCTCGGTGCCCGCTACGAACCAGCCCGCGTCGCGCTGGAGCGACGAGAGGACGATCCACGGCACCACGAGCACGAACCCGACCAGCGGCGGCCACCAGGTCGGGCGGCCGATCCAGCCGCGAAGCGCCGGCCAGCACCACGCGAGCAGCAGGAGCGTCGCGGCCACGCGGATGGAGTAGATCGTGGGATAGCTCGCGTACTCGAGTCCGAGGAGCTCGGGGAGAAAACCGCCGTCGCGGACGGGCTCCGCGAACCCGAGGGCGAGAAACACCACCATCGGGGCGACGCACGTCATCCAGGGGTGCGCGGGGCCGTGGTCGGTCGCGTCATCGGGGCGGTGGTCGAGCGGCCCAGTGGAGGGCCCCGTCGGTGATCCTGCTGTCATCGCCACACGGGGTCCCGCACGCGAAACGCGGGCGAAACCCGCCGTCTGTCCCGTTTTTCCGCACGCGAGTATATTGCTCGATTCATGTTTCCGCGGGCCGAGTGTTGTGAGCCCTCCCGGCGGCCCGTTCCCTTCCCGCTCTTTCCCCGAAGAACCTGCATTCCATGGACCTGACCAAGCTCCGCAACATGGGCATCTCCGCCCACATCGACTCCGGCAAGACGACCCTTTCGGAGCGCATCCTCTACTACGCCGGACGCATCCATCGCATCCAGGAAGTGAAGGGCGGCGGCGACGGCGCCACCATGGACTACATGGATCTCGAGCGGGAGCGCGGGATCACGATCACGAGTGCCGCCACGAGCGTGAAGTGGGGCGACTGCGCGATCAACCTCATCGACACCCCGGGCCACGTGGACTTCACGGTCGAGGTGGAACGCAGCCTTCGCGTGCTCGACGGCGCGATCCTCGTGCTGTGCAGCGTGGGCGGCGTGCAGAGCCAGTCGATGACGGTGGACCGCCAGATGAAGCGGTATAAGGTGCCGCGGCTGGCGTTCGTGAACAAGATGGACCGCACCGGCGCCAACTTCGAGCGCGTCGTCGGCCAGCTCAAGGACAAGCTCGGCTGCCACGCGATCCCCTACCAGATTCCGATCGGCAAGGAGGACAAGCTCCAGGGCGTGATCGACCTGGTGCGCATGAAGGCGATCTACTTTGACGGCGACAACGGCGAGAACGTCCGCGAGGAGGCGATCCCGGCCGACTATGCCGACAAGGCCAAGGCCGCCCGGCATCAGCTGCTCGAAGACCTCGCCATGTATTCCGACTCGCTGATGGAGAAGCTCCTCTCGGAGGAGGAGCCCACCGAGGACGAGATCCACGCCGTCACCAAGGCCGCCGTCCACAACCAGAGCATCACCCCGGTGTTCTGCGGATCGGCCTACAAGAACAAGGGTGTGCAGCCGCTGCTCGACGCCGTCGTGCGTTACCTCCCCAATCCGCTCGAGCGGAAGGTGATCGCCAAGAACTGGTCGAACCCGGACGAAAAGTTCGACCTCGACGCCGATCCCGCCAAGCCGCTCGTGGCGATGGCGTTCAAGATCGTGGACGATCCCTTCGGCCAGCTCACGTTCATGCGGCTCTATCAGGGCACGCTCAAGAAGGGCGAGACCTACGTCAATCAGCGCACGAGCCAGAAGCAGCGGTTCAGCCGCATCGTGCGGATGCACGCCGACAAGCGAGAGGAGATCGACTCGGCCGAGGCCGGCGACATCGTGGCCGTGATGGGCGTGGATGCGGCCAGCGGCGACACCTACGCCGCCGATGCCAAATACTGCACGCTCGAGAGCATGTTCGTGCCGGAGCCGGTGATCAAGATGTCGATCACCCCCACCAACCGCGACGGCCTCGACAAGCTCGGCAAGGGTCTGCAGCGGTTCACCCGCGAGGATCCCACGTTCCGGGTGTTCACCGACGAGGAGACGGGCGAGACGCTCATCGCCGGCATGGGCGAGCTGCATCTCGACATCTACGTCGAGCGGATCAAGCGCGAATACAAGGTGGACGTCACCGTAGGTGCCCCCAAGGTGAGCTACCGCGAGGCACCCACGAAGAGCACGGCCTACGACTACAAGCACAAGAAGCAGACGGGCGGTTCGGGTCAGTACGCCCACATCATCGGCCACCTCGAGCCGCTGCCGGAGGATTCGGCCGAGAACTTCGTGTTCGAGGATGCCGTCGTCGGCGGCCGCGTGCCCCGCGAATACATCCCCTCGGTCGAGAAGGGCTTCTTGGCGGTGCTCAACAAGGGCCCGATCGCGGGCTTCCCGATCGTCGGCGTGAAGGCCACGCTCGAGGACGGCTCCTACCACGACGTGGACTCGAGCGACATGGCCTTCCAGGTCTGCGCTCGGGCCGGCTTCCGTGAGGCCTTCCTCAACACGAAGCCGGTGCTCCTCGAGCCGATCATGAAGATGGAGGTCGAGGTGCCGGCCGACTTCCAGGGCGCCGTCACCGGGGAGCTCAACAAGCGTCGCGGCCTGATCATCTCGACGGAGACCGTGGGCAACACGTCCACGATCATCGCCGAGGTGCCGCTCGCCGAGACGTTCGGCTACTCGACCGACCTGCGGAGCATGACGCAGGGGCAGGGCGTGTTCACGATGGAGTTCGCCAAGTACAAGCCGACGCCCGGCAACATCCAGAAGGAAATCGTCGAGGAGCGGAAGAAGGCCGAGCTCGCGATGGCCAAGTGATCCCGGGCCGCGGCCGGGCGGTCGCCCGGTACGCGGCCATGGGGTAGTCTCGGGGAATGCGAAGCGCATTCACCGTCGTGGCCCTGGTGATGGCGGGTGGCTTGGCCGCTCGCGCAGAGCCTCCCGCGCGGCCGACGATGCAGCAGTTGCCCGAGGCGGCGGCCCGTGAGGCTCCGCCGACCGCGCGGGCCCTCGTGGACGCCCGGGAGGCGTTCGATCGCCGGCATCCGGGAATCCTGGCGCGGGGCCGCACGACCGCCGGGGCAACGCTGCTGGCGGAGCATCTCGTGGACGCTGCCGCGGTGGAGGAAGACCGGGCCGTCAAGTGGCTGATGCTGCTCGAGGCCCGGCGGATGGCCGTGGCGTCGGGTAGTGCGGCCACGCTCGACCGTGCGATCGTGCTGGCGTCGGCGACCTACGAGTTCGACGCCGTGGAGGAGGAGATTCGCGGTCTCAAGGAGATCCCCGTCCGCATCCTCTCGCCGCAGCGTGCCGCCGTGTTCGCGGAGGTTGCCGAGCGGGTCGCCGCGCGGGCGGAGAGTGATCGCCGCCATGGGCTCGCCTCCTCTGCGGCACTCTTGGCGATGCGAGGGTGGCAGCGGGCAGGGCTCGTCGATCCCGCGAAACGGGCTGCGGCCCGGCACGAGGAGTTGGTGCGACGGCCGTAGCCGCCGTCACTGGCCGTAGTAGTGCGAGTAGTTCATGTACGTCGCCCGGTGGCCGGTCGGGCGGATGGATTCGTCGATCTGACGGCCACGGGTGTCGCGCTGGATCGTCTGCACCTGGTTTTGCAGCTTGTTGAGTTGCCGATTCACGGTCATTTGCTCGATCTGCTGCTGCTGCTGTTGCTGGGCAGGGACGACCATCTGTTGGTAAAGGTTGGGCGCAGCGAGAGGGTTGTTCGCAAACGAAGAGATATTGTTATAGGCGCTTACGGCAGGCCGGCGGTATGTAGCTGAAAAGGGGAGTTGCGATCCCTGTCCTCCCATCTGGGCGCCCGCGCTGTAGTTGCGGCGGGGATTCTGGGCTGCCGCCTGTCGTGGAGCGGTGAGGTTCGTCGCAAGGACCGCGAGGAAAGTTGCGCCAGCGATCCGAGCAAGCACTGAATCGAAATGAGTCATGGTGTCACCCGGGGCAGGTGCGTCGTTGCCAACGGCGGTGCTCAGCGGCACCGAACGAAGTGTACCAGCGAGTCAGGACGTCGATCCATCACTCCGCGTGTGCCTTCGGCATGCCGGCCTCATATCGCTCCACGACGACGTCCATGAGGGCCTTGATCGCGGCCTTCACGACCGGCTTGTCGTGGATCCAGGCGGCGAACTGTTCGCCGTGGGCCACGTAGGCCTCACGCAGCCAGGTCGGCGCCTCGGTCAGCAGCCACGCCCGGAACAGCATCCACTGCGGATTCTCCGCACCGTAGACCTCGCGAGCCACCCAGCAGACACCGAAGTTGGGATTGAAGCCGAACGGAAAGCGGTTGATCTGCTGCACGAGGCTCGTGCCTAGGAGCGTGAAGCCAAAGATCCGCTCGAAGGGGGCCGTGATCTTCCCGATGATGCTGTCGGCCGCGACCCACTGATCCTGGGCGATGAATACACGGTCGCCCGGGAGGATCTGGTAGTTGGTGGCGGTCGAGCCCCCCTTCATGATCGACTCGAGGTCCACCGGGAGGATCTGGTCGCAGCCCACGCCCGAGGGCGCCGGCCGTGCGATCCAGATGTCCTTGCTCGAGAGTCGGGAGATGCCGTTGATCTGCGCGATGGCGTCGAGCACGGTCTCGTTGCCCGTGACGGGGAACCGGGCGATGTTGTCGCCGTAGCCCGCGCCCTCGGTCACCACGTAGTAGACCTTCGAGTTGTAGGCGAACACGTCCACGCTCACGAGCGGGGCGTCGAGGTACTCGGCGAGCTGCTTCTCGATCGCCATCTTCGCCTCGGCGAGCGTCAAGCCGGTCACGTAGACGTTTCCATAGGTGCCGAGGTTGATCGTGCCGTCGGGGCCCACGAGGTGCTCGCCGGCGATCTGCTGCTGGCCGGCCGCCTGGGCGAGCGTGAGCGACACCTGCGGCTCCTTGAGCACCCGCTTGAGGTGCTTGAAGACGGCGTCCTGCGCCTCGTCGAGCGAGAGGTTGCCGACCATGACCTTCCCGTAGGAGGGGCCGAGGTCGAGCATGCCGCCCGGCTCCACCACGTAGAGGCCGTTGATGGGCTGTTCGAGGAGCGTGCCCTCGACGATCACCTGAAGGGTGTCGAACGACTGGACCTTGAACGGTGGCTTCGGCACCACGCGGAGCGCATCGATGAGCAGGATATCGGGCGGCTCGATCACGTAGGCCGGCAGCGTGATCTTCGCGAGTTCCTTCGCGGGCATGCGGCTCGGATCGGGCGGGCACTGGGCGTCGAGCATCGCCTGCTGCGTCGTCGCCCGCTGCGGGCGACCGTAGATGTTGCAGCCCGTCGTCTGCAGCAGCACCGCGGCCAGGGCGAGGAGCCGCGCGATCGAGCCGGTGCAAAGACCGCGTGCCCGAGCCACGTGGGATCCGTGATTCACTTCGCTGCCCATGGCATACTCCTTACAACCAGTACAGTCGCTGCGATCGGTTTTATCGGCACGGTCAACCGGCAAACTTTGGTCGGCCGTGCCGGTGGCGAAGATGCGGGAGTCGGCGAATCCGGGCGGAATCCGGCCGGCTGGGCGACACTGTCGAAATCGAGACGTAAACTTCGGGGACGTGTCGCGGTCGCAAGCATGTATTTCAGCGGTGTCCGGGAGCATGTCTGCCACCCAGGAGAACGGAGTCTGCGCCCATCGCGCAGGCCGCGTCGCCCGGGCAAAGTCGTGAGTTTGAGAGCGTCAGGAGTCCCATGCCGATCCTGCCCAAACAGCGGGACATCTTCCCGGGTGACGTGCTCGACGAGGGCAGCGCAGCGGCGGAGGCGATCGCGGCCAGCGGGGCACGGTGGGTCGCCTTCTACACGCTCGCCCGCCGCGAAAAGGACCTCATGCGGAAGCTCGAGGGCGTTGGCGTGCCCTTCTACGCTCCCCTCGTTCGCCGCCGGCTCCACTCGCCCGGCGGTCGCGTCCGCAGTTCGTACGTGCCACTTTTCCCAGGCTATGTATTTTCACCCGTGGATGACGAGCAGCGGCGGGCGGCGCTGGCCACCAACACGGTCGCCCGCTGGCTTTCGATCGGCGACGAACGAATGCTTGTCAGCGATCTCCGGGCGATCAAGCGGCTCATCGACACCGATCGACCGCTCACCCCCGAGGCCCGGCTCGACGCCGGCCAGGCGGTTCGCGTGCGGAGCGGCCCGCTCCGCGGGCTCGAGGGCACGGTGGTCACGCGACGGGGCGAGCAGAGGCTCCTCGTGGCCGTTCGGTTCCTCAACCAGGGCGCCTCGATCGAACTGGAAGACGTCGATCTGGAACGGATCTGAACGGAGTCGGATGACGGCATGATCTCAAGACTCACGACCGCGGCCTGGACGAGGTTCCGTGCGTGGTGCGGGCACCGCGTGCCGACGCGGGAATCGATCGTGGTCACGGCGATGCTGGCTGTGATCTTCGGGACGGTCTACCTCGCGGCCTTCTTCGTGCGGGGCGAACTTCTCTTCGCCGCGTCCGATGCCCGGACGATCATCCAGACGATCACGTTGGTTGTCGTCGTGAAGCTTGCTGTGTTCTACGCGCGCGGGCTGTGCCACCGCCCATGGCGGGCGGCGAGGTTCAGCGACCTCAACAATCTGGTTCGTGCAGCGACGACGTGCCTGCTGGTGCTCGTCGCGATCAACTTCTTTGTCGGCAGCGCGTTCGCCGCGTGGACGTCGATTCCGAGATCGGTGCTCCTTCTCGACTGGGCCTTCACGCTTCTCGCCGTCGGCGGAATGCAATCGCTTGCCCGGAGCGTCTACGAGGAACTGATGCCGGCCGCGGCGGTCGGGCACGAGCGAAGCGCGCTTGTGATCGATGCATCTCCAGCCGGCCGCCGGCTGGCGGCCGAACTTGGGCAAATCGGGGCGAAGAGTTTCTTCGTCGCCGGACTCCTCGATGACGATCCCGAACACTACGGCGCGCACGTCGGCCGGGCCCGCGTGCTGGGGCCGGTGGCGATGGGGCCGGCCTGTGCCGAGCGGCTCCGAGTGTCCGACATCGTCGTGTCCGAGGGGGCGATCTTCGGGTCCCGGCTGCGCAGCCTGTGCGACGCGTGTGCCTCGATCGGTGTGCGCGTGAGCATCGCCGATACCGTCGTGTCGCAGGTCACTGGTCAGAAGTCGGGTGGTGAGAAGCCGATTCGCGTGCGGAAGATCGAACTTCGTGACCTCCTCTCGCGACCCCACGCGAATCTTGGCGACCAAGACTCGCACGTTCTGCCATTCCTTCGCGGCCGTACGGTGCTGGTCACCGGCGCAGGAGGATCGATCGGCAGCGAGATCTGCCGCCACGTGCTCCGATTCGGGCCGTCAAAGCTCGTCATGATCGAACGATCGGAACACGCGCTGTTCTCGATCCACCGTGACGTCGTCCGCCGCTCTGCGCCCGGCGCTGCCGAGATCGTTCCGCTGCTTGGGGACATCGGCAACGTCGACCGCATGGACCGCATTCTCGCCGATCACCGGCCGCATGTCGTCATCCACGCGGCCGCCTTCAAGCACGTTCCGCTCATGGAGGCGCATCCGGTCGAGGCCATCGAGAACAACGCTCTGGCCACCGCCACCCTCGCGGAGTTGGCCGACGCCCATCGCGTGGAGACGTTCGTCGCGCTCTCGACCGACAAGGCGGTGCATCCATCGAGCGTGATGGGGGCTTCGAAGCTTGTCGCTGAGCGGTTTCTCCAGTCATTCGGTGCCGCCTCGCGAACGCGGTTCGTGGCCGTGCGGTTCGGCAATGTGCTCGGTTCGAGTGGAAGCGCCGTGCCGATCTTCGAGTCTCAGCTCGCCCGAGGCGAGCCGATCACGATCACGCATCCGTCGGTACGGCGCTACTTCATGACGATCGATGAGGCGGCGCAACTCGTCCTGCTCGCCGGAGCGCTGCCGGGCACGGGGGGCACCTACGTGCTCGACATGGGCGAGTCGATCCGAATCGTCGATCTTGTCCACAGCCTGGCGTTCGTCATGAACGTCCCTCCGGATGGTTTGCAGATCGACTTCTGCGGGCTTCGCCCCGGCGAGAAACTCGACGAGGAGTTGTTCTTCGAGGACGAGCGTCGCGACGCCACGACGAATCCACTCGTGATTCGCGTTCACAGGCCGGCGCGGCCGCTCAACGAAGTCAGGTCGTGGCTCGCCGAGCTTAAAAGCGCGGCGAATACGGATCCGGACGCCGCGGCGCCCATCCTGATGGGCATCGTCTCGAGTGACTGCGGGCACTTGGTTTCGGCCGGCGGGGCCGCGACTCGCGTCCGTGCCGCAGTGGTTGGGCGGCGCGAGCCGCTGGTATCGACCGAGGTCGATGCCGACGCATCGCCGGTCGAGCGACCCCGATGACGACTACGCAGCCAGCGGGGATCGGCACGTGGCGCGTGCCGTTTGTACGGCCTGACGTGCCGGTTTTTGCCGAGGTTGGCCCCGCGATGGCGGCGGCTGTGGCATCGGGAGCCCTCACAAAGGGGGGGCATCTCCAAGCGTTCGAGACGGAGGCCCGCGGGGTCTGCGGCTCCGCCGAGATGGTGGGCGTGTCGAGTTGCACGATCGGTCTCATGCTCGTGCTGGAGGCCCTCTCCGCCCTCGCAACGAGTCATCGTAGCGGCTGCCCGCCGGCGTGCACGGTCGCCGGCGCGCCGGCGGACGGTCGCGACGAGGTGATCGTCCCGAGTTTCATCTTTCTGGCCGCGCCTGCCGCGATCGTGTGGGCCGGCCTGAAACCGGTGTTCGTGGACGTCGACCCATTCTCGTTCACCGTCGATTCCGAGGCGGTGGAGGCGGCGATCGGCCCGCGGACCGCGGCGATCCTTGCGTGTCACACGTTCGGCTGTCCGTGCGACATGCCGGCCCTCGCTGCGATCGCCGATCGGGCCGGCGTGCCGCTTGTCGTTGACGCGGCGCACGGCTTCGGCACGATTCAGCAGGGTCGGCACGTTGGCGCCGCAGGACTCGCGCAGGTGTTCAGCCTGTCCCCGACGAAACTCGTCGTGGCTGGCGAAGGCGGGCTGGTGGCCACGTCGTGCCCGTGCCTCGCGGAGATGGTCCGCGTCGGCCGTGAGTATGGCAACGACGGGATGTACGGGTGCGATCGCCCCGGATTGAACGCGCGGATGCCGGAGATGTCCGCTATCCTCGCTCGTGCCTCGCTCGCCCGTTTGCCCGAGGTGGCGGCCCGGCGCCGCGAGGCGGCCGCGGCGTATCGCGAGGCGCTCGAAGGCGCCCCCGGCATCGGGTTCCAGCGAGTGCCGCACGGTGATGAGAGCAGTTGGAAGGACTTCTGCATCTCGGTTGATCCACAGTCCGCGGGGATCAGCCGAGACGCCCTGCGGTCGGCACTCGCGGATCGGGGGATCGACACGCGGGCCTACTACTCCCCGGCCTGCCACCAGATGCGGGCCTTCGCCCCGTTCCGGCCTGCCGGTCGGTCGTTGCCCGTCACAGACCGGCTCGCTGCGTCGCTCGTTGCGCTGCCGATGGGAGCGCATGTCTCCGCAGACGTGGCCCGCGCGGTAGCCGACGAGATCCGCGAGTGTCTTTCTGTCGAGGGGCGTTGGGCCCGCGCATGATCCCCGCCACGACGACCAGTCCCCGTTTTCCTTCGTTCGACTCCATCGAGGTGGTGCTCTGGCCTGGCTTAGCGCTTGTGGCGTTCGTCACCTCGGCGGTGCTCGTGGACCTCATGATCATCCTTGCGGCACGATTTCGGCTGGTGGACCTGCCGAATCGTCGCAGTGCCCACTCGTTGCCGACGGCACATGGAGGTGGCGTCGCGATCGTGCTCGTGACCGCCGTGGCATCGCTCGTGGTGGCCTTGCGTTGGCCAGCGCTCGCCGGACGGTCGCTCCTCGGGGTTGTGTTGCCGAGCCTCGTCATCGCATGCGTCGGGATGGTGGACGACATCCGTCCTGTGAGGCCCGCGTATCGGCTGGTGATCCAAATAGTTGCCGCGTGCTGGATGACGTGGGTGCTTGGGCCCCTCGCGAGGATCGGCGTGCCTGGGGCCGGAACGCTCGATCTCGGCTGGGTCGGCTGGCCGCTGACGGTCGTGTGGATCGTCGGGATGATCAACGCCTACAACTTCATGGACGGAGCCGACGGCATGGCCGCGCTGGCGGCCGTGGTGGTCGGCGCGTCGATGGCCCTGATAGGGCTCGAGTCATCCGCCTTGGCCGTCATGCTTCTTGCGGCGATCGTGGCAGCCGCTTCCGGGGGGTTTCTCGTCTTCAACTGGCAACCGGCCCGCGTGTTCATGGGGGACGTGGGCAGTGGATTCCTCGGGCTCATGTTCGCGGGGTTGTCTCTGCTTCTCGACCCTTCGCAGCGAGACCGGACCTTTCTGCCCGCCATCCTCTGCCTCTGGCCCTACGTCTACGATCCGTTCGTGTCCGTGCTGCGGCGGCTCTGGCATGGGCACAACCCGCTCGAGCCACATCGCGAGTTTCTCTTTCACCGATTGATCCGCAGCGGCGTGAGCCACGCGAGCACGGCGGTCCTCTACGCGATGCTGTCGATCGGGGGCGGCCTTCTCGGTCTCGCGGCGCTCGAGCCAACGCTTTCCTCAGGGGTCAGGGCTGCGATGCCGTGGGGCGTGGTTGTCATGGCGGTGGCTCTCACCATCGGCGTCGAGGGCCGCTGCCGCCGCGTGGGGCTCGCATCGCCCACACCCGTTCCGGACTCGGACGAGCAGTAGCGCATTCGTTCCCGTGCCGTTCGTGTTCCTGTTCGTCTCCGCCGCTCCGGTCATGGCTGTCGGCCCCGTACGCGACGCACTCATGCCGGTGACCGTGGGACTGGTGGCTGTGGTGGATCCAGCATGCCACCGCGAGGCGGGGAGCATCGCGGGCCGACAGGGCGCGTGGCATGCGCTGGACGCATGGACGATCGGCGCGGGCGGATGATGAAGCCTGAGGCGTCGGCTTCCCCGCAAAGCACCATGTATGCCGCGCGTGTGAAGCCGCTCTTGGATTTCGGGGCCGCCGCGACACTCTTGGTGATGCTTCTGCCCGTGATGGCGATCGTGGCAGCGGCCGTGTGGCTCGCACTTGGGAGACCCATCCTGTACCGAGAGACGCGCGCCGGACTCGGTGGGCGGCCGATTCGCATCGCGAAGTTTCGGTCGATGCGGGATGCCGCCGACCCCGACGGCAACCCGTTGCCCGACGGCGACCGCCTCGGCGGGTTCGGTCGTTTCCTCCGTCGCACGAGCCTCGACGAGCTCCCGCAGCTCTTCAGCGTGCTCCGCGGCGACATGAGCCTCGTGGGCCCTCGGCCGCTCCCGATGCGGTATGTCGAGCGATACAGCCCCCGTCAGGCCACCCGCCTCACCGTCCGGCCCGGCCTCACCGGCTGGGCCCAGATCCACGGCCGCAACGCCCTGGACTGGCCCCGGAGGCTGGAATATGACGCGGAATACGTGGAAATGCTCGGTCGCGGCACGGCGCCGCTCGCCGATCTCTGGATCGTTGGGGCCTCGGTGATTCAAATAGTGTGGCAGTCGGTCACGGGGCGGGGTGTTTCCGCCCCCGGTGTCGCCACGATGCAGGAGTTCGCCCCGTGACGTCGGTGTCAGACGCCGTCGTCGGGGCGATCCAGAGCGTGCTTCGCGACACCGGACGCGACGTGAAGGCGGTCGAGGCGTCGATGCTCCTGGCGGCGGACCTGGGGCTCGATTCGCTCGACCTGGCCCAGACGGTGGTCCTCCTCGAGCGGTCGCTCGGGATCGACCCGTTCCGGTCGGCTTCCACGTCGCGGCCGACGGTTCGCACCGTCGCCGACCTCGTCTCGATCTACACCCAGGCGCTCCCGCAGCAATGATGACCCTCACGCTTTCCGCCATCCCCGACGCCCCCGTGGAGGATCGGCTCGCCTTCGCGATCGCCGAAATCGCCCGCCACGCCCCCGACCGCGTCGCCATCGTGGCCGCGGCCGGCAGTCCCGACCGCCGCACGATCGACTGCGCGACCTTGGCCGCGTCGGTGACGGCCCTCGAGGCGGCGCTCGACGCCGCCCGCCCCGTGGGTGTCGTCGCCCGTGCCCGGCAGGCCGATGCGCTCATCGCGATCGCGGCGGCCTGCGGCCGGCAGCACGTGCCCGTCGCGTTTCTCGCGGAAGACTCCCGCGACCTCGTGGGCGAGCTCCGCGACTGGGTCGAGGTGGGCGACTCGCTCGAGCTTCCTGCGAAGCAGGCCGGCGGCCGCCGGGAGTTCGAGGCCATCGCGCCGCCGGTTGTCGTGGCCACGTCGGGCACGAGCGGCCCGCCGAAGCTCGTGGAGCACTCGTGGGATTCGCTGCTCGCGTCGGCACGGCTGGCCGAGCAGTGGCACGGCCTCGGCTGGCTCATGGTCTACGACGCCACCCGCTGGGCCGGCATCCAGGTGTGGCTCCAGGCCCTGCTCACCGGCGGACGGCTCGTGGTGCCGGCGTCGCGCGATCCCGACACCGTGGCCCGGGCGACCGTCGAGGAGTCGGTTTCGGTGCTGCCCGCCACGCCCACGCTCCTGCGGCGGCTGCTTGTATCGGCGGATCCCGAGCTTCTGCGCAAGGCGTCGCTCGAGCGGATCACGCTCGGTGGCGAGGCGGCCGATGCCCCGCTTCTCGAGCGGGCCCAGGCGGCGTTTCCGGGCGTGAAGATCACGCAGGTCTACGCCACGACGGAGCTCGGCGAGGTGTTTCGCGTGGCCGACGGCCGGGCCGGCTTCCCGGTGACCTGGCTGGGGCGGGCGTTGCCCGGCGGCGCCCGGCTCTCGACCCGGCGCGACGGCGAGCTGCTCGTGCAGCTCTCCCGCGACTCGACCGAGGTGGCCACGGGCGACCTCGTGGAGCGTCGTGGCGACCGCTACGAGTTCACCGGCCGCCGCAGCGACGTGATCGTGGTGGGGGGTGCGAAGGTCTTTCCGCGGCGGGTGGAGGAGCTCTTGCGTGGCGTGGCGGGCATCGCCGAGGCGCTGGTGTATGGACAGCCGAGTGCGATCACCGGCGAACTCGTGGCGGCCGAGGTGGTGCTCGTGGAACCTTTTCCCGACGGGTCCACGCCGGAGAGCATCCGGGCGGCGGCGCTGGCGACGTGCCGTGAGACGCTCGAGCCGCAGAGCGTGCCGCGGATCCTCGACATCGTGAAGCGGATCGCCACCAACGCCGCCGGCAAGACGCCGCGCCGGCCGGGCAACCTGTGAGCCCGCGAAGCACGCAGTGTCGGATCGGGCCCCCGGCGCAATCACGGTTGAGCCAGCCTGTCGTATCGATCGTGTCGGGCGGATCTCGAGGCCTCGGGCTCGCGCTCGTCGAGGCGCTCGTCGCGCGAGGCGACCGCGTGGCCACGTTCTCGCGATCGGGCTCGTCCGCGCTCGACGCGCTCGCGGCGAGCCACGGCGATCGGCTCCACGCCGCCTGCCTCGACGCCGCCGACACCGCCGCGGTGCGGTCGTTCGTGGCGGGTGTGGCGGAACGCTTCGGCCGGATCGATCACGCCGTCGCCAATGCCGCGATCGCCCACGAGGGCGTGCTCGCGACCACCCGCGACGACGAGATCGACGCCCTCCTCGCGGTGAACGTGAAGGGGGCGATCGTGCCCGTGCGGGAGTGCGTGCGGCAGATGCTCACGCAGCCGGCGGGCGATCGCTCGATCACGGTGATCTCGTCGGTGGTGGCCCGGTCGGGCTCGCCGGGGCTCGCGGTCTACGCGGCCACGAAGGCGGCGCTCGAGGGTTTCGCGGTGAGCCTGGCTCGCGAGGTCGGGCCGCGTGGGATCCGGGTCAATGCCGTCGCGCCGGGCTTCATTGAGACGGAGCTTTCCGCATCGCTGTCGGCCGAGAATCGCGGCCGGATCGCCCGGCGGACGGCGCTCGGCCGGCTCGGCGACGCGACCGACGTGGTGGGCGCGGTGACGTTCCTCGCGAGCCCCGCGGCGGCGTTCGTCACGGGCCAGACGCTGGCCGTGGACGGCGGAGCCTGATTCGCTCGCCCCCCCGTGAATCGCGGTCGCCGCGTGATAAACTCGAAGGCTCGATGCTGACCGAATCGAAAGGAGTGCCTGCCACCCAGGGGAACGGAGTGCACGTCGCCCGATCCCCCCTTTTGGACGATCCATCGGTGGCGGCCTGCCGTCGCGTGGTGATCGTGGGCGCCGGGGGTTTTGGCCGCGAGGTGCTCGAGTGGGCGCGGGCTGCGTGGGGCGATGCCGCCGGTCGGATCGCGGGGTTTCTCTCGGCCGATGCCGACCGACTTCACGGCCATGATGCCCCGCCCCTCCTCGGCGACCCCGCCGCGTTCGCGCCGCAGCCCGGCGACGGGTTTCTGCTCGCGATCGGGGTGCCGCTCGTGCGGCGGCGCGTGGCGGAGGCGCTCCTGGCCCGCGGGGCCGTGTTCCTCTCGCTCGTCCACCCCACGGCGATCGTAGCGGCCACGGCGACGATCGGGGTCGGCAGCATCCTCTGCCCCTACGCGATCGTGAGCGACTCCTGCCGCCTCGGCCGGTTCGCGCTCCTCAACTACCACGCGTCGCTCGGCCACGATGCCTCGGCCGGCGACTTCGCGGTATTCTCACCGTATGCGTCGCTCGCCGGCGGCGCGCGGGTGGACGACGACGTCTTCCTGGGCATGCATGCGACGGTGGGGCCGGGACGGCGACTGGGGGAGCGGACCAAGGTGAGCGCCAACTCCTGTGCGCTCGTTGACGTACCCGCCGACTCGCTCGTGCACGGCGTTCCGGGACGGGTGCAGCCACTCGTGGCGGTGGATCACGGATGAACGCGGATCGGGAGGCAATCATGAACGCTCTCGCGCGCTGTCTGATCGCGATGATCGTGCTGTCGACTGCGCCATCGTTCTCGGTCGGGCAGCAGGGGCTCGACTCGCTCCGGAAGCAAGTCGAGAACGACGAGGCCGTGGCCCCGAGGCCGGCAGCGCCCGTGCAGGCAGCGTCGCCGTTTCCCGAAGCGCCCGACGCGGTCCCGCCCGCGACCGCGCCGTCGCGTCCGGTGCCTGTGCGTCGGCTGCCGGTGCCCCTGGCCGACGCGCTCAAGCCCGCGCTCGCGCAGGTGAAGGACATTTTCGGCGACGACTACTCCGCCGCGAACACGCCCGAGAAGAAGTTCGATCTCGGCCGCCGGTTTCTCACGGAGTCGGGGTCACTCGCCCGTCAGTCCTACGACACGTTGGTGCCGGGGGTCCGCGGCCATGCATGAGATTTGGTTGCTGCTCACGCAACGCCAGCGCCGCTACTTCGTGGCGCTTATCGGCGTGAATCTCATCGCGGCCGCCGCAGAGGTTCTGGGGGTGTTCTCGGTGCTCCCGTTCCTGGCGCTGGCGGCGAATCCAAGCGTCTGTCGGAGCAATGCCACAATCGCCCGGCTCTACGAACTCGGCGGCTTCCGCAGTGAAATCCAGTTCGTGATCGCGGCCGGCGTCGTGACCGTCGTCGCGATCCTCCTCACAAACGCGATCGCCATCGGGTCGCTATGGTTCCGCACGTGGTACTGCCACGAAGTTGCCGCAGAGATGTCGGATCGGCTGTTTCGCGGATATCTGGGCCAGCCCTACGTATTCTTTCTGAGTCGGAACTCGAGCGTGCTCGGGAAGGATCTCCTTGCCGAGGTCCAAGTCTTCTTCACCACAGCCCTCGAACCAGTCACCATCCTCATTTCGCGCGGACTGCAGATCGCCGCGGTTGCAATCGCCCTGCTTGTGTATGACTGGAAGACGACGCTTGTGGCGACGATTCTATTTGGCGGGTTCTACGGCGTGGTGTATGCGTTGGCGACGAAGCGCATTCACCGATACGGGAGCCTACGGTACACATCGAATGAGGATCGCTACCGGCTTGCGTCGGAAGCACTCGGCGGGATAAAGGAGATCAAGCTCTTCGGCCGAGAGGACTGGTATGCAGACGCGTTCGAGCGTGCGTCAGCCACGATGGTCATGACTCAGGGGCGCGTTGCGGTGCTGTCGCTGAGCCCTCGATACCTTATTGAGATTCTCGTGTTCTCAACCGTGACGCTCACGGTTGTGTCGAAACTCGCCCGCGGGGAATCGTTCGACGATCTGGCCCCGTCCTTGGGCGTCTTTGCCGTAGCCGGGCTTCGGCTTCTGCCGACCATTCAGTTGGTGTTTCAGTACGCTTCCGTACTTGTTGCCGGACGCTTGGCGATCCAGCGGTTGACTGAGCTATTTGGGGCAGTCGGCGCTCTCGAGCGAACGCCGTCTCTGCCCACGCACGATCCGCAACTGCTCCGGCTATCGCACACGCTCGCGATCGACGGTATCTCGTTCGCCTACGGCACCGACGCGCCGCCGGTTCTCGAGGACGTTTCATTCGCGATCAGGGCGCCGGAGTGCGTCGGGATCTGTGGACCGAGCGGCTCGGGCAAGACGACGCTTATGGACCTCTGCCTCGGCCTGCTGGAGCCGTCGGCGGGCTCGATCACGATCGATGGCCGCAGGCTCACCCCCGAGAACGCGAGCGCCTGGCAGCGAAGCATCGGCTATGTTCCTCAGTCGATCTACCTCATTGATGGCACGATCGCGGAAAACATCGCCTTCTCCACCGATCGGGTGTCGATCGACTTGGCGGCCGTCCGTCGAGCCGCGAAACTCGCCCATCTCGACGACGTCATCGGCCGGTCGCCGCAGGGATTCGATACGGTCGTGGGCGAGCGCGGCGTCCGATTGAGCGGCGGGCAACGACAGCGGGTGGCCATCGCCCGCGCGCTCTACCGCGATCCCGACGTGCTGTTCTTCGACGAGGCCACCAGCGCGCTCGACTCGGAGAGCGAAGCGCAGGTCGTGGAGGCGATCCAGTCGCTCGCCCATCTCAAGACGATCATCATTGTGGCCCATCGCCTCTCGACGCTCCGCTACTGCGACGTGATCCACGAACTGAAGCACGGTCGCATCGTGCGCTCGTGCGGATATGAGGAGTTGGTGCAACAGGCCGCGACGGCCAGCGGTCGCGACGCATGAGCGGGGCGGACGCGATCGTCGCGGGGTCGCTGCCGGAGAACGGGGTGCTGCTCGTTGCCCACGGGAAGCCGGCCTACTGGCAGGAGGGGTATCTGGTGCGCCACCCGGCGCCATCCATCTGGAACCGGGCCATTGCACGAGTCGTAGGCTCCATGGAATCGTTCCGTTTCCGCTTGCGGCGCCGACTCGGCGCTTAGGACGTCATGAAGACTTTCCCCTTCGTCGAGAATTCCTTCGTGCTTCGGCGAGTAAAGCACGAACTGCTTTACCTCGTGCACTGGCTGCGGTGGAAGATGATGTCTGGCGCGGAGCGTCAGGCCAAAGTCGGGCATGCCGACACCGTTCGGCATTCCCCCGATTTTCATCGCATACCCAAGCATGCCGACACCGGGAAGGTGATCGGCCGACGTCTCGTCATGCACAACGGGCTCCGGGTGCTGCCGACCGCGTACTACGGGTACCAGTTCCTGGCTCGCTCGCGGCTGTGCGAGACGGTTGACGAGCCCCAGGAGGAGCGGCTCTTTCTCGATGTCCTCCGCCAACTCCCTCCCGGCGGCACGATGCTGGAACTCGGTTCCTTCTGGGCGTTCTACTCGCTTTGGTTTCGGGCGGCGGTGCCCGACGCGGTGAACTACATGATCGAGCCCGAGTTGCGGAACCTCTCGTACGGGCGCACGAACTTCGAGATCAACGGATTCCTGGATCGTGCCGACTTCACGCATGCGTTCATCGATTCAAAATCAGGTATGGCGAATGGCGTCGAGGTGGTGTGCGTCGATGACTTCTGCGATCGGAAGGGCATCGCGCGCCTGGCTATCCTCCACGCCGACATTCAAGGGTATGAGCATGCAATGATTTAAGGTGCGAAACGAATGCTGGGCGAGCACCGCGTGGACTACGTGTTCATTTCGACTCATAGCAATGACTTGCATCGGCAGTGCATCCAGTCGCTCGAGGAGCTCGGCTATCGAATCGTTTCGGACGCGAATCTGGACGAGGCGTATCAGGCGGACGGCGTCATCCTCGCGTGTCGGCCCGGACTGCCCTCCCAGTCGATTGATCCGGTTTCGAAGCGAGTCGCGACGTGACCCTTCGCACACCCGGTATCGGCGACATGGGCGACCGGCGCATCCGCGTCATCGCGTTCTACCTGCCCCAGTTCCATCCGATCCCGGAGAACGACGCGTGGTGGGGCAAGGGCTTCACCGAATGGACGAACGTCGCCAAGGCGAAGCCGCTCTATCACGGCCACTACCAGCCCCATGTTCCCGCGGATCTCGGGTTCTACGACCTCCGGCTCCCGGAATCCCGCGAGGCCCAGGCCGACCTGGCTCGGTCGTATGGCGTCGATGGATTCTGCTACTGGCACTACTGGTTCGGGAACGGCCGGCGCATCCTCGAACGGCCGTTCGCAGAAGTGCTCACATCGGGGCGACCCGACTTTCCGTTCTGCCTCGGGTGGGCCAACCAGACGTGGACGGGCATCTGGCACGGGGCTCCGGGGCGAATCCTCGTCGAGCAGTCCTATCCCGGGCCGGACGATCACGAGCGGCATTTTCGGGCCATGCTGCCCGCGTTCCGAGATCAACGTTACCTGCGCGTCGACGGACGGCCCATCTTCGTCGTCTACGCCCCGACCGAGTTGCCGGACGCGGCTGGATTCATCGCGCAGTGGAACCGCCTCGCGCGCGCCGAGGGCCTGCCAGGGTTCTATTTCGTCGCCCACGGCTGTGACATCCCGGGGGCCGGCTTCGATGCCTTCGTCGGCAACCTCCCGTTCACCTCGATGCCCATCGCGGCTTTCGCCCAGCCGAAACGCGTCGTGAACTTCGCGCTGCGGAAGCTCTTCGGCACCAACCTCAAGCAGCTGGGAATCGATCGACGTCCCGAGGTGCGCCAGTACCGGGCGTTTCTCGAGTACTTCGAACGCACCCCGCTGGGAGACCGCCAACTGCCCCTGCTCATCCCGAACTGGGACAACACGCCGCGCAGCGGCAAGCGCGGCGTCGTCCTGCACGGCTCGACCCCGGCGCTGTTCGAACGCATGTGCGAGGCGGCTCGTGACAAGATCGCGGTGGTCTCCGAGCCCGAGAAGCGCATCGTGTTCGTCAAGGCCTGGAACGAGTGGGCCGAGGGCAACCATCTCGAACCCGACCTGCGCGACGGCACCGCCTATCTCGCTGCGATGCAACGCGGGCTGGGGCTGGTCGCCGGCAACCCGCCCGCCGCCACCACCGAGGCACGCGATCGATGACGCCCGTCGCACCAGAGCTCGAGACTCCGTCGTGTCCGGCCTGTGGTACCCGCGCCGCGCGTCGAGTCGGATGCGTCGGCGGATACGTGCGTGGTCCGACCTTCGACGTGTTCGAGTGCACGTCGTGCCGCTCGCAGTTCGTGACGCCCCGCGAGGTCCCATCCGGCCTTTACGACGCGATCTACGCCAACGCCTCGGTCATCGATGGAGGCTACGACCGCTACGTCCGGTACGCCGAGGGAATCAGGGGGCAGGACAGGCCGCTCGACTGGCTCGCGAGTCAGGAAGACATGTATTGGGGCGTGCGCCGCGCGCTCGATGCGGCCGGCATCAGGACCGGTGAACGCATCGTCGAAGCGGGGTCGGGGCTGGGCTATCTCACGTATGCCCTGCATGCCGCCGGCTACGCAGCGCACGGCGTGGACCTCTCGCATGTCGCGGTCGAGGCGGCGACCGCCCGGCTCGGCGATCTCTATTCGCAGGGTGACGCCGCCGATCCCCTGCAACTCCGCGACGCGCGCGGCGTCATCGCGATGGAGTTGATCGAGCACCTCCACGATCCGGAGTCGTTCCTCACGGGACTGCGCCGCGCGCTGCCCAGCAACGCCTCCGTGATCGTGTCCACACCGAATCGCGACGCCTACCCCGACGCGGTGACGTGGAACACCGACCTCCCGCCGGTGCATCTCCAATGGTTCTCCGAGGCGGGCATGGCCGCGCTCGCGCGGCGCTGCGGTTTCGCCGCGGAGTTCGTGGATTTCTCGGAGTGGAATACGGCCGGCGTGCACCATCGTTGGATCGCAGGCAACGCCTATCGCCAGCCGCGATTCGACGAGTCGCTGCGCCCGATCCGCCGCGAGGCCGCCGTCGCACCACGCTGGACTGCGGCACGGATCGCCGCCGCGATCGGACGACGGGTCGCCAGGCTCTGTGGGCCGCGGCAGGCGCACGACGAGAACCGGCTCACGGGCCGGCGGTCGGTCGCTCTGGTCGTCCGCCTGGTGCCGCTCGCGTGAACGGCTCGCCGGTGACGACCGCCACGGCGCGGCTCGCGGCCAGCTTTCGTCGCGTCACCACGTCCGGCGGTTACGTGCCCGAGATCGACGGGCTACGATTCATCGCGATCGCCGCCGTCGTCGCCGTCCACACCTGGGGCTACTGGT
>Ga0233425_10005003_pt1 | contig 21498 bp, 19 predicted proteins | sample Watercolumn_Towu_2_FD_181712 | JGI IMG/M metagenome (GOLD analysis project Ga0233425, IMG submission 181712) | Freshwater microbial communities from Lake Towuti, South Sulawesi, Indonesia - Watercolumn_Towuti2014_140_MG | ecosystem: Environmental > Aquatic > Freshwater > Lake | place...
TTTTGGTATCAGCCTGACGGTCGAAATCGCCGGATGACCTAGAGTCCTGCGGTTTGGGGAAACCGACAAACCGACAAGAGAGGCGTCAAACATGGACATGTGATAACTGCAATTATCGCATATGCTTGTTCCGTCAGTATCAGGCAGCTCAACGAACATACGACTTTGGTTGAGATCTCCGGTATTGATGTCGGATGCCAAGACCGCCCTCCCCTGCCCCACTTTTGCTCATCGGTCGGCTCGACGGGCGTCTCTTTCGTAGCTCAGCGCGCGACATTTGGCTTGGGAGAGCGCGAATGTCGGCGACCTCAACGATTGCCGCGCTCGCGGGTTTGCCGGTCGATACGAGCGACTTGCTTGCCTGGATTACAGGCCGGAGCCTTCCTCCTCGCCATAGCGAGGGCCTGAATGACCCTATGTCCGTCGCAGCACTCGCGCACTTCGTGCTGCTCGCACAGGAAGCAGAAGGCGATGGCGTTGCCAAGGCGACGCTCAACGCCCTGCGCCTTCTGCTAGACGATCGAGAGGAGGCACGGATCTGGGGCCGCGACGACCTCGTGCTCTTTGGATCGGCGTTTCGAGCGGCCAAGAGAAGGTTGGCCGAACCGTATGCAGCCCCTACCCTTCTGGCGGTGGCAGAGCGCCTCCTGGAGGTCCACGCGGAACTGGAGATCGCACCGGTCGGCGGTCGCTCCCTAGCAACGCTGGACGGTCGCCAGCTTATCGTCGATCCCCGAACCTTCGGCACGATCTGGCTGTTGGCCTGCCACCTTCCAACGGCGCTCCTCACCGCAGGAGTTACCTCCCAGATCATTCCCTCTTTCGTATGCCTTCCAAAATTCCTCGGGGTGACTGCACGCGAACTTGCCGGAGATCTCGAACAGCGGCTTGGAGACGCCGCCATGGCTGGCCTGAAAGACCTTGATACCGCTGAGAGGCTCGATGACAAACTTCCCAAGGAGCTCGGCGTCACCCGGCGCAGTAAGCTCCCTGCCCTCATGCGACTAGAAGCAGCTTATCCCGGTATCCGCATCCCTGCGATCGCACGGCTTCTCAATATCTCGCCACAAGGAGCGGCGAAGCTTGCCAGCCAAGCGAGAGAGACGCGCGGCCACCCTTATTGAGGCCAGTGATTATCGAGAAGGTCGCGTAGTGCTGCCTCGGCCTCCGCACGACTACCGCCGCCCTTGTGGAAGAGCGTCAGCGTCACGCCACGCCTGTCCTTTCCATCGACGCGAAGGAGAGCCGTGCCGCCAGGGCTGTGCACGACCACGGAATCCGATCCTGTCCTCTTGGGGGCTTTTGCCGGCTTGGGCTCCTTCTTGCGCGGAGCGGCCGAGCCTACCACCGCTATCAGGGCGCGGATCGTCTCGGGAGCATTGGCGGGCAACCCCTCGTTGCCTGCCGCGCGCTCTTCAGACAGACGACGCGCCTCGGCGAGCACGCGCGAACGATCATCGTCGGATTTCAGCACAGGCTTTAAACTGCCGATATGCGAGATCTTCAGCTCGAAAGGATCCGGGAAAGCGGCAACGACCGCTTCAGGCAATCTGGCGAGATCAAGGTAACGGCTGACCCACGCCTCGGACTGGTTCAGTCGCCTCGCCATCTCCTTCTGGCTACCGCCATAATAAAGATCAAGCGCCTTAAGATAGTCTCGCGCTCGCTCCAGATCGCTGAGATCCTCGCGCGCCCGGTTCTCCAGATCGGAGATGCGAAACGCCTGCTCATCCGTCAGATCGCGCACTTCCACGAGGTAGCGCACCTCGGGGTGATTGTTCGCCCGTAGCCACGACACCGACCAATGGCGGCGAGCCCCGCAGATGATCTCGAAATCATAGTCCGGCTCATGAATGCGCCGAACGATCGCGGGGACCTCCTGCTTGCCCTGCGCGAGGATACTCTCGATCAGATCGTCACACCGCTCACGGCTCAGTGCGCCATAGTCCCGATTGTGCCGTTCCCATATCCGGCAGCGAGCCGGGTCTACATACTCCTGCGGATTGTTGACGACAGACCCTGACGCCAACTCGGCAATTCGATTGCTTCTCCCGCCAAGTACGCCCACTCCGAGGCGCGGTCCACGTTCCTGGCCTTCAGCGTTGGGCTCTACAGAGGACGCCAGATCGCCTAGAAAACTCTTGTTCTTCGAGCTCATTTTGCCCCCCTATTTGCCAAAATTGCAGGGCTGCAATTCTTGTCCATCACGCATGCCCATCCTTGCGCAAACGACTCAGATGGCTGGGCCAGGTCTTACGAATATCAAGCTCGATCTCGGCATTCACGCCATCGAGATAGGTCAGGCAGCGATCACGCACGGTCTTGCTCGTCATCGGGCCGTCCAGTTCGTAAACAGTCATCAGACGGGCCGTAGCGTTATCGATCTCGGCAGAGTCCTTGAGCGGCGAGCGCACCATGGCAGTTCCGTAAACCTGCCGCATCAGGTCGAGCAGGCCCTTCTGCATCGATTTGCCTTCATCCACCTTCGATGCCACGAAGCGCAGAAAGGACAGCTGCGGCGCGAGATCGTGCGTCGAGAGTTCCTGAATAGTTTCGTCGAGCATGGCGAGAAACGCGGCCGTCGAGGAGAAGTCCATCACGGTTGGCGGAACCGGCACCACCAGAGCGTTGGCTGCCCTAAGAACCGATAGGGAGATTGCTCCCAAGGCTGGCGGCGGATCGAGGATCACGACGTCGTAGAGATCCTGCACCGAGGCGATACCCTGCGCCATTCGATCGAGCAGAGCCCCCTGTCCCCGCGCCATGCGCGCCGCGAGTTCATATTCCGACTGGAAGAGACGCAGGTTGGCCGGGATCAGGTCGAGCCCATCGAAATGGGTCTTACGGATCCCATAATCGAGCGACTTGCGTTCGCCCTCTCGCAGATACGGATAGAGCGTGTCGTTCTCGTTCAAATCGAGATCCGGCACATAGCCGAAAAGGGTCGTAGCAGACGCTTGGCTGTCGCAATCAATCAGGAGGACACGATAGCCGCGGATCGCCAGATATTGTGCCAGGTGGACCGACACCGTCGACTTGCCGACACCACCCTTGAAATTCTGGACCGCGATGACAGAGCACGGGTCGCTTGGATCGCGCCATGGCCGCGTTCCGAAGGCGCCGCGCATGTCGTTCAGCTGAGCAAGCGTGTATCCCATGCGCCGACCGCTCTCTGTCCGCGGAGGTGGCACAAGACGGCCATCGCTCTCGGCCTCGCGAATCGCTCCGGTCGTCCGCCCCACCAGATCGGCGGCCTTTCCGATCTGAAACGTCGGTTCTCGCCGCTCGTCGGCGCGCGCGCTTCGGGCCGAGTTGCGCAGCTTTTCGAGGACAGAGGAAGACCGAGCAGCGAGCGACGCAACATCGAGTGTTTCCCCCATCCGCACTTCATCAATTGCGGACGCCATAGCTGCTCCTATTAAAGTCTGGAGCATCCATGTTCGATTTTCACTTTTTGGTCAATATCCACCCGAGATTTGACAGTTTGACCATGGAGACCGTCGGATTGCCAGCCCGTACTCCTATCCTGTCCTCCTGGGGGCTGATCGAAGCCTCAAATGGCCGAATTGCAGCCCTGCAATTTGTGCCAGACGCGCTCTCTGCTCGCAACCTGACTCGGTGGGGGCACGGGATCGACCATAGCGCGACGTTCATCCTTGCGGGTCGCAAGTGACCACGTTGATATGTGTCGTAATGACAGAGAGCCTCACCCCCGCACTTGCCCGACGCATCGCCCTTGCCGCGCAAGGCTTTGGTGAGGCCATGCCTTCCGTCGTGAGGCCTCACCATTTGCGGCGTACTATCGCTCGGCCTGGTCTGCATCAGATCGACAGCGTCAACGTGCTGACGCGAGCGCACTACCTTCCGGCCTATTCGCGCTTTGGTGCTTTTGATCCGAAGTTGCTGGAGGCCGACGCCTGGGGGCCTCTCCGATCGCGGCGCCTCTTCGAGTATTGGGCGCACGAAGCGTCTTTGATCCCCCTACCCCTCCAACCCTTGCTGCGGTGGCGCCAGGCAATGGCAGACGCCGGCGAGACTGGCTGGAAATGCCTGCGCATATTCGCGCGCGATCGGCGGGCGGACGCGCTCTCGATCCTGGAGCGCATCCGCAACGAGGGACCACTCTCAGCATCTGATATCGAACGTGGGAAGCGACGCCCAGGCTGGTGGGAATGGGGCGACAGCAAGATGGCGCTGGAGTGGCTTTTCTGGTCCGGCCATATCACCACTGCGACACGACTAGCGAGCTTTGAGCGGGTATATAATCTCACCGAGCGCGTGTTGCCCCAGTCGATCCTCGCTCTCCCGACCCCGGAACCTGCAGCAGCCAGACGCCAACTCATTGAGCACAGCGCCCGCGCCCTTGGCGTGGCAACGGCAAAGGATCTGCGTGACTACTTCCGGCTTTCTCCAGCAGAGGCTCAGCCAGCTATTGCGCAACTCGTGGAGGAGGGCGTCCTTCAGCCCGTAAAAATTGATGGGTGGCAGCAATCAACATGGTTGCACCGGGAGGCGAGGCGCCCACGTCGAATACGCCATGCCGCCCTGTTAGCGCCCTTCGATCCATTGATCTGGGAACGCGACCGCGCCGAGCGCCTCTTTGGCATACGCTATCGGATCGAGATATACCTCCCAGCTCCGCTGCGCACCTATGGATATTATGTCCTGCCGTTCCTGCTTGATGAGCAGATCGTCGCACGGGTCGATCTGAAGGCGGACCGGAAAGCGAAGGCGCTTCTCGTTCAACAAAGGACGTTCGAGAGCGATGCGCCTGCTCATGCCGGCGAGGTGCTGGACGAGGCCCTCCGATCAATGGCGCGGTGGCTGGGTCTGGACCGCGTGATATTTGGCGATGCGGTGAGGGGAGTGTGACCGCCTGTACGATGCTGTGCGGCACAAATTGCAGGGCTGCAATTTGTGCTGCTATGGCCGGCCTCGCCGATTGAAAAAGGCTTCGCACCAGCCCTTCCACGACTTTTCGAGTTTCGTACCGGACAGGGTGTTCAAGCGAGCGCCCATATGGTCGCGATAGGCCTCAGCGATCATGTCGACGTCCCAGCCACCGCCGTAGCGCACTCCAATCTCACGAGCCGCCTCCTCGGTAGCCCCGAAGTGCAGCCGGCCGCGGGGGAACCGTTTCCACAATTCTGTACCGCTCGAGGACGCCGCATCCGAGCTTACCAGCGCAGCAGTTACCTTCTTGAGGACATTCGCCACGTCCGCGCCGTCGACGGTTGGGCTTTGGGGAAGGGCACTGTCGCTTGCCACAACCTTCTCGACGGTATCATCGCGCCTGGCTTTCCGTCCCTTAGAGTGACGCTCGAGTTCGTCGACCGTTGCAATTTGCGCCGGCGCATCTTTCGAGACGAACCGGAACTCGATCTCAACGACCGCACGGCCTCGCCGGATCTCCTGCCATTCCACAGTGAAGTGGGCGAGCTGGTCAATCTCTGCCTTGGCGACCGTCAGAACCTTGCGGCGTAACTGAGCAAAGTCGGCATATTTGTCCGGGTCGATCCCGAGCGCCGCGCGCAACCCCACCATATCGACTTTCCACACGGGTTGCCGTCGGTGAAGGCGAAGGGCGCCCTCTTCGTAGAGCTTGAGGGCATAGGCTGACCTGAACCCTAGCACGGCCTGGCGGTTCATCACCGCATAGGTTTCGGATTCCTGGATCAGCCGACGAGCGTCAGGCGTGAACTGCCACTCGATCCACCCCGTCTCCTTGTCGTTATCCTCGACCTCTTCCCAGGACGCCTGAATGAGGTTGAAACGCTTCGTGGCGCGCTTTCCGCGCCATGACTTGTCATCCTCTGCGAAGAGCGTTCTGTGCAGCTCTTCAAGCATATCGACAATTCGTTCGTTGCCCTTGTGACCGCGTCGGATGTCCGACTTTCGCATACGGTGCGTCGTGTCTTGCCAGGCATCGCCGCCCGCAGTCAGGATCATGAGGGCGAGGAGGCGGGAAGCGGTCAGACTGAGCGATTGCCCTTTGACGAAGCGGACCTCGACAAGGCGTCCGGGTTTGGCGAACTCGTCACCGCCTTTGCGAGCGAGCGCAGCAGCCACGCGCATCGAACGGGCGGCCGAAGTCTCCTCGCCGCCTTCATCGTCTACGCTTTCCGCTGGCACTCCCATGCGATTCACCTCACACTGCCGTGGAAACTGCCTGTCCTGACCTCATCCGTCAAGTCAGGTCAGGTTATACCCGTCTGGAGGCCCCCAAGAGGTCAGGATAGTTTTGGCATTCGAATCGGACATTGAGCCTGTGATTCCGCCGAGTCGCGAATGTCCGCCGGATCGTGTGGAGCAGGAGCGAAAAAGCGCCTCGAAGCGCCTAATATGCACACGATCCTGACTGCCCCCCAAGAAGACAGGATGATCCCCAAGACGACAGGATAGAGCCCCCGCCAGGACAGGTTACACCCCCCGCGAAGTCAGGCAAAAGCCCCCACGAGGTCAGGTAAGACGCTGATTCAGTCTATAGTTTCAAACACATAGCGGCCCTGAATCATAGAATCATTAGAATCTTAGAATCACCCCGACGCTGCGCGCCGGGCGTTTTTAAAGATGAGGTTTTTGGAAAGAAGTGATTCGGTAGCTCCCGATGGCCAGCGGCAGCAGCTCTCGCACACCCAGATCCGGATCATCGCTCGCGACCAGTTCGATCGCCAAGGTCAACCGCAAACCTTTGAGCCGGGAGTGGAGTTGCTTCCCCTGAGTATCCCTCCATCTGGGGGGATAGGAGCCAAGGTCCTGCTTCCGTACCGTGCAGCCCACGGCAGCTCAGCAGTCATATGGCGTGCGAAATCCGATCGTTTGCTCATTCACGCTTGCTCAGCGCCAAGCTGGAGGCACCATGATCAACTTCGCAAAGTTCGAGATTATAGGGCGGATCGGGGAAATCGACGCCAAACCCAAGGTCACCAATGTCTCGGTCTGCGCGAATTATCGCCGCCGTGGTGAAGGCGATGAATGGATCGAGGACAGCTACTGGAACCGCGTCGTGATCTTCAGTGAGGGGCAGAGGAAGTATATCGAAGAGCGTGTCCATGTCGGCGATCTCGTCCGGGTAGCGGGCCGGCTGCGCGACAGTTCCTACGAGCGTGATGGTACGACCCATTACACGACAGACCGGATCGTCGAGGAATTCGGTGTCCTCGCACCAAAGTCAGCATAGCGCCTCGAGGAGGGGAGGGGGCAGGCCGGGTTTGCGCTTCCGGTTCGAGAAGGAGTTTCCCTATGCCTGCTTCTTTAGATGCAGCAACCCGCGCAAAGCAGATCGTCGAACGTCTGGGTGGCCGGTGGACAGGCTCCCACGGTGAATGTCGATGCCCTGCCCATGATGATCGATCGCCAAGCCTCTCCGTGCGCTTGGGAACGAAGGCCATATTGTTCAAATGCTTTGCCGGCTGCAACTCGATCGACATCTTGAAGGCGCTCGATCGGCAAGGTCTCCATGACCGCGCGCCCGTCCACGTCGAACCGCGCCCGCCTGCTCGCGATCTGAGCGGTCTCGCCAAGACCTTATGGCATCGCAGCGTTGCTATCGGTGGTACGCTTGCTGAAACCTATCTCAGCGCCCGAGGCGTGTTCACCCCGACACCGGAGTTGCGGTTCAATCCCACGACGATCATCGGGAAGGGCAAGGATCGCCGAAGTCTGCCGGCGATGATTGCCGCCGTGAAAAACGAGCTCGGACTGGTCGCTGTCCATCGCACGTTTCTGGATCCTGTCGACATCCTGCATCGCCCGTTTCGCAAGCCGAAGCTTGCGCTCGGGCTGTTGGGATCGGGCAGTGTGCAATTCGGCATACCGCAGAGCACGCTTGGATTGGCTGAAGGGATCGAAGATGCCTTATCAGCGCGCGACTGGTTCGACCTGCCAGTCTGGGCGGTGCTCGGCGCCGAGCGATACGCCCATGTCGGCATACCCTCCAACGTCAGGCGGGTCATCGTGTTCGGGCAGCGCAATGAGGCGGCACGGACATGCTTTGAGCGCGCCTACGACCATCTCTCTGCCAATGGCCGCCAGGTCGAACACTGGCTTCCAAAGGATCATGACGACTGGAATGACGCCCTGCGCGACAGGCTTGCCCGCAATTCGGTTCCAAGGTCCGAGCTGCTGATCCAGCCATCGTAGAGAGGAGAGGGGGCCTTCGGCGAGGTGGCCCGGTGCTGATCATCGGGCGACATCAAGGAGCCCCATCATGTCCGCTACCGCCTCCGCCGTTGCTGAACTCGACTTCTCCGACCCCGCCATCATTGCCGCGCGCGAAATAGCAGCAAAGATCGCGAGCAATATTTCCATCGATCGACCCACGCTGATCGGCGCCATGACCCGCGCCTATGGCTCGACACCCGCGAGCGGAGACTGGTCGATCCGGGATGCCTATGATGTGCTCGAACTGGGGCAGGTGCTCTTCCTTTCCGGCAGCGCATTGCCGGACGCGCCGCCGGCTCAGCTTGCGCTTGTCGCCGCCATGGTCGCGCGCCTGCCAGTTCATAGCGTACGCAGCGAGAAGCAGATTGATCTCCAGCAATTCTCGACACCGGCATCGATCGCCCTGATCGCGACGCGGCTCGCCGGTATCGGCGAGCGCGACATCGTACTCGAACCCTCGGCAGGGACTGGCCTGCTCGCCATCTTCGCCCGTCGTGCCCAGGCCCGGCTGATCCTCAATGAGATTGATCCCTGGCGCCGGGCCATGCTCGCGGCTGCTTACCCCGATGCACGCATCTTCGGCCATGACGGTGAGCTCATCGACGACCTCCTCCCCGTCGATCTCGTGCCGGATGTCATCCTCATCAATCCCCCCTTCTCGCGCAGTGAGGGCCGCGGCCGTGATCGGGTTGCCGGCCTTCGCCACCTGCGCTCTGCCCTGACGCGCCTGCGCCCGGGTGGTCGCTGTGTCGCAATCCTTCCCACCCGCGTTGATCCGCAATCGAGTGAATGGAAGATCGCGACGGCCGGTTCTACGCTCATCCGCCAGATCGAATTACCAGCGTCTGCCTATGCGCGGCACGGTACGACCCAAGCTGTCCAGCTTCTCCTCCTGCACAAGGGCGTTGAAGTCGTCCCGGCCAATACGATCGCCTGCGCCACCCTGGACGAAGCCCTCGATGCCTGTTCCCTTCACCCAGTGCCGACTGCAGCAACGCCGTCCACACGCCCGGGCCGCGTCGTATCGCGGCCTTCAGCTCTGCTCGCCGGCGCCCGCCGTGGTGCGATCAAGCCCTTGGCGCCGAGGCGCATCGACGTAGCTGCCCCGGCGCAACCCATCGCATTCGAAGTGCTCGATGCCCCGGCGCCGGTCGGTGAACCGTCCGGGCTCTACCTTCCTTATCGACCGAGCCGAATAGCCCTGCCAGCAGCGCGGCCCCACCCTACAGCTCTCGTGGAATCGACAGCCATGGGTTCGATTGCCGCGCCCAAGACACACTATTCGCCGATCCTGCCGCCGAGATTGCTCGCCGAGAATATACTCTCGGATGCGCAGCTCGAGACCGTCATCTACGCAGGCGCTGCGTTCGAGCGCGATCTTCCGGGCCGATTCCTGACCAAGGATGAAGGTCTCACTTTGACGCCCGACGAGGCTGGCAGCGGGGTTCGCACCGGCTTCTTCCTGGGCGATGGCACTGGCGCTGGCAAAGGCCGCCAGGTCGCAGCGATCTTGCTCGACCAGTGGCTGCGCGGTCGCCGCAAGCATGTCTGGATTTCCAAGACCGAGACGCTGCTCGAAGATGCCCGTCGTGATTGGGTTGCGGTCGGCGGGCTTGCGCTCGATCTCCAACATCTCAACCAGTGGAAGCTCGGAACGGCGATCGGGGGCAGTGAGGGCGTGCTCTTCCTTACCTATGCTACTTTGCGGTCGAGCCGGGGCGACAAGGGCACGCGCCTCACACAGATCACCGATTGGCTGGGTGACGGCTATGAAGGCATGATCGTCTTCGACGAAGCCCATGAAATGGCCGGTGTGGCTGGCGGGGAAGGGCGGTTCGGCACCTCCAAGGGCTCCGAGCAGGGCATCGCCGGCGTCCGACTGCAAAATCTCCTGCCCCGCGCCCGCGTCCTCTACGTGTCCGCAACGGGGGCCTCGGACGTCAACAATCTGGCCTACGCCACCCGGCTTGGCCTTTGGGGTCCGGGAACGGCTTTTTCCGACCGCCGCGATTTCGTCGAAAGCCTGCGTCAGGGTGGCATCGCGGCAATGGAACTGATCGCCCGCGATCTGAAGGCACAGGGCCTTTATGCGGCCCGCGCGCTCAGTTTTGCTGGCGTCGAGTATGATATTCTCGAACACCAGCTGACCCCGGACCAGATCGCGATCTATGATGCCTATGCGGACGCCTGGGGTATCATTAACCGCAACCTGCAGGCCGCGCTCGACGCGACCCGTATCACCGACAGTTTCAGTAAATCGACCTATAACGGCGGTGCCAAGGCTGCGGCGATCTCCATCTTTGAATCGACCAAACAGCGTTTCTTTGCCCAGCTTCTGATTTCCCTGAAGTTGCCATCGCTGATCCCCGCCATTCATGCCGATCTCGCGCGCGGTGATTGCGTGGTGATCCAGCTCGTCTCGACGGCCGAGGCGATGCTCGACCGGACGCTTGCCGCCCTGGACGCCGAGGCGAGGGCCAATCTGGATATCCAATTGTCGCCGCGCGAGTTCCTCATGGACTATCTGAGCGCGGCGTTCCCGACGCGGCAAATGCGAATCTACACCGACGATTCCGGCAATGTCCGGTCCGAGCCGATGATCGACGAAGATGGGCGACCCGTTCACAGCCAGGAGGCCATACGGATGCGCGAACAGCTGCTGGAAGAACTGTGCGCTCTTCCGGTCGTAGGCTCCGCGCTGGACCATATCATCGGCCACTTTGGCACTGATCAGGTTGCCGAGGTGACCGGACGATCGCGCCGGATAGTGGCAGATGCGCGTGGCGGGCAGCGTCTCGAAAGCCGGTCGCCTCGCAGCAATCTTGCCGAGACCGATGCTTTCATGCGCGGTGCCAAGCGCATCCTGATCTTCTCAGATGCCGGCGGCACTGGGCGCAGCTACCACGCCAGTCTCGCGGCCGAGAATCAGAGCCGCCGCATTCACTATCTGCTCGAGCCGGGCTGGCGAGCCGACGCTGCGATTCAGGGGCTGGGGCGTACCCACCGCACTCATCAGGCATCTGCACCGCTATTTCGTCCGGTATCGACGGACTGCCGGGGCGAACGCCGTTTCATTTCAACGATCGCGCGCCGTCTCGACAGCCTGGGCGCACTTACCCGCGGCCAGCGCCAGACCGGCGGACAGGGTCTGTTCAATCCCCGCGACAATCTGGAATCGGATTTCGCCAAGGACTCGCTCGTCACCTGGTTCCGGCTGCTGTTCGCGGGCAAGCTCGCATCGACCAGCTTCACAGATTTTCAGGTGCTGACGGGCCTCAATCTGGAGGGTGAGGGCGGTGGCATGGTCGAGGAACTCCCTCCCATACAGCGCTGGCTAAACCGTATTCTTGCGTTGAGGATCAGCCTTCAGAACGCGATCTTCGACGAATATCTCGGCTTGATCGAGGCCCGGATCGAGGCGGCGCGGGAAGCCGGTACGCTCGATGTCGGCGTCGAGACGATCGATGCCGAGCGGATCACCATTCTCGACCGGACCTGTATTCGGGAAGACCCGGTGAGCGGCGCTGTCACGGAAATCCTGCGTCTCGAGACCGAGCAGTGCTATCGTCCGGTCAGCCGCGACCGTGTCGAATGGCTTCTACAGGATGGCGAGAGCCGGTGCGTGGTGAACCGCCGATCGGGCAAGGCCGCCATCTGCAGCGCCACCCATTCGCTCACCGACGAAGACGGCCAGCTGATCAAGCGCTGGGAGCTGGTCCGCCCGGCACGGACAGAGCGTCATCGGCAGGACCTGTTTCTCGAAACGCTGTGGGAGGATGCCGATGCCGAGGAATTTGCGAGGCTCTGGGATCAGGAGGTCGAGGAGCTGCGACACCGCACCCGAACCGAGACGATCTACCTCGTCACTGGCCTCCTCCTTCCGGTCTGGGGCAAGCTTCCCGACGATCATGTCCAGGTCTGGCGCCTGAAAACTGAAGATGGGCAGTCGCTGCTTGGCCGTCTTATCCCGGCACCGATGGTGTCCAAGATCAGCAGCGCATTCGGCGTTGCGGGTGGGATCGAGATCGCACCGACCAATATCGTCCGGCACGTACTCGATAGCGGCGGCGTGGAGCCGGTCGGTCCATATCATCTCAAGCGCAGTCTCGTGGCGGGCGAGCAGCGCCTCGAGCTGATCGACTGGCCACCAAACCGGCTGGCCGAACTCAAGGCGCTTGGCTGTTTCTCCGAGATCATCGCGTATCGCACCCGGCTGTTCCTGCCGCCCACCCTCGCTGCCGATATCGTGGCGCGCGTCGCTGCCTGATCCGCTCGGCGGCGATCACGCGTGCCGCGCCGCGACAACCGGCGAGAGATGACCGTGATCGTCGCCGCATTGGTCCCATCGCGCAGTGTCGGGCGCGCGTCCGCGCGTCTTCGACGGTCCTGATCAGCCTTCGTGTGAGAGGGGAGGGGGCTTCGCCTTGGTGGGCCTGATGAGCAGGTCCCGAGCGCGGCAAGCTGGCGCTCGTCTCTCCTACGGAGAAATCCGATGATCCAATCCGTCAAAGTGAAGAACCTGTCCCTGTCCAAGGACAATGTTCGCAAGAGCAATCGCGACCTCGATATCGAGTCCTTCGCTGCCACCATCGCCGCGCACGGGCTGCTACAGAATCTCGTGGTCACCCCCCTGAAGAAGAGCGGCCATTTCACGGTCAAGGCCGGTGGGCGTCGCCTGCGGGCGCTCCAGCATCTTATCGCGACGGGCGTCCTGCCCGCTGATCATGAAGTCCCGGCATTGGTCCTGGCTGACGATGCCGACAGCACCGAGGCGAGCCTCGCGGAGAATTTCGGCCGCTTGCCGATGAACCCGGCGGACGAAGCAACCGCATTCAATCACTTCATCGACAAGGGCGCGTCGGCCGAGGACGTGGCCAAGCGGTTCGGCGTGACCACCCGCTTTGTCGAGCAGCGTGTTCGCCTTGCGGAACTGGCACCCTGCATCTTCCAGGCGCTCGCTGCCGGTGAAATCAGTCTGGGCGTCGCACAGGCCTATGCGGTTACCGGCGATACCGACCGCCAGGCGCGGGTCTTCGAGCAGATGAAGTCGGCCTATTACGGCAATCAGCCCGACAATATCCGGCGTGCGATCCTGAACGGCACCGTCAAGGCGAACGACGCCAAGGCGCGCTTTGTCGGCCGGGATGCCTATCTCGCCGCCGGCGGCCGCATCGAGGGCGACCTGTTCGCGACCGAGGGCGACGAGAACTGGATCGATGTCGAGCTTCTGGAGGATCTGGCGGCACAAAAGCTCGAAGCCGCTGCCGCCGAACTGGCCGTATCCCAGGGTCTCGCATTCGTCACGCCCGTGGCGGCGACGCATGTGCCCTACGATACCGAGCGGCAGCTGCATGAATATCATGCCACTGCCCGCCCGCTGACCGACGATGAGCAGGTCCGGGTCGATGCCCTCGCGGTGGAAAATGACACGCTGGTCGATCAGCTCGAAACGGAACTGGTCGACGGCACCGACGAGGCTGAGGCGGCGAATGCTCGGCTCGAAGAAATCGAGCGTGAACTCGACGAACTCGACGCCGCCCGCAAGGTCGTCGACCCCGAGGTCCGCGCCCAGCTCGGCACGTTCGTCTATATCGGCGGCGACGGCGCTGTCCGCGTCCATACCCGGATGTTCAGCGAGAAGCCGGTGGTCGATCCGAACGCACCTGTCGTCATCAGCCCGATTGGCGGGGCCGAAGATGTGGTCGAGCAGGGGGTGAAGCTCAGCGCGACGCTGGTCGACGAGCTCGCCACCCAGCGGCGCCAGATCCTCGTCGCCCACCTTGCAAGCGATCCGGCGCTCGCGCTTGACCTGACCATTTTCCTGATGGCGCAGGATGCGGTCTTCGCGAACAATTATGTCCGCAGTCACTCGACGCTGAAAGCATCGCCCTCGCAATTCCCGATCTTCGCTTTCCGCGATGAGGGCTCTCTCGCGTCGCAGACGATCGCCGATCAACGGCAGGCGCTCGACACCAGCTGGGCAGGGCACGACACGATGTCGGCGCGCTTCGATGCCTTCCGCGCGCTTGACGACGAGGCCCGTGGTAACTGGGTTGCCTTCGTCATCGCCCAGACGCTCGAGCCGACGCTGAATGCCGGCGATGGCAGTCGGCTCAACGGGTTCCACGATCACCTCGGTCGGATTCTCGATATCCAGGTCGAACAGTGGTGGCGTCCGACGGCCGCAAACTTCTTCGGCCGAGTGAAGAAGGATGTGATGCTGGACGCGCTGGAGGACATCGGCGGCCCGATCCTGCGTGGTCGCTACAAGGACGCCAAGAAGGGTGACCTCGCCACGACCTGCGCGTCGCTCTGCAATGGCCAGGGTATCGTCGAGGCTGAAATTCGCGAGAAGGCGACTTCCTGGTTGCCCGACGCCATGCGGTTCGATGCGATCGAAAAGCCGGAACGCTATCCCGCCCGCTCGGTCTTCCTTGAGGCCGAGGAGGACGAGGATGTCGAGGCGGTCGACGACGTGCTGGACGGAGAGGATGGGGAGCCGGCGGGCGACATCACGGACGACGATGACCTGAGCGAAGCGGCCTGACGCTCAGCCGACAGTTCGAGGCGACTTGGGGCGGTACTCTTCGGAGTGCCGCCCTTTTTTTCATGATCCGTCAGCCGTCGGGTCCGCCTCATTTCAAATCGGAGATTGAACGTGGCCAAGACAACCGACAAGCCATCGCCCGCCGACATCATCACCAGCACCATCATCGACAGGCTCGAAGCTGGCGTCCGTCCTTGGGTGAAACCCTGGCGCCCCGGGCTCGGTGGTCGTCCGCTGCGCGTGACCGGCGAACCCTACCGCGGCATCAACTGCTTCTGGCTTTGGTTGGTGGCGGAGAGCGCTGGATATAGCGCGCGCACCTGGATGACCTACAAACAGGCTCAGGCGCTCGGTGGCCAGGTCCGCCAGGGCGAAAAATCCCAGTTCGCGATTTTCTACAAGACCTACACCAAGGAGGTCGCCTCACCAGTGACGGGAGCCGTGACCGACGAGGTCCGGGCGATGCTGCGCAGCTATGCGGTCTTCAATGTCGACCAGATCGAGGGGTTGCCCGCAGACTATTATCCGAGCCGTGTCGCACTCGTCGCGCCGGGTGACGTATTGCCCGACCGGGCAGATCGGTTCGTGCGTGCGCTTCCTGCCTCAGTGCAGGTTCGTGGCGACCGGGCCTTCTACGACCGCGTTGCCGACAGCATCACCATGCCGCCGATCGAGTTGTTCACGACGCAGGCCTATTGGGCGTCGACGCTCGCCCATGAGGCTGGGCACTGGACGGGCCATCCCCGCCGCCTCAATCGCGAGTTCGGCAAGAAATTCGGCGATGACGCTTATGCGTTCGAGGAACTGTGCGCCGAGATGACTGCTGCGCTGCTCGGGGCTGATCTCGGCCTTCCGACCGCGCATCTCGATGACCATGCCAGCTACATCGCCTCATGGCTGCGGGTGCTCAAGCGCGACAGTCGGGCTGTCATGACCGCCGCCGCCAAGGCGGAAGCGGCGGCGGGCTATCTACTGCGTGCTACCGGCCTTGCCGATGCCGATGATGGTGACGAGACCGTTCGTGAAGCGGCGTGATCATGGACGGCCTCCCCGACCTCGCCGCCTACCACCGCTTCGTCGTGACCTTCAGCGGCGGCAAGGACAGCCTCGCCAGCCTCCTCGTCCTGTTGATGCAGGGCGTTTCTCCCGAACGGATCGAATTGCATCACCATGAGGTGGACGGGCAGGGGCCGAGCTTGATGGATTGGCCCTGCACACCGGCTTATGTTGACGCGCTCGCCCGCCATCTGGGCATCGTCCTATATCGGTCGAGCCGGGTCGGCGGGTTCGCGCGCGAACTCGACCGGGAAAAAGCCCCGACCGCGCCGATCATGTTCGACACCCCCGAGGGTTCGCGCATTGCGGGCGGGTCCGGGCCATCGGGCACTCGCGGCCTGTTCCCGCAGGTCTCGGCCGATCTTCGGGTGCGCTGGTGCAGCCCGGCGCTCAAGATCGATGTGCTTGCAGCAGCCATCCGCAATCAAGGCCGCTTCTTCGAGGGCAAAACCCTCGTTCTCACCGGAGAACGCGCGGAGGAAAGCCCCGGCCGTGCCCGCTATGCGGCGCTCGAACCCCATCGAACCATGAGCGGCCGGCGGCATGTCGATCATTGGCGGCCGGTGCTGCGTTGGAGCGAGCAACGGGTGTGGGACATCATCGCCTCGGCGCGGATCAGGCCGCATCCGGCATATCGGTTAGGTTGGGGCCGCCTTTCATGTCGGTGCTGCATCTTTGGGACGGCCGATCAATGGGCGACCCTGCGCTTGCTCTTTCCAGACGCGTTTGCGCGCATCGCCCGCCGCGAAGCGGCGAGCGGCAGGACTATTCATCGCGCGCTGAGCGTGACCGAGTTGGCCGACCGCGGGTGCCCCTATCCGGCGGCTCTGACCCATGAGGATGATCGATCGCAGGCTGATGATCCCGTCTGGCGGCTGCCGATCACGCTCGACCCATGGTCGTTGCCGGCAGGCGCGTTCGGCGAACTAGGCGGCCCGACCTGATCTTGGCTGGAGCGAGAGGAGAGGGGGCCTTCGGCGGGGTGCGCATCATTGCGCCAAGCTGGAGGCTGACCGATGCTCTACGATACGCTCTATCGCCATAATCAGGCGCTCACTCCCGACCCGGACGCAACCATAGGTGCTGCGCTTCATGGCTTGCTCAGCGCGATCGACGACTGTCGGCGCGCTGGTAAGTCCATCGAACAGGACGCAGCGATCCTGCTTCTCATCCGGGTGCTGGCCGGCAGCGCTGCGCGCGCCGCACCGGATGTCGCTGCTCTTGCCGCACAATGCGCGGCCGATCGCGCAGCGATCCTCGCGCATCCGGCTCTGCTCGCCATTGCCGGCCATCGGGTCGGCGGGGACCGTATCGCCAAGCGGACCTTTCATGCGCAGGCGCGGCAGGCGCTTGCGCGCGTCACCGAGGCGCTCGGTCTCGCGCCAGAGGAGTTCAAGATCGTCGTCACGGCCGGTGGCGAACATGAGGATGGCATGACCGAGCTGCGCCATGCCGACTTCACCGTCCGCGTCGTGCCGCGCGGCTTTCTGCCCGATAGCGAGGTGACCTGGTTCCGGTGCGCGCATGGCGTGATTGCCGGCCACCCCTGTCACGGCAAGGCGGCGCTTCTCCTCGATCCCGGCGCCTTCGCGCGCCGCCTCTCGGCGCTGCGCCCCGCTCGCGCGCCCTTGTCGGTCGCGGCCTGACCCCCGGCTTCATTCACGCGCCGAGGTTCGTCCGGTGCGCAAATCAAGGAGGCTAACATGGCTGAATATTACACGCATTTCTCCTTCACGCTCGATGTCGGCAACCGCGCCAATGTCGAGCAGGCGCTCGCCTTGTACGCTGACACGCTCCCGAACGAGGATGGCCTCACCTTTCCCGATGGCTTCAGGCTCGAACCGCCGGCCGATGAAGGCACCGAGCTTTGGATCCACGACGATGGCCGAGGCGATGTCGAGCTGGTCATCAGCTTCGTACTGCTTTGCGCCGAGAGGTTCTTCCTGCAGGGGCGGTGGGGCTTCGAATATGGGCTGACCGCTTCGCGTCCGTTGCTCGATGGCTTCGGCGGGGGCGCACATGTGGTCGACCTGTCCGACCGTTGTTCCCTCAGCTGGACGTCGACGTCGGAGTGGCTGGCCGGCGTCCTGGCAGGAGGCGACGGCAATGCCTGAGCTTGTCACCACCACCGTCTATCGGCTCCAGGAGCTGTCGGCGACCGCTAAGGATGCGGCGCGCCGCTGGTATCGGCAGGACGCACCCTGCGATGACTGGCATGATTTTGTGTTCGACGACTTTGCCCGCGTTTGCGCGCTCATTGGCGTCGAACTGAGCAGCCATGCTGTCCGCCTCTACGGGGGTGGAACCCGGCAGGAGCCGCGCATCTGGTTCTCAGGCTTCTCGAGCCAGGGCGACGGAGCGTGTTTCGAAGGGCGCTACCGCTATGCCCGGTCTTCGGTGAAGGCGATCCGCGCCCATGCGCCGCGCGATGGCGAACTCCACCGGATTGCGGATACGTTGGCGGCGATCCAGCGGTTGAACTTCTACCAGCTCGGGGCCGGCATCACCCATCGCGGCCGCTATTATCACGAATATAGCATGACGATCGACGTCGAGCGGTCCGGTCCTGTCGAAAGCGCGATGACCGACGGTGCCGAAGAGGTGGTGGTGGAGGCGCTGCGCGACCTCGCACGGTGGCTCTATCGCCAGCTCGAAGCCGAATATGCGTATCAGACGGCCGACGAGCAGGTCGATGCGGCGATCATCGCCAATGACTACAGCTTCACCGATGACGGTGTGCGCTTCCCATGACGCGGCCCCCTGTCATCGCTGCATGGGGCGCCGGCGTCGATTCAACCGCGATGATCATCGAACTGGCGGAACGGGGAGAGCCCATCGACATGGTGCTGTTCGCTGATCCAGGTTCCGAGAAGAACCAGACCTATGCCTTCATCCCACTCTTCCGCACCTGGATGGAAGAACGCGGCATCGCCTCCGAAATCGTTCGGTATCAACCGCGCAATTTCAAGCACTGGCCGCCTTATGCGACCATCGCCGAAAATATGCTCTCGAATGCGACGCTCCCTTCGGTCGTGTTCGGTGGGGGGTCCTGCTCGCAGAAATGGAAGGTGGCCCCCCAGGAAGCGTGGACGGCGGGCTGGGAGCCGGCGCGCCGTTGCTGGGACGAAGGAGGGCGGGTCACCAAGCTGATCGGCTACGATGCTTCAGCGCGCGATACGCAGCGTTACCGCCATGCGCTCGTCTGCGAGGATCCGCGCTACCACTACCGTTATCCGTTGCGCGAATGGGGATGGGATCGCGCGCGGTGCGCGGCGCGGATTGCAGCCGCGGGTCTGCCCGTTCCCCCCAAGTCGAGCTGCTTCTTCTGCGGCGCGATGAAGCCGGACGAAGTCATGGACCTGTCGATCGATGAGCTGCGCGTCATCGTGTTGATGGAGGCACGCGCGCGGCCACGTTTGCGCAATGTGCAGGGTTTGTGGCGCAAGCCGGTGCTCGGCTGTCGCGGTGCGATCCCCCGTCCCGGCAGCATCACCGAGTTTATCCGCGAGCGGGGGCTGCTGCCACCGTCCGAGATCGACCAGATCATGGACATCGCGCCAGACGCGCTTTTGGATTTTCAGGCGGCGCAAGCCGCCCTTCCTGTCGAGAAGCGGACGCCGATGGGCGACTGGCTCTACGATTTCCAGCACGCAGCTGCAGCGCTGCGCACCACAACACGCCTGCCTGATGATCCCGAGCGCGCATCAGCCAGGTCGCGTTTCAGCCAAGGAGGACCGGATGCCACGCTATAACCACCTTGTCACGATCGCCTTCAGTATCGTTTCGGACCACGAGCGCGGCGAGGATTTCACGCCAGCGATGCTCAAGGAGACATTGTTCGCGCGGATCCGTGACCTCGACACTAGCACCGACGGGGTCGAGTGGCTCGAAGCGGTCGGCGCGCCATGCGACACCTATGAGGAAGAGCCGCCTGTGGTCTCCGATCGCTGACACCAACGACGGTTGCGCGAACGATGGCCCGCGTCGGACCATCTCGATCAGGTCAGCGATCGTGACGACAGTGGGCGCAAGCACGGGCACGAACTTGCAGCGTTCTCGACCATGATGACGCCATCTCACCCCGCGTTGGTCTCGCCCTTAAATCGTCCAGTATCGGTGCGAGGAGGTCGACGCGCCTTGCGCCATAGCGCGCCTGACCACTCCCGTTGGACGAGCGGCGCAGTGAGCCGATCTTGAACCATTTGCTCTGACCTCGAAGATCCGCTTGTGCGGACGCTGCCTGTCATGGTGCGGGCACCAGATGACGATGCCGGTGCCATGCCGGATTGGGGGTTATGACACCGCCGAGTGCAAACGGGTGACAGCGCGATCCGAAGCCCCAGATCTCGCGATCAGCGCCTGCGAGGGGGATTTTGGGCTCACCGTCTGAACCGACAGCCTCGCCGCCAGAGGATGCGGCACATGGGCGGTCGCGAGGGCCTGGCAACCCTTTCGCTGCGGGCCGTGTTGCCGCGTGCCGCGGCTGCCCGCTCCACCCCGCCACGAAAGGGTTTCCCTCGGCTGCGCCTCGGTGCCTGACCCTCTCGATCGACCGCCCAGGAGGTGCGCATCCGGCGGAGAGGCCGCCGGTTCAGAACCGAAAGGCAAGCCAACATGTTTACCTCGCTAGCAGCCGCCTTGGCGGCACTGGAACTGGGCCATCTCGAACCTGCCGCCGAAGAACTGTCGGGCATGGCGCCACCGCCGATCGAGGCCCTCGAGCAAACCGTCACCGCCATCTGGAGCGACCTCTTCACGACGATGACGAACACGTCGATCGAACGCGACATCGAAGATCTCGGCTGGAGCCTGGTCAATCTCTTCCACCGCGCCGCCGCCAAGAAGCATGGGCTGGTCGACCGGCTGACCGACGACATTCGGCTCCTCCTCGCCGAACAGGACGGCTCGGAGATCAGCACCAACGACCTGGAGGAGAAGATCGACCTCGCCAAGAAGGTCGAGGAATCCGCAGGCGCCTTCGAGGTCATGCGCGATGTCGCTGCCGCTCACTATATGCGCGAGACGGGGCGGTCCTGGGTTCCCTCTTCCGGCAACCGCATTTCGCTGGGCGTCACGGCCGCGATCGTCGACGGCAACGCCTTCCTGCGGGCACGTCGCGAACGTCGCCTCGAGGCCAATACTGCCCGCGGCACGCCGGTTGTGTTCGCAGGTGGCCGCCTGACCTTTGCCAATGATGCTGACCTCAAGACTTTCGCTGACAATCTGCTGGCGACGCTCAACAAGGTCCGCGCCCATGTCGGCGACATGTACCTCGTCCATGGTGGCGACATGAAGGGCATCGAGCGGCTTGCAGCCTCCTGGGCCGAACAGAAGGGCATCCAGCAAGTGCGGTTCGGTCTCGATCGCAAGCTGGGGGATCGTGCTGGCTTCCGCCGCAACGAGCAGATGCTCTCGCTCAAACCCCGGTTCGTCATCGCATTCCAAGGCAATGGTGTGACCGAACGGCTCGTGATCGAGGCGAAAGCCCGCAACATCCGTGTCGTTGACCGGCGCGGGCCGCTCGGCGCCCCTCCGGCATCCCTCAAAGCCGAGGGCCGTCAGCGATCAAGCTGACGGCCAGGGGAGCACCCTGACGTGGGTGCCTTCCCCCTCACATGGGGTTTACCGAGTCAAGCGCCTGTGCGGGCTGCCGCGCAGGCGCTTCTCGTTTCTCTCGATGTTGCATTGTGCGTCGACCATAGGGATGCCACAACCGGGGTATGGATGGTGTT
>Ga0233425_10005004_pt1 | contig 21491 bp, 15 predicted proteins | sample Watercolumn_Towu_2_FD_181712 | JGI IMG/M metagenome (GOLD analysis project Ga0233425, IMG submission 181712) | Freshwater microbial communities from Lake Towuti, South Sulawesi, Indonesia - Watercolumn_Towuti2014_140_MG | ecosystem: Environmental > Aquatic > Freshwater > Lake | place...
CCGTGGCCGTCTCCTTGGGCTTTACTTCAATCCTGCTGATCTGGATCTATGATCTGGGGATCAAGGTCATTGCCTCCAACTTTTATGCCAATGTAGCCAAATTTCAGCTCCTGGCCCTGCCCTTCTTCATTCTGGCCGGTCTGATCCTGGATCGCTGCGGCATATCCAAACGGCTGATCCGGTTCGTCAGCTTACTGGTGGGACCGATTCCCGGGGGGCTGGCCATTGTTACCATTATCGTCGGGGTCATCTTTGCGGGGATCTCCGGTTCCGGCCCGGCTGATACGGCCGCACTGGGGGTCATCCTTTTCCCGGCCATGGTGGCCATCGGCTATAAACGGGGATTCACGGCCTCCCTTATTGCCGCTTCAGGGTCTCTGGCCATCGTCATTCCCCCCAGTATCGCCTTCATTATCTACGGGGTAATTACCAGCACCTCCATACCGGCCCTCTTTGCCGCCGGCATCATACCCGGTATCATCACCGCCCTCTTTCTGATCATTCCCTCTTATTACATCGCCCGAAAATATGGTTGGAAAGGAGAAAGATGGGGAACACCGGCTGAAATCTGGCAGGCCTTCAAAGAGGCCTTCTGGGGGCTCTTGGCCCCCGGGGTAATTTTAAGCGGGATTTACGGCGGAGTATTTACGGCCACGGAAGCCGCGGTGGTGGCGGTGGTTTATGGACTTTTCTTGGGATTGTGCGTCTATCGAAGCCTGACTTTGGCGGGCTTATATGACATCTTTAAGGATGCCGTCCTCTCTTCGGCAGTAGTCATGTTTATTGTGGCCTTTGCCGGCCTATTTTCCTGGACCGGCTCCACCCTGGGGGTCATGGATAAAGCCTCTCAAGGGCTGCTCTCCCTGTCCACAAGCCCTATAATTATCCTCCTAATGATCAACCTGATGCTTTTCATCGCCGGCATGCTCATGGATGCCATTTCCATCTACTACGTTTTTCTGCCGATCCTTATTCCGATCATCAATACCTTTCAATGGGATCCGGTCTGGTTCGGCGTAGTCATGACTCTGAACCTGGCCATCGGCCAGATCACCCCCCCGGTGGCGGTCAACCTCTATGTCATTGCCAACATCGCCAACCTTTCACTGGAGGAAATTTCCAAATCAGTGGTCCCTTTTGTACTTATCATGGTCGCCGCCCTTTTGGTGACCATATTCTTCCCCGATTTATCCACTTTTTTACCGGCCAGGTTTGGCCTGAAGTGATTTAAAAAGAATTGAGGTTGGACGATTGGTGAGAGTGGCGACTCGGCGAACGCCTGGGCCAGAGATGTGATTCCTCCGGGATTCCGGCGCTCGCCGAAAAGTCAATAAAGTTAAGCTTGTTTTTTCCTTTTTGGCTTTGAGCCTTCAGCTTTGATTTTTGGGCTTTCCGTTTTAGTTTCCTGAATCTTCGGTTTTACTCCTTTACTCTTTTTCCCCGGCCAGAGGTAAACAATGGGCGAAGCAACAAAGATAGAGGAATAGGTGCCTACAATGACGCCCAGAAGCAGGGCCAGGGCGAAGTCGTGAATGACCACGCCGCCCAGGAAAAAGAGGGCCAGGACCACCAGGAAAACGGTCAGGGAGGTAATAATGGTCCGGGAAAGGACTTCATTGATACTGACATTGATGATCTCGCCAAAGTCTTTTTTACCACTGCGGTTCATGGTCTCCCGGATCCGGTCAAAGACGACTACCGTATCGGTTAGGGAATACCCGGCTAAGGTCAATAACGCGGTAACGATCAAGAGGGTTATCTCCATATCGAAGATATAAAAAATACCGAGAACCGCCAAGACATCATGAAAAGTGGCGATAGCGGCGGCCACTCCAAATCTTAACTCAAACCGCCAGCCCAAATAAATTATGATGCCGAGCATAGAGATGGCGATGGCCAATAGGGCCGCCTTTTTTAAAGCGGAACTGACCGAGGCCCCGATCTCGGATTTACTCTCCACGCTGAATTTTAGTTCCGGAAAATCCTCCTGCAGGGCCTTGGCAATGGCATCGGTTTCTTTGCCCACGGAAAGCTCAGATTTCTTAGCCCGAACCATTAATATATTTTCATTGGCCACCTGTTGAAGCTCCAGGTCCTTAAAGCCCCTTTGACTCAAGGCGCTCCTTACTTTGTCCAGCCGGAAGGACTGTGCCGCTTTGAATTGAGCCATGGTCCCTCCGGAAAACTCTACGCCCAGATTGGCCTGACCCCGATAGATCTGGGCAAAGGCTATCAATCCCAGGAGAGAGAGAATACCGGAAAAAATAAAAGCATATTTTTTAAGACCAATAAAATCGATCTTGGGCTTTTTTAGGAATTCGACAAAAGAAAGGGCTTTGAGCCGCTTTTTCACACTTAGATAATCATAAACCACCCGGGTACAAAACAGGGCTGTAAAGAGATTAAAAATGACGCCGACGCTCAAGGTTACGGCAAATCCTTTTATCGGTCCTGAACCGAAAAGAAACAAAGCAAAGGCGGTGATCAAAGTGGTGACGTGGGAGTCGATAATCGTCCAAAAAGCCTTATCGTATCCTCCATCCACTCCTGATTTGATCGGCTTGCCCTGGTGAAATTCCTCCCGCATCCGCTCAAAGATCAGCACATTGGAGTCGACGGCCATCCCGATAGAGAGAATAATCCCGGCAATGCCCGGCAGGGTTAAGGTGGCGCGGACCAGACTTAAGGCCGCCAGCATAAAAATGATATTCAACCCTAAAGCAAAGTTGGCGATGAGCCCGGAAAATCGGTAATAATATATCATGAACAAGACTACCAGGGCCGTGCCCACCAAACCGGAGATAAATCCTTTTTGAATCGAATCCATACCCAAGGTCGGACCGACCGTCACATTCTGGACAATATGCACCGGGGCCGGCAGAGCCCCGGCCCTTAGGACGATAGCCAGGTCTGAAGCTTCTTCCATGGAAAAGGATCCGGTGATCTGGGCATGACCTCCGGAAATCCGTTCCTGGATCACCGGTGCCGATTGAACCACATGATCCAGGACAATAGCCAATTGACGTCCCACATTGTCCCGGGTGATCTGGTCAAAGACACGGGTCCCGTGGGTATTGAATTCAATGCTGACATAGGGTTCATTAAAATTACCGCCGATTTGAACCTGGGCAGTTTTTATGGCGTCTCCGGTCATCAAGGGCTTGGAAAACAAAAGAACCGGTACCCGGCTTACCCGCCCGGTCTCCCGATTGACTTCCTTGCGTATGGAAATCTCCCTTTCGGAAGGAAGTTGGTCTTTCAAGGCCTGATTCAGGTCGTTATGATTAAAATCCCTTTTTAATTTTCCGCTGTTGACGGCTTGTTCAATCAAGCCGGACAGGTCCATTTTCGTTTCACTGTCCAGCAGTTTGAATTCCAACTGGGCGGTCCGCCCGATTAAGTCCAGGGCCCGCTGGGGATCCTTGACCCCCGGCAACTGCACGACGATTTCATCGTCCCCTTGTCGGACGATAACCGGTTCGGTGACCCCGAATTGGTCAATCCGATTCCGGATGATTTCCAGGCTTTGAGATATGGCATTCTCGGTGATGGATTTAATCTCTCTGGGTTTCAAGGCCAGCTCAATCTGAATCCCGTCTTGTTTGCGATTTGAGGAAACCAGGATGAGATTAGGAAATTCCTCTTGTATCGTCTTTTGAATCGTCGAAAGATGATCGGCATTGGGCAAAAGAAAAACATATCGTTTATCCGCCGTCGTCTCCCCGCGGCTGGCCGGCACCTGCTTTTTCCTCAGGCTTTCCCGGAGATCATTCTGTGAGAGTTCCAGATAGTTATGGGCCGCCTTAGCCAGATCGACCTTCAAAATAAGATGCATCCCGCCCTGGAGATCAAGCCCCAGCCGCATCCCTTCGCTGGGCAACACCTGTTTCCACCAGGAAGGAAAATTCTTGGTAAAAGAAGGGATAGTAAAAATAACGGAAAGGGCGACCAATAGGGCGATCAGGGTAAATTTCCAACGAATTTTCTTAAGCATGAGCCATCCTTACTCTTTCAATAGTAATCAGGGGCAAAAAAACACCCATTTAAAACTTTCTTGTTTGTCATTATTTGTGTCAAATGTCAAGAATAATCCTCTATTTTTTCTAAGTATGACAACTGGAGGGGCAACCGAATCGTTACCCTTGTTCCCAGGCCAACCTGGTTCTCAATTTCAAGGGTCCCACCATGGGCCCGGATTATCTTTTGGGTGATAGCCAGTCCCAGGCCGACGCCTTTTTCTTTGGAGGTATAATAAGGGGCGAAAATTCTTTTTAATTCTTGAGGAGGTATGCCTTTTCCAGTATCCTGCACAGAGATTTCGAGGAAATCTCCGACAAATCCCGGTTCTTTTGTTTTTGACTTTAAATCCTTTTTTCTATATTCCGAACTCCGAACTTGTTTTATCCCCAGACGAATCTCGCCTCCCTCTTCCATCGCCTCCAGGGCGTTATTGAAGATATTTAAAAAAACTTGGGTCATTTGAAAACGGTCGCAACGGAGCGAGGGAATATCTTCGCCCCATTCGGGGATTACTTGATTTTTTTTACGGCGGATTTCTTCTCCCAGCACTTCCAAGACATAGTTGATAATTTCAACCACCGAACATTCTTCCGTCCTCATCTCCAACGGTTTAGCTATCAACAGGAAATCGGCGATAATCCGGTTGACCCTGGCGATTTCATTACGTACTATTCCGGTGAAGCGTTCATACTCTTTTTGTTCTAAGGGATCATGGCGGGCGAATTCCTGCTGAAGTCTCTGGACGACCAGGCTGATGGCATTCAAGGGATTCTTTATCTCATGGGCCACTCCGGCGGCCAATTGGCCCATAGCGGATAACTCTTCCTGCAAACGGATCTGTTTTTCCATTTCCTGCATTTTATTAAAGTGACGACCCTGGAGACGAAAGATTACGAAAATGCTGATCATCCCCAGTCCTAAGAGGACCAGGCTGGTCAGAAGCGTGGTTCTGCCGGCCTGGTGAAGAATGGGATTGATCTCTTTTAAAGACATACCCGCGCGAATTTGACCTATGGGGCTTTCCAGGGGTTTGAATGGTCGGACCACTTCTAAAAATTCTTCCGAAGGATCTTCAATCCAGTAGAGTCCTGAATTTCCTTGGGAGATTATTTTTTTCTTACCCTGTATAATTTGTCCACTTCGGTTTTCGGCCCCCTGTTTGGCGAGAATATTTCCATCGTTTCCTTCAACTATCAAATAGGCGATATTCCCTTTACCGGAAAACTCATCTAGAAATCCCTGGATAATGATCTGACGCATTCTTTCGAGATACTCATCCAAGTCCAGGCTAATCAGAATCAGCCCCGAGCCATATCGCCGCCCCACGGCCACAGCCAAAGGAACCGTCTGACGCAGGGGACCTTCTCCTCGATAAACCGCCAGACGACTCTTTCCCCTCAAAATCTCATGAAAAAAAATAGGGTTGACGCGGAGAGTTTTAGGAAGACCCTTCCAGGAAGGATCGGAAGGATCCGTCTTCAAGAAGAAAAGATGTTTCAGGCCTTCAGTTTGATTTGGCGAAGAGGGGGAAAAATCATTTTTTTTGGCCGCTTCCTGGTCGAGCCTCAACGCAAGATTGATTAACCGTTCAATCAGCAAATCTTCAATCCCTAATATCTCCTCGGAAAGTTCCCCCGCCTCGGGCCCGGCACTAGTAGAACGGTCAGTCTTAAAAGCCCCGATCAGATTCCCGGAATTTTTTTCAATGCCCTTGATCACCAATAGACCTTCCGTCTCCAGGATTTTAAACAACCGAGAGCGGGTGCGTTGAATTTCAAAATAACCGTTGATGATCAGGAGGGCAATCAAAACCAATAAAACTAGGATCAGATAAAAAGGGAATCGGTCCGTTTTTTGGTCCAACCATTGTTTAGGAGGGCTCATGGTCAGCCTTTAAGGGCGATCGTTTCCCGGATCTGGAGTAGGAAGCGGTCTCGGTTGCATTCGGCCCAGACCCCGTCCTTTTCCTTTTTGAGAAGGCCAAACCCAGCATCGGAAACCGAGCTCGCATTCGGGTGAGATTTTTTTCTGCTGTTCAGGCGTAAGAACGGCCAGGGCTTCTTTCTGGTAAGCCAGTGTCCGCTCCCTGGCCTGAATTCTCAGAGCTTGAATCTGACGCCGAAGTTCCTCCCCTTTCTCTTCCTTGAAGGTTTCGGAGGCTAAGGTCCGCAATTCCATTCTTTTAACCATTACTTTATGGTGAATTTGAACCAGCTCTTGACGAAATTGTCCCTGGAGGGTTTTCAGTATTTGAACTTGCTCTGCGGTCAGTTGGACCTCTTCGGCCCAAGGTTCAGGGCCCCCGCCGCGGGGCATAGCCCTGGCCCAAAGCGGAACGAGCATGACCGCCAGAACCAATAACCGAGAAAGGATTAATTTATTCCGCACCCCGACATCCGCAATCTATTATTTTTTTAATCTTTCCATCGCTAGATAATAGAGCTTAAGATATTCCCGCGCAGAGACAGTCCAAGAAAAATCCTGGTCCATGGCATTTTGCACTAAGCGAAGCCAGTGGGCCTTGTCTCCGTAGACTAAGAAGGCCTTCTGGAGAGCCATCCACAATTCATCGCCCTGATAGGGAACGAATTTAAAACCGGTTCCTTCCCCGGTTGACGGATCATAGGGTGTGATGGTGTCGTCCAGGCCTCCCGTTGCCCGAACTACTGGGATTGTCCCGTATTTCAGGCTGTAGATCTGGTTTAAGCCGCATGGTTCATATCGGGAGGGCATAAGAAACAGATCGCTGCCGGCCTCGATTTTATGGGCCAAGCGGTCATCATAGGATAAAGAAAGGCCTATCTTTTGCGGAAATTTTTGAGACTTCTCTATAAAAAAATGGTGGTACTTCTCTTCTCCAGTACCTAAGACGACCAAGGTCACCTCTTGTTCCATGAGACGATCTATAACTTCAGCCAACAGGTCAAATCCTTTTTGATCGGCTAAACGGGAGATAATTCCTAGAAGTGGATAGGCCTGCCGATCTTCCGATAGTCGGAAAAGGGACAGCAAATCCTTTTTACAGGCTTTTTTACCGGAAAGATCCTCCCTGGTATAGGAGGCTGCCAGAAAAGGATCGGCTTGGGGATTCCAGAGTTCATAATCAACGCCATTAAGGATCCCGAACAGGTCATCTCGGCGGTGATGTAGAATCCCTTCCAGGCCGTATCCGAATTCGGCTGTCTGAATTTCCTGGCTGTATTTTCGGCTGACCGTATTGACGACTTGACTATACACGATGCCGGCCTTTAGGAGATTAGCTTTCCCCCAGAATTCTAGCCCGGAGGGAGTAAAACAATCCCAGGGCAATCCGGCCAATTCGACGATTCTGGGCGGGAAAGACCCTTGATAGGCCATATTATGGATGGTAAAAATCGACGCGGTATCTTGGAAAAAATGATCAGCCGACCTTCGGTAATGTAAAGCCGTTGGAACCAATCCGCTCTGCCAGTCATGGCCGTGTATGATATCAGGCCGAAAGCCAAGGGCCTGGGCCACTTTCAAGACCCCTTTCGAAAAATAGACAAAACGGGAGTCATTATCAAAATAGTCCCCCTGGTGCGATCCATACAACTGGGAACGGTCGTAAAATTCATCCCGCTCAATGAAGTAAATCGGAAGACCTTCTTCCAGTTCCCCTTGGTAGACGGAGGCCGGAATTTCCTCGGACCCCAGGGATATGGGCAGAACATCCATTAATTTCTCCAGAGGAAAACCTCCCTGCCGCACTGACCGATATAAGGGCATGACCAGGCGCACATCACAACCCAGACGCTTCAGAGCCTTTGGCAATGATCCGGCCACATCGGCCAGGCCTCCGGTTTTGGCAAAAGGCACAACTTCCGGAGAAACAAAAAGAATTTTTAAGGGGACCTCAAAATCCATGGTCTGCTCTTCAATATAAGTGATTTATTTCGTTTTTCGCTTAAAGGTGAAGACCTGAAAATCTTACGGAACCGGGATTATAATACACCATTATTTATTGAAAAACAAGGCAAGAGGCTGTGGAGAGATTGGCCATAGTTTTAGATTGTCAGAGGAGAGATCTTCTGCAAGGCATCATATTCAGCGGGAAATCGTCTTAATCTGTTGCGCCCTAGTAGGATTTCCCGGTTGATCATCAGGAGATGACCGGGTAATGTCTTCATAGACCGATTAGGGACCGGACAAATATATATTTAATCCTTTAAAATGATATGCTATAACCAATCCGCTACAATACCAGGAACAATCAGGCATACCCCGCAAATCCTCCGGGAAATTTATAAAGCAGAACAAAAAACTTTTACCATTACACCAACAGATTTCAGGGTTCCAAAGGTAAGTCGGAAAACCACCATGAGCAAAAAGAAAAAGAAGAATACAATAGAAATCAAGGCGTCCAACCTGCAGTTTTATGACCGAACAGGGTTTCTTATACTTCTAAGCGGTTTCATTATATTGTCTTTTTACATGATAAATAAGAATTTTATCCCCACGGATGAGCTTCGCTTAGGCCATGATTATTCCTTATTTTTGCCGCAACTATTAGACGGGGTATACTGGTGGAAAGTAAATGGCTTATTCACCGTTCCCTGGTTCACGCCATCTTATGGCGGAGGATTGCCCAACTTCCCTAATCCCCAGTCAATATACTATTCTGTTCCCCAATTTCTTTCTTTTATTCTTGATCCCCTGACAAGCGTCAGATATACGTTGCTAATCTTCGGGACCGTCGGCTTTTTAGGCTTTTATTTCCTTTTGGTTAATCAAGTTAATTTTAGCAAGGCGGCAGGGATCCTTGGTGGGACGCTGTTTCTTTATAATGGTTTTTTTTCCAGCCGGATGATGATTGGCCATCTGACCTTCCATTCCTTTATGTTGCTCCCTCTGCTGATGTTTGCCTGCCTGAATAATTCCTGGAAATGGGACAGGGGATTACTAAGGAAACATTTGGTAGATATATTAATAGGAGGCTTGGTCTGCGCCTATATGATCTATTCAGGCGCCATCCATATCCTCCCTCCAGTGTATCTTGCCATCGTCGCCTCAGGGTTGGTTATAGGGATCATAAACCAGAAACGGATCCACTACACCCTGTTTCTTGCCAAAATACTGCTGACCATAATTATCGGCCTGGCGATCTCTGCCGCCAAATTAAACGCCAGCTTAAGTTACCTTTCCTTTTTTCCACGAGACCTCTATCCCTTACCAGGGATAGAAGGATTGGGAAATGTACTCAGAATTTTTTTAAAGTCGGTATTTATTGCACCGGATGCCGATTTCGCAAACTTAGTGACGAAAAACAAGGAAATCGTACTTGAACAGCATGAGTATGATTTTAATATTGGCATACTTCCCCTGATCCTGATTTCGATCGGGGCGCTTTATTTTATCCGGGCTCATATAATCAATCGAACGTTTACCATCAGAAATTTCAGATTCTCTATCGAGGTTCTCCTTTTCGGTATTTTCTTTTCCATTCCGCTAATATTAAATTATTATACGCCCGATTTTAATAAATTTCTTAAATCATTATTTTATTTCAAAAATAGTTCAACAAACATAAGATGGTTCAGTATGTATATTCCTCTCTTGATTCTTTTAAGCTGTACGTCTTTTGACAAAGTAAAATGGTTAACCACCCACCGTTTCATTCTGGGATTGGGAGGCATCCTTCTTGTCCTGCTAAACGTATTGATATTGGACCGATCGTTTTATGCAAAACAAAACTATTCACCGTTACTTATTTCAGCAGCCTATCAGAATCTGAAATCCGGCGGACTTCGGCCCGAAATAAGTCTGATGGGCAGCCGAATGATCTATCAAACGGAACAGGTTAACTTTATCGTGGAGGGCAATGAATTATTTATAGCCGGATGTTCTAATATTAATCCCTATGAACCACTCTTTGGCTACCGACGGGAGAATTTCCCAAGAAAACAACTCGTCGAAGGCGAAGCTATGAAGGAAGTTGAAGGGGGATTTCTGAATATAAAAAACCCTGCTTGTTTTGTCTTCCCTTCTGAAAATCATTGCCGTCCCGGAGATCATTTTACAACCAAACAGAATGAGGCCGCCGCCCAGTTTATAAACTACCATCAATTCCCCTTCAGTATACCCCTCATCCAGCGAATATCAAATTTTATAACTCTGCTAAGTCTCATTAGTACAATATTGTTATTGGTGTTTTTTCTTTTATGCAATAAAAAAAAATCCTAGGATCGCTTTCCGGGGATTCCTCAAAAGGATTGGGTACTCCCGTGTCCAGCGAGTTATAGAAACAAAAAAGGTATAAAGACATTTCTGCCGATCCGGCATACCCCAAAAAAAAACCGGCTCTCCTCCTCTTCGTTTGCAGGCGAAGGGTAGGAGAGCCGGCCAAGGGTTGCACAGGAGCTAACCCTTAAAAAACAAGTTCGGCAGCCAAAGAGAGATTTGAGGGAAGAACAAAAAGATAAACAAACAGACATATAATCCCACGATGAAAGGATAAATCCCTTTATAAATGGTCCCTATCGGGACTTTGGTCACCCCTGAGACCACGAAAACGTTAATGGCCATTGGCGGCAGAATGATGCCGATCATGGTGATCACACAGACAATGACTCCAAACCAGACCGGGTCATAGCCTAATTTTAAAACCAAGGGCAGAAAAATGGGTGTGGCCAAGATAAGGAAGGCCATATCCTCTATAAAAGATCCGCCGATCAGGTAGATCAGGAAAATGATGATCATGATGATATTGCGGTCCACTGGAAGGGTTCCCAGCCATTCAGCCGCCATATACGGCGTCCGGGTTACGGCGAAAAAATGTCCCAGGATGGTCGCCCCGGCGATCAGGGTGATAACCATGCAGCCGATACGCAGGGTATCTTTAATAGCCTTGATAAATTTCGTTAGGTTCATATCCCGTTTGATCAGGGTTAGAACCAAGACGGCAAAGGTACCTACACTACCTGCTTCTGTGGGAGTGAAAAAGCCCATCATTAATCCGCCGACGACCAGGATAAAAATAACCCCTACCAAAATCACCGGAGGTAGGCTGGCAAAACGTTCTTTCCAGGTTGATTTCTCACCTTTCGGTCCCAGTTTGGGATTGATTAGGCACCAGCCGAAAAGGGTGATGACAAAGGAAAAGGCCACGATCAGGCCCGGGATGATCCCGGCCAGGAATAGCTTACCGATGGAGGTCTCGGTCAGGATCCCATAAATAATCAGGGTGACACTGGGAGGAATAAGCACACCTAAGGTCCCCACAGTGGCCACTGTTCCGCAGGAAAGCCGTTTATCATAGTTATAGCGGTCCATCTCGGGAACGGCAATGGTGGCAAAAGTGGCGGCCGTAGCCGGAGAAGATCCGCAGATGGCCTTGAAGGCCGTGGCTGCCGCCACGGTGCCGATGGCTAATCCACCAGGGATATGGCCGATAAATTTATATCCGGCATCATAGAGGTTCCGGGCCACTCCCCCGCTGGCGCCTACCTGTCCCATAAGGACGAAAAGAGGTATGACCGTAAATCCATAGGAGGAAAAGACGGCGTATATATCTTTAGCTACCAAGTTTAAGGCCGCCGGCATATTGACTATCCAGGAAAAGCCGATAAACCCGGCCAAGGCCATGGAAAAGCCGATTTCCAGCCCCATCAAAAAGAAAACAAATAGTAAAAGAATCGTCAATAGGCTGATCATCTCCAGACTCATACCTTTTCCTCCTTAATCAAAATCAGATCAGTAGCCAGGACCAGACATTCAAAAAAACTACAGATGCTGACCCCCAGGGCCACGGGAAATTCCGGAATTTTGAGAGTCAGAGAGACCGTCCCGGTTTGGCGCAAATCCAATCCCAGCAACCAAAGATTCCAGCCGATGATAAAAAAGACAAAGATAGCCAGCAGTCTGGATAAAAAATGGAAAATGCGTTGTCCGCCAAAGGGCAGTCGGCCGGTCAAGAAGTCCATGAGCACATGCCCTTTTTCGATGGAAGTCTGGGGAACGGAAAATCCGATAACGACCGCTCCCAACATGGAAACAATCTCGTAGGTTCCCACGATCGGGCGCTTAAAAGCCCGCAAAATAACATCGGCCACCGTCAGAAAGACGATACTGGCCAGGGCGATGCCGGCGATCGTATACATGTATCGGGCCAGACCCCTAATCAAAGAACTGATGATTTGCATGAAATACTCCTGATATCCGATTCCTCCCTTTGGCTAAAGGGAGGAATCGGGAAATAGATGTTTAGTGCTTTTTAATATAGTCTTGACAGAACTTTAAGGCTTCATCGCCGGGCAATCCTTTGGTCTTCATGGATTGAACATATTCATTTAAGATTGGCAGGACCAGCTTAGCCCAGCGTTCATCCTCCTGTTTGGACAAGTGGATGACCTGGTTTCCCTTAGACTTGGTGGCTTCAAGGCCGCCCTTATCAATCTCATCCCAGACCTTTCCGGTCTTTTCAATCCATTCTTCGTTGACCTTTTGAATAATCGCCTGGATATCCTTTGGTAAAGCATCCCACTTCTTTTTACTCATGGCCACGACGAAAGCCATGGAGTAATCGGATTCGTAATTCAGGGTGGTCGATTTGATCACTTCGGCAATTTTCCAGCCTTTCAGGGCTTCCAAAGGATTCATGACGCCGTCCACAACCCCTTTTTGTAAGGCATCATAGGTCTCGGTTTGCGGCATGGCTACCGGGGTACCTCCCAAATGGGAAACGAGTTTGGCGGATGTCCCGGTGCAGCGGATTTTCATCCCTTTCAGATCTTCCAGTTTATGGACCGGTTTTTTAGTATGGAGGATACCCGGACCATGGGCGGAGAAATACATGATTTTGGTATCATCAAATTCTTTGGGTTTAAATTTATTATAAAACAGATTGGCTAAGCGAGTGGCTTGGAGAGCGGATTTATATCCCAGGGGGAGATCAATGACTTCCATCAAAGGGAACCGGCCGGCCGTATAGCTGCAGACGGTCATGGCAATATCCGAAATGCCTTTGACGACCCCATCGTAGGCCTGACTCGGCGGGGTCAAGGTCGCCCCGGGAAACATGGTTACCTTTACTTCCCCTTTGGTTCGTTTTTCAATTTCTTTGCCCCATTCCGTGGCTAAGATGGTGTGGGTATGGGTTGCGGGAAAAAAGATGGAATAGGTTAGATCTACTTTGGCCTGAGACGTGCCCACCCCGATGACCAGAATGGACAAGAAAAAACAACCGACAACGATAAAAGACAATCCCTTTCTGAACATGAATACCTCCTCCAATAAAATCGTTTCATTTAAAGTTTTTCATCAGCCAGTCACGATGCTGAACATACTTTAGACCTTAAGGTTGCCCTCACCTCCCCTCTTTCGCCCGCTCAACTAATAAATGATATAAATAAATACAAAATAACTACATTATAGTCACTGCCGGAGTATACTGAGAATTCCTGAAAATTGTCAAGAAAAAAACCGCCCCTTTTCTCTGGAAGCTTTTAATATCATTAATTATGTTTCCATAATCTTTTCCGTTTAGCGGCTAAAATGGCTGTTTATAAAAATCTTAAGAGAGAATCTTTATTATTTTTTTTCTCAAACCCAAAATCCTAGTTCTGGCTAGGGACCCTGAAGTTAAACCAGATCCAACAGATCGCCAAAATTTATCTCCAACATTTTAGTACTGGCTAAGATTCTATCGACATTACAGTCCAGGGCCTGAATTCCTTGAGAATGGTCTTTTAATTCCAGGGCCGCCTGTTTGATACGCTGAATCTGGGTGTCAATCAGTTTAAGCTGGGCAATGGTTTCCGATTCCATGGTAGACTCCTAATGGTTAATGGGGTTAATTTTTACGTAAGTCCTTAAACCGTTTGGCCTTTCCCTCCGGGCGTGGAAGACTTTGAAAAGGATGAATATCAATTACATAATTCAAGTTCGTCTGCAGTCGCAACTGATCCTTCAAGCGTGCCAGGATCTCTTTCTGGTTTCCTACCTGCCCGGGGAGGATTTCGATCTTTAAGGCAATATCATCTGTATCTCCTTTTTTAGTTACCGTCACCTCATATTCATCGCTGAGTTCGGAAAAACTGCGAACCACTTCTTCGATGGCCGAGGGAGACAGCAGAACCCCTTTAACCTTAGTGATATCATCGGCCCGGGCCGAGACCCCTCCCTTAAACTGCCGAAAGGTGCGTCCGCAGGCACAGGACGCTTCCTCCCATTCGACCACGTCTTTGGAATCGAACCGAAGGCAGGGCTGGGCCTGACGATCCAACGCCGTTATGATCATCTTTCCTTTTCGGCCCGGTTGAGTAATCGGTTCGCCGGTAACCATATCCTCTACTTCGACCAGGAATAAAGCTTCATTGATGTGGATACCCGATTGCTCCTGACATTCGTATCCCCAAGCCCCGATTTCCGTGGCACCGACATGATCAAAGACCTTGGCCCCCCAGGCCTCCTCCATCCTGCGGCGGGTGCTGGGGATGCTGGCTCCTGGTTCTCCGGCGCAAACGATTCGTTTAATGTGCAAGTCTTTAGCCGGATCAAGCCCCAATCTGTTTTTAGCTGTATCGGCCATGGTCAAGACATAACTGGGAGTAGCCATCATGGCCGTAGCCTGGAGTTCCTGCATCTTCAGAATCCGGGCGGCCGTATCCAAAACCCCGCCCGGAACCACCTCGCAGCCCATTTTTTCCGCGGCATAATGAGCGGCCCAGAAAGCAACAAAAACATTATAGCCGAAGGGTAGAAAAACCCGGTCCGTCCTGCGGAAACCTTGCGCATAAAGAATATAGGACCAAGACTCTGACCACCATTCCCAATCCTGCCAGGTATCCGGCTGGTAAACCGGCTGTCCGGTGGTCCCGCTGGTTTGCCTGAATTCGACGACCTTCTCTAAGGGCACGCAAAGGGCTTCCCCGTAAGGAAAAGGGTCCTTACGCTGAATGGAACGCATCATGGATTTTTCCACCTTGGGAACCTTACGGATATCTTCATAAGTCTTGATATCCCCCGGTTCCATCCCGGCTTCCTGATACAGGCGGCGGTGAAACTTGGAATTTTGATAAGTATGGTCGAGTAAGTTTTTAAATTTATTAAACTGTAATTTTTGAAGCTGTTCCAAAGGTAGGGTTTCCAAAAACGGATTCCAATACAGGTCTGCCTTTTGATTTTTTTTCATAGTTTTCATCCTTAATAAAATAAGTTAAATCGCCGAACCGGATTTTTATAATTCCATCAGGTCTTTTCCAACGATAATTTTCCCATTAAAAAATTTCCGTGCTTCTGCCGTCCAGTGCTCATCCGTCAAAGAAGGGTCGTCAACCGGGACAAAATGTGTCAGGACCAGGGTCTTGACGCCGGCATTCCTAGCTACTTTTCCCACATCTTCATGGGTCGTGTGAGAGGCCACAATATGCTCCACGAGGCGATCGGCATTGGGAATTCGGGCCAACAGACGGGCCAGGGAAGGCTTATGGATCACTTCATGAACCAGAATATCGGCACCTTTGGCTAGACCGATCAGAGAATCACAGGGTGTTGTATCACCCGAAAAAACAATCGATCGATCAGAGGTATCGAAGCGGTAAGCGAAGGCCGGAACGACCGGCGGGTGGTTCACCAGAGCGGCGGTAACCTTGACCCGGTCAGTTTCCAGAACGACCCCGCCCTGACTGATTTCATGGGGGAAAATCATTGGTTTCAGGGGAGAGCGGCCCTCATCGGGGATTCGAATATTGATATCATAGGCGTTCATTTCCAGAAAAAGATCGGTCATCTTGGCCAGCGGCGGAGGACCATAGGTATCGATTCGACCCTTAAATCCGCTCACCCAGGCATTGTACATAAGACTTCCGTACTCCAAATTATGATCGGAATGCTGATGGGTCAGAAAAATATAGCGAAGTTTCTGGAGAGAGATATTGGCCATGATTAATTGCCGGCTGACTCCGCCGCCGCAGTCGACGACATAGGGAACGGAATCAACCACCACCACCCAGGAGGATTGATTATGCCTTTTGTTGGGCCGAGGCCCTCCTCCGTTTCCCAAAAGAATTAAGCGGGTGGCGGATTTCCCTGGGGGATCGCTAGGTTTATTTGATTGGGACCAAAGTTCCTTGGGCATCAGCCCGGCCAAGGCCGTTGTCGCCGTAGCGGCGACAAAATCCCTGCGCGTAAGACCTTCTTTTGATATTTTCATCGTCAGCTCCTTTTTAGCGGGGCGAATGTTCCCTTCCCGGTTTTCCGCCGGCTCCTCAGAAACCAATCAATCTTGTTTCATCTAGTGAACAATTAATTTCATTTAGTGAATACTAACATCCACGAATAAATTGTCAAGAAAAAAAATCTTCTAGTTTTGAATGGAAGGGACGGCCTCTTTGGATATCATCTGGGCCGTTGCTCTGGCTTCCTTGATGATATTTTTAAAGGCTTTTGACTCGACGGCCGAAGAGATAAAGGCGACGCCCAGGGCGGCGACAACCTTTCCGTTTATATCACGAACCGGAACGGCCACGCCGGACACGCCTTCAAAGGTTCCTTCCAGATCGATGGCCATTTCTTCGTCACGAATCTGCTTCAGCCATTTCAAAAATTTATCCTTTTTGATAATCGACTTTTTCGTTTTGGCGGTTAAAGGATGTTTTATTAACACCCGTTCGACTTCGCTTTCCGAACGGTAGGCCAATAACAGGGGCCCAAGCATTCCCCAATGAGGAGGTCGGAGGGTGCCGACTTTCGAGGTAAAGCGAATAGCGTTGCCCGGATCCTCCCGTTTATCAAGATAAAGCAGTTGATCATTTTGAAGGATACCCAAAAAGATCGTCTTGCCTATTTTTTGATGAAGGAGATTTAAATGGGGAGAGGCAATTTCTTTCAAAGGAAAAGAGTGGAAGGCGATGCTGCCGAGTTCGAATAGTCGCGGTCCGAGGAAATATCGCTTCGTTTCCGGTTCAAGGGTCAGGAAATTATATTTGACTAAAGTGGTGCAAAGACGCAGAACCGTGGCGCGAGACAAATCCAGTATCTCGGCCATTTGCGATAAGGAAAGGGTCTCTCGTTCGGAGCTAAAAACATTCAAAATCTGCAAAGCCCGTTCAAGTGACCGGTTAAAAAATTTTTCTTCTGGTTGTTTATCCATAATGTTTCATCGGAAATCTTTACGCACCTATCCCCTTTCCGTTCCTCGCTGCATTTTCCTTTTCAGTCCACAGATAATTGATATAATGACTCAAATTATAATTTTTTACCTTATGTCGGCGCAAAAGGGAATATCTTTTTTGGGCATTTTTAAAATTATGGAGGCAGGAATTACAGTTGGTCAGAAGGACATCGGCCTCAACCTCGATGGCCTCTTGTAGCCGCAAACCGGCCATGGCGACGGAAGTTCCCGGGTGAGCCCCGCGCATCCCTCCGCCGGCTCCGCAGCAACGGGCCTCCTCACGGTGATGGGGCATCTCCACATAATCGGTCGTCAATTTCCGAATGATCTGCCGGGGATCTTCGAATAATCCGGAATGTCTTCCTAAATCACAGGGATCGTGATAAGTCAGCCGCTTTGTCGTCGTCAATCTGAAATCAAACCCGGATAAAAATCGGACCAAGGGAATCACTTCGATTTTTTCTTCTTTTAAGCGTTTATATTCCGGCCGGAGACCGAAGGTGCGAAAGCAATAGGGACATTCCGTCAGGACCGTTTTCGCCCCTGTGGACAGGATCGACTGGATATTATGTTCCGCCAAGGTTCGGTTTAGCTTGAAGCCGACTTGATCCAAGACGCCGCTACAGCAAACTTCATTGATCAAGGTATAATCGACCTTGAGCCGATCCAGCAGGATTAACGTCTGTTCCGTGGACTCAGTCTCCCTGAACCAACCGACACAACCACGGAAAAAAACAATTTCGGCCTTCCCCTTCATCCGTTCAAGGGTACCTGATACAGGGAAGTCCTGGCCGTAAATATTTTTATTATCGGCCAGGGCAAGTTCTAATTTTTTAAAGACCGGGTGCCGAATGCCTTCCCGGACCATATCCATACGGGCTTCGGACAGAATTTCGGCCAGATTTACACCGGCCGGACAATGGCGCGCGCAGAGGGCGCAGCCAGTGCATTGAAAAAAAGAATCCAACAATTCGTCAGTCAATGCCAGACGGCCCTCTAAAAGGTCTTTTAGAACCAACATTTTCCCCCGGGGATTGAGGGCCGGCCTGAGCGTCACCTGATAGACCGGGCAGGAAACCTGACAAAACCCGCAGCGGGAGCAGTGAATAAGTTGGTCATAATATTTTTCAATAAATTGATACTTGAATCTCATCTAGTCCTCTAACCATTACCGGATAAACTCTGTTTAGCAGGTTACTCAAAAAGGTCCAGATACAAGGCATCCAAAATTCCGAGGAATGAGGCGTACCTAAAAGTACGTCGCAATGACGAGGAATGAGGATAACGCCGTGGATGGACCTTTTTCAGCAACCTGCTAACCCCATCTTCCCCGGATTAAGAATATGATTAGGGTCGAACAGCTTTTTCAGTGAGGCCATAACCTCCAAGGCTACCGGATCGTGTTCGAGGTTCATAAATGAGGCCTTGCTCAGTCCGATACCGTGTTCTCCGGTCAGGGTTCCCCCTAAGTCACAGGCCAGTTTGAAAAGGTCGGCGGCCGCCTGTTCTACTCGGCGAACTTCATCCTGATTGGAGCCGTCATAAAGGGCATGGGGATGAAGGTTGCCGTCGCCGGCGTGCCCGAAGGTGATAAAATCAAGACCATACTTTTGGGCTATCGCCTCAATACCCAATAAAAGATCGGTGATCCGTCCCATAGGGACCGTCACATCTTCAACCAGAAAGTTGGGTTTCGCCCTGGTGAGTACGCTTCCTAATGATTTTCGGGCCTGCCAGAGACCGGCGGCTTCAGCAGCCGTTCCGGCCTGCTTGATTAAAACGGCCTGATTCTTTTGGAACACTTCGATAATCTTGCCGATCTGAAAATCCGCTTCGGCCTGAGTCGTACCGTCGGTTTCCACCAGGATCAGGGCCGCACACCTGGGCAGATCTACGGAGGTGTGTTCCAGAAGCAGATCAATGGTATACCGGTCTAGGATTTCACAAACGCTGGGAATGATCCCGGAATGCATAATTTGACTGACGGCCTGCCCGGCCTGACCTAGCTGTTCAAAAGCACCTAGGGCGGTGGCCGTAGCAATCGGAATGGGGTTGATCTTCAAACGAATCTCAGTGATAACGCCCAAGAGGCCTTCTGACCCGACCATAAGGCGGGTCAGATCAAAACCGGAAACCGATTTCATGCAACTCCCGCCGGTACGCATGATTCGGCCATCCGGCAAAACAACCTCCAGCCCGAGGACATAATCCCTCGTAGTGCCGTACTTGGCCCCTTTGATCCCCCCGGCATTGGTAGCCACATTCCCGCCGATGGTGGCCACTTTTCCCGAGGCCGGATCGGGAGGGAAGCAAAAGCCGGATAGGGACAAGGTCTTTTGCAGATCAGCATAGACCACTCCCGGTTGGACCACGGCCAAACGGTCTTCGATGCTGATGCTAAGAATCTTATTCATCCGTACCAGGTCAAGAACGATTCCCCCGCGGATGGGAACGGCCATCCCGGTGGCGCCGGTACCGGCTCCTCGGGGTGTCACCGGAATCTTTTCTCGATTGGCCAGCGCCATAATTTTGGCCACCTGCTCGGTGGTCGTCGGCCAGACCGTTCCCTCCGGGTCATGACGGTACCCTGAAAAATCCATTGACGAGGAGACTTGATCAATCAGGGCTTCGGAAAAATTTTTCTTCCCGACGATGGAGATGAGTTCTTCTTTAAAACTCTTGGGCAATAGCATATACGAATTTATCTCTAATTTTATACCCTGAATTTCAAATATGGTTGGCTAGGCTTTCGTTCACCTGACTTCCCTCATTTTCATCTTCTATTCAAAAGCTTTTTTAAATCCGCTCCGGTCTTGGGATTTTTTTGCAAAATATCCTTCCAGGCCTCTTCGTAGGCCACGGTCAAAAATTTTTCACTTTCCGCCGGCGGCAAGGTGATCACCTTGATGCCTTCTTTCAGAAGCATAGGCCGTTCTTTTTTTTCCAACTCATCAAAGTAGGCCACCACCTTTTTTTCAGCCTCCTTGGCCGCTTCAGTTAACAGATCCTGAAGCTTTTTCGGTAGCTTATTCCAGGTTTTCAGATTGATGAGCAAAGGATTCGGGACGGTATAAAAGGGAGGATCAACCACAAATTGGGTCTGCTTCTGCCAACCCCAATCACGGATACCAACGGAGGTCCAGCAATACCCATCCACTACATTCCGTTCCAGGGCTACATAGACTTCCGTCGGCGGGATAACGATGGGGTTTCCTCCCAGGGCTTTGATCATCTGCAGATACATGGGCGAGACACGAATGTTCAGCCCTTTTAAATCAGCGCTCTTGATCGGTTTTTTCAAAAAAAGCTGAAATTTCGTATCCAGGCCCAATCTGGCCAATAAATGAACCCCGATCTTTTTTTCATGGAGATCGTTCATATAGGCCAAGGCGCCATTAACCCTTTCCTCAGCCGGTGTCAACTGCGAAAGTTTATAGGCATCCACATCCGACAGGACGGAAAGATAATAAGCGGTGGTCGTATAGACCATGTCCACCATGCCCCTCTGCAGGGCCTGGACCTGGTCGGGTGATTTAACCGCCTCGGGTCCTCCGATAAACTGAATCTTCAATTCACCGGGCGCTTTTTTGGCCACCATCTCGTCAACTATATCCGTAAAGATAGTAAAAGCCTTGTATTCACCAGCGGTTTTTGGCCATCCGGCCACGGCTTTGAGCGTGAAGGTTTCCGCTCCGGCCGTTCCGCCGACTAATCCCCAAATCGATAAAATACCGATCAAGATAAACCATTTGTTCGTCCATTTCCCACTCATCGTTAACCTCCTTTTTACGTTGCTAACTTTTTTTGATTTTGAACATTCATCATTTGGGTCAACAATTTTTCTTTCGGCCCTGGCAGGTTTCCTTTATTTGGCCATGGCCATCCAATTCGTTACCACGGTAGCAAGAATTGGGAAAGCCATGACCAGGGCAATACAAACAATATCAATGATGACATAAGGGGTAACCGCTTTCCAAATATCGGACATGGTTACATCCGGAGGGGCCACCCCTTTCATCACAAAGAGAGTAACCCCGAAGGGAGGAGTAATCAAGCCTGTTTCCAGGGCGATCAGCATCATCACCCCGAACCAGATAGGGTTGAAGCCCAGGGTGTTGACTACCGGCATATATATGGGAATGGTGATCATCATTATTGCCACGGTTTCCATAAAACAGCCCAGGATCAGGATGACCACCATCATGCCGATCAGGATAATGATCGGCGGAATGTTCAGATTGCTGATGAAACTGGTCATACCGGCCGCCGCACCGGTAAAGGCCAGGATCTCACCGTAGGTACTGGAGACGATGATGATCATAAAAATCATAACAGTCACCCG
>Ga0233425_10005005_pt1 | contig 21490 bp, 20 predicted proteins | sample Watercolumn_Towu_2_FD_181712 | JGI IMG/M metagenome (GOLD analysis project Ga0233425, IMG submission 181712) | Freshwater microbial communities from Lake Towuti, South Sulawesi, Indonesia - Watercolumn_Towuti2014_140_MG | ecosystem: Environmental > Aquatic > Freshwater > Lake | place...
GATGCCATTCAGAATTATTGGCCAGTTAGTGTGCATGTAGTTTGCGAATGGCGGCCTATAATCCATAACGCCCCATTTACCCATGACAGCCTGTGCCTTAGGCGACATCGACACTAACGAAGTGTAAAGTTCCCTGTTTCCAAATCCACCATTGCACCAGTCAATAAACATATTGCGGAACTTGTGCAGGTATTCCAGCCTTTTGGAGATACCGCTGTAAATCGAGTAGGAACGCAAGAAACCAATTGCAATCAAAGAAAATATGGTTGCTATGAAAATAACGTAAGGATTTTTTAGTGCGTTCATATGAATTCCTAAGTTATTAGTCGTTTAGTTTAGCAGGCGGCTGGAAATAGTCGAGCTATGGTTCGCGCCACAAGTTCTGACACACGCTGAGTTGTATCAATCATCGACTCCTCCGAAGCAGCAGCGTCGCCCAACCGTCGATATCGCGCCGCTCGCTTAAGTAAAAACCCTGCGCGCGATAGGCGGAAAGTACGCCCGCGACATCGCGGGCGAGAAGGCCCGACAGCACGAGCTCGGCGCCGAGCGCCGCCGCGCGGGCGAGGCTAGGGGCGAGCAGCCGTAAAGGCTTCGCCAGAATATTGGCGAAGATCAGATCATATTGGCCTTGCAGCGATGGATGGCGCAGCCCCGTGGCGACGACCGGCCGAACATAAGGGCCGGCGCCATTGGCGGTGGCGTTGGCGCGCGCCGTCGCGACCGCGATTGGGTCGATGTCGCCGCAGGCGACGCGCTGATGAAAAATCAGCGCGCTGGCGATCGCCAAAACCCCGGCGCCGGTTCCGACATCGAGAATCCGCGCTGGGCGCCGGCGCTTGGCGATTCTGTCGAGCGCCTCGAGACAGCCGAGCGTTGTGCCGTGATGGCCGGTGCCGAAGGCGAGCGCCGCCTCGATTTCGACGCCGATGTCGTTGGCGCGCCGCCGCCCCCGGTCATGCGCGCCATGGACCAGCACCCGGCCGGCGCGCACCGGGGCGAGGCCGGCCAGCGCATTCTCGACCCAGTCCTGCTCGGCGATGGTCGAAAAGCGGGCGGCCCGCGCAATGTCGGCGCCCGCGGCTGATTCGATCAGCGCCAGAATCAGCGCTTCGTGCGGCGCGTCGGCGAAATAGACCTCGACCGACCACAGCGGCCCGCCGTCCAGTTCGAAGGCGGCGGCGGCGGTTTCGGTCGGATCGAAGGTCTCGACGATGAGGTCGGCGACGGCGCGGGCGCGTTTTTCGTCGCAATCGAGGCGCAGCATATGGCTGGCGTTGTTGGGCGGCAGGCCTTCGAGCATGAGGCCGCTTAGCACGGGGCTGGCGGTCGCGTCACCTTTCGCCGGGACGGCCCGCCCTATATTGTCGCGCTAGAGCAAGTTCCGAAAAAGTTGACAGACTTTTTCGATTAGAACTTGCTCCAGTCTATTAACTCGGCGCGATTTCCTATCGATCAGACGATGCCGTCTGATCGGAAAGCGCGCCGGCGGCACTAAGAGTTGAAGGCGCGAATGACCGAAAGACTGTCGATCTGTCTCATCGGCCCCAAGAAGGGCGGCAAGTCGTCGCTGCTCGCCTCGCTCGTCGATTGCGTTGCGCAAAGCGCCTTCGGCTATTCGCCGCGCCTGCGTCCGGCGCTGCAACCCGTCGCCGAGGCGGAATTCCACGCTGAAAATGTCGAGCCGAAGAAGGCCGATCTGCTCAATGTCGAACAGGGCGATTATGAGCGGCTGCGGCGCGACTTCATCGAAGGCGGCGTCGCCACCGACACGCTGGACACTTACGAATACCGCTTCCGCCTGACGGTGAATGGCGAGGCGCCGCCGGCGGTCGTGCTGCGCGGTCCCTGGCTGCTGGAGATCATCGATTCGGCGGGCGAGATCGCCGTGCCGCCGGACGGCGCCGAAGTGGCGATCCTCAACGACGTCAAAGCGAAGCTCGCGAAGCAAATGCTCGATTCGGAGGCGATCGTCATCGTGCTGCCGCTGGTGCGGCTCGAAGATTCCGGCTGGTCCGGGAATCTCTCGCGCCTGATCGATCGGCTGGCGCTCGCGCCTGAAAAAAAGCTGAAGCGGCTGGTTGTCGTCTTCTCGCAATATGAGCGATTATTCGCGCGGCTCGGCCCGAGCGCCTTTACCTACGCCTGCGACCCGGCGGTGGCGCTGCATGTGTTGCGCAAGTCGCTGCGCGCCGTGCAATGGCTGGACCGGTTGCGCGCTCTGGAGACGCCGACCGGCGGCGGCGTAGCGGTGCGCTTCACGGTGTGCTCGGCCTATGGTTTCGTGAAGCGCTTTCAAAACCCCAACATCGATCCGCATCAGCCTGGCGAGCGGCGGTTTCGCCGCGACGGTCTCGACGGCGCCCGCGCCTACAATGAATATTGGCGGCCGTTTCTCACCGCCGAGCCGTTTCTTTACGCGGCGCTGGGGCACGACAGCGCCTTCACCTTCTCCTATGCGCAGCTCGACGCGCGCGTTGAGGAGATCGCGTGAACGGGCATTGAAAAAGCCAATTCATTTTGGCCGGAACAGGAGGTGACTCTAACTCTCCGGTTCGACTTTGAGCGCGGCGAGACGCGGCACGCTCGCGAGCGCAAGATCGTAATAGTCGCGATCGATCTCCACGCCGACGGACGCATAGCCGACCGCGTTGGCGGCGGCGAGCGTCGCGCCGGCGCCGGCAAAAGGATCGCACACAATCCCCGTCTCGAGGGGGAGAGACGCGCGCACGATCGAGCGCATGAAGGCCTGTGGCTTCAGGCTCGGATGCGGCGCGATTTTCTTCTCTTTGGCTGGCGTTGGATGGGAACGGATCACATCGCCGAATGGCTTGTTTGTTGAGAGCCGGCGGAAGCCGCCAACGCCGTAACGGCGCAGATTGTCCTGGACGCGTCCTTCGAGAGGCGTCCGCAAGACCACCCAAGGCTCCCATTGCGATCTCGGCATGACGCTCACCCCCTCAAATTCCTCATGGGCGTTCTTGGGGCGGTCGCCGCCGCGCATCGTCATTACCTGGCGGGCGATATAGCCTCGCAGCTCCAGCCCGGTCTCGCTCATCGCCCTTGCGACGATATGCGATAGCAGCGGATTGGACGCCACAATGACATTCGCTCCCGGAACGCATGCGCGAAGAAGGAGCGTTCCGAGACGTCGAAAGAACGAGGCGAGCGCCTTGTGATCGTCGTTGGATAGAACTGTAAATCGCGGGAGCGGCGCTCGTTTGTGTCCGTCGAAGGACGGCGGGATGCGCCAGACGCCGCCTTTTCCTTCTCGAAGTTTCGCCTTCTCCTCGGCGCTATATTCCACAATCCCATAAGGCGGATCGGTCACGATGGCGTGGATGGATTTTGGCGGCTGCGCGGCGAGCCAGCCGAATGCGTCGGCGCGGTGGAGCGTCGCGCGATCGATTTGCGCGCTCAATTCGATCGGCGCGCACTCAACGGCGGCGACGCCGCGTAGCCGGTAACGCCCGCGACGCGTTCGCTCAAAAAGCGCCGGCGTATTGAGGTTGAGGTAGGACCGCACGGAAGATTGCGGGACGGCGCCAAGTCGCGCGGTCACCGCGACGACGATTTCGTCGATCGCCGCGTCGCGGCCCATATCGCGCAGACAGTCGACGACGGCGTCTCTGATCGCTCCGCGTTCATACATTCTCGCCGTCTCCGTCGACGGCGGCGATCTTATCTAAAGACGTCTAGACGTCAATGACCCTTCCTTAGCGCTGGATTAATCTTCTTTCCGTAAATTCTTGCTTAAGGCTCTGCGCCTAGAGTGATCGCCGGCTTTCCCCGCGAAAGGACGAGCGATGCGCCAGGCGCCGATCGGCGACGACACGGCCGAAATTTCTCTCGAGCGACTGCATTATGGCAAGCTCGCCTCTGGCGCGTCACTGAGCGTTCCGGCGGCTGCGGGCTATGGCGTGACGTTGCGCAGCCGCAATCTGCCGCCGTCCGACGACCGGCTATTCTCGCCGCCGCGGCTGATGGCGCTTCGTCGTTTCGAACCCGATCTGGTCGATCCTGTCCTGAGCCGGCGCGGCGCCTTTCTCGCGCGCGTTTCGCCGGAGCCGGATTCGCGCCGAGCGATCTTCTTGCGCGCCCGGTTCCGTCCCGAGGATGGCGAGGGCGGCCATGGGCGGCTCTATCAGCAGAGCGCCATATGGAGCGTCGCCGCGGCTGAGTGGCGGCGACATCCGGCGGCGCTGCTGGCCATGGCCGGCGCTGAACTCGAAGCGCTGCCCGACCTCGCGAGCGAGGCCGAGCAAATCCGCTTCAGCGCCGAGCCGGCGCGCTATGTCGTGCGTCTCCTCGACCCGCAGGACGTGTGGGGCGCGCTCGAGGACGCGCTGGACAAGACGCACTGGGCGGCGCCTGTGCTCGAATTTCTGGCGCGCGGCGCCGAGACCGGCGAAGACGCGACGCTGACCTTCGGCGCCGACCATTTCGCAAGCGAGGCGGCGTTTCTTCGAGCCGTCGGACTGGCGCTGCAATTCCTGCCGGCGAGCTATCCGCGCTGGCGCGAGATCAGCGTCGTCTCCGGCTTGCGGCACGAATCGCAGGGTCTTTGCCTGCGCTATCTGCCGTCGCTCCGCGCGGCCGCTCGGACCTCCGCCGCCGCTTGATGTTACGCTGACGGGCGCCTGTCGATCGGCGTCGGTTCGGCGTTGAGATAGCGCTCGAGCGCGCCGCAGCGCCGACGCGGAAGATGCGCGGCGCCGGCGTCGGCGTAATAGGCGCGAGGACCATTGGCCGCGCCGTCGGCGGCGTAATGCAGGGCGCGGGCGCCGCGCGGCTTCAGCGCCGAGAAGAGCCGCGCTTCGATCTGCGCGATCGTGACATTGTCGACGAGATAGGCGCCCTTGCGGTCGACATGAGCGATTTCGTCGCGCACCAGCCGATTGAGAATGGCGACGACATTGTCATGCACATTCGGCGGCATCATTGAAATCGTTTCCGCCTCGGGCGCGATCTCGCTCATGTCGCCATGCACCGGACGCGCGGCGCGCAGGATCGCCTTCATCGCGCGCACGTCGGTCTGCTGGTCCTCGTCGTCGGAAAGATCGATCGGCGCGGCGAACTGGCGGCGCTCGCGCGCGTCATAGCCGCGCTTAAATATTTCCGACAGGAACTTCATGATGAAGAGAAACGCGTCCTGCGCCATGGCGACGCAGATCGCCATGGTCGAATCCGGCGTAAAGCTCCAGAAGGCTTCGCGCGCCAGTTCGAATTTATTGCGCTCGGAACTGTGGGTGCGCAGATAGGCGTCGCTCTTCTTCAACAGTTCGCGCACCTCGTCCTCCGAGAGGCCGGCCGCCTTGCCGGAGACGACGCAGGCGTCGATGAGCGTCTTCGCTTCGTTGAAGCCATTGGCGGCGGCGGCCCGATCCGACGCGGGAGCCGCGCGGATTTTGGCGACGATCGCCGAAAGTTCGTCCCGCAGCCCGGTTTCGAGGCCGCATTTCTGGTCGAAGGCGGCGCGCGCGGCGATGGTTTCGTCGCGCGCCGAGAGGAGATCGCGGGCTTCGCCCTGCGGCTCGCAGGAAAAGTCGCGCGGCACGTCGGCCGGCAGGGCGTTCGACTGCCGCGCCGCCGCGAAAATCGGTTCGCACAGGGGCTTTGCTTCGCGCACCGTGCGCCATCTCGGATCCATGCGCAGCTGGTCGCGCAGCGCGACGAGATCGCGCACCGTCGCGTCGAGATCGAGCGCGGCTTCGCTTTTTGGCGTCGGCCGCGCCGAGGCGGCGCTCGCGGCCTCGGCCTTCTGTTTCAGCGTGATCGTCTGAGCGGCGAGCGCGTCGCGCCGCTTCACGGCGTTGGCGCGTTCATTCGCCGGGCCGGCGAGCGTCTGCCGCAGCGCGGTGACGCGTTTCATGGCTTCAGTCGCCTTGATGCGATGCGTCCGGCAATTGGGACCGCAAGCCGCGCCTAAGCCGTCCAGCCCGTGCTCGGCGTCGACGGCAAGCTGTTCTTCCTGACGCACGGCGGCGGCCGCGGACGCCATTTCATCCTGCTTCGCTTTGACCACCGCGTCGAGTTCGCCAATGCTGCGCTCAAGCGCCTCGATTTCGCGACGCGCATCCTCAAGCTGGCGCATCGCCGCCTGGGCGCTTTCCATTTCCGCCGCCGCCTGGCTCGCGGCCTGCGCGATCACCGCCTGCTGCGCCTCCTGCCGTTTTCGAATCGAGTCGCGCAACGCCGGCCCCGCCTGACGCGCGGTGTCGATGAGGCCGTCGATCGACGTAAGGTAAGTCTTGTAGCTTGGGGTCTCGGCGATGCGCGACGAGGCGGTTTCATAGGCGGCGGCGATTTCCTTTGTCGCCGGCAAGATCACTTCGGTCGCGAGCTCCATCGGTTGGATCTCGGCGACGATCTTGCGGGAAGAGAGCTTGAAAATATTGTTGTAATAAAATGTGAATGAAAAGAACGCCGAGATCGAGAAGACGAAGACGAAGACCAGCGCGGTCACGCCGGTCTTGATGATCACGCGCTCGCGCGCCATCCGCCGCCGCGCGATGAGCGCGGCGAGATCGACGCCGAGCGACCAGGACGTCGCCGCGAGCATGGTGAGGACCGCGGTCGTCGCGATCAGCGTGCCGGCGATCCCGATCACGTCGCCGGGCTCCTTTTGCATGATGTCGATCATGCCCGAGGAGGTCGTGTAGAAGACCCAGGCGAGGACCGGCAGGGCGGCGGCCATGCCGACCCGGCCGAGATTGAGATCGCCCCGCCACAGGCGCACCAGCGGCGAGGCGAGCCCGTCGAAATAACCGTAGCCGCGTCGCGGCGTCGGCGGATCGGGCGCGCGGGCCTGCTGCTGGGAAGCGGTCATCGCGCAGGCGCTCTTGATGCTCGAACCGGCCGGCTGCGCATGTCCGCTCCCTTTTATGAATATCCGTCGCCGAATCTGTAGGCGAATTGAGACGGATTTGCGCTCCGGCGCAAGGGCGAGCCTCCGCTGCGGCGCAGCGCGTCGGCGGCGCTCCCGACGGATGCTTGCCGCTCATTGGACTGGGGGTAGTGCGGCGCGGCTTGCTCGTCGCGTGGCATATTTCGCCGTCGCGACTTGCCAAAAAAACTTTGAGGGCGCGCGCTCGGAGCGCAATTGCCCTTCGAATGCACATCAGGTTTTTGTCTAAGATATTGGAGAAAACAATGACACGTCTTTTCGTTATAGCGGCAGCTTTGCTTTCCCTAGCGCTGATTTCTTTCGACCAGCGCGCGCCGCGCGCCGCTGAGGCGCAGCGCGCCGACAATGAAGCTTCAAGCGCATTGCCGAGATTCGAACTCCGCGTCGCCAAGACAAGCTACGACGCCACGACTAGCACTTTAACCTTGGACGGTGTTGGACGGGTCGACGTGTACGACGCGGCCGGAAAAATCCATCACACGACGTATGAGGAATTCGCGGCCTTGAGCGCACATCCGGCGAGTCATAGAAAACAACAGGATGAAAACGGGTTCACCATCAGGGGCAAAGTTAACGGCGAAGGCTATGAGCAAAAGGTCGAATCCTTAAGCCATGATCTGAATTCGCAAAGCATGTCGCTCAAATTGTCGAGCGGTGCGCAGTTGAAAACCATACGAAGCCACGCTGACGCGACCACTGTCGTCTTCGGCCCAGTTCCGACGCATATCGTCTGTTGCGACTGCGACTGGAAGTGCTCCATCGCTTGGGTTATCGCCAGTTATTGCGCCACATGCGCCTCGGGCACGGCAGGCGCAAGCTCCTGCTGCCAAGTTTGCGGTCTGCCGGCAGTGGTTGGAGGGACGTGTCCCTAAAAAAAGCGGGGCGCGACGCCACGCGCCCCGCTTGCCGTCTGTTTTATCGAAGGGTTGGCGCGCAGCGCCGCCCCGCGCTTTCCCTCCCTCGATGATTCGTGCTAGAGCCCGAGTTTAACCGTCTGCGGCTGGGCCGTTCGGCCGCGACTCGCGCTGTCGGGCCTTGAACCCGTCAGAATTCCAAGGGGTCAGCCGTGGCCATTCCGTTCCGCTACGTCGCGAAAATCGGCGCATATCTCCTCAAGCAGCAGCTTATGGGCGTCAAGCGCTATCCGCTCGTGCTGATGATGGAGCCGCTGTTTCGCTGCAATCTCGCTTGCGCCGGCTGCGGCAAGATCGACTATCCCGACCATATTCTCAACAAGCGGCTGTCGGTCGAGGACGCGCTGCGCTCGGTCGACGAATGCGGCGCGCCCGTCGTCGTGCTCGCCGGCGGCGAGCCGCTCCTGCACAAGGACCTGCCGCAGATCGTCGAAGGAATCATCGCGCGCAAGAAATTCGCCATCGTCTGCACCAACGCTCTGTTACTCTCAAAGAAGATCGACCTCTTCAAGCCGAGCCCCTATTTCACCTGGTCGATTCATCTCGACGGCGACAGGGAGATGCACGACCGCGCCGTCTGCCAGGAAGGCGTCTATGATCGCGCCGTCGAGGCGATCAAGCTCGCCAAGTCGAAGGGCTTCCGCGTCACCACCAACAGCACCTTCTTTTCCGACGCCGATCCGGAGCGCGTCGCGAATTTTCTGGACGCCACGATGACGCTCGGCGTCGACGGCATGACGGTTTCGCCCGGCTACGCCTATGAGCGCGCGCCGGATCAGACTCACTTCCTCAACCGCACGCGCACGAAGGAGCTGTTCCGCGCCATTCTGCGTCGCGGCAAGGGCGGCAAGGCCTGGGACTTCACGCAGTCGGGGCTGTTTCTCAATTTTCTCGCCGGCAATGTCAGCTACCGCTGCACGCCCTGGGGCATGCCGCTGCGCACGGTGTTCGGCTGGCAGCGACCCTGCTATCTCCTCGGCGAAGGCTATGTGCCGACCTTCAAGCAGCTGATGGAGGAGACCAATTGGGACTCCTATGGCGTCGGCAATTATGAAAAATGCGCCGACTGCATGGTCCACTGCGGCTTTGAAGCCACCGCCGTCGCCGATTCGGTCCGCCGTCCCTGGAAGGCGGCCGCCGTCGCGCTGTTTGGCGTGCGCACCGAAGCGCCGATGGCGCCGGACATTTCGCTCGAGAATCAGCGCCCGGCCGAATATGTCTTCGACGAGAATGTCGCCAAGCTCTCAGAGCTCCGCGAGCATGAGGCGCAGCAACGGGCCCAGCAGCGGTCCACAGCGGCCTAGCGAGACGAAAGCGGCGCGCGAGTCGAGGCCGGCGCGGATCATTCCGCCAAGCTGATGCGGCCCGCGAATGAGTTCGCGCGCGACGGCTAACGGGTCGATGTCGCCTTCGGGCGTCAGCGCCTTGGCGACCAGCGGCGGCAGCGCCCGCGCCGCCGGATCGCTGATCGCGCGCAGCGCGACGAAGGGGACATTACGCCGCCGCGCGAAATCTTCGGCAAGATGCGACTCCATGTCGACGGCGACCGCCTGCGCATGCTCGCGCAGCGCCGCCTTGGCGGCCGGGCGCATCGCTGGCGCGTCGACGCCGACGATGGCCCCGCGTGAAACGTTGCAGCCAGCGGCGCCTGCGGCTTTCATCAGCGCCGACGTGAGCCGTGAATGCGTGTCGCGACGCGCCTCTCCCGAAACAATGGCGTCCGCCGCCACGACATGGCCAGGCCGCAGCGCATGATCGAGGCCGCCGGCGAGTCCGAAGCTGACGACGGCGGAGAAGTTTGTTTCGTCGAGCGCGTCGAGCTCACGCCGAAGGCGCGCTGCATTCGCGCCGCTGCACAGCGTCATGACGCCCTCGCCGGCGACGCAAGCGGCTTCGCGCTTCAGCCCGACGACGACCAATATCGGCGCGAGCGCGTCGAGCCTGGCGGTCCGTCTGCGGCTATGATCGCTCGCCATCGCTCCTCAGCTAAAGCCCAACCTGCACGAGCTTGCTGTTGGCGCGTCGCAAATTGCGAAAGCGCGCCAGCGCCCAGAGCGGGAAGAATTTTCCATAGCCATGATAGCGCAGATAGAAGACGCGCGGAAAACCCGTGGCGGTGAATCGCGCCTCGTTCCACAGGCCGGCCTCATTCTGCGTCGATTGCAGATAGGCGATTCCCCTTGCGACCGCCGGATGATCGACTTCGCCGGCCGCCATCAGACCGAGCAGCGCCCAGGCGGTTTGCGACGCGGTCGAGGGCGCCTGTTCATAGCCCTTGTAATCAAGCTTGTAGCTCGAGAGATCCTCGCCCCAGCCGCCGTCGTCGTTCTGAATCGCGGCGAGCCAGTCGACGGCGCGGCGATAGGCGTCGTGATCATGCGGCAGATCGGCGGCGTTGAGCGCGCAAAGAGTCGACCAGGTTCCATAAATGTAATTCGCGCCCCAGCGGCCGAACCAGCTGCCGTCCTTTTCCTGCTCCTTGATGAGATAATCGACGCCGCGCTTGAGACAGTCGCTTGTTTCGATCGTGTCGCCGAGCTGCGCCAGCATGGAGACGCAGCGCGCCGAAACGTCCGCCGTCGGCGGATCGAGCAGCGCGCCATGGTCGGCGAAGGGAATGTGGTTGAGATAATGATAGGTGTTGTCGGCGTCGAAGGCGCCCCAGCCGCCGTTCTTCGACTGCATGCCGACGACCCACTCCTTGGCGCGGGCGATGCGTTCCTCATAGGGACGGACCGCATCAGTCGCCGTCAGCCGGTCCATCGCCGTGACGACGACCGCCGTGTCGTCGACGTCAGGATAATGAACGTTGGCGTATTGGAACGCCCATCCGCCGGGCCGAAGGTCAGGCCGCTGCGCCGCCCAGTCGCCCTTCACATCGAGCACCTGCAAGGGCGCAAGCCATTCGCAGGCCGCGCTTGCGGCATTACGTGCGTCTTCATCGCCGGTTTCGATGAGCGCATGCGCCGTCAAGCAGGTGTCCCACACCGGCGAGACGCAGGGCTGGCAATAGGCTTCGGTCTCGCCCACGACGAGCAGCCGCTCGATCGATTCGCGCGCCAGCTTCTTGCGCTTGTCGCCGTCGGCTACGCCGAGCGCGTCATACATCAGCAGGCTGTTGACCATGGCGGGAAAGATGGCGCCGAGTCCGTCGACGCCATTGAGGCGCTCGGTGGTCCATGTTTCGGCGCGTTCGATCGAACGCGCGCGCGACGCCTTGGGCATATAAGGCTCGATGAGCCGCAGCAGCCTGTCGACCTCGCCGAAAATATGCGCCCAGGGCCAGGTCTGGTGTTCGCCCTTCGGCCAGACCTTCACCTCTTCCGGCGGCGTCGCGAAGAGTTCGGCGATATGAATATTCTTCGGATTCTTCGCGCGCGGCTTTTTCGTCATCAGCACCAGCAGAGGCACCAGAACGGTGCGGCCCCAGTAGGAAATCTTGTCGAGATGGAAGGGAAACCACTTCGGCAGCAGCATGATTTCCACGGGCATCACCGGCACCCCGCGCCAGGGAATTTCGCCGTAAAGCGCAAGCAGCGCGCGGGTAAAGACATTGCTTTTCGCCGCGCCGCCATAGGCGAGAATCGCGTCGCGGGCGCGCGCCATATGCGGCGCGTCGATGTCGTCGCCGATCATCTTGAGCGCGAAATAGGCCTTGACGCTGGCGCTGATATTGAAGCGGCCGTCCTGAAAGAGCGGCCAGCCGCCGTGATCGCCCTGGCGGCGGCGCAGATAGACGCCGATTTTTCGTTCGAGTTCGGCGTCGACCGGCTCGGCGCGAAAATGGCGCATCAGCACATATTCGGCCGGGATCGTCGTGTCGGCTTCGAGCTCGAAGCAGAAATGTCCGTCGGTCTTGCGAAGCGAGAGCAGTGCGCCCTTGGCGTTCTGGATGCTCGCCTCCAGAGTCTCGGTCGAAACGGCGGTGAAATGATCGTCAATACGCGCGGCGACGTTCATTGCAAATTCCCTTTGATATTTGCGTTCAGGCGACGCTGAGCGTCGCGGCTTTAGCCGATTGGCGGTGCGGCTTCACGACGATTTCGACATCCTGTCCGAGCGCGACGAGAAAGCGCAGCAGCCGCTCCAGGGAGAATTGCCGGAAGTCGCCATGCAGCAGTTTCGATACGTCCGGCTGCTTAACGCCAAAAAGTTCGGCGGCCTGCACCTGTTTCAACCCGCGTTCCTTTAGGAGCGCGTCGATCTTGCGGACAAGTTGCGCCTTCAGGAAGTAGTCGTCGGCGATCGCCGCTTGAGCGGCAGGCGGATTTTCGATCATGATTTGGCTTGTGGAAAGGCGCCTGACGGTCACGCCGAGCGCATTGGCTATAGTGAATTGACTATATCGTCAAGTCGCGCCTGGCGCGGCGATCGCCGCAGCGAGGAGAGGCGCCTTGTTCGCGCGGATGAAGGGTCACATGCCTGACAGCACTTTGTGCAATTATTGGAAAAGCTAGCGATTCTCGCGCCGTGGAAACGAAGTTTTAACCATCCGACGCCGATGGTCCTTCGAGCAGCTTGGAGGGATAGGCATGGTTACGAAACCCGAAGGCAAACAGGCATTGGCCGATCTCGCGGCCGGCAAGTTTTCGTTTGAGATGGTTGACGCCATCAAGGATCATGTCGGCGCGATCGAGACGGAGCTGGCGCGCGTCACGACGGAGATGGAGCGCGTCGGCGCTCTGCATGCGCGCGCCGTCAATGAGGCGCTGCAGCAGGAATACAAGATTTATCGGCTCGAAGGCGAATTGCGCGCGCTGAACGCCAGGGTCTACGCTCTGCTGAAGGCGAATGCGTTGACGCAGACCGCGCTCGACGCGGCGAAGCGCGGCGCGGTGAGCTTCGTCGAATTTCTTTCGGTCGCACGATATTATGCCGAGGCGGGGTCGCAGGCGACGCTGGCCTGTCTCGCGAGCATTGACTTCAAGGGCAAGTTCGAGGCGCTGAAGGCGCATCCGATGACCGAAAAGGCGCAGCGCGAATTCGAGCGCCTCGCCGCGAAATTCGTCGAATATCTCCCGGTCGCGCGCAAGCACGCCGAAGCGGCTTCGAAGAAGGCGCTGGACTATCTCTCGACCGTCAGTTTGCCCGCTGCAAAGAAACAGCTTGGCGCTGTCGTCGAAAAGGCGTCGGCTTACATCGCCGACCTGCAGAAAAAGGTCGCGCAATTCTGACGAGCGACGGTCGGCAAAGACTGCGCCGCGCCGAGGGGGCGCGTCATTGTTGGCGAAGCGAAGCGATCCAGAGCCGCAGGGGCGACGCTGGATTGCTTCATCGCTTTCGCGCCATACGATTGTCAGTCTGCGTCCAAAATAATAGTCTACGCCGTTACTTCAGCCCTATTAGTGACAATATAAGTCCCGGAATCAATGCTGTTCCGAGCCACCACGCCCCCTTTACGGGCAAGCCAATGATTTTTACTATTTTTCCTAAAATAGTGTTTCTTTCAAATGAAAAGTTACAGCTCGATTCTCTGCAAATATATTTCTGCGTCAATAAACCAGATTGCTGCTTCACGTGGACCATCTCTCCATGGCCCCTTGGACAAAGTATCATTGCTATATCTCCCTAAAACAAATTCGTCGGACTCATAGTCCGAGCGATGAAACGCCCCAAGCATGCCCACATTTTATTCTTTTGGCAAGATTTTCAATTTTTTGGCGCACGATTGTGGTTTTCGTATTTTAAGGCGGCGATCAGCGCCTGATCTGGCTCTCGTCCGACGACAACGCCGCCGCCTTATAGCCCGAACGTATCGAGCCCTCGATCGTCGCCGGAAGTCCCGTATTCGTCCAGTCGCCGGCGAGCCAAAGATTGTCCCACGCCGTTTTGGCGTCGGGCCGGCGCTTTTCCTGCGCCGGCGTCGCGGCGAAAGTCGCGCGCTTCTCCTTCACGATCTGCCAGGGCGGGAGCGGTTCGGACGGCAGGTCCGTCGCCGCCGCAACTTCCGCCCAAATTTTCTCCGCAAGCGCGTCGCGCGAATCATCGATCAAACGGTCTGCGCCGCTGATTGTCACCGACAGGCGATCGTCGAAAGCGAAGAGCCATTCGGTAAGCGTTCCGAGCATCCCAAGGAGCAGCGGCTGGCCCTCTGGCGGCGCGATCTTGAAATGCGCATTGACGATGGCGCGAAATTCGTTCGGCGCGACAAGGCCGGGAATCAGCTCCTGCGCAATCCACGGCGGCGCCGCGAGAACGACGGCGTCGCCTCGTTCAAGCGTCACGTCACGATCGCCAAAACGCAGCGCGGCGACGCGCGACTTTTCGAATGCAATCTCGCGCAGACGCGCGCCGAAGCGCGGCTCGACGCCCTTGGCGCGAAGCCTGCGCAGCGCCGGCTCGATGAAGGCGTCGCCGAGGCCGCTTTTCGCCACCATCGGGCGGCAGGCGTCGCCGCCCGCCGCCAGCGTTTCGCGCAGCACGGCGCCCGCGAGCGTGGCGGTCGCCGCTTCAGGCTCGGTGTTCAAAGCCGAGAGCAGAACCGGGCGCCAAAGCCGCTCCCACAGCGGGCCATGGCAGCGCATGGTTTCGCCGATCGAGGCGTCCTTCCGGGCGAAGAGCAGCCTGCCGGCGTCGAGATAGGCGAGCGGTCCGGCGCCGGGGACGCGGCGGTTGGCGACGAATATCCACCAGGGAACGCGCGAGGCATTGGGACGCAGCCGCCAGCGCTCGCCCGTGCGCGCGTCGAGAAAATCGAAGGCGCATTCGTTTGGGCCGACGAGCGCGTCGCTCGCGCCGATGCGCTTCGCGTAATCGCGCGCCGCCTTGTTGCCGGAGAGCAGCAGATGATTGCCATTGTCGATCGTCAGGCCGAGCGAGGCGTCGAAATAGGAGCGGCAACGACCGCCGGCCATGCGCGCCGCCTCATAGAGCGCGACGCGGCGGCCGGAGTCGGCGAGGCGCAGCGCGCAGGCGAGCCCGGCGAGGCCCGCGCCGACGACGTGAATGGTTTCGCTCACGTGAAGGCGTGTCGCAGGAAGGCGCTGATCAGTCTGAGGCGTGACGCCCGCACCGGCGCGCGCGGCGGCGAAAAGCCGCGCGTGGCGAGACCGTCGAGGATCGAACGATAGCCGGCGGCCATCAGATAGGGCGCTTTCACCGCGCGTTTCGGCAGGCCCGCCATCACCAGATCGGCCTGATCATAATGTTCGCGGGCGCGCGCCACGACCGGCGCGCAAACCTCGTCAAGCGAAGGATGCGAGAGGACGGCATGCGGCGCGAAGCTCGTAACGCCCGCGCCCTCAAGCGCCTCGCGGGGAAGATAGAGACGTCCGCGGGCGGCGTCCTCGTCGAGGTCGCGCAGGATGTTGGTGAGCTGCAATGCGCGGCCGAGGTGATAGGCGAGCAGTTTCGGGCCGGTCGGCAAGTCGCAATCGGCGCCCGGTTCCTCTTCCGTGAGGCCGAAAGCGCGCACCGACAGTCGTCCGACGGCGCTCGCGACCCGATCGCAATAGAGTTCGAGCTTTTCCCACTCCGGCGCGCAAATATCCTCGTTAACATCCATCGCCATGCCGTCGATCACCGATTCGAAATCGAGGCGGTCGAGCCTGAAACGGCGGACGGGCTCGGCAAGAAAGCTGACGCGCGCGCGAATGCGGCCGGCGTAAAGCTCATCGAGATCGGCGCGCCATTGGTCGAGCGCGGCGCGCCGAAGGACGCGATCGCCCTCGTCATCGGCGATGTCGTCGACCGCGCGGCAGAAAGCGTAGATCGCGAACATCGCGTCGCGGCGCTCCGGCTCGAGGATGCGCATCGCGAGATAGAAGGAGCTTTTGGTGGCGATGGCGCGGGTGCGCAGCGTCGCCGAATCGGCAAGCGCGTCCATCGTCATTGGCGCGTTCCCGGGATGGCCGGCGAAGCCGCGCGGGGACGCGAAAGGCGCCGAAGCAGCGCGCCGATCGCGCCGATCGCGCCCTTCGCCGCGAAGCCGAGCTTGCCGTCATGGACCTTGTCGGCGAGCGGATCGGCGACCGCGAGCCGCGCCACGAGATGTTCGGCGAGCGTTTGGATGGCGCCGACCTCCATGGCGAGCCGCGCGTCATCGATCAGATCGGCGAAGCAACGCGACTCGTCGAGAAGACGCGCGGTCTTTTCGTTCAATTCGCGGATCGCCGCCAGCAGTTGCGGCGGCGCCTTCTCCTGCGCCAGCATCTCGACGGCGGCGCCATGCGCGGCAAGCGAATCCTGGGTCAGATAGACCCGGTCGAGGTTGCGGTAATCCTTGCCGCAATCCTGCAGATGATTGATGACCTGCAGCGCGGCGCAGAGCGCGTCATTCGCCGCCCACACCCGGCCGGGCTCCTCGCGATGAACGTCGCAGACGAAGCGTCCGACCGGCATCGCCGAATAGCGGCAGTAATCGATGAGATCGTCCCAGTCGCGATAGCGCAATTGCGTCACGTCGCGCTTGAAGGCGGTGATCAGGTCGCGGGCGTGCTGCGGATCGAGGCCGCGCGCGCGGCAGGTGTCGCGCAGGCGGCGCGCGACCTCCGTGTCCGCGTCGGCCTTTCCCATGAGCGCGCCGTCGAGCGCGTCCAGGAGATCGAGCTTTTCCTGCGCGCCGAGCGCGGGATGATCGGAAATATCGTCGGCGGCGCGAACGAAATCATAGAAGGCGAGGATTGGCGCGCGATGGCGCGGCGCGATCAAAAAGGAGGCGACGGGAAAATTTTCGTCGCGATGGGTCTTTCCCGAACTCGTCCGCGCAATATCCATGATGACGCCGTTTTGCCGCTCCACGGCGCTTGCGCGCCTTCAAACCTCGATTTCGCGGCTCGCCTCGATCTCGTCGGACGATTCGAATCGTCGCGCCGCCGTTTGCGCGCGCGGCGCCTGATAGCGGCCCTTCCATTCGCCGCCGCGGCCGCAGAAGTGCCGCCAGGCCGATTCAACCGTGAACCACGTATAGCACGCCGCGACGCCTGGCAAAGCGAAGGCGCGCAGCCGCGACAGGCCATAAAAGCGCAGGGTCGGCATATAGGCTTGCGCCATCAGCAGCCAGGCGACGAGCGCGGTCTCACGGGCAGGCGATTCGCCGAAGAGCGCCAGATAGGGCGGCGCGAGATAGGCGGTCGCCATGCCGAACAACGCCCCGGCGAGACGCCAGGGCGAATAGCTGAGCTGGGCGTAGGCCGAGCGCACGACCATCCGCGAAATGTCGGCAAGGCGCGGATAGGCCCGCAGGCTGTGGACGTCTTCGGTCAGACCAAGCCAGATCGGCCCCTGCGCCTTCATCAGTGCGCCCAGCGCGCAATCGTCGATGAGCGCGCCGCGAATGGCGCGAAAGCCGCCCGCCGCCGCGAGCGCCTCGGGGCGCAGCAGCATCACCCCTCCCGCCGCGCCCGCCGCCGCATGGTCGGGATCATTGACGTGGCGGAACGGGTAGAGCTTCTGGAAAAAGAAGATGAAGGCCGGAACCAGCCAGCGCTCGGCGACGCTTTCGCAACGCAGCTTGACCATCAGCGAGGTCAGAACGGCGCCCCGCGCCTTCGCGCCCGAAACCAGACGCGCCAGCACGGGCGGCGAAAATTCGATGTCCGCGTCGCAGAACAGCACGAAGTCGGGGTCGAGCGGCAGGCTTCGCAGATGATCGAATCCGCGCTGCATCGCCGCGAGCTTTCCGGTCCAGCCCGCGTCGGGCCCGCGCGACGAGAGAATGGTCAGGCGGCCGGCGGCGCCATGCGCGGCGGCGCAGCGGCGGGCGGCTTCGGCGGTGCCGTCGTCGCTCTCGTCGTCGACGAGAATGATCTCGAACCGGCCATGGATTTGTTGAGCGAAAAGCGACGCGAGGCTTTGTTCGATGACATCGGCTTCGTTGCGGGCCGGAACGATCGCGAAGACATGAGTCGCCGGAACGGCGGCTTGCCCGCCGTCGAGGTTCCGGTCATGTTCGGTGAGCCGCCAGAAGCCGCCGCGCAGCGCAATCAGATAGAGCCAGGCGAATAGCCCAATGACGGAGATGAATGTCGCGAGCATGGCGAATCGGGGTGAGGATTCGACGCAGATCGCCTTCTATCATTCACTTCAAAGCTAGACCAGGGCGGCGTAATGGCTCAGTTTGAATTTCGGGTCATGACCCGACGCGGACGTTGCCGAAATGGCCACGGTCACGCCAATGAGGAGCCGCAGGTCAGCCTTTCGAAACTCACGAAATTCGAGAGGCGATGGCGATGGCGATGGCGGCGCAGTGACCCACGCGCTCCTACCAGTTGTCTCGGAGCCACTGATCAAATTCGAATTCAGTAAGCGGGTAGCGGCCATATCGCTCGTGGAAGAATCTCATCAGCTTTTGCCGCTGGTACTCTGTCAGGATGCTGCCATCAGGTAGAGAGCCGTGGCCTGTCCCGATTTGTTCCTCAGTCCGTGGAACACCAATTAAGTCTTCGGGGCGAATGTCACCCTTCTCAATTCGGCCCCACGCGTCGCCCATTTCCTTGACCCAGGCGCGAACTAATCCCATTTGTCCCCTCCCACTTCTGCTGACCGCACCTTCGCTGCGCTCCTACGATAACTGAAGTATAGTTATGAAGCTAAAGCAGCTAATAAGCGGATTGCTTATTTCATTTTCTCAACAACGCCAGTCATAGCGTTCACCCAAAGTTTGTATGATACCATAAATAACAGGATGCCCATTTGATTCTCCGGAATTATCGTGACGATATAGTGCGGTCCAAGGCGTTCAATATTTTGCACAAGAGCCCTCGGCCACGCAGCATTACGCGCGGTGAAATAAGTGACCGCGGCGTGCTTTGCCGCTTCTTGTCCGATGTCCCCAGGCATCCGTGACCAAGGAGTTGAAAAATCGTTACCTTTCTTCGCACTCGCGGAACGCCCGCCGCCGCGGCTCGTGCAACAACCTCTCCCCCAAGCACTCAGCCGAATCGATTAACCGGATTTCGTATTAATCTTCAGCCGCGCCTCAAATGCTTGACCAAGAATTTAGTCCCCGCAGACGACGCGACAAGGGTTTGCGCAAAGGCGCAAGATACCCCGTTCGACGCGTAAAATATGCGAAACCCAAGGATTTCGAAGAATCTCGTGATTGTTTCAATTCGATCGGCCGTGCATATCGAAAGATATCTCCGAAACACGGCGCGCTGAAGCTGGACTGCCGGACAGTCTGCAATTGGCGCGAACCGGGCATCCGCCTGCGAGCCAAAAGCTTCTATTTTTAATCACAAAGCTGAATTTCAAACTGAGACTCTGCCACCTTCCAGCGTTCGCACGGCCTTATCTCTTCAGCCACCCCGCCGCCGTCTTGACGTAGCTTCGTTTGACCGCGGCCCAGGCGATGCGATGCGCCGCCTCTTCCTGCCGAGGGTCGCCGCGATGGGCGTCGAAGGCGTGGTTGAACGCCTCGCGATAAATGTCCTGCGCGTGCTCGGGGAGGATGCGCTGGAGATTTTCGGGAAGCTCGGCGTTGCTGGCGTAGGGCATGCCGCGACCTCCGGTCAGGCGCCGTCCATCTCGCGCATGATGGCCTCGGCGGCCGCCGCCGGATCGGCCGCCCGCGTGATCGGCCGTCCGACGACAATATAGTCGGCCGAGGCGGCGATCGCTTCTCTCGGCGTCATCACCCGCTTCTGGTCTCCAAGGTCGGCTCCCGCCGGCCTGACCCCCGGCGTCACCAGCAGCATGTCGGCGCCCACGATCGGCCTTATCGCCGCAAGCTCCATCGGCGACAGGATGAGGCCGTCGACCTGTTCCTGTTTCGCCTGCCGGGCGCGTCGCGCGACCAGTTCGGCGACGCCGCAGCCGTAACCCGCCTCTTTCAGATCGGCGTCGTCATAGGAGGTCATCACCGTCACCGCGAGCAGCTTGAGCGCGCCTTCCGACGCGCCGTCGGACGCTCCCTGGCGCGCCGCCGCCATCGTCTGAGGAAAGGCGTGGACGGTGAGAAAGTCGACGCCGAGCCTGGCGACCTGCCGGGTGGCGCGCGCGACGGTGACGCCGATGTCATGAAGTTTGAGATCGAGAAAAACACGCTTGCCGGCTGCTTTCAGTTCGCGCGCGAACTCGAAACCGCCCGGCGCATAGGCAAGCTCCATGCCGACCTTGAAAAAGCACGCCGTATCGCCGAGCGTCCCGACCAGCGCGCGCGCCTCGGCGACGCTTTCCACGTCGAGCGCGACGATGAGGCGCTCGCGCGCCTTCACGCCCTGGGCTTTCCGGCGTGCCCGGCCTTGCGATAGCGCCAGACCCGCGCCGGCGGAATATTGAGCACGATCGGCGGCGATCCCTTGCCGACATAGGCGCCCTTGACGCCATGGGCGTGCATCGGCATCGGCGATTTGGTCAGGCCGTAAGTGAACTGGATGAACAGCCCGTCGTCGCCCATCAGCTCGAACGCCTGATTGAGCAATTCGACACGGTCCCGCTCGGGACGGCAAAGGAGCGGCAGGCTCGAAACGACGCTCGCAATCTTTCCCGCGACTTTTCCATTGAGCGTCGCCTTGAGGCCATAGGCGTCGCCCTGGACAACATTGACGCCGGGGAAGCGCTCGGCGAGCAAATGGCAGAACCGCGTCTCGAATTCGACGAGCACCAGGCGCTCGGGCGCGACGCCGCGGGCGAGGAGCGCCTGGGTCACCGGCCCGGTGCCGGGACCAAGTTCGACAATGTGCCCGTCTTTGTGCGGTTCGACGAAGCCCGCCATCGTCTTCGCCAGCGCGCGTCCCGAGGGCGAGACGGCCCCGATCAGGCGCGGGTTTTCGATCCATTGACGGATGAAGCGCGCGTTATCCACCAGATTCGCGCGACCGCCGGCTTTTTGCATTCTATGCGGCATCGATCCCCCTCCCGATCGGCGCGATGAAACGCGCAAACGGCCCCCGCTGTCGGGGGCCGTTCTATCGGATGATAGGAGAGCCGCGCGCCGAAAACAATGCGGCGGCCCCAGTCGATCGAAGTTCGCGCCTCGAAGGTTGACGCCGCCCCTGGCCGGTCAACGACTCCTGGGCGAACTTAGGCGACGCCATGAAATAACTGAATCGGCCGCTGGAGATTTGGCGAAGCTGGAGGCTCGCGTTCCAAGGGCGGCGCACCCTGGACCGCGAGCCTCCAGGCTCGCAGGATAGCCGCATTTAACTCGCGGCGCCGAATTACCCTTCGCCCTTCGCGAGGAGCGCGCCATAGGCGTCCATATCGATGACGCCGCCGGCCGCGTCGACGGCGGCGCGGTCCTTGGGCGTCAACGCCTCCTGGGCGACATCGAGCCGCTTCCAGCCCGGCAGCGGCGCATCGCCGGCCGAATCCGGCAGATATTTCGAGTCCGCGATTTTCTGATAGCCGTGGATATAGCGCGGGCAATTGACCCAGACGCTCTCGACCGCCACGCTGACAAGGAGTTGCGCGCCCGGATAGGCCGCAAGAAGCGCCGGGTCGCGCGAGATCGCCGCCGCGCCCTGCACGCGCAAGCGGTTCGGCCTCAAGAAGTCGATGAACAGCAGTCCGACGCTCGCCCGTTCAACGAGATTGCCGGCGGAATAAAACATGCCGTTGCCGTCATACCAGGGGAAGATCAGCGCGCTCGGCGCGGTGACGCGTGTGTTTCGGCGTGCAATTTTGACCCCCTAATCCGGGGGATCGGCGTCCAAAATTGACCCCCTTGAGAACCGTTTGCAGGTCTGCCCGCTTTGGCATCGAGCGGGCGGTGGGGGATGCTGGTTGT
>Ga0233425_10005006_pt1 | contig 21489 bp, 18 predicted proteins | sample Watercolumn_Towu_2_FD_181712 | JGI IMG/M metagenome (GOLD analysis project Ga0233425, IMG submission 181712) | Freshwater microbial communities from Lake Towuti, South Sulawesi, Indonesia - Watercolumn_Towuti2014_140_MG | ecosystem: Environmental > Aquatic > Freshwater > Lake | place...
GGACGCGCAGGTAGTGGCAGAGGCGGGCGAAGCGCAGGAGGTCGAACCGCGCCCAAGAGCGCCGCCACTGGGCGGCGGGGACGTCGCGCTCGAGCTCGGTGCGGCGGGTGGGGCTGGCGGCGTATTCCGCAAAGAGGGGCTCGAAACGGCGCAGCTCCTGGTATTCCTTCTCGAGCTCGCGCGTCCAGGGACCGCGCGCCGGACTGTAGACTTGGACCAGCGTGGTGGCGCTGACGCAGTAGAGGCCGGCTTCGAGGGGCACGTAGGGCGTGGCGAGCTTGAAGCCGTTGACGAAGGGCAGGCGGCGCGCGGCGAGGCGGTAGTAGGCGGGTTCACCGGAGCCGAAGTAGGAAAGGTAGACGGGAGCGGCGGCGGGGTCGGGATGGTGGCGCGCGAGCCAGCGCTGGAGGCCGGCGAGGTCCTGTCCCCAGTCGAGCGAGCTGTCGACGAGGAGCCGCCAAGCGCGGGCGGGGCCGCCGGCCGGGAGGTTGAAGGAGGCGAGGAAGTGGGGGAAGCTGGCGAAGGCGGCGGCCGCCTGGAAAGCGGCCAGCGCAGCGGCGGCGGCGATCCGCAGGCGGAGGGTGGCGAGGCGGGCGACGGCCAGGCCGGCGAGGATGAAGAGAGTGGGGTAGAGCGGGAGGAGGTGCCGGTGCCCGATATTGAGCTGGCTGCGGATGGCGACGAGGCCGTAAACGGCGTTGAGCGCGAGGAGTGGGGCGAGGCGGATGAGCCAGGGGCGCAGCGGACGGCCGCGAAGGAAGGGGACTGCAGCGGCGAGGATGACGGCGGCGAGTTCGGCCAGGGTGGATTTCCAAAGAAACGCGAGCGGAAAGAAGGAGCGCCAGCCGGTGTCGCTGAACTCGCCGGCGAGGTAGGCGGCGCGGGAGAGCGAGCCGAGGTACGTGACGGTGTAACCGTAGAGGAACGCCTCGGGCAAAAGATGGAGGTCACGCATTCGACGCAGCACGGCTCCTTGCCAGCCGGCGCGATCGAGCAGCACGTTCCAGGTGGCGGCGAAGTTTTCGGCCGGCGGCAGATCAGGGGCGAAGGCACTGTAGCGGAAGCCGAAGCAGGCCCAGATGACGAACCAGGCGACCATGACGTGCACGCCGAGGCCGAGCGCGAGGCGGCCGTAGCGTCGGGCGCCGGCGGGGGTGAGCGCAAGGTAAGTGCAGGCCAGGGCGAGGAAGACCGGCACGAGCAGGACCGCGGAGTATTTGGTCACGCAAGCGAGGCCGAAAACGGCGGCGCTGCCGAGGGTGGTGGACCAGCGGTGTTGGTGCAGGTGAAGCCAGAAGGCGCCGGCGCTGGCGGTGAGGAAGAACGCGGCGGAGACGTCGGTGGTCGCGAGCGGTGCGTGGGCCAGGAGGGTGGGCGAAAGGGCGGCGAGGGCGAGGGCGGCGAAGCCGGCGAGATCGCCGCCCAGGCGCCGGGCCAAGGCGAAGACGAGCAGGCAGACGGCGAGGCCGAAGAACGCGTTGACGGCGCGGGCGGCCAGAAGGAGCGGCCAGTGGTCGTTGCCGCTTTCGTAGAAGAACTGGTAGCACACGACCGAGACGTCGACGCTGCGCCAGGCATCATTGCCGGTGAGCGGCGGCGGGTTGGCGCCGGCCAGGACGGCCGGCAGCGCGTGCAGGCGCTGGGGAAGCACGCCGTTGTCGGGGTGGATGCGATAATCGCCGAGCCGGTTGAAGCAGTAACCGCCGGTCAGGTGATAGATCTCGTCGACGGTGGCGCTCTGGTGCGCGGCCGGCCAGAGCCCGAGGGCGAGGTGAAGGGCGAGCAGCAGCGCGATCCCGAGAGTGGTCTTCCAGTTGGAGGAGAAATTCATCGGGAAGGGTTCTGGTCGGCGCCGGCGTGCCAGAGCGTCCAGTCGCCGACGGCGGTGAAGCGGGCGTTGGGTGGCAGCATGCGCCGGGCGACGCCCCAGTCGCTCCAGCCGTTGCGCAGGGCGATGAATTGCATCGCGGGGGGCAGGTGAGCGGCGGCTTGCCCCGGCGGGATTTGGCCGCGGGTGGTCTGCCAGACGAAAAGGCCGTCTTCGTCGTGGTAGTAGCGGCGGTCGGTGTAGAGTGTGACGAGGGGATGGAAGGGAAACCAGATGCGGCCGGACAACTGGCGGGCAAGGGAATCGGCGTCGCGGTAAGCGGCGGTCTGCGGGCGCAGCGGCAGGCGCGGGGCGGCGAGCAAGCGCAGGCAGCCGAGAGCAGCCGCGGCACACGCGGCGGCGAGCGGGAGCCAGCGCCACCGGCGATCACGATGAAGTGAGGCGAGTGCAGCGGTGGCCACAAAGGGGAGCCAGAGCGGGAAGCTGTACAGCGTGTTGGTTCGGCCGCCGAGCTTCAACAAAGCCAGCAGGCCGAGCGGAATCGCGCAGGCCCACGAGAGTGCGACGAGTTGGAGGGCCGGGCGGGTGGAGAAGGCTCGGCGCTGCCAGAGCATCAGCGCGGCGGGCACGCCGAGATAAAGCGCGAGTTCGGGCGCGACGAACCAGAGGCGTTTCAGAGGTTCGGGAAACCACCGAAAGCCGGCGGGAAGTTCGACGAGGACAAACCAGAGTCCGCTCCAACCGAAGAGCGCGACGGAAGCGGCACCGAGGACCAGACCGGCCGCGGCGCAGCGCAAGACGTGACGGGCGGCGGCGCGCCGGCCCCCGGTCAGCCCGAGCCAGAGCACCTGCGCGAGCGGGATGCCGAGGGCGGTTTGTTTCGAAGCGACGGCGGCGGCGGCGAGGACGGCGGCCAGCCAGAGCGAGGGGAAAGCCGGCGGGCGGGAACGGAGCAGGAGGAGATTCCCGAGGAGGCCGCAGGCGAGCGCGAGGCTGTCGGCGTAGTACAGGGCGTAGAATTCCGCGGGCCAGGCGAGGACGCAGAGGAGAAACGCCGTGAGGCGGCCGAGGCGGGAGGCGGCCGGCGTGGTGGAATCGGGCGAGCCGAAGCAGACGAGTGCGAGGGGAACCAGAATAAGGGACAGGTTAAGAACGGCGGCGACTTGCAGAGCGACAGGCGCGCTCGCGGCCCAGGTCGCCGGCCAGAGGAACAGGAGAGGCAGGGGGCCGTAGGTCCAGGTATTGATGGTGCCCTGGCCGGGGATGGGGTAGATCGGCCAGCCTTGGGAGAGGGCGACGGCGGGGGCGAGGCGGATATCGTTCCATACCATCGCGGGAAACTGACACATGTGGCTCCAGAGCCAGGTGCCGGCGGTAAGAGCAGCCAGCGCAAGCGCCAGCCCGCGCGCCAGCCGGGAGTGCGCCAGATGCGAGCGGCGTTCCTCAGCCGGAGCGTGCATGCAACGCGTTCCGCAGCGCCCGCGCGACCTCCGCCACCTGAGCGCGCGTGATCTCCGGGAACATCGGCAGCGAGAGGATGGACTGGGCCGCGCGTTCGGCGGATGGGAAGGCGCCGGGCCGGTAGCCCAGATCGGCGTAGGCCTGCTGGAGGTGGATCGGCACCGGATAATGCACGATGGACTGCACGCCCTGATGGGCGAGCGAGCGAAGGACGGCGTCGCGGTCGCGCTCGAGCAGGCGCACGACGTAGAGGTGATAGACGTGCCGGCCCGTCCAGGGCGCCTTGGCGGGCAAGGCGAGCCCGGGGCAATCGGCGAGTTCCTCACGATACCACTCGGCCGCCTGCTCGCGGCGCGCGTTCCAATCGGCGAGGTGGCGCAGCTTCACGCCGAGGATGGCGGCCTGAAGGGTGTCGAGGCGCGAGTTGTAGCCCTGCACCTCGTGGTGGTACTTCACCACGGAGCCCCAATTGCGCAGGAGTCGCAGCTGGCGATCGAGCGCGGCGTCGTTGGTGGTCACGGCGCCACCGTCGCCAAAGGCGCCGAGGTTCTTCCCCGGGTAGAAACTGAAGCCGGCGGCCACCCCGAGGGCGCCGCAAGGCCGGCCGTCGGCCAAAGTCGCGCCGTGGGCTTGGGCGGCGTCCTCGATCAGGGCGAGGTCATGGTGTTCGGCGAGTGCGCGCAGGGCGTCGAAGTTGGCCGGCTGCCCGTAAAGGTGCACGGGGATGATGGCGCGCGTGCGCGGGGTGAGGGCGGCGGCGACGGCAGCGGGATCGATGAGATAGGTGTCGAGCTCGCAGTCGACCAGCACGGGCCGCGCGCCGGCGTACGAGATCGCCTCGGCGGTGGCAATGAAGGTGTTGGCGACGGTGATGACCTCGTCGCCGGGTCCGATGCCGAGCGCGCGCAGGATCAACTGGAGGGCGTCGGTGCCGGAGCCGACGCCGATGGCGTGCCGGGCGCCGCAGAACGCCGCCCACGCCTGTTCGAAGGCGGCGACCTCGGGGCCGAGGATGAACTGGCCGTGGCGCAGCACGGCATCGATCGCGGGATCGAGTTCGGCGCGGAGGGTGCGGATTTGCAGCGGGAGATCCTGGAAGGGAATGCTGGGCATGGGGCGCGCGGGAGAAGGTGAAAAAAGGTCAGATGACAAGATCGCCGGGCAGCTTTGTCGAAGCGCGCATCTTCGCAAGGTGCGTGGCTAGACCGCAAGCGCCCGGCGTCGGACATGGGCGAAAGCCACTTTGAGCGTGAAAGAGGCGGGCGGGGAGGGGCCCGAGCATTTGCATTTGCTGGTTGGCGGCAACGTTCGTTAATACGCCGGCATGACGCAAATCTCTCCCCTGGCGCACATCGAGTCGACGGCCAGGATTGCCGAAGAAGTGGTGATCGAGGCCGGGGCGTGGATTGGGCCCGGGGTGGAACTGAAACGGGGGGCCATCATCCAGAGCTCGGCGACGGTCGGCCGGGGCGGAGTTATCGGACAGACGGGCCCGACGGTGGTGGGAGCCGACTGCGTGATTGGCTCCGGGGCGGTGGTTTATCACGACGTCATCCTGGCTGACGGGGTGAGAATCTGGCACAACGCGGTGATTCGAAATCACGTCACGATCGGTCGCGGAACGTCCATCGGGTCGTTGAGCTGCATCGAGCATCACACCAGCATCGGCGCGGGATCTTCGGTGCACAGCCTCTGCCAGGTCGGGGACTACTCGACGATTGGCGACGCGGTGTTCATCGGCCCGGGTTTCCTGTCGGTGAGCGATCTGCGGCTCGATTTTCGCCGGCCACAGTTGCACGAGACCTACCGTGGCGTGACCATCAAGGCCCGCGCGCGCCTGGGCGGCCGGGTGTTCGCTTATCCGGGGAGCGTGGTGGGAGTGGAGACGGTGGTGGGAGCCGGCAGTGCGATCCGCGGCGAGTTGCTCGACGGCGTTGTTTACCTGGGGGATCCCATTCGCGCCGTCCGAAAGGTGCGGCCGGAGGAGCGGTTGCCGGACGGGTGAGCTGCTCAGAACGGCCCTCCGAGCGATACCCAGCGCACCATGCGATCGAGCGGGAAAAGCCCGTCCCAGGGCGAGTCGAAGGAGGTCATCCGGCCGATGTCGGGAAACCGTTCGACGCCGAGGCGGGCGGCGCGGGCGGCAAAGGCGAGCTGGCGGGCGCCCTCCAGCGCCAGGCCGACGGTCTGGATTCCCTGGTGGGCCAAATCGGCGGCGAGCATGATGTCGGCCGCAGGGCGCACGGTGATCACGCGCGAGTAACAGGGCTCGGCGAGCGCCAGCGGCCCTTCGTCGTAGAGCACGGTCCAGTCAGTGCCGGTTGAGGCCCAGAGTTCTCCGGCCAGTTCGTAGCGCAGGCGGGTGGCGAGGATTTTCGCCGCGGTGCCCGCGTCGATGGGCGTCTTGGGCAGGCGCACCGCGGTCTTGGCCATTTCCTCGGCGAGGGCGGCGGCGAAAACCCGGGCCGTGTCGGCTCCCGGGGCGCACTCCACGAAGATCGTGTGAGGCGAGGCACAGGCGTATTGGTCGAAGACCGACGCATCGACGGCAGCGCCCCGCACGGTCCGGCGCCAGGCGCGGGGCTCCGCGATCGCCTCGCGGCCAACCACCATATAGGAAAGCTTCGGGCCGAAAATGATATCCTCGGTGCCGTAGCGTTTTGGCAGGTTGAGGATGGCCTCGATGGCCTCGCGCCCGCCCCAGGCGATGCGGAGGTCCGCCAGTTGTGAAAGCTGCGTGGCACTCGCCTGGTTTTCGGGTGGAAAGTAGACGACCGCAATCGCCGCAATCAGGTCGTCGCCGCGCAGCGTGCGGCCGGCCGGCGTGGTAACGGTGAGGCCGCGAAACGTGTCGAGGAGCGCCGGCAGCACGCCGGCGAAACTGCGCGACGCCTTGAGCAGGTTGGCGTTGCGCGCGAGCAGGCTCTGCACCAGCGCGAGCATGCCGAGCAGCGGAACGTTGCCGGCCAGCCAGTGCACCGCCAGCCCGCGCGGCACCGCATGCAGCAGCCGCCGGTTGAATCCGCCGACGGGCACGAATCCCTCGAGGTGACCGCGCGCCCCGCGCAGCGCTTGGTCCGCCAGACGGCGCAGCGCCGCGGGCTGGCACCACTGACCCAGAAAGAGCAGCCCGAGGGTGCGCAGCGGCGCGAGCGGACTGTCGGGCTGGAGCCAGCGGTGCGCGGCTGCCCCCAGCAACATCGCGATTTCGTCGACGGAATAGTCATCCAGCCGCGCGCGGGCTGCCCGCAATCCCGTGGCCAGCGCCTCCAGGTCGGGGATGGGAGGGAGTGTCTGCCAGTCGACAGGCCGCACGAAGTCGCGCGGCGTGTGGGTGCCATTGAGGTCGAAGAGCAACCGGGGCAATCCCGGGTCGGGCGCGGTTGCCACGGCCGGTTGCGGGCGCGGCGACGAGAACTTCTCGCTCATGATGTCACCGCAGCCGCGGATCTCGGCCTGGGCAGCGCGGCCGAGCACGCGAAAGCGTGTGCCCAGCCACGCGGCCTGTCCGCCTTCGCGGGCAGTCACGATCCCGACGTCATCGGTCAGCACGGCGATGCCGGGATACGAGACCGGTAGCGGCGTGACGAATTCCAGCAGCCCCGGGGAGCCGTCCGGCACTGGCCGCAGCGTGGCGGGGTCGCGGACGATGACATCGGCAAAGACGGGGGCGATCTTGTCGCCGTCCGGCGTATCGGGATAGGTCACACCCATCTGCTCGGTGAAACCGTAGAAATCATGCACTTCCGTGGCGGCGAGGCCGAAGACGCGCAAGAGGGCCTCGTGGAAGGCCTCCTTCGAGACCTGTTGATCGCCGAGTTTCTTCCAACCGCCGATGTGCACCACCTTGGAGCCGGGCGGAAGCGGGAAGAAACGGCCCGCCTCGAGCCAGGGGCGCACGACGTGCGCGTAGAGGACGAAGGTGAAACCAAACAGGATGACCGGTTCCTGGCGTCTCTCGTGGTCGATCAGCGCGCGGGCGAATGCGTCAACATCGAGTTCCAGGCCACCGCCCGTTGCCTCCCGGAGAAAGTAATGGGCCTCGCGCGCGAGATTCAGGAAACCGCGCACGGCGGCGCCCCGCGCGCCGGCGGCCGCCAGCGAGGCGGTGCGCGGATCCACGTCGAGCACGAGGAAAGGGCGGCGGCGCGCCCCGAGCACAGCCCCCAGGATGGCGGCGAGCGCGCGGACCTGGCGCCTGGCCGTCACGCGGTCGATCGGCACAGTGCTCGCGAGGCCGCTGGTGGCGGACGAGGCCAGTTGCGTGTAGATGGCCTCGGGCGGAACCGAACGGAGGAGGTTGGCATTACCCTTGAAGGCTGCAGCGGGCAGCCAGGGCAGCTCTTCGATCGAGCCGAAGGTTGAATCTGCCGTGCACCCCCGTCGTGCGCAGTAGCGCCGGTAGGCCGGACACCTCTCCCAATGATGCCGATAGGCCGCCTGCAGGGCGGCGAGCAGCAGCCGGCGTTTTTGCGCCGGTGTGACCCCGAAAGGCGGCGAGGCAACCAACTCCTCCCAGAGTTGATCAGAATCAAGGGCGGCAGGATCAGAGTGCATGTTGCAGGACTCGCCGCGCGAGTTCCGGCGAGTACGGCACCGGGTTGGCCGTTGCGCATGGGTCCAGTCCGGCGCCCGCCACGATCGTGTCCGTGGCCAGCGCGATGGCGGGGCGGCCACCGCGCGCGTGGGCGGCGAGGCCGCCGCTCCAGCCGAGATCGTCGCGCAGTCGGGCGAGGGAGTCGAAGAGCCGGGTCTCGTCGGAAAAGCCGAGGCGCCGGGCGAGCGCCGCATAGCGTTCGCCCGTCCGCGGTTCGGCGGCGCAATTTGCCTGCAAGGCGGCGACGAGCAGAAGCCCGCAGGCGCCGCCGTGCGGCAGTCCGCAGGCGCCGAGTTGGTGCGCGAGCGCGTGGCCGATGCCCGGCACTTTCAGGTTTTGCACCCAACCCGCCTGCAAGGCCGCAACTTGGAGCGCGAGGCGGTCCGCCATGTTCTGCGGGTCGTCGATCACCCTGCGGGCATCCCGCAAGAGCACGGCGGCAGCGCTTTCGGCGAATTGGTCGGCGAGGGGGTTGGCCAACCGCGATCCATAGCCCTCCAAGGCATGCGCCAGTGCGTCGAGCGCGGCGGCGGCCAGGGCCGCGCGCGGGACGTGGACGAGGAGTTCGGGATCGAGCACCGCGAGATCCGGCAGCAGATCGTGGGACACGATGGCCAGCTTTCGGCCAGTGGTCGCCTCGGAGAACACGGCGGCCGAGCTGACCTCGGCACCCGTGCCGGTTGTGGTGGGCACGGCGGCCAGTCGAGCGCGACCACGCAACGGAGGCAGCGCGAACGGCCGGCGAAGTTGCTCCAACGGCAGATCAGGATGTTCGTAGAAGATCCAGAGAACCCTGGCCCCATCGATGGCCGAGCCACCACCGACGGCAACGATCCAATCTGGCGCGAAGCGGGTGAGTGCAGCCAGGGCGGGCCCGAGGGCGGCGAGTTCCGGTTCGCCCCTGGGCAACACGATGACCTCCACGACGTGCGCCCCCACGGCCCGCCGCAGCTGATCGAGGGTTTCGGGGGCAGCAGCGATGGCCGGGGTTACCACCAACGCGGCGCGCGCGGCGCCCAACGCGCGCAGCGCCCCGACGCTGCCGCGCCCCATGACGACTTCGCCGGCGGACAGAAACCGGGGCAGGGGGACACGGAGCGTCAGCATGGCGGTCTGGAGACTAGGCGCGCGGCGAGCTGGCGGGCCAGCTCTGTTCGCAGCACCTTCCCGGTTTCACTGCGCGGGAGCGATGGCAGCACCACCAGGCGGCTCGGCACCTTGTATTTTTCGAGAGATTCGACACAGCGCGTCTCGATCGCTGCCAGATCGAGGGTGACACCGGGTGCGGCCACGACAGCTGCGACGACTGCTTCGCCGGTGATTCCGGCGACCCCTTCCACGCCGGCGACGCCGGCGTCGGCGATCCCCGGTTCGCCGAGCAGCACGGCTTCGATCTCGCCGGGGTTGACCTTGTAGCCGCCGACATTGATCACATCCTTCAGCCGACCCGTGAGGAAAAGGTGGCCGGTGGAATCGAGGTAGCCCAAGTCGCCCGAGTGCAGCCAGCCGTCGCGCAAGGCAGGTTCGAGGGCCGCGGGACCCTTCCAATATCCGGGGGTGATCGTGGGGCCGCGAATGACAACCTCGCCGCTCGTCTCCGGGGCAGCGAAAGAACCGTCTTCGAGGCGGATGGCGACCTCCGACGAGCCGAGCGCGCGCCCCACCGAGCGGAAGTACTTTGGGCCGGCCCGGGTGAGCGAGAGAAACGTCGCGCGGGAGGCTTCGGTAAGCCCATAGTAGACCATGATGTCCAGTTGCGGCAGCAGGGCCTGCAGCTGGGCGGTGCATTCGGGTGGCAGGGGCGCGGAGTTGATCACGGCGAAGCGCAAGTTTCTCCCCCGGGTGGCGAGCACGGGGGCGTACTTGTCGAGGAGCATTCCGTAGCCGAGCGGGGTGCCCGGGAAGCCCGTCGCCCCGAAGCGCTCGATGGCCTCGAGCACGCGACCGACGCGCGTCAAGCCGTTGGCCGTGAAGACAGCGCCGCCGTTGAGCAAATTGCAGTAGAGATGGCCGAGTCCGAAATTGTGGGAAAGCGGGAGCACGACCACTTCGCGATCGGCCGCGGTGTAGCCGACGTAACTGCAGATGTTACGCAGGGCGGCGAGCACGTTGGCGTGGGTCAGACAGACCCCCTTGGGTACACCGGTGCTGCCCGTGGTAAACATGATCGCGGCGACGGAATCAGGCCGGACGCCGTCGAGAAACGACCGAGGTTCGGCGAGGGTCTGGAACTCGGCCAGGCCGATGGTCGGCACGTGCGGCGGAAGTGGCGCCGGTGGATCACCGCCCGCAACGATTACCCGCGTGGAGGAGTTCAGGGCCGGGAGGAGGCGTGCGACAGCGGTCGCGTGGCCGAGAAGCAGGCGGGCGCCGGTGGCGTCGACAATGTGCCGGGCGTTGGCTGTGACAATCGTGGCGTCGAGGGGGACGCTTACCCCGCCGGCGAGGAGCACCCCAAAATGGGCGCGGACAAAATCGACGCCATTGGGCAGGACGAGCACGACCCGGTCGCCCCGCGCCAGCCCCGACGCGCGCAGGCCGGCCGCGATCGAGAGTGCCTCGTGCAGGAGTGTTGCGTAGCTGGCCTCCGTCGTGGAGTCCTGGACGGCCAACCGGGGGCCAAACCGCTCCGCGCCGTCCAGCAGGATTTGGGGAAGCAGCATCACGACGAGGCGTGTGTGCTCACGCGGGCGGGGTGCCCGTCGCCGTGTACTTCCTGACCATGTCGACGAGGTCGCCGGTGGTCTCGATCTCGATCGAATCGCCCACGTCGAAGGCGATGCCGAAGTGCTTTTCCACCGCCATCAGCAGGTTCATATGCCCAAGGGAATCCCATTCGGGGATATCGCCCGCTCCCAGATCTTCCGTGTAGACTTCCGGGCGGATTTTCAGCGTCTGGCACACGAGGGTCTTGATCGTTTCTTCAATCATGGGGACGGGAGGCCGGCAGGGTGCGGTCCGGGGTGAGGGGTATCAAGCCGACGATGACGCGGGACGGCGAGCGCCGGAGGCTCGTCGAGCACGGTTCCATTGGCGGTGGAATGCGAGCAGGCCGCGCAGGGTTCGCCACATGATGAGGAAGCGGGAGGCCGAGGCGGTGCCGGCGGTGCGGGGCTTCATCTCGGAGGGCACTTCGAGAAACGTTGCGTGCAGGTCGCGCAGCCGCACCAGCGCTTCGACCAGCATCGGGATGCCGCGTTGGCTGAGGTTCACCCGGCGGATTAGCGCGGTGCGGTAAAGGTGAATCCAATTCACGTCGCGCAACCGCAGATCGAAGAGCAGCGCCACGAGTTGGGGATACAGCCAGGAATTGAACCGCATGAGGAGGTTGTAGCCGGCGCGCCGCGAACGCACCCCCACCAGCACATCGGCGGCGCCGAGTCTGGCGGCAAACGGCGCCAGATCGTCGGGCCGGACGGGCATGTCGGCGGGCCAGGTGAGCACGTATTCGCCGCGGACGACGCCGATGCCGGTGCGCAAGGCGCCGCCGAGACCCTGGTTGGGCTGGTGGCAGACGACGAGCGCGGCATCCTCCTCGGCGAGGGCGTCGGCGATCAGGCCGGTGGCATCGAGGCTGCCATCGTTGACGATGACGATCTCGGCGCGCAGCCCAAGGGCGTCGAGTGCGGTGCGCAGGCCGCGCACCGTCTCGGCGAGCGAGGCCTCCTCGTTGTAAGCCGGGACGACGACCGAAAGGGGGAATGTCTCGCTGGCGCTCACGGGCCCGGCACGGCCACGGCGCGGCCGCGGTTGCGCACCGATTCCATAGCGGCTTCGATCACACGGACCACTTCGAGTCCGAACTCACCACTGGCGGCCGGCGTGCGACGACCGCGGATACAGTCGACGAATTCCTCGTCCTGGCGCAGCAGCGGCTCGAACATCCGTACCTTCGGGATCGTGATGGCTCCATCGCGCAGGATCATCTGAAATTCACCGAAGCTCGAATAGTGATCGCCCGTGACACCCTTGTCGTAGTAGCGGATGGGCTCGAGGTTGTTCATGTCGTCCCACACCGCCATCTTGTGGTCGCCGACGATGGTGAGGTGGCGGACCTTGCGGGGGTTGAGCCAGGAGGTGTGCGCGTGGCAGATGACGCCACGCGGGTAGGTGAGCGTGAGGAAGCCGAGATCCTCGATCCGGTCCTGGAGGAAGAACCCGCCGGTGGCCGAGACCTCGGTGGGAGTGGCGCCGAGCAGGAAGTTGAAAATCGAGACATCGTGGCTGGCGAGATCGTGGATGGCGCCGACATCGCGCCGCACGGGGCCGAGATTGGTGCGGGTGGCGTCGAGGTAGTACAGGCGGCCGAGCTCGCCGCGGTCGAGTTCGACCTTGAGGTGCTGGACGCCGGGGTTGTAGAGGAAGACGTGGCCGACCATCAGGAGGCGGCGGCGGGCGGCCGCGAGATCGCAGAGGGCGCGGCACTCGGCGACGGTGGCGGCCAGGGGTTTTTCGCAGAGCACGTCCTTGCCGGACTCGAGGGCCTGCTGGACGAGCGCCACGTGGCTCTGCACCGGGGTGGCGACGACGACGGCATCGATGTCCGCGGCGCGGGTGATTTCCGCGGGGTCGGTGGTGGCGGCGAGGTCGCGGAACTGCCGGCGGGCGAGGACGAGTCGGGCAGGGGCCGTGTCGCAGACGCGCACGACGTCGCAGCCGTCGATGGCGCGAAAGTTGCGCACGTGGTTGGGCCCCCACTGGCCGAAGCCGATCACGCCGACACGGATGGTCGAAGGAACTGGGTTCATCCGGCCGCAAACCTCACGGCAGCCGGGGAGGGGAGTCGAGAGCGAACACGTCGGCCCGGCCTTTCACGATCTTTTCGCCGGCGGGACTATAGGATGGCGGCGTGGAAGTTGGGTGGCTGTCCGGCACGCAAAGGCGGCCGGGCCGAAGGCGGCGGGTTACGGCAGACGGAGGCGGTGGGTCGCGACGACGGGATCTTCGAGGGCGGTTCGGAGATCGGCGGCAGTGAGGCGGAAGAGGAGAATCGAGTAGCCGGCAAGGGCGTCGGGTTCCCGGCGCTGGAGGAACTTGCAGAGGCGGGCGAAACGCAGCTCGTCATAACGGGCGGAGTCGGCGGCGGCATCGGCGGGGGGCGGGGCGCCCGGAGGCGCTGGCGGCGGGCCGGCGGCGGCCGCGGGTCCGGCGAAGCGGGCGCGCAGGTCGCGATAATCCCGCTCTTGCTGGGGCGTCCACGGGCCGCGGTGGCGCGCGTAGGTTTCGACCAGCACCGTGGCGCTGAGGGCATAAAGGCCCGGCTGCAGTTCGCTGCGGACCGGGGGCGGGCGCACGGGAAAGGTCGCGGTGGTAAGGAACGCCGTGGGGCGAACGCCGTAGTGCGGCGGCCAGGCGCTGCCGAAGTAGCCGAGGTAGAACGGCTCGCCGGGCGCGCGATGGCGGGCGAGCCATGCGTGCAGCGCGGGCAGGTCCTGCCCCCAGTCGAGCGAGCTGTCGGCAACGATCCGGTGGGCGCGGGCCGGGCCGCCGGCAAGGAGGTTGAACGACGCCAGGTAGTGGGGGCGAACGGCGAGCGAGGCCCCCGCGTGACCGGCCAGGAGAACCGCGGCGGCGACCGCAGCCCAGCGGAGGGAGCCGAGCGCAGCGACGGTGACAAAGAAAACCGGATACACGGCGAGAATGTGGCGATCGCCGAGGTTGAGGCGGCTGGTCACGGCGGAAAGCCCGACGGCGAGTGCCGCGGCGAGGAGGGGCGCGTAGCGGGCGAGCCAACGGCGGCGGGAGTCGGCGGCGGCACGGCGCAGCCGCCAGCCCGCGCACCCGAGGGCGAGGCCGAACGCGGCGAGCAGGGCGAGCGGGGTCTTGAGCAGGAAGAGTGCGGGAAAGAAGTACCACCAGCCGTGCAGGCTGTGCTCGCCGGCGAAGAAGGTCGGCCGGCCGGCGGCCCCGCCGAGGACGTTGGCCAGGCCGTAGAGCCAAGCCTCGGGCAGCAGCTTCAGCTCGAGCGCCCACTCGAGGAGATGCCGTTTCGGGCCGAGCAGCGCCAGCAGGTGCGGCCAGTCCCAGCCGAACTGGGCGAAGTCGGGGGCGCCCGGTCCGCGCGGGGAGAAGCGAAAATCGTGAAACGCCCAGACCACCAAAACCGCCGCGCAGGCCTGCAGCGCGGCCAGCCCGAGATTGCGCGCGAGGCGGGAACCAAAGGCCGGAGGAGGCGGCGCGGCGACGGCACTGGCGGCGGGAGGTTTGAGCGCGAGCCAGGCGTCGAACAGGACCAGCGCGGCGTAGATCGGCGCGAGCAACACGCCGTTGTGCTTGGCGACGAGGGTCAGACCGCTCGCGACTCCCGCCAACAGTCCGGACGCGACGTCGCGCCGCTGCAGGTGGCGCCAGAAGAGCCACGGAGCGAGCGTGAGGGTGAAGGCGGCGGCGAGGTCGGAAGTCGCGAGCGCGCCGTGGGCGAGGAAGTTGGGCGCGAAGGCGAAGAACGCCAGCGCGAGGAGGGCGCCGGCGCGACCATGCCAGGCGCGGGCCAGCCCGAAGAGGAGGGCGCCGAGCGCGACGCCGAAAAGGGCGTTGAGGCTGCGGGCGCAAAGGAGCAGCCAGTCGGAGGGATTGGCGGAGTCGTAAAAGAACTCCCAGCAGAGGGGCCAGGTGGCGGAGGTGCGCCAGAGGGGGGCGTCGAGCGGGAAGCGCGCGCCCGTGGCGAGCGCCGGCAAGCCAAAGAGGCGTTGGGGGAGGTTGCCGTTCTCCGGGTGGAACCGAAAGTCGCCGTAGCGATCGTACACCAGGCCCGCGCCGAGGTGCGGCAGCTCGTCCGAGGTCTGGCTCTGAACGAAGGAGGCGGAGACGGCGGACCACCAGTAGAGCGCGAGGAGGGCGGCCGCGAGCGCGGTTGTGGCGGGATCAGCCCATCCGCGGGCAAGAGTCGAAAAACGGCGGAAGGGGGCGGCCATCGCGGGACGAAAACACGGGGGCACTGTCGGGCGCTGCCGCCGCCGCCACAAGCCCGAAGCGCGGGGCGCGAAAAATCGTCGCCAATCCGGCGCGAGTCGGCTGAAGTGAGGACATGGATACCGCCGAATATGCCAACCTCGCGCGCGTCGAGCGCGAGCACTGGTATTACGCGGGGAAGCGCGAGGTGGTGCGGTACTGGCTCGAGCGGGCGGGGCCGCCGCGCCCGGAACAGACGCTGCTCGATTGCGGCGCCGGCACGGGGCTGTTTGCCGCGGAGATGGCGGGGCGCTGCCGCGTGCTCGTGCTGGACGATCACGAGGAGGCGCTGCGGCTCTTGCGCGAGCGTTTCGGGCCGGAACAGGTGCTGCGATTGGAGAGCGGACGCGTGCCGCAGCCGGCCGCCTCGGTCGATTATGTGACGGCGCTCGATGTGCTCGAGCACGTGCGCGACGACGCGGCGGCGGTGGCCGAGCTCGCCCGCGTGCTGAAGCCGGGCGGCGTCGCGGTGGTGACGGCGCCGGCGGGCCTGGCGTTGTGGAGCGATTGGGATGTGGCGCTGCACCATTACCGCCGTTACGGGCGTGCACAGTTGCGGGGGCTGTTTCCCGAAAAAGACTGGGAGATCGTGCACCTGAACCACACCAATGTGCTCGTGTACCCGGCGGTGTGGGTGGTGCGCAAGTGGCGGGGGCGGCGCGGCGCGGGGGAGCGGGGGGTGCGCCCCGAGGACCGGCTGCTCCCGCGCTGGCTCAACGCGTTGCTGCGGGTGGTGTTTGTCGGCATGGCGCGGTGGCGGGTGCCGCTGCCGTTTGGGGTGAGCTTGCTGCTCGTCGCGCGGCGCCGGGGCTGAGCCGTGACGATGCCAGAGGGGGCCACCACGAAACACACCAAACACACGAAAGAGAATGAATTGCTCCGGCTGAGCCGGCCGGCGCGGGGTTGCCCTGCGGGTGCCGGGCGTCCTTGCGCCGGCGGAGTGCAACCTGCTGCGCAGCCCGGCGCACCCGGACTTCCGGCTGGCCTGGTTTCGCCAGGGGCCCGAGCCGCTCGTCTTCGACCGGAGATTGCCCCGGCGGAAGTAGGCCGCGCGAGAGCGCCGCCCGCTCGGCCGGCGCCGCCTGCGGCGCTACGCTTGTCGCGGCGGTACCGGGAAACCATCCGGCCACCCGTTTTGTCGTTGTCGTGGCGTGCCGCCCGGATTTCGCTCCTCACGTGCGTGCAGCCACTGCGAGGAAGCCATCCCCGGAAGGGCGAATAACGCTGTAAGGCAGAAAGCCATGAAGAACGTCTTGTTGCTCATTGCCGTATTCATAACCGGATGTGCCGCGGGCTACTCCGCGAATGCACTAATATCGCAGCAGCGCCTACAATCGGCACTTGCATCGCTCAGTCCACAGTCTCTCCTGCGTTTGGATTCGGGCCTTCGCGACGGGCTCCACCTCAGCCAGGAGTCGATCGACCGTCTCATGAAGGAGTACACGACTGCACGCGAGACATGGTTGAACATTGTTTCTCTCGAGGAAGCGTGCTTCGCTTGGCAGGCGGCTTTTTTTTACGCGCAGGTTGAGAAACACGGATGGAAGGCATACCGCCCGCTAATCGAGGAGAGTTCCGCTGTTTACTTGAGGAAGTGGGAATTGCCCCGCACGGCCCCCAAAGGCACCTACATCCATGAGTGGGATGCCAAGGCAAGAAAAGCGATTCGAGAGAGCATTCCCACAGAGTTACTCGAGCGCAACCGGCGTCCGCGAATGTGAAGAAAGAAGTCGGTCGCCACGGCCAACGGCAGGATTTGTCACGCCACGCAAGACGCCGCGCTGTGCGTACGAATGCCTTGCTCGGCAGCAGCGCGCGTTTCACGAGCGCACCTGCCGCATGATCGACGCGACGCTCGCCGGCTTGCAGGCGCCACGCGCATGGTCAGCGCGAGCCTCTTTCACCGCGGCAACCAATTCGGCGCGCCTTCTTTCCGCAATGCGGCGGCGCAGCGTGGCGGCAAGATCCTCCTGTTCCTCGAGTAAAAGCCGGTCCGCCGCTTCAAGCGCACTCGCGTATGAGGTGATGCCGGAAGGATGAATCGGTCCGGCCGAGTTCCAATCTCCCACTTGGGAACCTTCCTTCCGGCCACGTCGAAATCCCCTGCACAAGAGTGTCCTCGAGCAGGCCGCGTGGCAGAAGATCGGGGTTACGACAAGTGCACGCCGCGGGCGCGGGCGGCGCGGAGGAGGGCGTCGGCCATGTCGCTCGGGGTGGCGGCGACTTCGATGCCGCATTCCCTAAAAATGGCGATCTTGGCGGCGGCGGTGTCCTCCTTGCCGCCGATGACAGCGCCGGCGTGACCCATGCGGCGGCCCGCGGGGGCGGTCGCCCCGGCGATGAAACCGGCGACGGGTTTCTGGCAGTTGGCCTTGATCCAGCGCGCGGCCTCGACCTCGGCGTTGCCGCCGATCTCGCCGATCAGGATGATCCCGTGCGTGTCGGGATCGGCGTGGAAGAGCTTGATCACGTCGAGATGCGAAGTGCCGTTGACGGGGTCGCCGCCGATGCCGACGGTGGTGCTCTGGCCGATGCCCTTGGTCGTGAGTTGGAAGACCGCCTCGTAGGTGAGGGTGCCCGAGCGCGAGACAACGCCGACGTGGCCCTGCTTGTTGATGTAACCGGGGGCGATTCCGATCCGGCAGCCGCCATGGGAATCCTTGCCGGGGCCGGGGCAGACCATGCCGGGGCAGTTGGGGCCGACCAGGCGGGTGCGCTTGCCCTGCATCGCCCGCTTCACACGCACCATGTCGCGGATCGGGATGCCCTCGGTGATCGCGACGGCAAGGTCGAGGCCGGCATCGGCACATTCGAGGATCGCATCGGCCGCGAAGGGGGGCGGCACGAAGATGGCGGAGACCGCGGCGCCGGTGGCGCGGGCGGCGTCGGCCACCGAGTTGAAGATCGGCACGCGGTGACTCTGCGCGCCGACGGTGTGCTCGAAGCACTGACCGCCCTTGCCGGGGGTGACGCCCGCGACGACCTTGGTGCCGTAGTCGAGCGAGAGCCGGGTGTGGCGCGCACCGAATTCACCGGTGATGCCCTGGATGAGGATCTTGGTTTCGGGATGAATTAGAATTGCCATGTGAGACGGAGGGCGGAGGGCGGAAGATGGAGGAGCGGCGGTTCGGAGGATCGGATGGGCGGCGGGTATTCGCCTTCAGGTGGCGGATTTTCGCTGGTGGAGGCCGATCTGATTGCCGTCGGGATCTTGGACGACGAACATGCGGCACGGTGGAAATTCCTGGAGGTCCTGCGCGATGATCGCGCCGGCGGCACGGACTGCGGCCAGGGCGGCGTCGAGATCGGCGACTTCCAGGAACACGCTCGCTTGCGGCTTGGAGCCGGGCGGACCAACGTTGGTGATGGCGAGGGCCTGGCCGGCGAGGTTGTATTCGATCCACCACTGGCCGGGTGCGAACTCGACTTGCACGCCGGTCTTCAAGCCGAGCAGGCCCTCGTAGAACTGGCGGGCGCGCGGGATGTCGGCGACGGGGTGGAAGACGAAGGCGAGTTCCTTGACTTGGATGCTCATGTTCTTGGGGAGTTGAAGGTTCAAACTAACGCGCGACGGTCGCGATAAAAATGCCGTTGGAGGAGAAGAGGTGCACGTGGCTGGGGCCGGCGGGCTGGTGATGGCCAACGATTCGGCCGCCCGAGGGCTCGTGCGGGTAGGGCGCGACCTTTTGCGCGATCGCGGGATCGAAGGCTGGGATCGAGTGCGCCGGCTTGTGCTGGTGCAGTCCGACATCGTTGCCGTCCGGATCCTTCACGGCGAAATGACGGCAGAGCGGAAATTCCTGTGGCTCCTCGGTGATCGGCACGCCCGCGGTGCGGAGCGTTGCATACGCCGCGTCGAGATCGGCGACCTCCAGCATGACCGGCACGCCGCCTTTGGTGCCGGCGGGGAGCAGATTGGAAACCGCCAGGCACGCGCCGGCAATGTCGTATTCGATCCAGCTCTTGTCGCCGGCGCCTTCACTCATCCGGCTCACCTTCAGCCCGAGCAATCCTTCGTAGAATTTCCGGGCGCGCGCGATGTCGGCGACGGGGAACGCCACGAAGCAGAAGTCTGTGACTCGGATGCTCAACGGGTGGAGAGTTTTGTTTTTACAGGAGGCAACGGAGGGAACGGAGAAGAGTGGTGAAACGGACTCTCTGTTTCCTCTGTTTTCTCCTGTGAATAAACTCAGGCGACGAGCTTGACGATTTTCTGCGCGGCGTCGGCCATCGAGTCGCCGGAGACGAGCGGGAGGTTGGAGGCGGCGAGGGTGGCCTTGCCCGCGACCACGTTGTTGCCCTCGAGGCGGACGACGAGCGGGAGCTTGAGGCCCACCTCGCGGACGGCTTCGACGATGCCCTGGGCGATGACATTGCAGTCCATGATGCCGCCGAAGATGTTCACGAGGATTCCCTTCACCTTGGGATCGCCGAGGATGATCTTGAACGCGGCGACGACCTGCTCGCGGGTGGCGCCGCCGCCAACATCGAGGAAGTTGGCCGGCGTGCCGCCAAAATGTTTGATGATATCCATCGTGCTCATCGCGAGGCCGGCGCCGTTGACGAGGCAGGCGATGTTGCCGTCGAGGGCGATGTAGTTGAGCGAGTGCTTGGAGGCTTCGACTTCCTTGGGGTCCTCTTCGTTAAGGTCGCGCAGGGCGACGATCTCCGGGTGGCGGAAGAGGGCGTTGTCGTCGAAGGAGATCTTGGCGTCGAGGGCGAGGACTTCGCCGCTGGCGGTGGTGATGAGCGGGTTGATCTCGACCATCGAGGCGTCGGTCTCCCAGAAGCACGCGTAGAGGCTGCGGATCAGTTTGCCGGCGTTTTTCGCCTCGGCGCCGGTGAAGCCGAGCTTGAAGATGAGATCGCGCACCTGGAAGTCGGCCAGGCTGTAGGCGGGATCGACAAAGACCTTGTGGATTTTTTCGGGGGAATCGTGGGCGACCTTTTCGATTTCGACGCCGCCCTCGGTCGAGGCGACGATGACGGGCAGCGAGGTGGTGCGGTCGAGCAGGAAGGCGAGATAATACTCCTTCTTGATGCTGCTCGCGACGGTGAAGTAGACGGTCTGCACCTTGCGGCCGGCGGGGCCGGTCTGGAGGGTGACGAGGGTGTTGCCGAGCATCCGGCTGGCGGCTTCGCGGGCGTCGTGCCGCGTGGGGCAGAGTTTCACGCCGCCCTTGTAGCCGTCGGTGAAGGTGCCCTTGCCGCGGCCGCCGGCGTGGATTTGCGCTTTCACGACGACGGGGCCGTCGGGCAGTTGAGCGAGGGCGTTGACAAATTCCTCGGGGGTGGTGGCGGCGGCTCCCTTGGGCACGGGCACGCCGTATTTCTCGAGGAGAGCCTTGGCCTGATACTCGTGGATGTTCATGCGTTGGAGAAAAGAGGAACGGAGAGTAAGCCAGATGGGAGTCGGGTTAGGCACGCAAAAAAGAGACGCAGGATTGCGTTTCGCCTCCGCCGTCCGCAGGCTGCGGGCCATGCAATCCCACGAGGTGATGAGGGAGGTGTTGAAGAAGACCAGTGCGAAACAGATTGCGGCGGACATGAACCTGTCGCTGTCGTTGATCTACAAATGGGCGGAGCCGATCGAGGAGGGCAGCGGGGCGAGCAGCCCGCTCGAGCGGGTCGGCCAGCTCCTGCGGATCACGGGCGATGTGCGGCTGGCCCAGTGGGTGTGCGAGCGGGCCGACGGCTTCTACATCCGCAACCCGCACAACCTGCCGGCGACGCAGCGGCTGATCCCGGCGACCAACGACATCGTGCAGGAGTTTGCCGACATGCTCGCGACCATCGCGCAGGCCTCGGCCGACAACACGATCTCGAAGGAAGAGGCGAAGACGATTCGCCGCCGGTGGGAGGACTTGAAGGGCGTGACCGAAGGCTTCGTGAAGGCGGCCGAGACCGGCACATACGGCCCGGTCAAATCAGGGGAATAGCCGGCAGGCGGTCTCGGGTGGCGGCCACGGCGGGCCAACTTCAGTCCACCGGCGGGAATGCGCCGCGCTCCGCCCAGAGGCGGGCGAGGCGCACGAGAACTTCGGCGGCGCGCGCCATGTCCTGCACGCTGACCCATTCGCGAAGGCTGTGCACCGCGTGCATGCCGCAGAAGATATTGGGCGCGGGCAGGCCCCGGGCGGTGAGCCGGGAACCGTCGGTGCCGCCGCGAATTGCGGTGGTGAAGGGCGTCAGACCCGCGCGGCGCACGGCCTCGAGGGCGTACTCGACGGGCCGCATGTCCTTTTCGAGCCAGTATCGCATGTTGCGATACTGTTCGGTGAAGGTGACGGCGACCTGCGCGCGCGGTTCCGCGGCGCGCAGGTCCGCGGCAGCTTGCTCGACCAGCGCGCGCCGGTGGGCGAGCCCGGCCAGCTCGAAGTCGCGCAGGATCATCCGCACGAGCGCGCGTTCGCTGTTGCCGGCGATCTCGGTGGGGTGGACGAAACCGTCGCGCCCGGCGGTGCGTTCCGGAGAGAACTCCAGGGGAAGAGCGGCGACAAAGCGGCCGGCCAGCCGCAGCGCATTGACCATCGTGTCCTTGGCCCAACCGGGGTGGGAGGCCACGCCGCGGATCTCGACGACGGCGCCGTCGGCGGAAAACGTCTCGAAGTTGATCTCTCCGCGCGATTCGCCGTCGAGGGTGTAGGCGATG
>Ga0233425_10005007_pt1 | contig 21485 bp, 10 predicted proteins | sample Watercolumn_Towu_2_FD_181712 | JGI IMG/M metagenome (GOLD analysis project Ga0233425, IMG submission 181712) | Freshwater microbial communities from Lake Towuti, South Sulawesi, Indonesia - Watercolumn_Towuti2014_140_MG | ecosystem: Environmental > Aquatic > Freshwater > Lake | place...
TGTCATAAGTTTCTATTTTGGGTATTTCTGAGAAGGCCATGTTTTCGTTTTTAGTTTTTTAGTTTAGGTCTATACGACCCCTTTGGAGTATAGGCCGTTGCCCGTCAACCGGCGTAACGGTTGTCGGAGAAGGCCATGTTTTCGTTTTTAGTTTTTTAGTTTAGGTCTATACGACCCCTTTGGAGTATAGGCCGTTGCCCGTCAACCGGCGTAACGGAGTTGTTTCTTTTAGTTTAGGCCTATACGAACTTTTGTGAGTATAGTCCCTTGCCCGTCAACCGGCGTAACGGTTGTCGGAGAAGGCCATGATTGATAAAAATGTGGCTGAGTTATAAATGTTTTGAGTCTATTAAACAAAAACAGAATATCCCTGTGTTGGGATAAAAACATTTTGTTTTATGCGTGAGGGTCGCTGAACAGGTCGCTTAGCTCTTTGTGGAATTGTTCAACATTTCCTTCCTTGACATTTGCTTCAACTGTGATTGATGTTCCGTATAAGATTGCTGCAACAAGAAGAGAAATTATTGAGCTCATTTGAACAGGCCTTCTGCCTTCTATTTTTATTTTTCCGTCTGTTGCATACTTTTTGTGTAGCTCAACAACTTTTGCTGAGTTTCTCATATGCAAGCCTAACCTGCATTCAACTTTGTATTGCTGTTCAAATACAACATATCCATTCATGTTTTTATCCTCTCTTTAATGTTTTTTATTGAATTTTTACGGCGGGTTTATAAAGCTTTCGCTTTTTGATGTTTTTGTAACCACTAAGCGAGAGATACAGAATTGGCTGTTGTTTTTTCTTATTACACAATCTTTAAATATTGTCTGCTGATTTTGCTTATAAAAACATAAACGAGGCAAAAAAATGAGTGAAGAAGAATCATATGAAGAAGAAAGCATTCCTGAAGAAGAGGTGAAAACACTTCCTGAAGAACAGGCTGCTCCTGAACAAAGTCCGCAGGCGGTTTTACCTGCTGAACAGGCTGTTCCTGCTGTTGAGGGTGCAAAAGGCAATTTTAAGAAGTTTGTTGTAATTTCTTTGGTTGTCATAGCAGTCCTGCTCGGGGTTCTTGCTGTGCTTTCAAGAATGTAATCATGTTCAGCCATACTTTGAATCCGGTGATATTTGCTTTAGGCGCTGTTGAGATAAGATGGTATGGGCTGATGTATGTTCTTGGCTTTGTTTTTGCGTATTATTTTATTCCTAAAATCTCTGGCAGGTTCGGCGTTGATTTAAGCAGGGATGATGTGTCTGAGCTTCTTTTGTATCTTGCTGTGGGAATGCTTGTTTTTGCGCGCCTTGCCGAGGTTCTTGTGTATCATCCTTCTTATTATTTCTCAAACCCGCAGGATATTCCTGCTGTGTGGAAAGGCGGGCTGAGTTTCCACGGCGGCCTTTTGGGCTTTATAATCGGCGGTTTTATTTATGCGAAAAAAAAGAAGATTAGTTTTCTTGTGCTTGCTGATGTTGTGGTGCTTCCGGCTGTAATCGGGCTTTTTCTTGGCAGGATTGGCAATTTTATCAACGGCGAGCTTGCCGGCAGAATAACGAGTGTGCCGTGGTGTGTTAATTTCAGGAATTATGAAGGTTGCAGGCACCCTTCCCAGATTTATGAGGCTTTTAAAAATCTTTTTATCTTCGGAGTTCTCTGGCATTTTAAGGATAAAAAGCCTGCAGGATTTCTGTTCTTTTTGTTTTTGATTCTTTACTCAATATTAAGGGCGGTTATTGAGCAGTTTTTCAGGCAGCCTGAAACTTACATTCTTGGAATTACGACAGGCCAGTTTCTGAGCATATTTATGTTTTTGGCGGGCGTTTATGGCATGGCTTTTATTTATGATAAAAGAAGCGAGGTTAAAACCTGCGGCGGAAGCGCCTGAGTTTTTTGAGCTGGTTGTTTATCACAACTATTTCTATTCTGTGCCTTATTTTTTCGTTGAGGGGGGTGTCAACTCCCCACACGAGAAATATCAGCAGTGCAACGAAGAGTGAAGAAACAAAGTATATCAAAGCTGAAAACGGGGGCGGACTTTTTTCTTTTTTCTCTTCTGAAGCTGTTTTTTCATTCAGCGACAGCTTTATTTCTTTAAGTGTTATGTCAGATCTGTAATAATCGTGTGTTGCGTCTGACCTGAGGAATACCGCCTTTTTTGTCTCGTTTGCGCATAAGACCTGTGCTTCCTTTTCAGAGGATGGAACTTTGAAAAACAGGACTGCATCAAATGAGTATTCCGGATAAAACCTTATTCTTCTTAATGTGCCTTCGCTGTCAATTTTAATGTCTGTCTCAAATGTTTCAATGTAGTACTGGGGCGTGACTCGTATTCCTGTTATGTAATCGTCCGCGATTTCTATCATGAACGGGTCTTCGGCGCTTTTTTTCTGGAAGTTTTTTTCAATATTTGTTGCCTGTTTTGGCTGGCTGGAGTTGTTTCCGGCGGCGCTTTCATTTGCGGTTTCATTTTCTGTTGTTTCTTTTTCTTCCCCGCCCGAACTGTATTTTATTCCTTTAAAATTGAATATTGTGTCTGCGCCGACATCAACTTTTATCAGGTAGTTTTGTGAATCAAATATTGTTGTTATTTGCGAGAGGTTTTTTGTTGTTATTTCCCCGCTTACGAATTGGGCGGGCAGTGCGTCATAATTGCTGTACGCTGTATTTGTTCCGTTGTAGAAAACTATTCTTGAGAGCACTATATTTTTTGCTGTTGAGCCTTGGTTTCCTTTTGAAAGGACAAAATCCTCGTCCCAGTCGTCAAGTGATGCTGACGGTCCAAGGAAATTACAGCATGCGTCATAGCCGTAGCATGTTGATGTGTAGTCTTCTTTTTCTATGCTGTAAACCTCCCAAAGGGTGCAGAGATTTTTCTTGTTGAAGCTGTCAAATAAGAACGGCTCTATTTTAAAGTCAACGCCGTCGTCATATGATGCGACGCCGTTATTGTCTGTGTCCCAGTTGCCGTCGGAGTATGAAATTGTGAGCCCGATGTCTGTTCCTTCTGCAAGCTCTACATATTCGCCCGCATTTATTGCCTCTTGTTTTGTTGTTCTTTTGAAAAGGACTGTTTTCTTTCCTCCTTTTATGAGTGAAATTTCAACATTTCCTGTTCCGAATATGCTTCCATCTATCTCAAGATTTTTTATTGTTGTGTTTACATCGGGCTTCCACAGGTAAACTCCCGGCTTTGTGAATTGCTTGTTTACTTCATGGAATGACTCAGTTATTATGTTGCCGGTGATCCCGGGTTTTCCCCAGAATGCGAACAGCAGTATTGCTGCAAAAAATATGAGCATATACGCCGCCAAAATTATTTTTTTATTTCTCATTTTAGTTTCACTTAAATGAGGGGGCGCCAGCCCTTTAAGCATGGTTCTTCAAGGGAAACCGGGCTGCGCCGCACCCCCCGTAAAAAACATTAGTTTTTCATCTTGCAGTGGCTCCTGGTTTTTTGATAAAGCTTTTCAGCCTGCTTCGTGAGTCGTATAAGTTTTCTTTTCTTTCAAAGTGTGTGCAGTGGCTTGTGATTCTGGCAAGCTTCTCAAATGTCGCCTTGTCTATTTCGTTCAGGTCAAGCATTTCTCTAAGCCTCCTGAACCGTTCATCTTCTTTCTCTTCTTTTTCTGTTTTTGGAAGTATTATTGGCTGGGCGGTCTGCATGGGTTTCTGCGGTATTGCCTTAACTGGAAGCGCCGGAAGTTCTTCATTTTTTTTATGGGAGTTGTGAAACAGGAATAATATCAGGGGTATTAATAAAAGCAGGAGAATTCCCAGTATAAGCCACCAGTATTTCTTGCTTAAACTTAGCGCTGATGTTTTGCCGGCTGAAAGCTGTTCTTCGCATGCAGGGCAGATTCCTCCGCAGTCAATGCCGGTTTCGTCTTGATTTTTTATCTGGTCTGAACAGCTTGGGCTTCTGCTGCCGCTCAAAGCAGGAGGCATTTCTTCTTTATATTCCGGCTCTTGTGTCTGATTTTTTTCTGCTGTTTCACAGCTGTCCTCGGTGCATTCTTCTGTTTTGTTTTCTTGTTCATCGATTATTCCTGCGCCTGTAAATGCGATTTTGATTTTATTGCTTTCTGCATTAAGCGCTCCGTCTGATGCTGTGAAAACTGCATATCTTTCTCCTTCGCTTGTTGCTGTAACGCTTGCCTCGCCGGTTTCTTCGTTGAGGGCAAGGTTAAATGCGCCGAATGCCTTTCCTGAATACAGGAGCTCGTCGCCGTCGTCGTCTTTGAAGTATCCTGAAATGTTTATTGTTGCGGTGTCGCCGACTGCAAGCTCAACATCAGGAATCTGGGAGATAAGCTTTGGGGCGTGGTTCATATTGGCTAATCTTATTTTTATTGCTCTGCTGTCTGCTGAAAGAGTGTTGCTCTCAGCACGCACAAACACTGTGTATTCAGCTCCTATGTTTCCGGTTGTATTAATATAATAATCAACAAGTGCTGAATGCTTTATTATTAAGCTTGAAGGATTTGAAGAGTTGGCAAAGATTTCATCTTCAGGGTCAATGCTTACTGGCTTTTCTTCATCATCAAGAAGCGATATCGCTGTATTTCCGCAGGCGCCTCCTTCACAGCTGATATTTACTGTTATTTTGAAGATGCTGTTTGGCGCGGTTGTAATATTTTCTTCCGGCTCAATCAGCGAGATATTTATTCCTATTGCTGGATGGGCGCTGTAGTCAAAGAATGTGTAATTCCGCGACTCTGAATAAATGCAGTTTGAGGATTTGTCGCATCCGAAGCACTGCCAGGTGTAATTGTCCGGCGCAAGGTTTTCATATCTCCAGGATAATTCTGCTGTTTTTCTGCTCGCGTCTGAAACATCTGAATAATTTTTTTGGACATTGTATTTTGTTGAATTCCAAACATAAACAGTTAGATTTTTTATTTCAATATCGTCGGTTATTGAGCATGAAAATGCCTGTCCTGCATCTTCAGAAACATAGTTGTTCTCAGGGGAGAGTGCTTTAACTTCCGGCGGAACAATGTCTCTTTCGCTTCCGGTTATTGTGATATTTACTATCTCGGAATAAGTTTTCACTATTGATGTTGCACTGCTTAAAAAGGCGGCAAAATACAGGTTTGTTGAATCGCCGATTTCTCCGTTAAACCCTTCAGGAGCCCATATTTCATTAAGCTTCTTTTCGGTAAATAAGTCAACTTCATTTCCGTCAAAAGTGATATTCGCGCCTATAATTGCTGACTCGTTTTCAAGCAAAAAAAGAATATATTCTGAAAGTATCGCAAAATTTTCGCTGTCTATCGTGAAATTTTCACTGACATTTATTTCCTGTATAATTCCTGCATGTATAAATCCGCAGTCAGCATTCAGACAGGACAGGTTTGCTGAGAAATAAACAGTGCCGTTTTGTGTTACATTGACAAACTTTTGCGGGGTGATTAGCTTTAATTCCATTGCTGGAAGAATGCCGTTTTCAGCAGGAGAATAACTGAAAATTCTGTTTTCTGTTCTTGCGCAGTTGTTTGATTTGTCGCATGCAGTACAGCTCAAGTTCAGCACATCTTTCTCAGATTGAATGATTGAAACATTTATATCAAGATACGGTTTTTCGTCGGTTAAGTTTAGGAGCACCTGTGTAAACCCGGATGAATTTGTTGCGGCAAGAGCAAATGAGCTTAGCATTATATCGTCTTCGGCAGAGCATGAAAGATTGAATCCTTGCGAAACATTTGAGTTATTTGGAGGGTAATTGAAAACAGCTGTTGGCGCAGTAATATCTGCTGTTGCAGGAAGGACTTCATAAGTGAATGTCTGTGATTCAGCATATGTGTCTGCTCCGTATGCCGTCCATTTATATTCGTAAACGCCGTCTTCAAGCTCTGCTGAAGCAGAATAATGGTTGCTTTCTGGATTTGCCGGGGATATTATTGTTCCGTTTAGGTTAAGGAGCACTGTTCCGTTTGTGTTGTTGGCGTAAACATTAAAGACTGCTGTTCCTCTTCCCAGCAGGGTCATAGTGTTGTCTGAATAATTGTAAAGCATGGGGAGCTGTGGTGACCCCGCATTAACTCTGACATTTATTCCTGCACGCCCTTCTTCATAATTCGTGCTTGGCTGTGAGACAAATTCATAAACATAGAATGTTTCATCAGGAACAAAAATATCGGGGTTTTCAACAGCTATTCTGTTTCTGAATAGTGTGCATGTTGTTTCTTCAGGGCATCCGTTTCCTGTTGTGCGCACTTCGCTTCCAGTAGTGGGCTCTGCCGGAGTTGTCTCAATAGCAAGAACAGGAGTTGCTTTTTTAACAGTATAAGTTCCTGCGCTCCAGTTTGAAAGATAGTTTTCGCTCTCGGCGCATGTGCAGTTGTAAAGATAACTGCCTGCTGAAAGCAGAATGCCTGTATCATTTTCTTCCATGATACTGCTTCCGTTTCTTAGCATATTCAGTGCGCAGTCTCCGCTGTAGAGCGTGCATGACACCCTAATTAAGTCTCCATATGTTCCTGAATTGCTGTTAAGGTAAAGCGCTGTTGAAGATTGTGCTTTTTCAACTGTGTAAGTTATGTTTTCTGAGCACACGGTATTTTGTGCGCTGTCTGAAGCGCACCATGAATAAATGTAGGTTCCTGCTGGCAGATTGTTTTTTGCAAAAGAATGTGTTTCTGATGGGAATACATCTGTTTCTGAAACATTGTTCCAGTAATACCATACTTCAGTAAGATGCTCGCTTGAAATTCTGGCTGAAAAGCCGTAGCTTGCGCCGGGGGAATAAACTGGCGATTCTGGAAACGCTGTAATGTCTGTTATTATTGGGGGCTCTATTTTCTGAGTTTGCCCTAAAGCCTGCCATTCGGCATAATTGGTGTTTCCTGCAAGGTCTTGAGCATCAGCGCGGATGGTATGAAGTCCTGCTGTCAGCCCGTAAGCAAACAGTATTTTTGCTCCATTTTCATTTTCTTCGCTTTCAGTGTTTACTTCAATGCCATCAATGAATGCTTTGAAACTGCTGAAATCGACGCCGTAATCATCAGTCACTAAAACACTGAATTGGTTTGCACCTTCTTTCACCGGGCTGTTTTCTGCAGGGGTCATATTGCTGAAAACTGGAGGGGTGTTGTCAAATATTAGTTCGAGATTGTTTGACTCGCCCGAGTTTCCTGATGTGTCTGTTGCAGCCGCCCTAACGGTCAGGGCGCCCCATTGTGAAGGCGTCAGCATAACAGTTCCGCTTTCTTCAATGTCAACTGCGCCGCTCAAAGTATCGCCTGCATAAATTTCAACATGGCTTAATTCGTTTACATTAACATTCAAACTGATTGCGCCAAGGGTGTTAAAAAATATTTTTTCGCTGGATATTGAAATAACCGGAGCAGTTATATCTTCGCTGTCGCATTCTTCTAACGCATCATTAGGCAGGCATTTGTGTTCGCATCCATTTAAGTCGTTTTTATCAGCATTTGCCCAGCCCGCGTCGCAGGTTATTATCCCGCATATTCCGTTGGAACAGCTGTGTTCATTAACCTTTGCTAAGTCACAGACTGCTCCACAGCTTCCGCAGTTGTTCACATCGCTTGCGGTCATTTCATCCACAACACCATCACAATCATTATCCAAACCATCACAAGACTCAACAACAGAATAACCATCAATCAAAGAATAATCCGGCTCAAGCCAGCCGCCAACACCACCACAAAACTTAACACTGCCAGCACAAACACCCAACAACTTATCACCAGCAGGAGCAGCCAAACCATCATCCACAACACCATCACAATCATTATCCAAACCATCACAAGACTCAACAACTAAAGGATTAATAATATCGCAGATATCGCCTTTTCCATCTCCATTGCAGTCTTCCTGAAGCGGGTTTTGAATATCGATGCAGTTGTCGCTTTCATCGCATATTCCGTCGCTGTCTCTGTCATGGCACAAGATTGTTAAGTTGGCGCTGTAATTTACTGCTCCATAGTCCGTTCCGTCAAACGGAGTTATACTGCATGTCCAGTTGGCTCCTGCAGAAAGGTTTCCTGAAGTGATTTTTGACAAGTTTTCAAGCTCTGGCTTTTCGGTTCCGTTTTCATTCCATTTTATTATGTTTGTTACTGCGTCTCCGTTTGCATCAAATGTTAAATGGCTGTAACATGTGAGATTCTCGCTTGTGAAATTTTTTCCGGTTGTTGAGTTCAGTATTGGCTGTGACTGCACCGGTGGCGTGTTGACTATTGTTGCCCTTGTTTTTTTGGTTTTTGCTTCTGAACCGTATTCTGAAACTGCTGTTGCAAAGAAGTCGTAAAAACTGCCTGCGTCTCCGGTTGCATTTATTTCAAAGGTGATTTTCTCTGTATTTCTCTCATTGGTTAATGTTGTGAACGGGTTTTGTGTGATTGTGTAAAACGGCTTTGCTCCGGTTGTTGTTGAGACAGCTCCTTTTTCTGGCGCGGGTTTTGTGAAAAATGCGCCGTTTCCATCATTGTATAGTGCATTTACAAAATTTTGTGCTGTTTCGCCGTCAAAAGGAATGTTTATCCATATTCCTGTTTCGTCAATCCTTCCAGGGGTGTAACTGCTTTCAGTTTCGCTTCCAAAGAAAATCGGGTTGTTTCCGGGATAAAATGTTCCGTCATATTCTGTTGTTGTTTCTGTTCCGTCAACATAAAAGCGCAGTTTTGATGAGTCTGCAATGAAGATTATGTTATGCCAGTTTCCTGCACTGCAGGATATTGCCGGCGCTGTTGCAATAACTCCGTTGCTTTGCATTACATTTATTTCGCAGTATCCGCTTCTAGTGCCGTCGCTGTATCTTTTCAGTGCAAAAAGGTCGCTTTTTATTAGTGCCGTGCCCTCAAGTGATGATGAACTTCCTTCAAATGTTGTGTAGTCAAAATATGCCCATAAGCTTACTGCAATGCTTTCTGCATTTCCTGCCTCAAAACTGCCTGTTTTTGTGTCTGATGAAATAAAAATTGATTCATTATTTAGCCCTGGAGCAAAAACGCTGTTCGCAATGCTGTTTGTTCCTTTATAATCTTCAGCCATCCCTTCTGCGTTGCCTTGGTCCATGCTCCAGTATGAAATGAGGTGTTCTGAAAAAAGGTCTGTTTCAGGGTCAAGCAGGGTTTTTATTGTTCCGCATATTCCTTCAATGCAGGATACATTAATGCTGATATTGAAAAAGGTGTTTCTTGGAATTTCAGTGTGGGGCATGAACAGTGTTGCATTAATTTTTGGCTTTGTTCTCACCTGAAAGCTGGCGAGTTCTGTGCTGTTTATGTTTCCTGCTGTGTCATTGCACCAGAAGTGCGCAATGTAGTCTCCTGATGGGAGGATTAAAAAGCTGTAAAATGAAGTTTCATTAAGAACTGTCATGCTTGCCAGCGTGGCAAAGTTGTCAAGCGAGTAGAGGCAGTCTGAAAGTTGATCGCTTGAGGAAATGTTAAAAAGTATTAAAGAATTGTCGTAAGTTGTTTGGGCTGGTGATATTATCTCGATTTTTGGGGGGGTTGTGTTTATTAGTGCTGTAACTGTTCTGTTTTCAGAATTTCCAATGTTTCCTGATGTATCCACGCATTTTACAAAGTATTCGTGGTTTCCGAGCTCAAGATTGTAAACTGTTGTGTTGGCCCAGTAATGTGTTCCGTTTGTGCTTGTGTTAAGCATGTATCCGCTTGCAAAAGCATAAGCAAAAGTATCTGTGTAAGCGCCGTATGGTACTCTGCTGTTCAGTAAATTTTGTGCGTCTACTCTCACTCGTCCTTCTCCTCCGGGCGCTCCTCCCCCGCCGCATACTGAATATCCTGGTCCTGCAGCTCCAATTCCTCCGATGCTTCCTCTTATGTGGACTGCGCCGGAAAAAAGGTTAAAGCTTTTGGCGCTTATGTAAACGCTTCCTCCTGCACCTCCTCCGCCTCCTCCTGTTCCGCATCCATTCTTCTGCTGTGCTGGTTCGCCCGCGCCTCCTTCTGAAATTATTTCCGCTTTGTTCAGGGTTACATTTTTTGAGAAGAATTTTATTATTCCTCCTCCGCTGTCTCCTCCGCCGGGTTTTCCGCCATCTTCATCTGCGCCTCCCTCTCCGCCTGCTCCTCCGAAAAATAATTTTTGGAGTGATGGTTCTCCAAGGATTATTGTTGCCGGCAGGCCTCCGTAATGCACTGCGTATCTTGGATTAAATTCGCCTTCTTTTCCGGCTGTTGCGTATGACCCTCCTCCTCCGCCTGCTGCGTCCTGTTTTCCTTCTCCTCCGCCTCCTGCGTTGGAGCTTGATGTGCGGGATGCTATGCCCAGTCCAGTTATTGATTCTCCTTGAAATCCGCCGGCATTAAAGTATCCGCCGTCTGTGTGTGAATATCCTCTGTATCCTTTTCCTGTTGCGTTGATTGACCCGAATTTCATTACCCCTTCATAAACGCTGTATAGTGCTGTATCGTTTGTTGCCCTGAAAACAATGATTCCGCCTTTATAGCCGTCCCATTTTGGTGCGGTTATGCTTGATTTTTCAAGGACAAATACTGATTCGTAGTGAGGCACTTTTACTATTTGCGAGGCAATTGCCTTTTCCTGATTTGGCTTTCCTGAATAATATGAATAATTAAGATTCTCAAACAGGATTATTTTTTTGCTTGATAAGTTTACATAAGCAATGTGTGCAAACTCGTATGTTCCAACGCTTTCAGGCACTATATAATTCTGCATTTGTATTATCATTATTTCGTCGCCTGCTTCAAACCCGGCAGTATCTGCGTAGATAATGTTGTTTCCTGCGGGCGAGTTTATGGTCATGTATGCGTAGTCATTGATTATTGTGTCTGCGGTATTAACAACAAGTTTTCCTTTTTTTCCGCTTCCAAGCTCGCCGTTGTCAAGGTATAGCATACAAACTGCATTTTCTGAAAGAGAAACATTAATGCGCAAAGTATTTGTTTTTAGTGTTGATTCGTTTTTTGGGGTGTTGTTTACAAAAAATATTTCGGGCGGTGTGCTCTCATAATAAAGCGTCCTGTTTTTATCTGCCATTCTGCAGTTTCCTGAGGTGTCGCACGCAAAGCAGTTCCATTTGAATTCATCATCATAGGGAAGCGTTTTTTCAAGGGAGAGCAGTTCATATTTTGAGTAGGTGCTGATTGTGTCGCTAAAAACCTGGCTGTTTTCTGAATTCCATAAGCGGAGCGTTATGCTTTCAACCCGGGTTATGTCATCTGCACTGCATGAAAAAGTATGCGCATTTTTGTTTGTGTTGCTGTATTCTGGAGCGATAAGTGTGATGATTGGGGGCAATGCGAGGCTGTTTAGTGTAAACTTTGCGCTTTTTGCATTGCCAAAATTATCTGTTGCAGTTATGTTGAGAGAGTATTCTCCTGGATAAAGAGGAGTTTCGCTTGAAATCATGCCTGAGCAGTCAATTCTGAACTTTGTATCATTGATTGAAAAGCAGGATATTCCTGAAGCGTCGCTTGCGTTGTAATCAAAACTGAAAAATTCTGATTCTGGGATGGTTATTGCCTCATTTTTTATAACGGGAGCTGTTCCGTCGTATCTTATCTGCTGGCTGGCTGTTCTCATGCAGTTTGATGAATTGTCACAGCCGTAGCATCCCCAGTAAAATGTTCCTTCGTAAGGAAGCTCTCCTGTCCATGATGCTGTGCTTTCATTTGCCTGAAAGCTTATTGTGCTGTTTGATAGTATTCCGTATGAATCTGTGAGGGTTAGTGAAAGGTTTGATGTCTGCACATTGTCTTTGATTGAGCATGAAAATTCAATTGAGGATTCTGTTGTTTTTGTTGTTGAGGGGGATACTAAAAAGACTGAAGGCCGTGATGCGTCTGTGAATGCGTCAAAAACAAGCACTCGTTCTTCTGTGGATGCTGTGTTTGACCTGTTGTCAGCTGCTGTTGCCTTGTATGAATAGCTTCCATCAGCAAGATTTTTGGCTGGATAGAAGAAGTTCCATTGGTCGGCGCTCTTCCGGGTGAAGTGGGAGCTGTATGCTTTTTTCATTTCGGCATCGTTCAGTGCCCTGCTGTAAATTCTTGGCTCGTCAATTAGCCCTTTAAAGGTGTTTCCGCAGGAGTCAATGCCGAAGTATGTCTTAACCTGGTTTGTGCTTATCTGTCCTGTTCCGGCGCATCTTTTTACTGGGATTCCGTTGATATATATTGTAATTTCGGCGCCGTTGTATGCTGCTCCGGCAAGCGACCATTGATTCTGTGTTAAGGGTGTTCCGCTTCTGCATTCATTATTAGTGCCGTCCGGCTTCCATACATTGAAGTAAAGCCCGCCGTCAATTGAGGCTATGAACTGCCAGTTTCCCTGCTGGCAGTTTTCTCGTTGGGCTGCTATTGCTTTTCCGTTGTTTGCTTCGCTTGGGTTCACCCATGCAGAAACTGTTATTTGGCTTCCGCCGAAATTCAGATTTTGTCCTGCGGGGAATTCGACTGCGTTGGGGTTTGAGACTGTTGCCATTCCAGGCATTCCCATTCCAGGCATTCCCATTCCAGGGTCAGACCCGCTTGTTTGTTGTTGCTGGCCGAATTGGTACGCGTTCTGATATTTTCCTGATGCGCCTGAAACAACATTGCTTCCTATTGCGCCGTTGTTTTTGTAAGGGGAGTTGTCTGCCGGATATGCTTCATCAAAGCTGGCCATAAGCCGTAGTGATGAGTCGAACGGGGTGTAGCTGTTTCCTGCAAAAGTAAAAGAAAATTCTCCTAAGTCAAGTGCATTTTCCACGGAAATATTTATGTCTCCTGACTCAATTTTTGCGTAATTGGCAGGCGTCGGCTCTATGAATTTTGGCATCGGAGGTGTTGTGTCTGGTGCAGTGTATTCAAAGCTGAAGTTTTCAGGGGCCCATGCACAGTTCTTTACTTTGTCACAGCTGTAGCAGTTCCACTTAAAGTTTCCGTTATATGGAATCGTGTATGCCCGTGAATATTGGGCTGTGTTTGACATGAATGCTGAAATGTTTGCGTTTTGTTTCCAGATGTTTAGTGATATGCTTGTTGCTCCGATGTTGTCCTCTGCAGAGCAGGAGAATGTTTGTGATGGGCTGGTAAACGAGCTTTTGTCTGCGGGAAGCGAGAGCACAACCGCGGGGGGTGTGCTGTCAATGATATGGGCTATTGTGTAGTTTGCCGGCGTCCATGCGCAGTTGCTGTATTTGTCGCAGGCTCTGCACCCCCAGAAATATTTTCCTGAAGCTGTAAAATCAAATCCAAATTCTGCCCGTTTTGACAATGCTGTTGTTTCAATGATTTGTGATGAAATAACATTTGAATTTTCGTCAAGTATTGAAAGCTCCATGTTTTTTAGACCTGAAGAGTCTGATGCTGTACACGCAAATGTGTTGTCTGCCTTGAATGTTTCTGAATTGTTTGCCGGTGCATTCAGTGAAACTTCTGGCGGTGAAATGTCTGCTTCTGCAATGGTAATTGTTTCAGAGCATACTTCCTGCGACTCGCTTTGCCATGAACTAACAGTTCTTGCGCATGCTTTCCATGTGTCGCCTAAGGATGTAAACCTGTTTTCAAGAGTGTCTGCAATAACCGGAGCGCCTATCGTTGCAGGATAAAAGAATTCTCCTTTTTGTTTTGTTATTTCATATTCCGGATTCAATGAATAAATATTGTGGTTGTTGTCAACGGCAAAGCTCTTTCCAGGGGACGCATAATCTAAAATATCGTAAGAATTCGCCGGCTGTTGCCTGTTTTCAAAATAACGGCCGGCATGTGTTCCATTGGCAAGATAAAGCTGACCGAGATTGTCAATAATCATGCTTTCGCCGTAATATCCTGGCTGAAGCCCGTTCGGTCTTGAATCGTGAACAAGTGAAAAAAATGTATTTGCGGTATTTTCGTTTTCAAGCCTAAAAACTTGCGCTGAGTATTGGAATGTGTATTGTGACGGCCCGCTGGCTCCGCGGATATAAACTTTTTCATCCTGGCCGAGTTCAAGCGAGGTTAAATAAAACGGCTGAGGTTCAGTTCCAATATAGTTTAAGCTTCGGTCAAGATTTGTATTCCATAACAAATTTCCATTAAAATCAAGTTTTAAAACAAGTGCTGTTGAATCTGTTGATGTTGTTGAGAATGTTTTATTGTTCGCTCCGACATAGATTCCTGTTTTTCCTACTTTTATGGCGGTTCCTGTTTCAGAGCTTTCTCTGTTGCCGAAAATATAGCTCCATAGAAGGTCGCCCTGCGGGCTGTATTTCAGAACAAGAACATTTGCGTATTGTATTCCGCTGTTGCGGTCATACCCGTCTTCTGCATAGCCTGCGAGATATATGTTGCCTTCTTCATCAGTGTCTATTGCTTTTGCGCTTGTGAATTTTTCAGGAAGCGAGAATTCCCGCTCCCAGCCGGGTGCTGGGCTCTGTTTTAACAGCCATGCGTTTGTATTGCTTAGGTCAATGTAAGTTCCGTATTGGCTGAGGTGGGCTATTTTTCCAGTAACATAAATGTTTTCTTCATTATCAACTGCCATTTGGGATATGTTAATTTTTCCGGTTATCATGTCTGAAGAATCCTTGCGGATTAAGCTGAACTGCCTGGGCATTTCATTGGTTCCGTCAAGGTTGAAGCTTGAGGCCAGCGCGTATGGATACTGGCTTGATAAAAAGTAAACCTTTGATTTTCCAAGAAAAAAATCGTTCAGGTGGTAATACCTGTTTTGGCTCGAACTCCAGTATTCTCGGGTGTACGGCTCTCCATTTTTGTACCATATTCCTTCATAATATTTGCTGGCTGCATCATCTGTGGTTATTGTTGCTGTTAAGTCGTCTGTATCAGTGTTTCTTCCTGATGTTGATGCAATGCTTATGGCGAGCGGGAGCGCCTGCTGTTGTTGCTCTTGTTGTATGGAAAGAGCGCCTATTGCTGCTCCTGAGCTTGGAAATTCAAGTTTTTTTTTTAAAACCGTCGTTGCGGTTTGCACTTCGGCAGAGCTTTCAGAGGATGCGCCGTTTTCAATGTTTTCAGCAGAGTATGTCAGTGTGTTTGCATTGATATTTACTCCATTTTCGGTTTCGAAAACAAGAGAATATTTTGGGGAGTAAAGCCCGTAAAGGGAGCATGTTTCATTGCATAATTGCGTGAAGTAAACAACAGAGTTCTTTGGTGTTATGTCTGCAATAAGATATTTTTCATTTCCGTCTGAAAGGAATATTTTTGCATTTCCTGCGCCTGATGCGCTTCCTGAAACTGCTATTCCTTTTATTAGAATGCTGTAGTCCGGCGACCAGTCATAAGATGTTGCTGTGTTTGTGGATATTTTAAGCTCATCTTCAAATGTTGTCTGGTTTATCATCTGAAGAACATGCGCCGCCTTGCCGATTGTTGTAAGATAAAAAGAGAATGGCACAAAAATAACGAGCATGATAAATACTCCGAAAGACAAGAAAAGTAATTCCTGTTTGTCCACTTTCATCTGCGCCCTCTTGAAGCATGGCGCAAATTTACTGGTTTATTTCCCCCCAAATCATCACCTATGCTTATTTCTTATTCTGGAGAACACACTATTTAAACTTTCGTAACCACTGCTGAGTGCAGGGAGGATGTTTGCAGAAAATCTTTATAAACACCGCGCCTGCTTCGGGTTCATGCCTGTTGCATTTATGGAAACACATGTAGATGAAAGTCTAATTGTCAATAGTTTTACTCCGTCTTTTAAAAAGTGGTTTTTCACAAAATTTGCCGGCTTCACTCTTCCGCAGAAATATGCAATTTACCCGATACATACAAGGCAGAATATTCTTGTTTCTGCGCCGACAGGAAGCGGAAAAACTCTGTGTGCTTTTTCAGCAATACTTAATGAACTGATAGATTCAGGTGAAAAAAATATTTTGAAGAGCCAGATTCATTGTGTTTACATTTCTCCGCTGAAAGCTTTGTCAAATGATATAAAAAAAAATCTTCTGGAGCCGTTAGAAGAGATAGAAGCGCAGGGCGTGAAAACAGGAATAAGGATTGGGCTTAGGACCGGCGACACGACGCAGAGTGAAAAGGCAAAGATAGCGAAAACCCCTCCGCACATATTAATAACCACTCCTGAAAGTCTTGCGATTATGCTTTCCTCGCCGAAATTCAGGGAGCATTTCAGGAGTGTGCAGTGGTGCATTGTTGATGAAATACATTCTCTTGCAGAAAACAAGCGGGGCGTTCATCTTTCTCTTTCTCTTGAACGGCTCCAGCGCCTTTCTCCAGGGATGGCGAGGATTGGGCTGTCTGCAACAGTTGCCCCTCTTGAGGGCATTGCTCAGTTTCTTGTCGGGGCTGATAGAGACTGTAAGATTGTTGATGTGCAGTTTATTAAGGAATATGACTTTAAGGTTCTTTCTCCTGTTGATGACCTGATGAATTCTTCTCAGGCAGAGATTCATGAAAAAACTTATGCTTTAATGGATGAGCTGATACACCAGCACAGGACTACTTTGGTGTTTACGAATACCCGCTCTGCAACAGAGCGTGTTGTCCATCATTTAAAGGAGAAATTTCCGAAAAAGTACACGCAGGATGCCGGCGGAGAAACAGCAAGAAGCTTGATTGGAGCTCATCATGGAAGCCTTTCAAAACAGCACAGGATAAGTCTTGAGAATGAATTGAAGGAGGGAAAATTAAAGGCTGTTGTGTGCTCAACTTCTCTTGAGCTCGGGATAGACATTGGCTATATTGATTTGGTAATCTGCCTCGGCTCTCCGAAGTCAGTCGCCCGCCTTTTGCAGAGGGCTGGGCGCTCGGGCCATTCGCTTAACAAAAAAACCAAATGCCGAATTATTGTGATGGACCGCGATGATTTGATAGAGTGCTGTGTTATGGTGAAGTCTGCGCTTGAGAAAAAGATAGACCGTGTTCATATTCCGAAGAACTGCCTTGATGTTCTTGCACAGCATATTGTTGGAATGGCTGTTGAGGAGGATTGGAGTGAGAAAGAGCTGTATGAAACAGTGAAGAAAAGTTATTGCTATAAAGAGCTTGGCAGGAGTGATTTTGAAGATATTTTGAGTTATCTTGCCGGCGAGTTTACCTCTCTCGAGGATAGGCATGTTTATGCCAAGATTTGGCGGAAGCACGGCATGGTCGGGAAAAGGGGCAGGATGACGCGGGTTATTTACATGACAAACATAGGCACTATTCCTGATGAAACTTCAATAAAAGTAAAGGTCGGCGAGGAGTTTATAGGCACGATAGATGAGTCGTTTCTTGAACGGCTTAAGCCGGGGGATATATTTGTTCTTGGAGGCGTGATATACCAGTTTAAATATGCGCGTGGGGCAACGGCGCAGGTGTCAGGCTCTGTTTCAAGGCCTCCGACAGTTCCTTCGTGGGTTTCTGAACAGCTTCCTTTGTCTTTTGACCTTGCAACTGATGTCGGCAGGTTCAGGCGCTTGATTGAGGAAAAGCTTGAAAGCTCAAAAAAAGAGGATATTGTTGAGTTCATAAACAATTATTTGTATGTGGACGCTAAAGGCGCGGAGGCGGTTTACGGATATATGAAGGAGCAGTATGATTTCTGCAGGGAGCTTCCAGGTGATAAAAAAGTTCTTATTGAGCATTATGAGAGTGAAGATGATAAAAAAATAGTTTTTCATACATTGTTTGGAAGGCGGGTTAATGACTGCCTTTCGCGGGCTGTTGCGTTTTCTATTTCGCTTACTCAAAAGAGGGATGTTGAGGTTGGCATAAATGACAATGGTTTTTATGTTGCCTGCACCAGGCCGGTTAATGTTTTGGCTGTTGTTAAACAGCTCAACGCCGGAAATCTGGAGAAGGTTATGAAGCACGCGATAGAAAAGTCAGAGGTTTACCGGAGAAGGTTCAGGCACTGCGCAGCAAGGTCGCTTATGATGCTGAGAAATTATCTCGGCCGTGAAAAGATGGCTGGGAGGCAGCAGGTTGCCTCAACAATTCTGCTCAAGTCGCTGATGGATATAAACCCTGATTTTTCAATTCTTAAGGAGGCGAAAAGAGAGGTTCTGGAAGACTTGATGGATATTGAAAATGCAAAAGAGGTTATACGGCGCATAAAGGATGGTGAAATTGAAATTGAGGAGATGCACACAAGGATACCTTCTCCTTTTGCATTTAATCTTGTGCTTCAGGGGCATTTGGATATTCTGAAGATGGAGGATAAAATAGAGTTTTTGAAAAGGATGCATTCTCTTGTGCTTGCCAAGATTTCGCTCTCGCATAATTCGGGAAATGTTAAACGGGACCTTTTTGGCCAGACAGAAAAAATTGCCGGTGAAAATGCCGGCGCTGAAAAGGAGGCGCTTAATACATTTATGCAGTACGAGCACGAGGATGCCCGGCTGAATGTTGTGCAGAAACGGCTTCTTGGCAAGGCAGGGCGGATAAGGTATATTCCTCAGAGTGCGCGGGAGGAGCTGATAAAAGTAATAAAAGGGATGAAAATAAGTGATATTAATCCGGATTTTGTGCAGAAAATAAAAGAGTACAAAGATGAGATAATTGCTGAATGGCCGAAAGAGCTTTCTGATTTTATATTTGCATACCTGAATGGGCGGGAGGGTTTTAGCTTTGAAAAATATTTTGAGATGGCTGAAAAAAGCCCGGGGGCTAATGAGGCGCTGAAAAAAGAGGCGCTGATTGAGGGGATTAAAAAAATTGCGCGCAGGCAGAAGCTTGGCGATGGGATAAAGTTTGACTTGATTGAGTCTGTGGAGAGCGGAAAGCTTGGAAAGGAGTCAAGAGAGTGGATTAAGTCATTTTTGAAAGGGGTTATTCTGAAGTATGTTGATGATGAATTGTTTCACTACTTGAATAATATGGCAAAAAATATTTAAAGCGCCGGCAGAATTAGCTGGTGTGAAGCACGCAATAAGGAAAGGAGTTGGGTTTGGAACAACATCAGGGGTTATAACAACTCTCGGGCTTATAGTCGGGCTTCACTCAAGCACTCATTCTGAAACTGTTGTTATCGAAGGAATTCTTGTTATAGCTGTTGCTGACGCGCTTTCTGATTCTCTCGGAATCCATATTTCAGAGGAGTCTGACAGCAGGAAAAGCTCAAAGAGTATTTGGGTTTCAACATTTTCAACATTTATTTCAAAGCTCGTGATTGCCCTTACTTTTCTTGTTCCTGCGCTTCTGCTTCCGCTTCCAAGCGCGATTATGGCGAGTATTGTCTGGGGTTTTGTTCTGATAACTGCTTTAAGCTATTATACTGCAAAGCAAAAAAATGTTCGGCCGTATAAGGTTATTCTTGAGCATCTGCTGATTGCCGGCGCGGTTATAATAATGACGCATTATCTCGGGGATATTGCATCCGCGTTTTAATTTAGAAGTTTATTTTTATTTATTCAATCTCAAAATTTTTGTTGACTGGCGCGGCGCAGTACTGGCATACTCTCGGCATTTCTGTTCGCAGATTGTAGTTGAATGTGAATCCGCATTTCTTGCACATGTATCTTACTTTGTTTTCGTCAACCCGCTTGACGAGTATTTTCATGTTCTGCTTTGCTTTAAGCGCTTTTTCAAGATAAACATCTTCTTCATCCCAGCCCGGGGGCCTGCTGGCGGTTTCTTCCTCTGCTTTTTTCTGCTCTTCAATTTTTTTTTCTGCTTCTTTTTCTGCTTCTGATTCTTTTCTTTTGCCTTCTCTTCTTTCTTTCACGCATGCAGGGCACACCATCATTCTGTAATAGGGGTCAAGAACAAATTCTGATGCTGCTGCGGGCTTTCCGCATCTTTTGCAGTTGACTTTAATGTTTCCTCCAAAATCTGCTCCTGCCATGTTTTTAAGAGTTAGATGGTAATATTTAAATTTATCTGCAGTTGACTTATGGTTTGCCAAAACAAATACCTTTTTAAGCGCATTGTTTTTTCTCATTGTTACTGGGCTATTAGGAATTGATGATTCCGGTGATATGGCTCTGGGAGGAAAAAATGAAATTAGTTATTTCAAATAAGGAAGGAAAGGCAAGGCAGGTTGAAATTGACAAGGACGGTGCGCTTGCCGGGATGAGAATAGGCGAAAAATTTGATGGTTCTGTTGTCGGCTTGGATGGTTTTGAATTTGAGATAAGGGGTGGGAGTGATATTGCCGGGCTTCCCATGAGGCGTGATGCGCAGGGCACAGAAAGAAGAAAGATTTTGATTACTGGCGGGACAGGCGCCCACATATCTGAGGAGGGCAAGAAGATAAAAAAAAGCGTCCGCGGGAACACTGTTTCTTCTTCAATAAGCCAGCTTAATCTGTTTGCAGTTAAGGTTGGGAATCCTGAATTTTTTAATGTGGCGAAGGCAGAGAAAAAAGAGGAAAAGAAAAAGTGATTTTTGTCAGTTGATGCTGTATCCGCCGTCGACAATTATGTTTTGTCCGGTTATGTATGATGCATCGTCTGATGCAAGGAATGCTATTGCTTTTGCGATTTCTTCAGGCAGTGCGATTCTTTTCATCAGTGTTCTTCGCACTGTGCGCAGTGTTGAGAGAAGGTATCTGCTTACAAGCCCTGTTTTTGTTATTCCGGGGCTTATGCATGCGACGCTTATTTTCGGCGCGAGCTCTTTTGCGAGCGACTGGCTTAAGTTTATGACCGCCGCCTTTGAAGCTGAGTAGTCCATGTCGTGCCTGCACCCGCTTATCCCCCTGATTGATGCGACATTTATTATTCTGCCGTTCTTTCTCATCAACGGCACAATGTGTTTTGTGAGGTTGAACATTGCGAATACATTTACCTCAAATGTTTTTCTCCACTGCTCAACTTCAAGGTTTTTCATTTTGGTGTGCTTCATTATGCCTGCGTTATTTACGAGGGTGTCTATTTTTCCGTATTTTGTTTTTATTTCCCTGGCTATGCGCTCAATGTCTTTCTGTTTTGTGATGTCTGCCTGTATTGCGTGGCAGTCTGGAAGCTTTTTGATGAAAGATGTTGGGCCGTCAAGGTATGTTAGAATTATGCTTGCGCCTTTTTCAGCGAACTCAAGCACGGTTTCTCTGCCTATGCCTGTATTCCCGCCTGTAATCAAAACAACCTTTCCGTCAAACATGCAATATTTTCTGGAAAGCATATATTTAAATGTTGCTGTTGAAGAGGTTATAGATGTTGTTTGCTAAAAAAAGATAAAAAATAAAAAGATTAAGATTTACATGTTCCTTTATTGCATGGGTCGGCATAAAAACCGCTCTTTGTATACCTCAAGCAGGCATATCCAACCACATTGAGGGCGTCAGGAGCTTTGTCAGTGCAGCATACTTGAGTGTCGGGCTCTCGAGCGTCAGGATTATAGCCCGCACCTTTACAGCACTGTCTTTCAGTGTTTGTTGCAGGGTCTATTCGGGTTATAAGATAATACGGGTCTTTATCCCGGCAACACTTTTGAAAATTAAGAGTGTTATTAAATGCTTCTGGCCCGCAGCATTCAAGATTTTTATCAACGACACTATGTGCATCTGGTTCGACCCAGTTTCCTGTTGTTATATTTCTATACGGGTCTGAACAGCACTTGCTAACTGTTGGGTCGTATACAATATCAAAACAGCACCGTGCAATGG